>Ga0210401_10006080_pt1 | contig 12332 bp, 10 predicted proteins | sample IncBWH32MmetaG_FD_150866 | JGI IMG/M metagenome (GOLD analysis project Ga0210401, IMG submission 150866) | Forest soil microbial communities from Barre Woods Harvard Forest LTER site, Petersham, Massachusetts, United States - Inc-BW-H-32-M | ecosystem: Environmental > Terrestrial > Soil >... | reverse complement strand
CTACCGGAGTAGGCGGCAATCTCGATCCGTCATCCTGAGGTGCGAGCCTTGCGGTGCATTTGCACCGCTGGGCGAGCCTCGAAGGACGGTCCGGGCCGTCGTCCTTCGAGACGGTCGCGTTGCGGCCTCCTCAGGATGACGGGGATGATTTGAGCGTGCCGCTTCGAGCCACTATGTCAAATAAAGCCTCGTATTTGAAAGCCTGCCGATGACCACGATGCTCACCAGCGACCTGCCGTTGCCAAGGCTCGGGCGCGGCAAGGTCCGCGATGTCTACGCCATCGGCGATAACCGGGTGCTGCTCCTGACCACCGATCGCATCAGCGCTTTCGACGTCGTCATGGCCGAGACCATCCCGATGAAGGGCGCGGTGCTGACCCAGATCAGCGCCTTCTGGTTCAATGTGCTCGAGGGCGTGGTGCCGCATCACATGATCAGCGCCGATGCGGACGAGATCATCAGCCGAGTCCCGGCGCTGAAGGAGGTTCGCGCCGACATTCTCGGCCGCGCCATGCTGTGCCGGCGCACCAAAGTTTTCCCGATCGAATGCGTGATCCGCGGCTATATTTCCGGCTCGGCCTGGAAGGAATACGCCGAGCGAGGGACGCTCGCCGGCGAAAAGCTTCCGCCCGGCCTCGTCGAAAGCGCAAAACTTGAGCCCGCGATCTTCAGTCCGGCGACCAAGGCCGAAACCGGCCATGACGAGAACATCACCGTCGCGCGCATGCGCGACATCGTCGGCGACGAAGTAGCGCACGAGCTGGAAGGCATGACGCGAGCGATCTACGCGCTCGGCGAGAAGATCAGCCGCGACCGGGGCATCATCATCGCCGACACCAAGTTCGAATTCGGCCGCGACGCCGACGGGCGCATCATCCTGATTGACGAGGTGATGAGCCCCGACAGCTCGCGGTTCTGGGCAGCGGACGTCTACAGGCCCGGCCAGCCGCAGCCGAGCTTCGACAAGCAGCCGTTGCGCGACTATCTCGACGCCGAGCGACGCGCCGGCCGCTGGAACGGCGACCCGCCACCGCCGCCGTTGCCGGCGAGCGTGATCGATGCCACCAGCGAACGCTATCTCGAGGCCTATCGGCGAATTACGGGCGGTGAACTCACAGTCTAACCACGTCATTCCGGGATGGTGCGCTAGCACCAGACCCGGAATCTCGAGATTCCGGGTTCGATGCTTCGCATCGCCCCGGAATGACGACCGAAAAGAGAAAACACCAGGGAGCGCCTGACATGACCGACACCGATTCCGTGCTGATCGAACGCGATGGACCCATCACCATTGTTTCCATCAATCGTCCGCATTGCCGTAACGCCGTCGATGGCGCCACCGCGCGAAAACTGTTCGATGCGTTTCGCGCCTTCGATGCCGACCAGGACGCTTCGGTTGCGGTGTTTACCGGCACCGGCGGCTATTTTTGCGCGGGCGCGGACCTCAAGGCGGTGGCATCAGGCGATCCCAACAAGAAGCGCGAGGTCGGCGGGCATAATTCGATCGCGCCGATGGGACCGAGCCGCCTGCGGTTATCAAAACCGGTGATCGCCGCGGTCGAAGGCTTTGCGGTGGCCGGCGGCATGGAGCTCGCGCTGTGGGCCGATATGCGCGTCGTCGCCGAGGACGCCACCTTTGGCATCTTCTGCCGCCGCTTCGGCGTTCCCCTGATCGATCTCGGCACTATCCGGCTGCCCCGGCTGATCGGACACTCGCAGGCGATCGACCTGATCCTCACCGGCCGGCCGGTCGGCGCCCCCGAGGCGCTGCACATGGGACTTGCCAATCGCCTGGTGCCGAATGGCGAAGCGCGTGCGCATGCGATCGCGCTCGCCAAGGACATCGCGCGCTTTCCGCAAGCCTGCCTGCGTGCGGACCGGCTGTCGGCCTTGCGGCAATGGGACCTTGAAGAGGAAGAGGCGATCGCCAACGAAATGCGTGGCGGGCTGGACGTGATCGCCTCCGGCGAGACGCTGTCGGGCGCAACGCGCTTTGCATCCGGCGTTGGCCGCCATGGCGCGTTCGGGGAAAGCTCGTCACCGCGACAGCCCAGCTGAGTCGACCTATCTTTCCCCGGATTACGCGGAGCCTGTCATCGGGCGCGCATTCGCGCGACCCGTTGGCTCCATCCGGGCTACATGGCTCACCGCTCGCAGTGACGGGCCTACACCCCCGCCATCATCACGTATTTGATCTCGACATATTCTTCCATGCCGTGATGGGAGCCTTCGCGGCCAAGGCCGCTTTCCTTGACGCCGCCGAATGGCGCCACCTCGGTGGTGATCAGGCCGGTGTTGACGCCGACCATGCCCGATTCCAGCGCTTCCGCGACCCGCCACACCCGGCCAAGATCGCGCGAGTAGAAATATGACGCGAGCCCAAATGGCGAGTTGTTGCACATCGCGATCACCTCGGCCTCGTCCTTGAAGCGAAACACCGGCGCCAGCGGCCCGAAGGTTTCTTCGTGCGCCACCAGCGCATCCGGCCTGACATTGGCAAGCACCGTCGGCTCGAAGAAGGTGCCGCCGAGCGAATGACGTTTGCCGCCGGTGATGACCTTGGCGCCACCCTTGATCGCATCGGCGATGTGCTTTTCGATCTTGTCGACCGCTTCCATGTTGATCAACGGGCCCTGCGTCACGCCGGCTTCCGTGCCGTCGCCGATCTTCATCGCCGCGACCTTCTTGGAGAGTTTTTCGACGAACTGGTCGTAGATCTTGTCCTGGGCGTAGAGGCGGTTGGCGCAGACGCAGGTCTGGCCCATGTTGCGGTACTTCGAGACCATCGCGCCGTCGACCGCGGCGTCGATATCGGCGTCGTCGAATACCACGAACGGCGCGTTGCCGCCGAGCTCGAGCCCGAGCTTCTTCACGCCGACGGAGGCCTGCCGATAGAGGATCTTGCCGACCTCGGTGGATCCGGTGAAGCCGACGAAACGCACGGCGGGGTGCGCACAGAGCACCTTGCCGATATCAGACGAATTGCCGGTGATGATGTTGAATACGCCCTTCGGCACGCCGGCTTTCTCGGCAAGCGCAGCCAGTGCAAGCGCGGACAGCGGCGTCTCATTGGCGGGCTTCAGCACCACGGTGCAGCCGGCGGCGAGCGCCGGCGACACCTTTCGGGTGATCATCGAGTTCGGAAAATTCCACGGCGTGATCGCACCGCAAACACCGATCGGCTGCTTGATCGCGAGCAGCCGCGCATCCGCCCGCTGGCTCGGAATGGTTTCGCCATAGACGCGGCGGGCTTCCTCGGCGAAGAACTCGACATAGGCGCCGCCGATATCGACCTCGCCGAGCGCCTCGGTGAGTGGCTTGCCCTGCTCGGAGGTCAGGATCAGCGCCAGATCTTCGCGGTTGGCGGCGATCAGCTCGAACCATTTGCGCAAAATGTTGGAACGCTGCTTGGCGGTGAGCTTCGCCCAGGCCGGAAACGCGCGCTCGGCGGCTTCCACCGCTTGCGTTGCTTCCGCCGTCGCCATGACCGGTATTTTCGCAAGCTCGACGCCATTGACCGGATTGGTGACGGGACGCGACGGCGTACCGACCCAGGCGCCGTCGATGTAGCAGCGGTCGCGCAAGAGCGAGGCGTCCTTCAGACGGTCGTGCAGCGAGGGGGTTGAGGATTGCGAAGCGCGTGCGGCGGCGGTCGAGGTCATGGCGTTGCTCCTCGGATTTTTGGCTATTGATCGGAATATAGGCCCAAACGCGACGCGTTACACCGGCCGCAAACGACCGGCTGCTCCGAGCAATTTCGAGGGTCGATCGAGGTCGGCCGCTCAGGCCGCGCCGCTCAAATAGGTTTCGCGGCGGCCGATCATGCGCTCGGCCGCGGCCTTGGCGTCCGCCTTGGACGAGGTGGCGCAGGTGCGGTATTCGAGATCGGGCATCCCTTCGGGTTCGCGACGCCCGAACCACGACTTGGAACCGACCGCGAGTTGCGACAAGGCTTGCGCCACGTTGTCGACGGCGCCGAACGAGTGCAGCGCACCCGAGCCGGCAAAGCGAACCTCGTAGATGCCGGGCGAGATCGGAGCCTCAATATTTTCGCCGCGCCCCGCCCGCGGATAGCGCTTCCATTCGCTCCAGGTTGAAATCATCTTCGGCCCCTCGCGGCATCACCGGCCGCAAAAAATTTGAATCAAATGATTGGTCGGCCAGCGCCGATTCGACTGTATTCTAAACGCTTTACCGGGGAAATTACTTCAAAAGCCCCTATCGGATCAAGCTTAACGGCCGGACTCCGGAGGGTCACGGCCATAGACACGAATTCACCGCAAATTGTGGCAGGGTGTTGCAGTTCTGTACCGCATCATCGGCTCGCTCATCACGAGATCGCGACCGGGAACCTTCCCGCCGACGCATGCTTGCAGGGCGGCACTGCCGGGGGGAAGATCGTTGCACTTCAAAAAACAAACGGGAGCCGCCCCCATGCAAAGCCAAGCTCAGATCGATCAGATTCTGCGTCAGAAAAGCGATGCCAACGAGATTCCCGGCGTCGTCGCCATCGCCGCGACGGCAAAGGAGGTGATCTACCAGGGCGCGTTCGGCAAACGCGACCTGTCCAAGCCGGACGCCATGACGGCCGATAGCGTGTTCTGGATCGCCTCGATGACCAAAGCGATCACGGCCGCAGGCGCGATGCAATTGGTCGAGCAGGGCAAGCTCGCGCTCGATGCGCCGATCGGCAAGCTATTGCCCGATCTCGCTTCCCCGCAAGTGCTGGAAGGTTTCGACGCCAAGGGCGAGCCAAAACTGCGCCCGGCGAACAAGGCGATCACGCTGCGCCATCTCATGACCCACACCGCCGGCTTCTGCTACGACATGTGGAACGACGACATGGTGAAATATCTGGAGAAGACCGGAACGCCCGGCATCACCACCTGCAAGAACGACGCGCTGAAGACGCCGATCATGTCCGACCCCGGCACGCGCTGGGAATACGGCACCAATATCGATTTTGTCGGCAAGGCCATTGAGGCGGTGAGCGGCAAGCGGCTCGACGCCTATTTGCGCGACCATCTGTTTACGCCGCTCGGCATGAGCGATACCGGCTTCAAGCTTGGTGATTCCCAGCGCAAGCGTCTGGTGGCCATGCACGCGCGCGGGCCGGATGGATCGCTGGCGCCAATCCCGTTCGAACTCGAGCAGGATCCGGAGTTCCACATGGGTGGCGGCGGCCTCTACGGCACCGCGGGCGATTACATCAAATTCACCCGGATGATCCTCAACAAGGGAAGCGGTAACGGCAACCAGCTGCTGAAGCCCGAGACCGTCGCGATGATGGGGCAGAACCACATCGGCGAGCTCACCATGACCAAGATGACCTCGGCGGTCGCCTTCGCCACCAACGATGTCGATCTTTACCCGGACATGGTGAAGAAATGGGGGCTCAGCTTCCTGATCACGACGGCCCAGACGCCGGAGGGCCGCAGCCCCGGCAGCCTCGCCTGGGCGGGCCTTGCCAACACCTACTACTGGATCGACCCCTCGCGCGACGTCACCGGCGTGATCCTGATGCAGGTGCTGCCGTTCGCGGACCAGAAGTGCCTGGAAGCCTTCGCCGGCTTCGAGCGCGGCGTCTATGCCGGCCTCGACGCGGCCGGCCAAAAGGCGGCTTAGTCACATCTTCCTTTCCCGGCGCGTCAGGGCGATCGCGCCGGGAAGTTAGCCAAGGTCAGATTTTTCGCCTAGCTTCCTGGCACGCGCGGGGAGAGCAGACATGACCGAAAATGCGGACAGCTATGTTTGCGGCGTCGCCGATGTGCCGCTATTGGGCATCACCATTGGCCGAAGTCTCGATCAGGCAGCCCGGCACTGGGGTGATCGCGAGGCGCTGGTTTCGCCAAGCCACGGCGTCAGGTGGACGTGGAAGGAATTGGCGGAGCGGGTCGATGCGCTCGCAGCCGGCTTTCTCGCGCTCGGCCTCGAACGGAGCGCGCGCATCGGCATCTGGTCGCTCAACCGTGCAGAATGGACGCTGACGCAGTTTGCCGCCGCCAAGGCCGGGCTTATTCTCGTCACCATCAATCCGGCCTATCGCCTGAGCGAACTCGAATTCGCGCTTGCCAAGGTCGGATGCACCGCGCTCGTTACGGCCACCGCGTTTAAGACCTCCAATTACATGGAGATGCTGACCACGCTGGTGCCGGAGCTCGCCAAAGCACAACCAGGTGGTCTGCACGCGGCGCGATTGCCGCAGCTGCGCACGGTGATCCAGATCGGCGGGCCGACTTGGCCCGGCGCGATTGCGTTCGAAGACGTGACGCGGATGGGCGGCGCGCGCCACCGCGACGCGCTCGCGGCGCTCACCGGCACATTGCAATTCGACGATGCCGTCAACATTCAGTTCACCAGCGGCACCACCGGATCGCCCAAGGGCGTGACACTGACGCATCATAATATCCTCAACAACGGCTATTTCCTGGGCCGCGTGATGCGGCTGACCGAACAAGATCGCATCTGCATCCCGGTTCCGCTCTATCACTGTTTCGGCATGGTGATCGGCAATCTCGCGTCCCTTACCTCGGGCGCAACAATGGTCTATCCCGGCGAAGGGTTTGATCCCTTGACAACACTTCAGACCGTAGAGCGGGAAAAGTGCACGACGCTCTACGGCGTGCCGACGATGTTCATCGCTGAACTCGATCACCCCGAATTTTCCAAATTCGATCTGTCCTCGCTGCGGACCGGTATGATGGCCGGCGCACCCTGCCCGATCGAGGTGATGCGGCGCGTCAACCAACTGATGAATATGCGCGAGGTGACCATCGGCTACGGCATGACCGAGACCAGCCCGGCCAGCTTCCAGAGCGCCACCGACGATCCGCTGGAGCGTCGGGTGTCGACTGTCGGACGCGTCCATCCGCATGTCGAGGTCAAGATCGTCGATCTCGAGGGCCGCGTCGTGCCCCGCGGCGAACCCGGCGAATTGTGCACCCGCGGCTACAGCGTCATGCTGGGATATTGGGACGAACCGGAAAAGACCGCCGAGGTGCTCGATGCCGGTGGCTGGATGCATACCGGCGACATCGCCGTCATCGACCAGGAGGGTTACTGCAATATCGTCGGCCGCATCAAGGACATGGTGATCCGCGGTGGCGAAAACCTCTATCCTCGCGAGATCGAGGAATTCCTCTATCGTCATCCGAAGATTCAGGACGTGCAGATTTTCGGCGTCACCGACGATCGCTATGGCGAGGAGCTCTGCGCCTGGATTCGGACGCGATCGGGCGAGACCTTGACGGTCGAGGAGGTTCGCAGCTTCTGTGTGGGGCAGATCGCGCATAACAAGATTCCGCGCTACGTGGAATTCGTCGACGAATTCCCGATGACCGTCACCGGCAAGATCCAGAAATTCGTGATGCGCGAGGCGGTCGAGGCGCGGCTCGGATTAAAGGCGGCGAAGACAGCGTGAAAATCCGCGCAGTTCTCGCTCCCGGCTCTTCGCGGGGAGAGTCGAAGTTAAGGTGCAGCTACACCGGCAGCCCGTTCTTCTTCGCCAGCTCCTTCAGCGAAACCTGCGGACGCGCGCCGATGTGCTGGATCACCTCGGCCGCGGCGAGCGCACCCAGCCGCCCGGCATTCTCATATCCGGCGTTGCGCACCAGACCGAACAGAAATCCCGCAGCGAACAGATCGCCGGCGCCCGTGGTGTCCACGAGCCTGTCGATCGCAAACGCCGGCACCGCGACGACGCCATCGTGCGACACCACGATGCAGCCCTTCTCGCTGCGGGTGACGACGCCGAGCTTGGTGTCCTTGCGCAATTGCCGCAGCGCGGTGTCGAAATCGGAGGTCTGGTACAGCGAATGCAATTCAGCCTCGTTGGCGAACACCAGATCGACCGTGCCCTTCCGCATCAACTCCAGGAACTCGTCGCGATAGCGGTCGACGCAAAACGCATCGGACAGCGTCAACGCAACCTGCCGGCCGGCGCCGTGCGCGATGGTTGCCGCCTTGACGAAGGCTTCCTTGGCGCTCTCGGGGTCCCACAGATAGCCTTCGAGATAGACGATCTTCGCACCCGCGACCTCTTCGGCATCGATATCGTCAGCCGTCAGCTCCTGCGCCGCGCCGAGATAGGTATTCATCGTGCGCTCGCCGTCATCAGTCACCAGAATGTAGGAGCAACCGGTCGCGGGCCCGTCGAAAGCGGGGCTGGTATCGAACGCGACGCCGGCGGCGCGGATATCGTGCGTATAAAGCCGCCCGATCTGATCGTCCTTGACCTTGCCGACATAGGCCGCCCGCGCGCCGAACCCGGCGATGCCGACAATGGTGTTCGCCGCCGAGCCGCCGGACATTTCGGTCGCCGGACCCATGTCGCGATAGATCGATGCGGCGCGCGCCTCGTCGATCAGCGACATGCCGCCCTTGGTCATGCCGTGGTCGGAAAGAAACTTCTCGTCGGTCTTGACCAGCACGTCGAAAATCGCATTGCCGATCCCGAGAACGTCGTATTTTGCTTCAGCCATTCATTAAATCCTGTTTACGGCGATTTTCGAAAGTCTGCGGCCTATCACAGGCAACGCTGCTATAGAAGCCCCGATGATCCGCTCCTTCCTCACGGTATCGACGGGTACGCTGGCCTCGCGGCTTTTGGGATTTGCGCGCGATTCCATGATCGCGGCGCTGCTCGGCGCGGGTCCCGTCGCGGATGCGTTTCTGGCCGCATTCCAGCTTGTCAACGTCGTCAGGCGAATGTTGAGCGAAGGCGCGCTGAATGCGGCGCTGGTGCCGGCCTGGCTGCGGGTGCGCGAGACCGGTGGCGCGGTCGCTGCGGCCGCGTTCGCAGGAAGCGTGTTCGGCACCGTGAGCGCGGCACTGGTGGTGGCGACGGCCTTGATCGGCCTGTTGATGCCGCTTGTGATGACCGCGCTCGCGCCGGGATTTGCCGGAAGCGAAACGCTGCAACTCGCGGTCGACGATGCCAGGCTGATGCTGCCCTATCTCGCCTTCGCAGGTCCCGTCACGGTCATGATGGCGCTGTTGAACGCGCAAGGCCGCTTCGCGCTCACCGCCTTCTCGCCGCTTTTGTTCAACATCGCGCTCATCGCCGTCATGGCGGCCCTGCTCGGCTGGCGACCGGATGCACTGTTCGCCGCGCTGATCATGGCTACCACGGTCGGCATTGCCGGGCTGCTGCAATTGCTGATTCTGGCGTCGCGCCATGGCGCCGGCACCGCGACGCCGCTGCGCATCTCGTTTGACCCGCAGATGCGCGGCTTTTTCGCCAAGGCGATCCCGGGCATGATCGCAAGCTCGGGACCGCAATGGCTGGTCGTCGCCGGCGCGATCATTGCCTCCGGCGCGCCGTCGGCGGTGTCATGGATTTATTTCGCCAACCGCCTGGTCGAGCTGCCGCTCGGCATTGTCGGGGTCGCGATGGGCACCGTGTTGGTGCCGGAAATGACGCGCGCGCTCCGCGGCAACGACGCCGGCGCGGTCGCCAGCGCGGAATCGCGGGCGCTTGAACTTGCCACAGGCCTCGCTTTGCCGGCGATGCTCGGATTGATGGTGCTCAGCACACCGATCGTGCGGCTGTTGTTCGAGCACGGCGCATTCTCCGCTTTGGACACCACAGCCACCGCGCAGGCATTGATTTGGCTTGCACTCGCTCTGCCCGCCCACGTGCTGGTGAAATCGCTGTCGCCGGCCTTTTTCGCGCGCGAGGATACGCTCACCCCGCTGATCGCGATGCTCAAGGGCCTCGTCGTCGCAATCGTCTCTGCCGTGGTCCTCGGTCATTTCTTTGGCACTGCCGGCATCGCCGCCAGCATTGCGCTGGGGGCATGGAGCAATGCGGCGAACATGGTCCGTCGCGGGGCCGCCACGTTCGGATTCTCAATCGATGCCGACGCGCGCCGGCGGCTGCCGCGCATCGTAGCGGCTGCGCTGGTAATGGGCGCGTTATTGTGGCTAGCGATCACTGTCGTTCCGGCGCCGATGCATGGCCTCGCGCAGGCCGCCGTCCTGGCGGTGTCGATTGCCGGCGGGATGGCGGCTTTTGGCTTTTGCCTTGGCCTGTTCGGGGTGACGGGATGGCGCGAAACGGTTAACGCCCTCAGGCCAGCAAGGCCCGGCGACTTGCGCGGCTGAGGCGCGCGTGGCAAACGACGGCGCGAAACAAGCAATCTGGAACTTCTGGCCATGGTTGAACGGGTTTTTTCGGGTGTCCAGCCGACCGGCAATCTGCATCTCGGCAATTACCTCGGCGCGATCGTCAATTTCGTGAAGCTGCAGGAGACCTACAACTGTCTCTATTGTGTGGTCGACTTGCATGCGCTGACGCAGGGGATCGAGGTGTGGGGCGGCCCGGTCGAACTCGCCCGCAATACCCGCGAAGTGACCGCAGCCTTCATCGCCAGCGGCATCGATCCGAACAAACATATCGTCTTCAACCAGAGCCAGGTGCATGAGCACGCGGAACTGACCTGGATTTTCAATTGTGTGGCGCGGGTCGGATGGCTCAGCCGCATGACGCAGTTCAAGGACAAGGCCGGCAAGGATCGCGAAAATGCATCGGTCGGTCTCTACGATTATCCGGTGCTGATGGCAGCCGACATCCTGGTCTATCGCGCCACTCACGTTCCGGTCGGCGAGGACCAGAAGCAGCACCTTGAGCTGTCGCGCGACATCGCGCAAAAATTCAACAACGACTTCGTCGACTCGATCCGCAGCCACGGCTTTGCCGATGGCCTGTTCTTTCCGCAGCCGGAGCCGGTCATCACCGGGCCGGCGACCCGGGTGATGAGCTTGCGTGACGGCACCAAGAAGATGTCGAAGTCGGACGCCTCCGACAATTCGCGCATCAATCTCACCGACGATGCCGACACCATCGCGCAAAAAATCCGCAAGGCAAAAACCGATCCGGAGCCGTTGCCATCGGAGGAAAAGGGGCTCGAGACCCGTCCCGAGGCCGACAATCTCGTCGGCATCTACGCCGCGCTGTCGGGCCGCAGCAAGTCCGAGGTGCTGCACGATTTCGGCGGCGGGCAATTCTCCAGCTTCAAGAACTCGCTGGTCGAACTTTGCGTGGAAAAACTGTCGCCGATCGCCGCCGAGATGAAGCGGCTGGCGGCGGATCCCGGCCATGTCGATCGGATCCTGATCGACGGCGCCCAACGTGCGCGCGCGATTGCCGATGAAACCATGAAGATGACGAAGGATATCGTCGGCTTCGTCCGCAAGCGGTAAGATTTTGCGCTGCGAAGGATCATCCAAGCATCGCGCCGACGATGCTGGTTTCTTCCGATCGGCCGTAATCGCTTACCCTAACCCTCTCCCAAAGGGCGAGGGAGTGTGGCAGCATATGGCGCGCTTGCGCAGCACCGGGACATGCATGACCACCCAGCGACGAAGCTACGAGACGGGTCACAAGCCGAAATGTCTGGTTATCGTTGACGACACTGCGGAATGGGACCGCGCGGTCTATTACGCAAGCCGCTGGGCGATCCGGGCCGGCGGCGGCGTCGTGATGCTGCGCATCATCGAACTGGAAGATCAGAACCAGCAATGGCTCGGGGTCGCCGACATCATGCGCGCGGAAGCCGAGGAAGCGGCCAACGAGGCGCTCGACCGCGCGTCAGGCCGCGCCAACGGTATCGCCGCCATCACGCCGGAGCGGGTAATCCGCGAGGGCGACCCGACCGAGCAGATCCTCGATGTCATCGACAAGGATACCGATATTGCCAAGCTGGTGCTGGCGGCGAATCCCGGGCCGGAAGGCCCCGGCCCGCTCGTTACCGTGATGGCCCAGGCGGTCGGCTCGTTCCCGATCCCGATCACCATCGTCTCCGGCGATCTCAGCGACGCCGCGATCGACGCGTTGTCGTAGGGATGCAGCCCTGGAGCTGGTGATTTGCGCCCCTTGACCGTGCCTTTGCCGTAGCCATCTGGTAGAGAGAGCTCACGCGCCGGCCTTGAACCGGCGACGCCGGAGAAAACCATGTTTATTCAGACCGAAGCGACCCCAAATCCCGCCACGCTAAAATTCATCCCCGGCCGCCTCGTGCTCGACAGCGGCACCATGGAATTCGCCAACCGCGAGGCGGCTGCGCGCTCCCCGCTGGCCGAACGCCTGTTCGGCGTGACCGGCGTGACCGGCGTGTTCTACGGCTCGGACTTCATCACCGTGACCAAGGACACTAGCGACTGGCAGCATCTCAAGCCCGCGATCCTGGGTGCCATCATGGAGCACTACATGTCGGGCGCGCCGCTATTGGCCGACGGCAGCGCCGCAAGCGACGAGGCGAGCGACGAGGAAGGCGAGTTCTTCAGCGAGGCCGACGCCGAGACGGTCGAGATGATCAAGGACCTGATCGAAA
>Ga0210401_10006078_pt1 | contig 12334 bp, 11 predicted proteins | sample IncBWH32MmetaG_FD_150866 | JGI IMG/M metagenome (GOLD analysis project Ga0210401, IMG submission 150866) | Forest soil microbial communities from Barre Woods Harvard Forest LTER site, Petersham, Massachusetts, United States - Inc-BW-H-32-M | ecosystem: Environmental > Terrestrial > Soil >... | reverse complement strand
CGCCCGTACGTGGACGGCACCGAGAACGACTCGATGTTCGCGCAGGTGTTCGAATACAACGGGATCTCCCGCTTCGGGGGCGGGAATGTGTACGCCGGCGTCGGGCACCCGGCGCCGTTTCTCGTGCGGCTCGCCGCAGGCTCGGTCCCCACCCACCGCGCGTCGCCGGGTCCCACGCGCCTGCTCGCCGGCGTGTTCGGCCGCGACGACGGGTGGCTTCTGCCCGCCGCCGCGATCGCCGCGGCGGCGATCCTGCTCGAGCGCCGCCGCGCCTCCCGGCGCGACCCGCTGCGCGCGGCGGTGGTGCTGTGGGGGATGTGGCTGCTGGTGATGGCGGCGTTCTTCAGCGCCGGCGGCTACCCCAACTCCTACTATGTGGCGGCGCTCACCCCGGCGACGGGGGCACTGTGCGGCGCGGGGCTCGCGCTGGCGTGGCGCTACCGCGGGCGCCGCGCCGCGCCGGCGGCGCTCGCCGGCGCGCTCGTGTGCTGCGTCGGCTACGGGATCTACCTGCTGCGGGGTGGCACGGCGGTACCGGGGTGGCTGGTGCCGGCGGCGATCGCGCTCGGGGTGGTGGGCGCGCTCGCGCTGTGGGCACCGCGGCACGCCGATGTGCCCTCGGTCGCGGGTGGCTCGGGCGCGGCGCACGGCGCTCGCCACGTCGATACCAGCGGAGAAGCTCCGCGAGATGGGCGACGTGCGGATCGCTTCCGGCGCGGCTTCAGCCCACCCGGCGCCCGGACGGTGGCGTTCGCGGCGGTCTGCATGCTGCTGCTCCCGAGCGTCGCCGCCGTGCTGATGGTGACGCGCGGGCTCGGGCCGTTCGCCGCTCCGTACGAGCCGGCCTCCGCCACCGTCTCGCGCGCACAGGCGCAGCGCACGAAAATCGCCGACGAACAGGTGATCGAACAGCTTGCCTCCACCTACACCACGCCGATCCCGCTCGTCACCGACTCCTCGATCCTCGCCGCGCCCCTCATCCTCGCCACCGGCGAGGAGGTGCTGCCGATCGGCGGCTACCAGGGCGGGATTCCTGAGCCCACGCTGGCGCGGCTGCAACGCTACGTCGCCGCGGGCGAAGCGCGTGCGTTCGAGGCGCCGATTCAGAGCGAAGATCCCAGGATCGAGTGGGTGCATGCCCACTGCGCCACGCGCGGCCCGGTCGGCGGGGGGCCCACCGCGCTGTACGTCTGCGGCGGGTGACGTTCAGGAGACGACCGTCAACTCCTTCGCGAGTCCCGTCAACACCTGTGGTCCGCCCTCCGCGACCGCGACGAGATCCTCGATGCGCACGCCGAAGCGGCCGGGGATGTAGACGCCGGGCTCGACGGTCACGACGGTGCCGGCGCGCAGCGGCTGCTCGCCGGCGGTGCGCGACAGGCGCGGGTCCTCGTGCACCTCCATGCCGACGCCGTGGCCGAGACCGTGGCCGAAGTGCTCGCCGTGGCCGGCCTGCTCGATCATGGCGCGCGCGACGGCGTCGATCTCTTTGCCACCCGGCCCCGGTCGCACGGCGGCGAGGCCCGCGAGCTGGGCGCGGAGCACGAGCTCGTACACCTCGTGGGCGCCCGCGGGCAGGCGCTCGCCAGTGGCGTACGTGCGCGTGCAGTCCGAGCAGTAGCCCTCCAGCAGCGCGCCCCAGTCGATCGTCACGAGCGTGTCGCGCGGGATCGGCGCATCGCGCGGCGCGGCGTGCGGCAGCGCGCCGTGCGGGCCGGCGGCGACGATCGTGGGGAAGCTCGGGCCGACCGCGCCGAGGCGGCGCATGCGCAGCTCCAGGTCGATCGCCACCTCGCGCTCGGTTCGCCCCGCCAGGCCCGCCTCCAACACTTCGCGCAGGGCGGTGTCGGCGAGCTCGCAGGCGGCGCGGATCGCCGCCAGCTCGACCGGCGCCTTCACTTCGCGCAGCTCCTCCACCAGCCCGCCGCACGGCACCAGCTCCCAGCGCTCGCCCAGCAGCTCGCGCAGGCGGGCGTGCCGCTTGACGGTCATCGCGCCCTCTTCGAAGCCGAGTCGCCCGCCGCCGGCGAACAGCGCGGCGAGGTTGGTGCGGGGTGGCTCGACCTGCTCCCGCGTCTCCTCCTCCTGCTCCTGCTCCTCCTGCTCCTCCTCCCTTCCTTCCTCGTCCCGCCCACCATCGGCGACCCCGCCCGGCGCAAGCTCGTTGGCGAGCGCCTCCGCCAGATCGATTGTGAAGATCAACCGCTCATACAGCTCCGGCACCTGCGCCGCCGACTGCGTTTGGTAGCGGAAGTCGGTGAGGAACAGGTTGGGGGGCGCGGGAGCGCCGCCCGTGTCGCCGCCGGTTTGCGCCGCGATCAGCGCGAGGCCGTTGGTGCCGGTGAAGCCGGTCATGTAGCGCAGGTTCGTCGGGTCGCTCACCACCAGCAGGTGCGGCGCCTGCTCGTGCTCGCGCAGCAGCGCCGCCAAGGCTCGGGTGCGCTCCACCTCGGGACGGGCGTCTGCTCGCTCGCTCACGGCCACGACCGGCGTCCCCGCGCCCCGCCCTTCCCACCAGTCGCGCCAACGCTCACGCCGCGGCTCCGTCGAGCGCGTCGCGCAGGCGCTGTAGCGCGAGGCGATACCCCTCCATGCCCTGCCCGCACACCGACGCCACGCACAGGTCCTCGATCACCGACAGCCGCCGCCACGGCTCGCGCGCCTTCACATCGGAGAGGTGCACCTCCACGGCCGGCAGCGCGGCGATCTCCAGGGCGTCGTGGATCGACCAGGCGTAGTGCGTCCACGCGCCGGGGTTGATCACGATCCCGTCGGCGTCGTCGCGCAGCAGATGCAGGCGCTCCACCAGCTCGCGCTCGGAGTTAGTCTGGAAGAAGCGGGCGCGCAGCCCCAGCTCGGCGGCGAAGGCGTCGATGTGCTGCTCGAGCTCGGACAGCGTCAGCGTGCCGTACAGCGCGGGGTCGCGCTTGCCCAGCATGTCGAGGTTTACCCCGTGCATCACCTCGATCCGGTAGGAGGCGTCGCTCATCGCAGCAGCAGCCTACCTTCTACCGAGTTTGTGCATTTTGCAACTGGTGGGGGGATACGCGTGTCATTTTCCCCCGCCCTACCAAATAAGACTAAGTCTCATTCCAATTTGGTTGGGCCAAAAGTGTTTCGCGCAGACGGGCAACCGTGGGTGAACACCGGCTTCGAGCGTGGTCAGCACGAGGATCGGGCGCGCGTCGCGCTCCACCAGCTTGCGCGCCCATCTTGCAATTACAAGGAGGAGGTCATTCCACCAGCTCGGCCACCGCCCCGCGCAACTCGTCCTCGTCCACCTCGCAGCCGACGCGTACATCGCCGGGGGCGTGCACGAGCACGAATGGGGTGCGCGCTGCCATGCGCTTCTTGTCGTGGGTGATCGCATCGAGGATCTCCTCGACGCCCGCCGCGCCGCGCCGGGCGAACCCGTCCCCCTTTCCCTTCCCTCCTCCCCACCCGCGCGCACCCGTCGGCTCTGTCGCGAGCGCCACCGGGAGCCCGCGCCGGTGCAGCATCTCCCGCACGTGCTCGCGCAGGTCGGCTTGGCCGGAGAGGCGCAGGGCCGCCAGCAGGCCGAGACCCACCGCCTCGCCGTGCCGGTAGCGCGTGTAGCCGGTGGCGGTCTCGATCGCATGGCCGACGGTGTGCCCAAGGTTGAGCACCTGGCGGCGGCCGCCGTCGCGCTCGTCCTCCGCCACCACCGCCAGCTTCGTGCGCGCGCATGCGAGGATCGTGCGCTCGTCCGGGGGGGCGCCGGGAGTTTCGGCGGTGACCCGCTCCCACAGCTCGCCGCCCGCGATCAGCGCGGTCTTCAACACCTCCACCCAGCCGGCGCTCAGCTCCGCCGGGGGCAGCGTGCGCAGCGCGTCGGGGTCGACCAGCACCGCGGCGGGCTGGTGATAGGCGCCCACGTAGTTCTTCGCCGCGGGCAGGTCCACGCCGGTCTTGCCGCCGTAGGCGGAGTCGACCTGGGCGACGAGCGTGGTGGGGACGTGCACGATCGGCACGCCGCGCTGGTAGGTGGCGGCACAGAAGCCGGCGAGGTCCCCCACCACCCCGCCGCCGAGCGCGACGAGGTGATCGGCGCGGGTCATGCCGGCGCGCGCGAGCTCGCTCCACACGTGCTCGGCCGTCGCGAGCGTCTTCGCCCGCTCGCCCGGCGGGATCGCGATCACGTGCGCCGGCTCGCCGGCGGGCATCATCGTCAGCCCCGCCAGCCCGCCCGGCCGCTCCAAGCACAGCTCCTCGACGTTGGTGTCGGTCACCCAGAAGGGACGCGAGGCGGGGCGGTCGAAGGGCCAGGCGGCGGCGAGGCGCTCGCCGGCCGAAGCCGGGGGACACGTGCCCTCGGCACGAATCCCCGTTTCGGCCAGCAGGCCGCGTCCCACCAGCACCGGGTACTCGCCCGAGGCGCCGGAGGCCGACTCGGCCCACAGCAGCCGGGCGTCGGCCACCTCTTCGTAGAGCCCGCGCCGCCGCGCGTACAACGCCTCGAAGGCGTCGCGGTCGCGCGCCAGCGGGCGCTCGGAGCCGTCGTCGCGGTGTACGCGCTCCCACGCGACCTCCGGCGCGACCTCGACCAGCGCGGTCGTGTGTCCTGTAAGCGCCGCGCGCACGCGCGCGGAGAGCACGCTGCCGCCGCCGAGCGCGATCACGTCGCGGGCGTCGACGCCCTCCAACAGCCCGCACATGACCTCCTCCTCCGCCGCGCGAAACGCCTGCTCCCCGTGTAGCTCGAACTCGCGGGCGACGGAGTGCCCGAAACGCTCCACCAGCAGCGCGTCGCCGTCGATCGGCGCGCGTCCGCGCCGCTTCGCCAGCTTGGTCGCGAGCGTCGACTTGCCGGCGCCCATGAAGCCGATCAGGACGAGCGCCACGCGATCCACCCCTCGCCGACCGGCCACGGCCGAAGCGCCAACCGCCGTCGCGTGGCATGGATGCCACGCGCCCGCGTGCCCCAGTCGCCGAGCGAGGACGCGCGGACGCGCACCCTCCCCCTTCCCCCGTCAGGGGCCCTCAACGCCGCCAATCAATCCGCTCCTCGTAGGCACGTACCGCCTCGCGCACGTCGTCGATGTGGTCGCCGCCGAACTTGCGCCGGTAGGCGTCGGCGAGCACGAGCGCCACCATCGCCTCCCCCACCACGCCCGCGGCGGGCACGGTGCAGGAGTCGGTGCGCTCGCGCAGCGCCTGCGCCGGCTGGCGCGTGGCGATGTCGACCGAGCGCAGCGGCTTGGTGAGCGTCGGCAGCGGCTTCATCGCGCCGCGCACGATCAGCGGCTCGCCGGTGGTCATCCCCCCCTCCAGGCCGCCCGCGCGGTTGGTTTCGCGGTGGTAGCCGCGCTCGGAGGAGTGAAAGATCTCGTCGTGCGCCTGGCTGCCGGGCACGCCGGCGACCTCGAAGCCTTCGCCGATCGCCACGCCCTTGAGCGCCTGGATCGAGAGGATCGCCATCGCCAGGCGACCGTCGAGGCGCTCCTCCCAGGAGACGTGCGAGCCGAGCCCGGGGGTGACACCGAACGCGATCACCTCGAACACGCCGCCGAGCGACTCGTTGGCCTTGCGCAAGGCGTCGATCTCGCCCACCATCGCGCGCGCGGTCTCCGCGTCGAGGCAGCGCACCGGCGAGTCGTCCACGGCGGCGAAGTCCGCCACCGTCAGCGCCCGCTCGCGCGCGGGGGCGCGCACTGAGGCGATCTGCACCACGTGCGAGCGCACCTCCACGCCGAGCGCGCGCAGGAACGCCTTCGCGAGCGCCCCACCCGCCACGCGCGCGGCGGTCTCGCGCGCGGAGGCGCGCTCGAGGATGTTGCGCACGTCGCTCTGCTTGTACTTCCACGTGCCCACCAGGTCGGCGTGGCCGGGCCGCGGCAGGTGCACCTCGGGCACCGGGTGGGTGGGGTCCGACACCGGCCAGGGGCTCATCCGCTCCTCCCAGTTGGCGTAGTCGCGGTTGGCGACCTGCAGCGCGATCGGGCCGCCGAGCGTGCGCCCGTGCCGCACGCCGCCGGTCACCACGGCGGCGTCGCGCTCGATCTTCATCCGCCCGCCGCGCCCGTGCCCGAGCTGGCGGCGTGCGAGGTCGGCGTCGATCTCCTCCTTGCGCAGCTGCAACCCCGCGGGCAGGCCCTCGACGATCGCGGTAAGGCCGGGCCCGTGGGACTCGCCGGCGGTGGTGAGGCGCACAACCATGCGCGCTCAGCATATGCGCTGCCGGCGGCGAGGCTGGCGATGGCGAGAGGCTGCCGGCGGCGAGGCTGGCGGCGGGGCTGGCGATGGCGGGGCTGGCGGCGGCGAGGCTGGCGGCGGCGGGCTGCCCGAAGGCGGCAGCCGTGCCGGAGCCGGCCGCTACCGACAGCCACAGCGGTGCCGGCGCCGGCGACTACCGAGGACGGTGGTGGTGCCGGTGATGGCGGCGCGAGGTCGTCGCCGTGACCGATTCTTCGTGCCAGGCGATCGTCTGCAACTGCAACTCGTAGTTGACCGTCTGCCCGTCCGCTTCGAAGTAGCCGAGTTCCTCGGTCTGCCCCGCCTGCATCAACAGCTTTTCGCACTGGGTGGCGCTCGGCAGGCAGATCGCCGGCCCTTTCAGGATCGCTTCCTCGCTGAGCGCGAACACCGCCTGCTTGTGGTCGTCGTAGAGGCCGGTGAAGGCGAGGCGCGAATCCTGGCTTGAGGGCAGCTGCTGGCCGACCTGCACCGACGGGTAGGGCAGCAGCTGCGGAGGCTCGTTGGCCACCACCGGCCCGAACGCGACGCCCACCGTCTCGACCACCTTGCGCGTCTTCTGCGGCTTGTGCGGCGCCGGCGTCGAGGGCTTGCTCGGCGCGCTCCCGCCGCTGCTCGGCATCGTGCTCTGCGACTTGCTTTCTTCGCTCGGCGTCGAGGATTTGGATGAGGACGAGGAGGAAGTCGGGGAGGGGCTCAGCGCCACGGGCATGCTCTTCTGCTTCGGCGCGGGCAGCGGCGCGAAGGGGTTATGCGAGCCCGGCTTGTGCTGGTAGGCCCCGCCGTCGGTGGTCTCCGCGACCGCCGCGTGCGGGTTGGCGGGCGCGTTTGTCACCGCGAGGTTGGGGCCGGGAGCGCCCGGCGTCACGCTGGGGCCGGCGGCGGCCGACGACGCCGCGCCTTCGCTCGCACCCGAGCCGCCGGCGAGCAGCGTGTACGCGAGGGCGCCGAGCAGCAGCGCGCCGACCACCAGCAGGATCGGCAGCATGCGGCGGTCGAGCAGATCGGCCTTCAGCGATCGCAGGATGCCGCTCATGGCGCCACCTTCACGACGGCCGGCGTGGCGGCGAGGCTGGAGCCCGAGCCGCCGGAGCCGGCGGACGCGGAGCTCGCGCCGCTCGGCCCGAGCGGGGTGGCGCCGCCCGTCAGCCCCTGCGGCGCCGGCAGGACGTACGCGGTGGCGGTGATCGTCGCGCTGAGCGTGGTGCTGGGAGAGCTGCCCTGGATGGTTTCCCCGCCGCCGCTTTCGAGCGCGATCTCGGCGCCCTGGATCGTCAGCAGCCGTCCGTTCACGGTGAGCCCGCCGGTGTTGGTGCGCGTGTCGAAGCCTTCCACCGTGCCCAGCAGTTGCGCGAGCCGCGCGAAGCTGCCTTTGAAGACGAACGTGAACGGCATCGGCGCGAAGCTCGTGGGTTCGGCCGCGCTCGCCGCCGCACTCGCCGAGGCGGTGGCGGACGAGCCCGTCGTGGAGCCGGAGGTGATCGAGTTGAAGTTCACGCCGCGCTGGTCGGAAGCGAGGTCGAGCTCGTAGATCAGCGCCGGCACTTCGTCGCTCGGAGGCACCGCCTTGCCGAGTCCCACCACCGAGCTGTACGCAGCGGCGTAGCGGCGCTGCGCGGAGCGCGCGCTCGCGGCCTTCGTCTGCGCGGCTTCGAGCTGTTGGTGGGCGCTCTGCACCTGCGCCCGAGCTTCGGCGTCGCGCTTGCGCTCGGGCGAGACGGCCAGCAGCCAGCCGCCGGCGAGCACGACCGCGACGACGACCACCATTATCACGATCCGGTCGCGACCGGTCATCGGTCGCCTCCCGCAGAGATGCTCGACACGGTGTGCCGGCGCTCGCCGCCCGCGGGCGCGCCGGCGCCGGTGTGGGAGCCGCCCGCGTCCGCCGTCGACTCGAGCGCTTCGGTGCTGCTCGCCGGCGGCGTCGGCAGCGGCTGGAAGGTGACATCGACCGTGAAGACGGGATCCCCCGACGGGCACGAGCCGGTGGCGGAGCCGGAGCCGGAGGAGCCGCCCCCGCTCGTCGCCGACGCGCTGGAGCTCTGCAGCGAAACGTTGCTGACGCCGCTGACCAGCCGTAGGCGCACGAGCGTCTGCGCGACGGTCACCTGGTTGAGAGCGCAGCCCTGCAGCGTGATCGTCGGCGTCGCACCGCTCGGTGTGGCGGAGCTCACCGATTCGGCCGCCGCACCAGCCGACGATGGGCTCGCCGAAGAGCCCGCGGTGGACGACGAGGAGGAGGCCGGTTTGGCGCTCGCGGCCGCGCCGCTTTTGGAGCCGACGGTGCCCTGCAGCGAGGTGAGCGCGACGCCGCGCGGCAGCACGCGGCTCAGTTCGCCCATCGCGCTCGACCAGTCGAAGCGGGAGTTGATCAGCTGCGAGATCTCCTGCAGGCGCTGTTCGCGCATCTGCATGAAACTCGCGTACGGGGTCAGCTGCGCCGCCTCTGCCTGCACCCGCTGTGCCCGCGCGTTCAGCGACGCCGCTTCGGCGTCACGGCTTTCCAGCTGGTGCTTGGCGGTCCCGTACATGAACACGAGCAGCGCCACCCCCGCGAGCAGCCCCAGCACCGCGAACGCGGCGCCCTGCGAGCGCGCCCCGACGGCGCCGCCTTTGCGGTGCTCCGCGGGGATCAGGTTGACGGCCCTCATCGCGGCGCCTCCTCGGCGGCGAGGCCGGCGGCAATCGCCAGACGATGCGGTGAAACGTGGTGGGCGGCGTCCACCTCGGCGCGGTCGGCGAAGCACACGGCCTCGCGCCGCACCTCGAGGCCGAGGTCGGCTTCGAGCATCTCGCAGAAGCCGCGCATCTCGAGCGCGGGGCCGCTCAGCACAACGTGTCGCACCTCGCCGCCACCCTCCTGGGAGCGGTGGAAGTCGAGCGAGTTGCGCACCTCACCGACGATTTCGCGGACGCCGTTCTCGAGCACCATCCGCACCTCCGGGTCGACGCTCGGGGCAGGCTCGGGCACGGCCACCGGCGCCTGCGCCAGCTGCCAGGTCTCGACCGTCTCGGGATCGGGCAGCTGCGGCACGTCGGCCAGCGGCTCAGCGTTTGGCGCCTCAGCAGCGCGCGGCAGCTCGAACTCCGCGAGCAGCGCGCGCGCCTGCAGCAGCGGGATCCCCCGGCGCTCGGCGATCTCGCTGGCCATCGCCTCGAGGCCGCCGCCGACGACGCGCGTGAAGCGGCACAGGGTGCTCTCGGCGATCGCCATGTTGGTGAGGCCGCCGATGTTCAGGTAGAGCACGCGCTCCTGGGGGGTCCCCTCGCCGTCGCCCTCGCCGGCCGCAGCGGCAGCGACGGCGGCAGGAGCGCGGTAGAGCGAGCGGATCAGCGCGAACGCGGAAAGGTCGATGCCATCGGCGCGCAACCCGGCCCGCCGCACCGCGCGCAGCAGCCGTTCCACCATCTCGCGCTGGGCGGCCACCACGATCACCCGCTGACGGGGACCGTTGGGGGTGTCGAACACGCCGAGCGAGTGATAGTCGAGCACCGCGCCCGCCAGCGGCATCGGCACCTGGTCCTCAGCCTGGAAGCGCACCGCGGCGTCGAGCTCCTTGCGGTCGGTGACCGGCGGCAGCTCGAGCATGCGCAGCACCGAGCGCTGGTTGGCGAGGCCGACCCGCACGCGCTTGCCCAAACGCCCGTCGTGGAAGAGCTCGCGCAGCGCGTCGCCGAGCTCCTGCTCGTCGAGCACCTCCCCCTCGCGCATCACATCCGGCGGCAGCGCCGCTCCCGCCGCCCGCTCGACGACGATCCCGCCGTTGACGTGCGCCTGCACGGCCGCGACATACCCGGGCTGGATGTCCAGCCCGACGACGCTCGCGCCGCCGCGGCCGAAGGGGAGATTGATATTCAGGTTGGGCTTCAGAGCGCTGAGCGAGGGCATTTGCATGAGCGTCATCGACCTTTTCGGCCGATCGCTGAAGGGGCAATTTTCGCCGCGACCATTTCGTCCATCGATGCGCGAAGGTGGGGCGATATCAGTGCACGAAGGTGTGTAGGTACCAGTGCACGAGCGGCTGGCCGGCGAACACGGCGACGATCCCACCGAACGCGAGGAACGGGCCGAACGCCACCGCCGTCCTGCGACCGGCACGAGCGCCCTTGCGCGCGAGGATCACCGCGCCGAGCAGCACGCCGGCGAGGAGCGCGATCATCAGCGCGGGCGCGACCGCCGCGCCGAGGAACAGCCCCATCACGCCCGCCAGCTTCACGTCCCCCATGCCCATGCCGGCCGGGTGGGCGAGCGCCGCCGCCAGCAGAAAGCCGCCCGCGGCGACGCCGGCGATCAGCCGCGTCGGCTCGCCGGCGGGGTCGAGCGCGGTGCCCAGCGCGAGCGCGAGCACCGCCCCGGCGCCGGTGAGGCGGTTGGGGATGATGCGGTGCTCGAGATCGATCAGCGCGGCCGGCACCAGCAGCAGGATCAGCACCACCGACAGCGCGACCCCCGCCGCGCTGTCGTGCGTCAGCACCGCGCCCGCGCACAGCAGCGCGGTGCCGGCCTCGACAAGCGGGTAGCGCGGGGAGATCGGCGCCGCGCAGTTGCGGCAATGGCCCCGCAGCGCCAGCCACGAGATGATCGGCACGTTGTCGTACGGCCGCACCGGCGTCCCACAGGAAGGGCAGCGCGAGCGCGGCTTGACGAGCGACTCGCGCCGGGGCAGGCGGTAGGCGACGACGTTCAGGAACGAGCCGAAGACGGCGCCGAGCACGCCCGCGAAGGTGGCCTCCATGGGGGGATGATCGGCGGGCCACGAATGGCACTTGAGAGGCAGCCCACCTTCCAGCTGTCGCCCTTGCGTCACACTCGCCGCATGACCCTCGGGCACACCGCCGTGGGCCGCTCGGACAGCCGCTCCCGGAGCGGTTATATATATATAGGGGGCGGCCGGTCGGCCGCCCCCTATATATGGCGCTGTCGATGTGGTCGCTTGGAGTCGAACGCTCGAAGGCGATCGCCACTGGCGGCCCTGGTCTACGAGGACCAGGTTTTGGCCGTGCAGCCGCCTTTGGTTTTTTCGGCTTCGGCGTTGCAGCCGCGTTTGACTTCGCCTTCTTTGTTCTTGGTGATCGTGTATTCGGCGCCGTTGGTGGCCGTCGCGGCAACGACGTAGCCCTTGCCTTCTTCGGTCGCTTCGGCTTTGTTGACGTACGCTTCGCCTTTGCCGGCCGCAATCGCGATCCCTTTTTCATATTCCAGGAGCTGTTTGGGTTCTTTCAGCCCCGTGTATTCGCCGTTGTGGTCGGTCGCGTACGTTTCCACGGTCGTCTCCGCCGTGTTCACGAGCGCCTTCGCCGAGGAGTCCACGGCCTTGCCCTTCTGGCTCAGGAACGCGGGAATCGCGATCGCGGCCAGAATGCCGATGATCAGGATAACAACCAGCAATTCGATGAGCGTGAAACCACCCTCATCGCCGGTGCGCCGACGCAGTTCAGACGACACGGAATCCTCCCGAGCGGGGTGAGTTGATGCGATTGCGGGAACGATGAGAGCCACGAGGAGCCACGATGGAAAGATCGGCCAAGACGCAGTCGCACTTGAGCACGGCGAGACAGTCACCACCAAATGCGAAGGGCGGCCACGGCGGGCCGCCCTTCGCAAATCAGAGGCAGTCTCAGCGGGTCTCGCTTACGAAGACCAGGTTTTGCCGACGCATCCACCTTTGGTTTCTTCCGCGACTTTGTTGCAGCCGCGGGTGACTACACCTTCTTTGGTCTTGGTGATCGTGTATTCGGCGCCGTTGGTGGCAGTCGCGGCGACTTTGTAGCCCTTGCCTTCTTCCGCTTCCGCGGCTTCGTTCACGTACGCTTCGCCTTTGCCGGCCGCGACCGTGATCCCTTTTTCATATTCCTGGAGCTGTTTTGCTTCTTTGAGCCCCGTGTATTCGCCGTTGTGGTCGGTGGCGTACGTTTCCACGGTGGTCTCCGCCGTGTTCACGAGCGCCTTCGCCGAGGAGTCCACGGCCTTGCCCTTCTGGCTCAGGAACGCGGGGATGGCGATCGCGGCCAGAATGCCGATGATCAGGATAACAACCAGCAATTCGATGAGCGTGAAACCACCCTCATCGCCGGTGCGCTGGCGCAGTCGAGACAGCATTGAATCCTCCTAGGACCACCG
>Ga0210401_10006077_pt1 | contig 12334 bp, 9 predicted proteins | sample IncBWH32MmetaG_FD_150866 | JGI IMG/M metagenome (GOLD analysis project Ga0210401, IMG submission 150866) | Forest soil microbial communities from Barre Woods Harvard Forest LTER site, Petersham, Massachusetts, United States - Inc-BW-H-32-M | ecosystem: Environmental > Terrestrial > Soil >... | reverse complement strand
CCCGCGCAGGCCATTGTCATGGTGGCTCCGCAAATTTTTTGCCTGCAACCCGTTTTATCTGGTGAGCGCGGCCCTGCTGCTCTACGGCTGCTACCGCGTGTCGATTGACGAGACATTCGCAGACCACGAGACGGCGCGGTTGCTGTTCAATTTCAGCTCGGTGCAGGTTTACGAACTGTTGCTGGTGGGCGTAGCGATTTTTCTGGCGCGCCGGTGTCTGTGGTACGATTCCATGGTGCTCGTCGGACTGGAAAATATGCTCGTGTTCGTGCCATTTATTCTCATAAGCCTGGCTGCGCTAACCAGCCCGGGGCTAACCGTCTCTGTTTGCGCCGCAGCAGTGATTCTGGCGGCGCTGCGATTCAGTGGCTTGAGGCGATACTTCGCGGAACTGAACCTGCCCGGGTCGCTGTTGGGCGTCGGTTCGATCCTGCTGGCACTCAACCTCGCGCTGCCGCTGACATACCGGCATTACATCAATCTCAAGATCGGCACACATCCGGATGCGGGGCCGGACTACATCATGAACGAATGCATGTGGCTGCTGGTTTTGCCGGCGGCGCTGGCGTTGGCGAATTTTCTGCCGCGCGCACAAGCGGGCGGAGATTTGCTGCCGCAACGCCGCTGGCTTCCGACGGGCCTGTTTGCGCTATGGATTACCGTAACGGGACTGCATCTGTGGGCGCTGGATTATGTGTACGATTATTACCTGCGTCAGGACCTGTTTGCGCCTGTGGGCTGGGTCCTGGCATGGACGGTGTTCCTGCGCGCGCCTGCCAAACCCGCCGCACTCAAATATGCGCTGATGTTTCCGGCTCTGGCGGCGCCGTTTCTGGCAAACACGCCTGAATCCGAGAAAATTTATCTCGCGCTCATGGCCTTGAACGCAGCCGCATTTGCAGTCGTGCGATTTCTGCGGAGCAACGATCGTTTCGCAGGGCACCTGGCCTATGCATCGGCCGTTTTGTTTGTAGCCGGGCTGCCCGAAAACTGGATTCAGTGGGCGATACACGGTGCGACCGCGACGGGCTGCATAGCGGCGGGATTGGCGGCATACCTGATTTTCTGGACCGCGTGGCTGCGGAATCCAAAGCTGGCGCTGGTTGGCGCCATCCTGTTTGGAATCGTCATCGCGGTGGTGTTTGACGACCACGCGAACGTGGTAAACTGGGCGCTGCAAGGCGGCTTCGTTTTCTTCCTGCTCCACAGTTTACGCTGGAACGATGCCGAACACGCCGGTGCCGGCGCCGCGCGCAATTTCATCGGAATCGTCTGGGCCATTCAGTCCTTTGTCTGGATGAATTGCGAGGACGCGCGGTTTTGGATGCCGTTCATTCCGGGTATGCTGGTGCTTGCCTTTTATTGCGTTTTGAACCGGGGAGTCTGGCGGCTGCTTGCGGTTCCGGTGTCCGCGTTGGCCGTAGCTCTGTCCGGCCCGTGCTGTCTGGCCATTGACCGCCTGCGTTCCCTGCCTGTCGGTCTGCTCGCGGTCATGGCCAGTTTCCTCCTGCTCGGACTCGGCACCGTCGCCGCCCTCACCCGCGATCTTTGGCACCACCACGAACACAAAAGGGAATCATTCTCATCGTCATCCTCATCCTCATAAATCAGTATCACCAGATTCACGGTGCTATCAAGTTGACTTTAAGAGTCGCACAACAAAGTAAGGCTGCGTGGCAAGGGTTGAATCCAGGCCGGGAAAAAGAACTGATCCGTTGTCGCCCCGGTTTAATCCAAAATAGTATTGCAGTGGAAATTTGGTTTGGGTGTAAGCCGCCGGGATCGTTCCGTGAAACTGGCCGTCTCCATCTTCCATCGGCAGAACTTGCCAGGCCTCGGCCTGGTTGACCCGGCGGTAGTACAGCTTGACCGACCTGGTGCCCGAGGCGTCGGGTTCCAATACGAGCGGCAACTCTCGGCCGGCGACAAAAGTGGAAGGAGGATTATGACGACAGGCAGGAATTGGCCGTGTCGGCCGACTCTGTGCCGTGAGGATTGCAGACGGCACTGGTCCGGTGCGAATTGGAGTTCCCACGACTCCTCTTTTTTTCATGGCTTCGATATCGGCATCAATTCCAGAGAGCCGATCGGTCCAATTTCCATGCATGTGTTGTTCAAATCCGTAAGCCACGCTGTTCCTATAAATTGGCGCTGCCACAGTGGCCAGACTGGCCCAGGCCTGCCGAGCTGCGGCGTATTCGTCCAACGCTGCGGCTTTGGCGCCGGCATCGCCCGTCTTCTGGTAGATTGACCACAATACGGCGCTACGGAATTTATGACAGAAGAAGAAACCGAGGCCAGTTTGAATGGCAACGTCAGCTTCCAAACGCCGGAAAGCTGGCGAAGCGGGTTTGGAGATACATTTCCTGGCGGCAGCGAGATTTGAAGCCGCTGATGCCGCCATATCCTCCAGCCATTGCGCTACTTCAGTGGGAAAATATTTATCCTGGTCAAATACTGTTCCATCCAGAAGATGCCCAACATATTCATCAATTCCGAAAAAGAGTTGCGGATCGAACGAACTCGCCGCTCCCAGCGGATTCTGTGAGTCGCGATAGCGCGGCATTCCGGCCACGATTGGAAAATCAGTGTACATTTCCGGCCAGTAATTGTGATTGTCGACCGATGCCCCGTGACAAGTCGTCACCAACAGCAAAATGCGGCTGGCCGATGCCAGGGCATCTTCGATGGATTGAGCGGCCGGGCCAAATTCATACGACAAATAGCGTCGCCACGTTTGGGGATTGCTTTCCGGGTTATACAGTAAGCGTCCCCAAATTCGATAGGTGTAGAAAAATTTTTGATAGTCGTACGCGGGATTGAGCGTGGTATCGAGGTAGGCGCAGCGTCCGCCAGGAACGCCGCTGCCGCAACGGCCTTTAAAAGAAAGCGGTTCGTTCCACTCAATACCGTCACTGTCGCAAAAACTTGCAGCGCGCCCGTATCCGGCGGAAAAGACCGGATCGCCCCACAACAACACTCGTTGTGTGCCCGGCCAGATGCGGTGAAGAACCCCGAAGTTTCTGCCTTCTTCCAGGAAATTTGCATAACCACAACGGGACGCCTGACCATTGCGGATAGTCGGGTCATTTTGCCTGCTCCGTTCACTCAGACGGAGCGATGCCTGATGATAAGGCAAACCCTGGTGTTCAGCCCAGTATTTGGGCGAAACCACCACGGACATTGCGGTCGCCAGAGCGGCGTCAATATGCTCCTGATGACATTCTTTGCCGTGCATGTCAATCTCCAGTCGTCGCCCAACCATCGGGAACGCATCAAAGACCGTTTTCCAAAAAGAATAACTCCCTGTTGGAATGCCGCTCTCGTTGTGCACGCGGAAAGTGACTCCGGTGATGCCTGTGCACATCTTGAGGATGAAAGCCAGGGCATCACGGGAATAGGCCGCATGATTGGCGGCTGTCAATCCTTCAATTGGATAATTGGCCCCCGGGCCATAGGCATACGCGTGGGTCCAAAGACCCAACTGAAATTGCAAACCGCGCCGGGCGCATTCATCGCCGATAACTTTGAGCATCTGCAAATTGGCATCCCGCTCGGCGTTCGGAAGATTTTTGGCGAAAACCTGGTTGTATTCAGGCAGCGACACTAAAAATGGATAAACAAAAAAAAGATAAACCTCGGCATTACGACCGGGAACTCCGTTATAACCGCATCCAAACGACAAGTTAAATCGATTAAAGCGCTGAGCTGCGAGCATCGTCAAATACCCGGTCCAGAACGAGTAATCGTTAAACCAGGGTTTGTCTTCCAGTTCACTTTGAAATGAGCGACAGATCGAACGTGTCCTGCTCGCCGGCTGTTCGACCGACGCAGAACTCACATTCAACGCCGGCATCACCGATTCGGCATAGGTAACGCGGTCGGCAAGTTCGAGCACGGCATAAACCAGGCCGAGAGGATCGTTGGCGCAAGCTAGAATGACTTTCCGATCAGCGACGACACCTGGGGCGAGGAGGAATGTTTCAGCGGCGGATGGCATAGCGACATCGTTGCTTTTAATGATCCGGCGTGCGATGGAGTTTTCCGCGGATGCGACCACGATTACGAATTCCGTTGCGACAGCATCTGTGATGCGTGAAATGACGCGCATATTAACTCCCCTGGCCGTTAGCGCCTCTTTGAGTTCTGAGATGGCCCACTGCGTTGGGACAGCCAGGGCGACGGTATCATCCGGCTCAACGACGATTGAGACGCCGCCGGACGAATCGCCAGCATGCAATGGGAATGACCCGCCAACGAGGGCAAGGCCGGCAGTCCCAAGTGAAGCTTGTTTTATAAATGTGCGACGGGTAGTGCAATTTGCGTTCATAACCTGCCGGTGAGTTCTAAAGGATTTTTACAACTACTTCGTCACAAAACAATAAAACAACCATATAAATAGACAAAATTGCGCTGCTGGAAAAGAATTTTGATTTTGTTGACGACCGTGTCGCGAGGGATCGGAATGCATTATCGCTGGTTCATCTCGCGATGCATTTAATGCAGAATGGCGGCGGGCGGCGGTTTATGTCGCGCAGGGACAAATACGGCAGGCGAAACGCTCTTGCGCTTATTGCGATTGACCCGGCTCCGATTCGCATTCTTGAAAAAGTTTTCAAACTGCCGAAGTAAACCAATGCCTGACGCCGCGCCCATTTCCCGGCGCCGCAGGCGCGAAGTCCCCGCAGTCACCAAACCAATAAATGAAAGCGCAATCCTTTAATTGCTTCACAAAATCTGCTGGACGCATCAAAAAGCTGGACTAGGGTTGAGCTATGAAAACCCTCAACTTCGCCGCAACCTGCGTGATTATCCTGCTGCTCGGTTGCCACGCCGTTTTCGCTCAACCCGCAAACAGTCCGCCCGATGCCGATACTGCGTGGAAGGAACTCCTGCAAGCCACCAACCGGCCGCCGCCGCCAAAGGAATGGAAAAACCACAAACCAACCGAAGAGCAGCTCAGGCGATACTTTCAGCATAATATTGACGCGGCCCTGGTTGCCGCCGGAAAAGCCAAAGCTTTTTACACTCAATTCCCCGACAGCACCAATGCAGCAACCGCGAAGATACTCGAAGCAAAAATGTCGCGAAGGACAATAGTTTTTGACCGCCTGCTTCACAAACTCAACGCCGTGGTTGGAAAGCCACTCGACATCACCTTTGCGGCAGTTGACGGACGCACGGTGGATTTGAACCGAATGAAGGGCAAAGTGGTGCTGATAGATTATTGGGCCACCTGGTGTCCCGGCTGCGTCGCTGAAATCCCACACATAAAAGAAATCTACGATAAATATCACACCCAAGGGCTTGAAGTCGTCGGCATCAGCTTCGACACCGATGAAAAGGCCATGAACAATTTTACCCAACAGCACGACCTGCCCTGGCCGCAATATTTCGATGGTCAGGGCTGGACCAACAAATTTGGCGTCGAATACGGTCTTGAACAAATTCCGACCCTGTGGCTGTTGGACAAAAAGGGCACTTTGCGGGAGACCGAGGCATCTGACGGCTTGCAAGACAAAGTCGAAAAACTCCTATTGGAATGATTTTTTGTCTCAGCTCTCAGCGTTCGCGTGCGCAGGCCTTCGACTGTGGCCCGCCCTGATCCGAACCTTCGAAATATTCATGAACTCAATTGAAACCTGCTTCCCTAATGCGGCCGCAACTCGCAACAACATGCTTAGCGAGTGTCCTTCATAGTCCGCATCCTCAAGACGTGAGATCACACCTTGTTTTGTGCCGATCCGCTCCGCAAGTTCTGCCTGGGAAAGGCCGGCTTTTTGTCGTGCGTCGTAAATCATCTGGGCGACTTTAGCATTAACGCGAGCCTCTCCCGTTAGCCGCGCGAGCTTCGGACTCTCCCCGGCCATACGATCCAAGATCTTTACGGCATCGTTTGTTTTGTTTTGTTCAATCTTCGCTTTCATACGTGTGCTCCTTTGGATTCGAAACAAATAGTCTTTTTCTCGTCATCGCTCTTTCAATATCAGCGTTTGGCACTTCGTCTTCTTTTGTCAGGCCGTGGGCCAAAATCGCCACGTTCTTCCCGTGGAAGAAGTACAGTATGCGATACTGCACATGGCCTTGTTTTGCCCTCAATTCATAAATTCCGTCTCGCAAAAAATCCGACGCTGGACGCCTAAGCTCGTGACCCAAGTCTGCAAGCTGTTCAATCCTAACGCGACAATTAGCCCAAGCCTTGGAATTCGATTCTTTCAACTCCAAAAGCCACTCTACGACGGGAGCTTTCCCGTCTCGCTCCCGGTAAAAGATGACCTGAGTTTTTGGCACGCAATTTTCATAAACAAGAATATCACAATATTGTGATGTTGACAATGCTTAATATTACTTCATTCTTATGGATTGACCCCGGGCTTCGCGCGAGCCTCGAATCGTGGAATCCTTTTAAGAACGGAATTCCGTCGCGCCTACGTGGGCTTTCTCCTGTTGCATCTGCTCTTTATATACAGCGAATTTTCGAGGCAACCGAAATACCATTATTATCGCGGATGCAAAAGCGAGACTGCCGCAGTAGATAAAGATGCGGTTGAGCAACTCGTCTGCTCCAGGAATCAAAACGGAGTTCCCGGCATTTTGCGGGTCATAATTTGGTGTCCTAAATGATGCCCAATTCGCGAAGCGCAGCGCCGGCGCCGGAAAGGTTTGCGGGTTTCATCTCAACATAGTTGCGCGACAGGATGATGCCCTGCGCGCCGCCCTTAAACACGGCCTTCACCGCCTGCCCGACGCTCTCAGGCGTGCAATGGCCCTGGCCCGGGTCCACCGGCACATCAATGTCCACGCCCGGCCAGATTTGCACCGGATGATCGGCCAAACCATCGACCGCGCGGCGGGTTTCGCGTTCGACGTATTGGGCCGACAGCCCGGTCGCGAGAAGTTTGTCCGCAGGCGCTTCGTTGTAATTCAGTTGATGATAGAGCACGTCGAGCGTTTCCTCTCGTTGTAAATCGCCAAAGACGCTTTCGCTCGCGCCTTTGACGAAATCCAGGAACCGTGCGCCGGCGACATTATTGTAGACCGCAGGGCGAAGAAAATCGCAATTCTCTGCCAGGACAGCATAGTCTTCTTCAGCCCGTTGGAATGGGCTGAACGACATGTTTTGCCAGACGTGCCAGCCAAAGAGGAGGGCCGGATTGACTGACTTGACCTTGCGGTAAAGCGCAGCCTTGAAGTCATGACGGCTCGTGACCCACAAATTTTCCCACGCGAGCGCCTCGGGATATTTCAGGAGCAGGCGCCAGAATTCTGTAAAATAACCGTCGCGCGGCGCCCGGCCGGCGCGGCTGTTTCGAACAAACCGCGCTGCCTCGTCGTAACCGGTCCGGGCACGCTCGACGTCAATACCCCGGTCGCGCCCCTTTTTCAGGCAAAATTCGCAGAAACACGTCGTTTTGCTGACATCGGTTCCACTGCTTTGACTCAGGCTAAGTGTATTGAGAAAGCCGCTTTGGCGTTCGGATCCCCACATCACGCCGCCGATGTCAAAGGAGCGCGCATAGTCTTCCACCAAACCGAGGGCGAAAGCCTGATACAGCGGATTGTTAAAGCACGGTCCGCCCGGGTGTCCTTTGGTCCGGTTGCCGTGATGTTCCACCTCGTAGAGCGGTTCCCAATGCGGAGCCACGGGCGGAGGAAGTTGGTTGTCTTCAAGCACAAAACAAAAAACGCGAATGCCATGCTTGCGCGCGACGGGAATGACGCGGGCCAACACATCAATGCCGCCAAATTCCGGCGCGTGCATGTCCTCAATGGTCAGGGGTATGTCCCTGTAATATTGCATGTGCGGCATGGCATAATTGCCACCGTGAAAATGCGACGTAGACGGGACGCCGGCTCGATGGGGTTCGTGCGAGTAGATGAACGGGAACAAGGCATTGACGCCCGCGCGTTTCTGCATGTCCTCAAACAGGGGATCCAACTCACGCTCCGCGAGCGGCGCGACTGAGATGGGCATGCCAACCATGGGGGCGTTTGATTTTGCCGACGCGTCTTCACCTGGCGATGATTCCACGCCGGCCAGTGCCGCTCCGGTACCCATGACACCTAACTTAATGAAATTTCGGCGGTTCATGCGCCGAGTATTCCGCGTTCCCAATCGGTTTCAAGGTTAAAGCGCTGTTCCTGGCAGGGACGCCACGCTGCGGCGTCACCGCCTGCGCAGAGCGGGCGGAACATGTGCGACATGACGTTCGACCACACTCGCTGCGCCGCTAAACGCGGCGCGGACGCCGCAGCGCGGCGTCCCTATCACATTGGACTTCGCCATTGGCATTTTTGCCGAAGTCGCATTAGTATTTGCGGTGAAGGTCACGCCACTTGAAGCAGGCGTGGCCGGAAAGGAGTCTGTATGATCGCAAAATGCTTGTGCAAAAATTGCGGAGGCAGCATTCAGTTTCACGCTGCTGATTTCGGGGAGCAAAGCCGGACCGCGACCCAGGTCACCGGACAATACGTTCGTTGTCCTCATTGTGGGTTCGCGACGCCGTTATCCATGTCGCTTGCCAGATGGGAAAAAATGTTAGCAACCGAAACCGCTACGGGCGGGGGCGTATTTGTTGTCCTGGCGCTTCTCACGGCCTTAATCCCGGCGGCTATCGTCGTCGCCCTCATCAGGTCCGGTATAACGATTCACCAGATTGTAACCGGGGGCGCGGGCGTCCCGGGCGAGGTCGCCATGGGCATCGCCGGGGCCTTTGTCGTTATCCAGGCCATCATGTGGCTGATTTTCCCATGGCTGGTCTGTTGGCGGTTATCAAAAATCCGCGCCGAACTGAGGAGGATTCAACACAATATTGTTGGAAAGCAGAGCGCTTGAAGCACTGAAAAGTTAAAGCGTTGAAGCGGATCCGCCAGCCCGTCGAAGCGTGACGTGGATGGGGTGGGGACAGCTTGTCCCCACAAAAAGTTTGCGTGGGTCACCATTTCCCTATAGTCGAAAAATGTGTCGAACGCCCGGAAGAGGCACCTCGAACTTCAGCGTTCGATGTTCGATGTTTCCTTCATTTCCCATCGCCCTCCAAAACCTTCAAATTCCCAAATAAACGTACGCTTATTGGCTCGCCCGGGATTCGTTTCCTTCTTGCATTCCTTATGCCCAAAAAATGTGCGTGGGGTGCCTCTCCCTCACGGGTGCGGCTCTGACAGCCCTCAACATTCGTTTACACCCCTCAAAAACGCTTAAACGCCAATAAACACAGGGCTTTTATCGCAAAAAGACCGTGCCGTTTACCCGTTTACTTTCCTATACACAAAAAATGTGCGGGGCGACTTTAATTCTCCCTTAGACGATAAAATCCCTGCGCACTGCCCATAGGCATCGCGTACGGCGAAGTCGCATTGGGAACGTCACCGAACGGCCCCGCTACATTCGTGGCGCTTTGGAGAATTCCATAACTCCAATTCAATTGGATTTGGCCCGGGCTGATATTTTGAAGGCCAAGAAGTTCCGGTCCGGCGGCAATTCTTATAATGGCCGCCGACGCGGCCGGCACAGTGACCGTGCATTGATTGCTGGTCACGGAACCCAGCGCCGTCCATTGCCCAAGCCACGCGGCGTTGTTGGTAATGACCCCGCCGCCCAGCGTCACTCCGTTCGTCGCGTTATAGCCGTTTGTCCCGGTTAAATACATGGCCTCAACGCCGCCGGCCACAAAACCGGCGAGTGCGATGGTCACGCTCGCGTCTCGCGCGCCTGCGCCGTATTCGCGGTTAATGATGGTCAGGTACAGGTTGGTTTCGTCGCCGACTGCATAGGCGGTCAGGTTCACGCTGTCCGAATTTACCATTCCCAACGGGTCCACGCTGCCGTGTCCGCCCAGGTCGAAAGCCTTTATTGCATATGCCTTCGGATGGACTTCGTAGTTGCCCTGGGCATCGGGGAAGATGGTGTCCGTAGGGATCCATCCCTGGTTATGGAAATTGATCCCGCTGCTGCCGTGCGCGGCCCACCAATGCAGAAAGTCCAGTGCCCACAGCGCGGCGGCGAATGCATCGCTCGCGCCCTCGATTCCACCCGTCATTTCATTTGCTTCGGTGAACCGATAATGCAGTCCGTCTCCCAGAACCGCTGGTCCGATGGCGTTGTAAAGCGCCTGATTTGTCTGCGTATCCCACCCCGGTGATAACATGGCGGAAAATAAATTGGTCGCGTTCGTAATGGCCAGGCCGCCGGGAAGCATGTCGGCCATATAATCGTGCTGGGTGATGAGTTGGACGATGCCCGCGTTTTTCTCGGCACTGGCAAATTCCGTCGTCCACTGGGTGCCATTGTTTTGCCACTTGCCACTGCTGCTTTGCGGCGGGCCGTTGTCATAGTTGCCGCCGGTGTCGATGCCTTCGAACACGGCTCCAGGCGCCACCGCCTCCATGGCCGTTGCGTTGCTCATCCATGCGGTCATAAATGACGTGAAGTTGGTAATGGACGGGCCTTCCGTTTTTCCGTTGTTTGAAGATGTCCAGTCGGGTTCGTTGCCGATTTCAAAACAATCCAGTTGCGCCGAATATTTTGACCAAATATAACCCGCTACGTCCGCTGCTATCGGAACATTCGTCAGCGGTACGCCATAAATGACGCCCAGTGACCCTTCGGCCTGTGCGAAGGCGAACTCATTTTTGATATGGTTCGTAATTTCATCGCCCATGAAGCGTAGATTTCTGACGCCGATTTGCTGAAATAACGTCATGAGTTGCGTGTTCGTGGCGGAAAACACCTGCCCTGCCGTTTCCGTGCCGAAGCTTAAGCCGGGAAAATCAGACGGAATCGCATAGCCGGGGGAATTGGTAACGGACAATGTCACCGACGATTGACCCCATGCGGCAACCGTCCAAAAGCAAACAGCAACGATCACGACAAGAAAGCAAAATGGAAGACGGGACGACGACATCGATAGTGTATAAAATCCGTCGCCCCAGGATGATTGTCAACAAATCAGCCGTCAGCCGAGGTGCCCGCGCTCTTTAGTTCAAAAAGTGTTCCCCCAGCCGAATCCACAACGGAATCGTGACAATCCCCAGCAGCGAAGTGCCCAGCACGATCTGGACGGCGACCCGGGCGTCTCCGCCGTAATGCCTCGCCAGCACGATCGGAAGCGTGGCGGAAGGCATCGCCCCTTGCAGGATTAGCACGCGTTTCAAATCCGTTGAGCACGGAAAAAATTTCGCCAGCAACAAAAACAAAACCGGCATCACTGCCAGCCTGACCAGCGCAGACGCCAGCACCACGCGTCCCGCTTTTCCACCGCGCGCTTCTTCAAAATGGTCGGCCACAATCGCGCCAATCAAAACCAGCGCCATCGGAATCGCGCTTTGTCCAAACCAATGGATCGCTGTCAGGACAATGTTACCAACAACCAGCACGGCCGCCGGCGGATGAATCCACACTCCCAAAAAATTCAGGACGAGGGCCAATACCAGGGCAATTAGGGGCGCGTTCACAATTTTTCTCCAACCGCCGGCCACGCCGTGCCCGCTCAACACGGCGACCCCCATCGTCCACATGGCCATGTCCGTTCCCACGTTGTGGACAAATAAAACGCCCATTGTGCCGGCACCAAACAAAGATAAGCACAAGGGAATGGTCAGGTAGGAATAATTTTGCAGCCCCGACACGAGCACAAAAGTCCTCTGTTCCGGTTTTGTCTCCAAACCCGCGAGGCCGGTGAAGCAACGGGCGACGCCCATGCCAACGGCCACCATGGCAAAGCCCAGCAACGGCGGCAGCAGCAGGTTTTCCGGACGGCGCAGGGCCGCGTTGCCCAGCACCGAATCAAAAATCAACGAAGGCAGAAGCAGATTGATGGTAAGCCGCATCAGGCTTTGATCCGCATCCGCCGTCAACCAACCGCGACGCCGCAGCCAAAAGCCGACGCCCATAATCCCAAAAACAGGCAAAACCGCCGCGATAACTGTGATAAACTCGTTCATGCGCTTCGACGTTTCAACGTTTCAACGTTTTAACGTTTTAACCTTTGTTCAAAATAAACATGCGCAACTTTTTCGGCCAATTGTCCGGCAAATCCGCCTTCATCCGTATTGGACAAAACAATGACGAAGACGTGATCGTCGGGATACAACTCGTTCGCAGCCGAAAAGCCGCTGGTGATGCCGGTGTGGCCGATATTCTTATGGCCGTCCAGCGTCTGCAGGAACCAGCCGAAACCGTACGTGCGCGAGCCATCGCGCGAAACGGGCACGACGTGGCCGTTGTTTAAACGCGCGGGCGTCCACCACAGTTCCTTTGACGATTGGTTCAGCAGACGGCCGCCGAGCAATGCTTCGTCCCATTTCGCCAAATCCGAGACATTGGAAACGACGG
>Ga0210401_10006075_pt1 | contig 12335 bp, 8 predicted proteins | sample IncBWH32MmetaG_FD_150866 | JGI IMG/M metagenome (GOLD analysis project Ga0210401, IMG submission 150866) | Forest soil microbial communities from Barre Woods Harvard Forest LTER site, Petersham, Massachusetts, United States - Inc-BW-H-32-M | ecosystem: Environmental > Terrestrial > Soil >... | reverse complement strand
GTTGGAAAGGCACGCTATAAAAATCGGCATGCCGCTTGGCGTCGGGATGATTGCTGATCATCAGCGGAAAATCGCACGCGAGTTCTCCGTTTCGCTGGCGATAGAGGAGATCGACGAGGCAGTGATCGAATTTTGAGACGAAAATGGCCACGCGCGGACGGTCGGGATGATTGCTGATGATCAGCGGAAAATCGCACGCGAGTTCTCCGCTTCGCTGGCGATAGAGGAGATCGACGAGGCAGTGATCGAATTTTGAGACGAAAATGGCCACGCGCGGACGGTGATGGCCCAGCGCGATGCACCAGTTCATGCCGAACTGGTGGGCAATCGGACCAAACGCGCCGTCGAAGTCTTCCATGTCCAGGCGGAAGCCAGCCAGGTCCCATTCGACGCGGGCCAGGAAGTAGCGTTCTTCTCCGGCTTGATGCTGTTCAAAGTGAAGGATATTGCCGTCGTAGCGATAGATGAATTCGGCGATGGTGGCATCCAGGCCCTTACGCTCGGGACACTGCACCAGAAGCACGGCGGTGTTTTTCATCAGAAGTCCTCTTTTTTCGGCTGATTGTACGCGAGAACACGCGCGGAAGTGTGGATAAGATGGCGCAAGGCGCCGAAGCCAAGGATAAGCATTAGACAATTCTTAGATCGGGCCTTAGATCGGGGCTATGCGTTTTGATTTGTGGCGCTGAACTGATTTGGCTTTCTGCCGATGGAGTCGGTAGGAGTCCCAAGTCATGGCCGAACCACGGTCGGCGGTAATGATTGTGGCGGAGGCTTGGTGGGAAGGAGCGGATGGAATCTTGCAGAGGGGCCCTGTTCGTATCGTAAATAAATCGATCTCGGGCGCGTGCGTACGGGTTAAAAGCAGAATCGACGTGGGCGCGAGGCTGAGAATTCAGTCTCGCTGGGATGAATTCTCTGGCACCGCCAGGTATTGCCGGAGCGTTGGCCAAGAGTATCTGGTCGGGATTCAGCGAGAGACTGGGGAGCATACGATCCCCAAGCAGGGCGCGGAGACGGTGCCAAATCGGGAAGGCCGCGAGCGCCAGGAAAGCCCCCTGGAAGAACGCCGCGTGGATCCCGCGGAAGTCGCAGAAGTTGTGGCGAGCAGGCCAGATAGCGAGGAAGCGACAGAGGTGGTGACGGAAGTGCTCGCTCCTAAGGTTGGTTACAGAAAATCAACGCAGAGACGATGGCGGAGTTCGCAATACCGAAGCCCCCGTTCTCCGCAACGGTTGCAGGCGCGGGTCAAATCGGCGCATGAAGAAATGCAAGCGCGAGTGGAAAGGGGAAAGATCACTATGGAGCTCAACTGGATGGGCAAAGCGAAGCGGGTCGAAGCCGGGGAAGAGGCGAACGAGGACGCTAGCGTCGCCAGCGGAGGCGCGGACGAAAAGCGCAAGGTAATGGTCCCCGCGTTTGCGGCGTCCCCGAAAAAGGAGCGCGTGGCCCCCGCCGTCGATGGCGACCTGGCATATCAAAGCGAGTTGATGCCGCTGGAAGAGATTTATGTCGCGGCGGGGGTGGTGAGCCCGCGTAGGGGCTACACCATCAAGAAAGTAATGGAGATGCTGCATAGCGAGCACCTTAGCGCGTTGTCGAAGGAGATGCGGCGGGCGTCGGTGATGATGGCGCTGGATGCGGCTGGTATCTCCGTCGATGATGTGCTGCGTGACGCGCAAGTGCGCCTGGAAGCGATCAAGTCCTACGAGGCGGAACAGAAAAAGCTATGCGAGGCCGAGTGGGCACGCAAGGCCGAAGAGCATGTTCAATTGAAGGCCGAACTCGAGCAGGTACGGACGCGTTTTATGGAGCGCATGAAGCAGATTTTGGATGGGATCGCGCGCGACCGCGCGAGATTTGGTAGCTGGCTGACGACGATGCACGAGGAAGCCCAGAGCATCACGGAGGCTGCGGAGTTGTGCATGAAAGTGGCGCCACCGGCAGCGGCGAGTGTCGCTCCGCCGACGGCTGAGGCGAAAGATGCGGGAATCAAAGTCGTCTGATCTCGCCTAGGTCAGAACTTCCTGGTCCGCCTGGTGAAAGTAGGCGCAGTCCCGTGTTATGCGGAGTTCAAGGCTGAACCCCCGCATAAGCAGGGATCGCACCGCGCGCCACATTCTTATAGACAACCCCCGCCTTCATCACGAATACCACACGCCGGACTGCGGTGATGTCTTTCAGCGGATCGCCGTCGAGCGCGATGATGTCCGCCTGTAGGCCAGGCGCGATCGAGCCGAACTGATCGGCCAGGTTCATTGCTTCCGCCCCCAAGGAGTTTGCCGAAACCATGGCCGCCATGGGATCTACCCCACCGTCGCGCACGCGGTCGATGAATTCCTCCGCGTTGCGACCGTGCGCGCCCGCAACCGCATCGGTGCCAAAGACAACTTTCAGCCCTAAAGTTTTCACCGCGTGCTGCACCAGTTCGTGGTTCATCGGAAGAATCTTCTCCATCGCAGCAAATCCCTCTGCGGTGTAGCCGGGTGTACCGACATACTTTTCCTTATTCAGCAGGTAGTTTTCGATCACCAGCCCGCACTGCGGATCCAGGTACGTCCCTCTCTGGGCCATCAATTTCAAGTCGTCGTCCGTTGCCAGCGTACCGTGCTCGATCTCGGTACATCCCGCGTGCGTCGCGGCGCGAACGGCGTCTTTATACGCATGCACCAGCGTGCGGAGTCCTTGCTTCTTCGCTTCATCGCAGGCCGCGTTCAGTTGCTCCTGCGAAAGCGTCATGCCGCCGCCTTGGCGGATCGACTGCGAGGCGAAAATCTTGATCAAGTCCGCGCCGGCTTGCTTCTGCTTCCTCACGAACGCGCGGATTTCTTCCGGCGTGCCGGTAGCCTCGCCTTTTCCAATCAGCGGATCGACAGCCGTCAGGATGCGCGGCCCGGGAAGGTTCCCTTTCGCGATGGCATCGCGGAGCGGAATATCGTTTGGCGAGCCCGGGCTTTGAATCGTGGTGAACCCAGCCATCAATGTCAGCCAGGCATTCGACGCCGATTGATAGGCGTCTTCTTGTGTCGTCCCTGCCATGCCCGCATTCTTGCCGTCTTTCCCGAAACTCCAGGTAATGTGTGCGTGCGCATCGATCCATCCGGGCAATACCGTCGATCCGCGAAGGTCGTAGTCTACCGGGCCGGCGTTTGCATCCACCGAGACGATCCTTGAACCCTCGATGACGATGCGGGTGTCGTGCAGCACGCGTCCCCGACCATCGAGCACCGTACTCGCGCCGATCACAATGCGCTTGGCCGCAGGGGGCGTTTGGCAAGACACTCTGGGCGCGAGGATACACACGCCAACGACACACAAGATCATTTTCACGGATTGCATAGTCGCAGAGTACGACCATTCCCAGCATTTTGGGTAGACGTTAAAGCTGTTGGGTAGCGCGCAAAGGAGGTTTTCAAGCCCGCCGCCCGGCCCATCGACAATTAATTCTGCCTATTCCAATCTTGAACCTCCAACCTCCGGGTTTTGCGGCATAATGCCTGCCGCAACAGGGGCACACCCGCCGCCGCATCTATCCGCGGCCGCAAAGGCAATTCCGCATCGGGGAGGATTCAGTGAGCGATCGTCCATGGAGTTCCACCGCGCCTCCAGGAGAATTTCGCACCTACGTTCCGGCGGAGGAGACGCTTAAGGAATTCACCATCCGTGCCGTCATTCTCGGCGCGCTCTTCGGACTGCTCTTCGGGGCGGTGACGGTGTACGTGGGATTGCGCGCGGGTCTTACGGTTTCCGCTTCCATCCCCATTTCGGTGCTCTCCATCAGCATTTTGCGCGCTTTTGGACGCTCCACCATCCTCGAGAACAACATCGTGCAGACCACCGGCTCCGCGGGAGAATCTCTCGCGGCGGGGGTGATGTTCACGATCCCGGCATTGATCTTTCTGGGATTCGGCGCGGAATTTACGTTCTGGCGAATTTTCCCGCTGGCACTGCTTGGGGGTTGGCTCGGTGTGTTATTCATGGTGCCGCTGCGGCGCCAGCTTATCGTCAAGGAACACGGCAACCTCACATTTCCCGAAGGCACCGCGTGCGCTGACGTGCTGGTCGCGGGCGAGCGTGGAGGTTCCTTCGCAGGCCGCGTTTTCTGGGGATTGGGACTTGGCGGCGCCTACACCTTTCTAATGAACACGGTGCAGGCGTGGACCTCGCAACCGGAAAGCCGCCCCAGCTGGTTTCAGGGCGCATCGTTTCGCGCCGCGATCACCTCCGAATATCTGGGAGTCGGCTACATCATTGGTCCGCGCGTCGCCGGCCTGCTTTTTGCGGGAGGGATCATCTCCTGGCTGGTGATCATGCCGGCGATCAGTTTTTACGGGCAGCTTGCGGGCAACACGCCACTCTATCCCTCGACAATTCCGATTCCGCAAATGACGCCCGACCAGATCTGGGGGTCATACATTCGTCCGATGGGCGCGGGCGCCGTGGCCGCCGCGGGATTGATCACCTTGCTGCGCACCCTGCCCACGATTATTTCCGCTTTGCGCGCCGGGCTGAAAGATGTACGCAGCGAAGGCGCCGGCCAATCCAGCGCGGCGAACCGCATCGACCGCGATGTGCCAATGCGCGTGGTCGTCCTCGGCACGGTCGTGATCATGGTCATGATGTGGATCCTGCTCACTTTCCATCCGATAAAAGGCGCGCAAACCAGCTGGTGGCAGAATCTGTTCGCGGGAGTGTTCGTCGTTGTGTTTGGATTTCTATTCGTCACCGTGGCTGGACGAATCAGCGGCTTGCTCGGCAATTCCTCGAATCCTATCAGCGGCATGAGCATCGCCACGCTCATGGCCACTTGCGCGATCTTTTTTGTCGCCGGCTGGACCGCTCCGAACTACCAAGTGCTCGCGCTGATGATTGGTGGCGTAGTCTGCATCGCGGCAGCCATCGCCGGAGCCACTTCGCAGGATTTGAAAACCGGCTACCTGGTAGGCGCAACACCGTTCTGGCAGCAGATGGGACTTCTGATCGGCGTAACCGTCTCCACTCTCGCGATCGGCACCACGCTCAATCTGATGAACAAGGGCCTGGAGAAATATCTGCCCACCGAAATTCCCGTCAATATCCAGACTTTGCCGTCCGGCGTCAAAGTCGAGCGCGATAGCTTCGTTTATCACGGCAAAAACTACACGCTGATCAACTCTCTAGGCTCGCACGAAATCCCAGACGGCGAATATCTCTACGATGCTGGCACGAAGCAAATTGAGTTTCAGTGGGCGCAAGGCATCGGCAGCGACAAAGCCCCAGCTCCCCAAGCGCGTCTCATGGCCACGGTCATCAGCGGGATCTTGAACCAGCGTTTGCCCTGGCGCCTGGTCTTGATGGGCGTCGCGCTGGTGATCGCCATCGAAATTCTTGGCGTGCGTTCGCTCGCGTTCGCCACCGGCTCCTATCTTCCCCTTGGCACCACGGCCGCGATGTTCGCCGGAGCCCTGGTTCGCATGGCTGTTGAAGCCACCACCAAGAAAAAAGATGAAAGCGAAGCCAGTCCCGGCGCGCTGTTTTCCAGCGGCCTGATCGCAGCGGGCGGCGTCTTTGGTTTACTCGGAATCATCATCAATCTCTTTCAAGACCCGGAGATTTCCAACAACGTGCCGCACTGGCTTACCGAAAGTCTGCGGCTTCCCTGGCGTGCTGACCTATTTTCTTTCGGACCGAAACTTTTGGGGCCCCTGGCCACCAGCAATTTGTTCGGCCTCATCATGTTCCTCGTGCTCGCCGCGTCGCTGTTTTACTTCGCGCGCAAAAAGTTGGACTAAATCCAGCCCCACGAGTGGCGAAGAGTGAGCGGTAGAAAAAAAGGCGCTCAACGGGGGAAACGGCTAATGGGGATTCTGGAACTTGCAAAGCCGGTCATTGTGATCTGCACGCGGGATCGCGCGCGTTCCACGGCTTTCTATCGCGATACGCTCGGTCTGGTAATGACCTCCGAGGACAACTTCGCCAGCGTTTTTGATGTTGGCGGAACCGCGTTGCGCATTTCTACTGTTGCCGATTTTACGCCGCACGAACACACCATATTGGGCTTCAACGTTCCAGACGTGACCGCGGTCGTGAGAGCCCTGCGTGAAAAAGGCGTGACTTTCAACATCTACAAGGCCTTCCATCAAGACGAACTCGCTATCTTGACGTTGCCGGGAGGGGTCGTGCATGTGGCATGGTTCCAAGACCCGGACGGGAATGTCTTGGGTGTAACGGACGCTGGATTTGTATCGTCAGCCTCGGCGGCGGCGTCAAAATACACCGAAAAAACGAATCGCTTCGCGAAAAATTCATTTCAGTTCTAGAATGGGTGCGTCCTCGAGGGCTCTGCCGAAGCTGTCCTCACATTCTGGCCGATTAGGAGGCCATCTCCCGTGCGCTACCCATTGCTCTTCGCGCTCTGCTTGATTTGTCTAGGCATCGGTTCCAGCTTGCAAGCGCAGGGACCCCGGCGAATGGTCAATGAGCCGATCGACGAATCCAAACTGGTCACCCTCGGCGGCAACACCACGCCCGCGGCGACTCGCGCCCAAAATGACCGCGGCCCGGTGGCGGACGACGTGCGCTTCGATCATCTGCTGCTGTTATTGAAACGCGATCCTCAAACCGAAGCGGACCTGAAGGAACAGATCGAGGCGATGCACAACCCCGCTTCGCCCGAATTCCATCACTGGCTGACTCCGGAGCAAATCGGGACGCGCTTCGGAATCCACGCGCAGGATATGGAAGCGGTGCAGCAGTGGCTTAAGTCGCACGGCTTCACCATCAATCAGGCATATAAGAACGGCCTGGTGCTGGACCTCGCGGGAACCGCGAAGCAACTGCGGGACACCTTTCATGCGGACATGCACAATCTGGTTTTACCGAACGGCGACAAACACATGGCCACGGTTCGCGATCCGCAGATACCCGCGGCGCTCGCTCCGGTAATCGAGGGAGTAACTTCGCTGCACGATTTCTTTCCTCGGCCCCGCCTCACCAAGATGCGCCCTATCAGTTTCAATCGCGAAAGCAAGCGCTGGCAGCCGAAATTCAACGTTCGGTTTCAGGGCTCCACCCTGAACGTCGTCGCGCCTTTCGACTTCGCCACCATCTACAACCTGCTGCCTCTGTGGAACCAGGGCTTCACCGGCAAGGGCGTGACCATCGCGCTCGTGGAGGACAGCAATCTCGCCAATCCCAAAGACTGGTCGACCTTCCGCAAAACTTTTGGCTTGAGCGGATTCACACAGGGTAATTTCAAACAGGTATATCCGAACTGTCCCAATCCCGGTCAGAACGGCGATGAAATCGAGTCAGCTCTCGATGTCGAATGGTCCAGCGCGGCCGCTCCGGACGCCAATATCGTGCTAGCCGCGTGCGGCGACACCCAGACGACCGCCGGGCTGGACTTGGCGATCCTGGGCATCCTTGAGACCAATCCGCCGGACATCATTTCCGACAGCTACGGTTTGTGCGAAACCATCACCGGCCAAGCCGAAATCTCTCTCGAGAATTTTGAGGCAGAGCTCGCTACCGCCGAAGGCGTCACCTTTTTCATCGCACAGGGCGATACCGGCGCCGACGAATGCGCTCCGGTGGAAACTCCGCCCTATTCCGTGCTCGGCATCAACAGCGGCGACAACACCGCGTCAGCTTTTGCCGTAGACGTCGGCGGCACCGATTTTATGGCGCAGTACAACTCGGATGTCAGCGGAATTCCGACCTCGCGGTATTGGAATGCCAAAAATGATCCGAAAACACTGGCGTCGGCGAAATCGTACATTCCGGAAATTCCGTGGAACGATAGTTGCGCGAGCCGGCTTATTTACACCGACCCGTTAATTGCCGGCGGCTTCTCGCAGTCGTTCGGCGACAAAGGATTTTGCAATTCGTCGATCGGTCAGGACGACTTTTTGTTCGCGGTATCGGGCAGCGGAGGTCCCAGTACGTGCTTCACGGGTACGCCGTCGATAGCCGGAGTCGTCAGCGGCACGTGCAAGGGGAACCCGAAGCCTTCGTATCAAAAGGGCGTGCCGGGCGTGCCGCATGACGGACTCCGCGACCAGCCGGATGTTTCGTTGTTCGCGGCCGATGGCATATGGAACAGCTTCTATCCCGAGTGTTTGTCCGACACCAACCAGGGCGGCACTACCTGCACCGCTGACAACGACGCGCTCATGTTAGGCGGCGGGGGAACGTCGTTCGCATCACCGGCCATGGCGGGAATTCAGGCGCTGATTAATCAGCAATATGGACGGCAGGGGGACGCCAACTATGTTTACTACGCGTTGGCCGCGCAGCAATTCGCGCATCCGGGCGGTGCGGCTGCGCAGTGTGACGCCAGCCAAACCACCGGCAGCTTGCCCGCGGCTTCGTGCATTTTTAACGATGTCACCCTCGGAGACATGGACATTCCTTGCGGTCAGAACACCGACGGGAAATTCTACGACTGCCAAGGTGCGAGCAAGACGGAGATCGGCGAGCTCTCGACATCCAATAACGAGGACGATCCCGCGTATCCGGCCGCAGTGGGCTACGATCTTGCGACGGGACTCGGTTCGGTGAACGCCACAAACTTGTTCAAGGCAGGTGCGAGCAAGACGGAGATCGGCGAGCTCTCGACATCCAATAACGAGGACGATCCCGCGTATCCGGCCGCAGTGGGCTACGATCTTGCGACGGGACTCGGTTCGGTGAACGCCACAAACTTGTTTAAGGCCTGGGCGCAGTTTGCGCCGCCTCACAACTAGTAGGCGAGCAGTGGCGGTATGGTTGGCGGAGGGCGGCGGTGCTTAGTCGCCTGTTCGTAACCATAGCCAATCTCGACCAATAGTTTCTCGGACCATGGTCTGCCGAGGAATTCGATGCCCACCGGGACGCCGAGCGAGGCTGTTGGGGTTGGGGAAGAAAATCCGCATGGTACGACGATCGAAGGAAAGCCGGTTACTGATCCAAGAGCGCCGTTGCGCTCCACCTGGGTCTCCCCAATGGGCACCACCAGCCGCTGCTGATGCGGGAACACGATCGCATCGAGTCGCTCGTCAGCCATGATCTTCATGACACGCTGCCGCAACTCGGAGCGCTTCTGAAGACGCAGGCGATAGCTGTCGTCCATCTCGAGGGCTTGTGCTTTCGTGATGTTGTCCTGGATGTTCGGATGGAACTTGCCGGAAGAGATGATCTCCTCGAGCGATTTAACGGGCGCGTTGCCCGCGGCAAGATAAGCGTTGATGGCCGGCTTAAATTCGTACACATGAACGCTGACGTCAGAAGTAATCTTTGCGCTATCTAGATCCGGGCTGTTCAGCTCGACTACCGTTGCGCCAGACCTCTTCAGATCCTCGACCGCTTGGTTCGCGATACGATTGACTTCGTCGTTGATGGGTGCACTGCCGAAGAAACTGCGTAATACGCCGATGCGCTTGCCCTGCACACCATTGGCCTTCAGGAATTTCGTGTAATCCTCCTCGGTATTCCCGACGCTCCATGCCGTCGCCGGATCGTTAGAGTCATAGCCGGCGAGCACGTTTAACATCTTCGCCGCATCAGTAACGGTGCGGGCGAGCGGACCAGCGGCATCCTGGGTGAATGAGTACGGGATAATACCGGCTCGGCTGACGAGACCGAGCGTCGGGCGTATACCCACGATGCTGTTCGCCGACGCTGGTGATCGGATGGAGTTAACGGTGTCCGTGCCAATGCCCGCAATTGCGAAATTGGCAGCCACACCCGCGCCGGTACCACCACTCGACCCGCCAGGCGTGCGGGTCAGGTCGTAGGGATTGCGGGTCTGCCCTTGGATCGAGCTAACCGTTTCACCCCAGATCGCAAACTCGTGCAGGTTGACCTTAGCGAGGATGATCGCGCCCGCGCTGCGCAATTTCCGACTAATTGCCGCATCGGTGGCGGGACTGTATCCCGCCAGGCTGAGCGAACCGCCCGTGGTCGGCATGTCCTTCGTGTTGACATTGTCTTTCAGCAGCACTGGGATTCCGTGGAGCGGGCCGATGAACTTCCCGGTCCTGCGGAAATGTTCATCGAGCGCGGCCGCCTCTTCCAAGGCCCGCGGATTGAGAAAGATCACCACGTTGAGCTTCGGGCCCGCCTGGTCGCAGGCCCGGATGCGCTCCAGATAAGCCTGCACCAACCTTACGGATGTGAGAGCGCCGGACTTGTACGCCGCGTGCACATCGCTGATCGTGGCCTCATCGAGATGAAATGGTTTGACCGAATTCTGCGCACGACCGCCGTTAGCCATCAACATGGCCGTCCCAAACATCAAAAGGCGCATGAATTTCATAGGAACTCCCATCGCGGGCAAGTCTTAATCCACAAGGGCTGGATACGCTCTCTCTGTTGATTTTGCTTAGAGAGTCTTCACAATCGCGGTGTCGTACACACCTAACCATAAACTACCGTATTCTTTGACTCGTCGTTTGCGTCGCCGTACACTGGCTGAATGAGCGTCGCATTCGGCGGCCGCCGCTACAATTTTGATTGGCGCAGCTTCATCACGCCGGGTGTAAAGCTGCTCGTGCTCGTGTGCACCGGCGTCTTCGTCGTGCAGACGCTGGTTTCCCTCCTGGTCGATCCCCCCTTTGCGTACCATCATATAACTCAAGTCTTCGGCTTGATTCCGCGTGCGGTGCTTCCAGGCTTACGCATCTGGCAGCCCTTTACCTATATTTTTCTGCACGGCGACCTCTGGCACATTTTGATCAACATGCTGATGCTCTGGATGTTCGGCCGCGATCTCGAAGCGGGTTGGGGCAAACGGCGCTTCCTGAATTTTTTTATCGTCTGTGGAATGGGCGCCGGGTTGATCGAGATGATCGTGAAGTTGATCCCTGAGTTCTGGGGACACACACCTTCAGACATCCCCACGATAGGCGCTTCGGGTGCGATTTTCGGCATACTCATGGCCAACGCGATCCTCTTTCCCGATCGCAAGATCTGGCTGATTCCTCTGCCGGTGACCATTCCGATGCGTCCGTATGTGGCGGTCATGGGTGCCATCGAGTTTTTCATGACGCTGGGATCTGGCGGCGATGGCGTCGGACATTTGTGCCATCTGGGCGGGATGCTGGTCGCATATCTTTATTTGCGCCGCGGCTCGTTCCTTTACAACGTGCGGAACAGCGTCTCGGACTGGAAGAACGAACGGAATCTCGCAAGATCTGGCTGATTCCTCTGCCGGTGACCATTCCGATGCGTCCGTATGTGGCGGTCATGGGTGCCATCGAGTTTTTCATGACGCTGGGATCTGGCGGCGATGGCGTCGGACATTTGTGCCACCTGGGCGGGATGCTGGTCGCGTATCTTTATTTGCGCCGCGGCTCGTTCCTTTACAGTGTGCGGAACAGCGTCTCGGACTGGAAGAACGAAAGGAATCGCAAGAGGTTCCAGGTTTACGTGAATAAGCATCGACAGGACCCGCCTTCACGCCCCGACAATTGGGTGAATTAGCGCGTCAGCGACGTGAGCGCGCAACCAATCTCACCCCATCATTCCGTTCCTTGTCGCTCCCTTCCTTCGCGCTCCCTCCCCACTCGCTCCGCTCGCCCCTCGCTCCGTTCCTTCTCGTTCCGTTCCTTCCCGTTCCGTTCCCTTGTAGGGGCGGGGCTTGCCCCGCCCGGCCGTCGCGTTTCGGCGTTGAGCTGCTTCGGCGGTCCTAGCAATCAAGCGTCCAACAGCATGTCGACATTTCAGAATGATCGCGGTTTAGCGGGTTTGCAGCGCGCGCAGCAGGAGCTGTTCGGTCGCGTTCGAGCCGGTGACGATGAGGACCGCCATCTTGTTGGCGTAGTGCGGCGCGTTTTTCAGGAATGCGGCGGTCGTGGCGGCCCCTGCGGGTTCGGCGATGACGTGTTCCTGGACCATCAGGTGGCGCATGGCGCCGAGCATTTCTTCTTCGCTGACCAATACGAATTCATCAACCAAGGTGGCGATTTCGCGCACGTTTTCGTCCGACGTTTCGCGAACCGCCAGGCCGTCGGCGATGGTGTCGCTGAACTCGGTGGAAAAAGCGTGGCCCTTCGCAAAGGAGAGCGCGTAGGCGGGAGCGTGCGCCGCCTGCACGCCTACTATTTTAATTTCGGGGCGGAGCTGTTTGGCGGCAAAGGCCACGCCGCGAATCAACGTACTGTCACCTACCGGAACAAAAATCACGTCGGCACGCGTGAGCTTGTCGAGAATTTCGCACGCGATGGTGGCGGTGCCGGGCAGCAATTCGGGATCGGAGCCGTCCACGATGTTGTACCAGCCGGATTCCTGCGCAAATTGCGCGGCGTGCTTCCTGGTCTCTTCCAGGAATTTGCCAATTTCTACGATTTCGGCGCCGAGGTCAGCGATTCGCGCTC
>Ga0210401_10006071_pt1 | contig 12340 bp, 11 predicted proteins | sample IncBWH32MmetaG_FD_150866 | JGI IMG/M metagenome (GOLD analysis project Ga0210401, IMG submission 150866) | Forest soil microbial communities from Barre Woods Harvard Forest LTER site, Petersham, Massachusetts, United States - Inc-BW-H-32-M | ecosystem: Environmental > Terrestrial > Soil >... | reverse complement strand
TGTGTTAGAACGTGGGGTCATGGACACTCCGCTGCTTGGTACCCTGGAACAACGTCCGCCAGTTGCAGCTGCACGTGCGCCCGAGCGAAGCGTATCCGACACGGTGTCGCCATTCGCTGCGGACATTTAACAAGCCCGCGAAGAGCTAGTGAGGTCTGGGCCACGGAGCATCCTCATCCTCGTATGGCGTAGCTAGCTACGCCTCCGCCCCCGGTGGAATAGAGCGAATTCCGCGATCAGGTATTATCGTGCTTAACCCGGTCGTTAACGGGAGAAACCGCGGATGAAAAAACGAATCGCTTCTCCAGAGAAACGCAGCGCACTGCGCAGGCAAGAGCATAACCGGAAACACACTCTCCTACGCCGGGAGTGTTACAAGTGGCTAAGGAAAAACATGCCCGAGGTTTATGAGAAGCTGAGAAAAAAAGCCGGGTTGACGAAACCCGGCCGTCCAAAAGCCTGATAGCCCCGTAGAACTAAATCACTCCAACGCCAGTGTCCCTTAATTCACCGTAATACTTACCGCCTTCGACGGGATTCCATTTGCCACCACCACCAGCGAACTTGCTCCGGTCTCCATTTTTGCAGGCACATCGAAGTTGGTTGAAACGATGGCGTTGCCCGTGGCGACCGCCATGGTGCTGTGGTCGTGCGTTTTGGCATAGAAAACGTGATGCGTAGCCTGATTCGTGATTCGCACCAAAGGATAATTTGTCGCGGTCTGATCCTCGTCACCGAAGGAGGCAGCCTGAGACAAGCCGTTAAATTGCTTCCCCGAAATCTTGTAGGTGGAACCGCGGGTGACCGACTTTGCATATGTTGTAATCACAGGCGCCCACGCAGCCTTGTATGTCCCGGATGAAGTGTAGACCTGGCTGCCAGCGACAATTACTTCTCCAGTAGGAAGCACCATCAAACTGCTGCCGGTCCCTGCAAAAGGTCCTGCAATAAGAGTTTTTCCATCAAACTCATAAAGAGTTCCGGAATCACCCAATACCAGCGGCCGACCGTTTGGCAGTAGAGCAGCAAATGAATCGCCCGCGTTGTCGCTGTTTGGGAAATCGGGACCAACCGTCCATTTGCCGGGATCTGTAGGATTCTTGCCCGGCGTGTAAATGGCCGTATGGCCGGCGCCGCTGCCGCCGTTCGAACCCGACCCGGTAGCCAGAACAGTTCCGTCAGTTTGAAGAATGCCAGGACCTACTTCTCCGGGAGCAGGATAGCAACCGCCGGGATAGGGAATACAGCCTCCGTCATGCGGAGAATGCAAATCGACAATCGTGCTGCCGGCTGTAAACCATTTTTCCATCGAATAAACGTATTTTTCCGAATGCGGAGCATCCTTAACATCGTAAGTTAAGACCGAACCGTCAGGCATGAGGGTCCAGCCCTCCTCGGCATTGAAATCTGCTTTACCTGTCGAACTCAGTTCAGTCCACGTGAGCGTCTTGGGATCCAGCACTGCCATGCGCTTATCAAGTTTTCGTCCCACCATGAACTTTCCGTCAGGCAAAACCACTGCCGGCGAGTCTCCTATATAACCCCAACCCTTGGGATGACCGAGCGGAGTCCATGTATTCGCTTTGGGATCGTAGATGGCAGCCATGTTGGTAAGCAGAAATTGCAGGTTGTTATATTCGCCGCCAACAATCACGAGTCGGCCATCGGCTAACACAGCGGATGCGAAATACAGAGGCACGTAGCCCGAGGGCAGGCTGGCGACCTGCGACCAGGTTCCGTTTATGTAACTTCCGTGGATATCAGGAGTGAGCTTCCACCAATCAGACTGGTTGTTGCCTTGAAAAATGGCAGTGCCATCGGTCATCAAAAACCCTATGCCCGCGCCGTCGGGCGGCTGGTTCTTGAGGTTCTGCAGCTTTTGGGCAATCGAAAAAGTGGAAAACAAGATCACAAGCACGAGAACGGTCAACACGGGTTTCTTCACGGGTATAATTCCTCTTTTGACTGAAAATCACTCAAACCAGCGCCCGTCGCGGCTTTCCGGATGCTCGCAAACGGCGCGCTCGAAGTCTACTCGAACTGGCCAACCTGGCACAATCGATTAATTCAGAATTACGGACGGGTGGGAGAGTTCTGACTGAGCACCTGGTGCTCCTTGATCCAATCGTTCGCCTGCTGCTGCGCTGCGGCGACTTGTGGGCGTGTCATTCGCGACGCGAGCACGGACACCCGATATTTGCTGGCTTCGTCCCCGCCGGCTTGCGCCAAGACCGACCAGAAGTAAGCTTTGACTTGATCTTGCGGAACGCCGCGCCCCGCCCAGTAGTAGGCGCCGAGGGTAGCCTGAGAGACGACGTGTCCTTGTTCCGCGGCCATGGAGAACCAACGCACGGCTTCGCCGTAATCCTGAGGAACGTCATCGCCAGTCGCGTAGGCCGCGCCCACGGAAAATTGGGCTGCGGCGTCGCCCTGATCGGCCAATTTGCGCAGACCCTGGAGACCGCCGGGTACGGCTGCAACCGCCATAGGAGCCCTGGAAGCCGCTTTTGCCGGTGGCTGAGCAGCGGAAAAAGCACCGCCGAGCCTGGCGAAGTCGGCCGGTGAAATCAGCCACAACGCCGCAGATATTGCGGCAGCTGCGGTCGCAGCAATCAAAATCCTACTGGCACGGGAAAAATGGAGAAACGACAGAGCTGCAGATGTCTCGTTGGGAAATTCATCGTCCACCAGCGCCGGCAATGAAGCTGGCGCGCCTGACTTTTCGACGGTCGCCCTGGCATGGTTTTGCTGAGAGTAAACTGGCTCACTCCTTTCCTCGGCACCCGCACGATAAATAGCGTTGGAAATGATTCCTGCGAGCCGCTTGAGCACAACCGGGTCGTTGGTGCTGAAGTTGTAGGGTTCGGGAGAGAAGACTTCCAGAAGGCCGATGACGGCCTCGCCCCACAAAACGGGAACTGCAATCATGCAACGAATGCCCATCGCACGGCAGCTCTCACGATCCACCAGCGGATCGGTTTCCGAGTCTTCACAGCGTAGCAATTGCCCGGTACGCACGCATTCTCCCGAAAAACCCGAACTGGTGGTCAGCCGTGCGCCAAGGCTGGGAGCATCTTGCCCCGAACTGGCGCGGCAAATCATAGTGGCACCTTCGGTCAGCGCAATTGCGGCGCCGGTGGCGCGAGTGAAGGTCTGGGCTCTTTGCGCCAGCAGTTGCAGAGTTGAATCGAGATCTGAACCCAGGGAATCTACTTCTCGCTTGACTGCGGCCAAAGCCGTCAGAATCGACGTGTAGTCGGCCGGAGCCGCGGGTTCGAGTTCCTGGCGCATCCAGTTAACCAGAGCACTATTCTCTGTGGGTTTTGCGACGGGAGTCGAAGATGCCATGCGAGGCAACCCCTCGGTTGATGCCTGACCGACCAATCGGCTGCCGTACAACTGATCAGTTACTCTGTCGGCCTGGTAATTAACGCATGCCACCATCAAATTTACGAAAAGCCATTCTTTGAGCTGGCGAACTGCATTGTCGGGCATCTGCGGAAAACTGATTCCAACGCGTCCTGTTCCATCAGCCCAAACAACTTCGCCGGGTGTGTTAATACGAGTTTTGGTGGCTGCCAGATCCAGGCACAAATTTACTTCACGCTGAATATGCAATGGAAACGAAGCCTGGATGGCCATTCCGTCTTCGTTGATGTCGATGATCTTGCTGAGCTCGAGCAACTGCTCATTCGAATTTCCATTAAGAATGGCGTACGCGGGGGTATGAACCTTTTGCCGCACTCGTCGCCGGCGAGGGCTTAAGCCAAGAGGCAGTTCCCGGCCGGCCTCTACCGGGTTCGATCGAAGCGTTCCCATACCTGAGCAGGAATACATATTACCCCAGGTTGAAATTCTTTTATAGGATCAAACAATTTGAGCCGGTTTTCTAATCGGATACGCTTAGTCCGAATTTCTCGCCAGTTGAACAAAATCGGTCGTGGTCTCGGGCTGTATGGGATGGATCTCCCGCTTGGCGCAGTCGTCGAGGATAGCAGGTACTTCGAATAAGGCTCGATTGCAATATTGGGCGGCGTTGCGGCGCAGTTCGTTGAATGTCGCATCGTTGAGTAAGCGCTGCACCGCCGAGGCAATTTCTTGGAAGCCAGGTATAACAATGCCACAACCTTTCTCGGTCACCCATTCCGCGTTATAACGCTCTTGCGGCAAGGTTTTGGCGTTGCATTCGACAATTACTGGCAAGTGAAACTGCAAGGCTTCGCTGATCGAACCGGGGCCTGGTTTCCCGATGAAGAAATCCGCAAGAGCCATGTAAAACTCGACATTTTGAGTAAAACCCTGCACCAGGATGGGCTTCTTCGTTTTCAGGGTTTTTAATTGAGCAGCAAGCTTCTGGTTATGTCCACAGAGCAAGATTAGCTGAACGCCAATATTGCTCTGATCAAGTCTCTTTACGATGTCGACCATCACGCGGGAGCCGTGGCCGCCGAAAAGCACAATGCCAGTTGGACAGGCGGGTTCAAGCCCAAGTCGCTCGCGTTCCGAAACTCGATCCACTGCGATTTTCTGATAGAACCTGGGCTTCAAAACCATTCCGGAGATTTGGAATATCCGCTCTGACGGGTGGCCCATCCTTACAGCTTGTTGTCTAGCGCGCTCGGTCGCGACAATGATGTATTCAGAGTCCGGCTCGATCCAAAAGCGGGGCGGGTAATCAGCCAGATCGGTAAGCAGGGTAACGAAGGGCGTCGATTGCGACCCTCGAAGGCTCTCGGCCAGTTCACGATTGAAGTGTGGAATTACAGAAAGCACCATGTCTGGCGGATGTAACGACCAGTAGGCCCGAAGCGCGTTGACGATTGGCCGATGATAAAGCCGGATCGTTGTTTGCAGAATCGCCAACAGTTGAGGCGTGAAACGCGTCCAGCCTTTCCGCAAAATCAGATTGTAAGTGTCCTCAATGTGCAGGCCGGTTATGCGATGAAGAACATCGAGCGGCGCAAGCACTTCCTGCATATTCAAAAGGTTGACGTCCCAAGGCTGCTGTTGTTCTGAGAGGGTGGATTTTAGAGCATCGGCTGTAGCGCGGTGCCCCCCGCCGGCGTGATGGAAAACTATTGTTAGCTTACGCAAGCGTCTCCTGAAAAAGACCTGCTGGGCCCAGTGGCTTCACCTTTCAATGTTTTCGTACTCCGCATCGTGCCGTTGGACCGCTTCGTCATTCAGATCGTCGAGGACCGTAGAATCTTGTTCGCCTTGGTCATCGGCAGCATCCTGATTACCGGCCTGCGCGCGATATTCGTGAATGCGCACGCCGGTCGGGTCAATGGTCACGTAAGTGAGCCGCTCATCCACCCATCCGCCGGCATTGTAGTAGTGTATGTTCTCTTTCTCCTGATGCATGGCTTCATGGGTGTGGCCGCAAAAAATCCGGTCGGCCTTATGCAGACGTGCGTGAAACAGAGCGCCTGCCGCCACTTTGTGCGACATGCGCAGCCAACGAGTATTGATGCGGTCAATGAAACGGGCTACCGGCTTGCCTTTCAGATCAAGCCGTTGCAATTGCAGATAGAGCAGCGTGCCGAAATAATTAAGACGGAGGTTGTTCGCGAGGAGCCTGTCAAATTGATGACCGTGAATGGCAAGATGCTGAAGACCGGCGTATTCCCACGCGTATTGCTGATAGACGCGTACTCCGACAAGGTGAGACATGATGTCGGCCAGGCCCTGGTCGTGATTACCTTCAACCCAAACTACTTCCAAACCGCGTTTAGGGTTGGAAAGCTTGCGAATGAACCCGAGAAATTTCCAATGTTCTTTGGTCAGGCGGCGGAAATTCAGGTCGGCGAAGATGTCGCCCAGTAGAATCAGTCGCTGAAAACGATTTTCCTTTAGGACGCAAGTGGCCTCGCGTGCATGGCTGGTGTCGGCGCCCAAGTGGACGTCGGAAAGGATCAGCGTATCGTAGACGGGCGGATCCACGCCTTTATTTCTACCGCGCTAATGTTACGGGCTGATGAAATCCAGGTAACAGTTCGGTAAACATGTAACTCTTTAGGTACCCGTCACGTGGTTGGACGTGAAATGTCGAAACCGATAGCCAAATTGCATTCCTTCAAGCCGTGGCGGCTTGGATTGCGGCTAGGCATCATGGTACTGAGTTGCGCATGGGGAGCCGCGCCAGCGCGGGCGCAGATGCCCGCGCCGGTCAGCTCTTTGTCAGCTGCGGAGCGCCTTTCTGAATCGATCGCTGACCAACACGGAATACTGATCTCGGAGGATAAAACCTGCCTTTTCTACCGCCGCTGGCCCGCTGCTGGAGGCAGTTCGAGCGATCGCGTGGTCATCGTGTTGCATGGAATCGGATATCAAAGCGGTCCCTACAAAGTCATCGCCGATGCGCTGAATCCCCAAGGAATGGACGTCTATGCCTTGGACGCGCGAGCCCATGGCTTGTCCTGCGGACGGCGCGGGTATATCGGCACTCCAGCCGAGGTCGCCGCTGACGTTTCAGCTATTGTGCAGTTTGTTCACAATGAACGGCTTGACGCGAAGATTTATCTGCTTGGCGAAAGCATGGGAGGAGCCTATGCCCTCAACTATGTTCGAAAAAATAGTGCCGAACTGCGCGGCTTGATCCTTTTAGCGCCCGCGCTCGGTTTGAACAAGCACCAAGTTTTTCAAATCAGAAACATGAGTTTGCTGCCTTACTTTCTGTTTGCCCACAGAGCTGCGAAGGTTAGCCTGACAGGCAAGCGTCTCGAAGAAAGTTCGCGGGACCCACAGTTTATCGCCGAGCGTCGTACCGATCCTCTGGCATATAAGAAAATAAGTTTCGGATACTTATGGGACATCAAGCGCCTTGTAAAAAATTGGAAAAGCGAGATCGCGCCTAATTTGGACCTGCCCATGCTGATTGTTCAAGGTGGAAAAGATGCGATCGTGAGCCGTAAGGACTGCAAGCTTTTGGCACAAATAAAAGCAACTCACGGAATCGACGATAGACAATACAAGTTGTTCCCAAGAACTCGCCACACCACACTGTGGGACCCCGACACACCAGAGATCCTCAAGTTTGTGACGCAGTGGATAATCGAGCACTAAGGCGGGACAACCTTATTTGTGAGCTGGCGGGACGTACTCTTTTGGTGGAGCTGCGCCTTCCCCGAAAAAATACTGCTCCATCTGTTTCACAATCGCTTCCTGATCTTCGCGGCGGGCAGGATTGAGCCGATATTCGTTCAACAGCATCTTGCAAAACTCTGTCCAACCTCTCCAGGCTTCCTGAGAGACGTTGTCGTAGATCTTCTTTCCGAATTCCGTGTCAAATGGAGGCTCATCCAAGCCCGGGAGTTCTTTGTGCAATTTGACACAGAAAACATTGTGCTGAGCCATATGGTTTTCAAACCTCGTTCTAAAAAATTATCTCATACGCAAGGGAACTGGAGTCAGTGCTCTGGCCTAGCCGCATTTGCCGGTGCCGTGACATTTGCGACGTGAAGATGAGCAGTTGCCCGGCTCGGCCAACTTGCCGTCTGGCCCGATGCACGTCTGCGTGTGTAGGCACCAATACAAGCCTTCGTTCGAGGGGGGCACGGTAGGGTCAGCTTCGGTGAGGATGAACTGTGCCTTCCAGCGCAGCGACGGACAAAGATCGGGATGTTTGGTATTGAAACGATCGGATTCGATGACCGGTGACTGTCTGCTCATGCGGCACTCCCCGATGCAGCTTTCATGATGACTCGTTTGACGGCAACTTTTGCCAGCTGAACTTTGTAGGCGTTGTGATTGAGCGGGGTCGCAGCCTGCAATGCGCCTTCTGCAGCAGCGTTAGCGGCTTCTTCGGTAATCGTGCCGTGGTCGCGCACTGCCTTGTTCAACGCCTGCTCGCCATCTCCGGCGCGCCAGGGGATCGGCGCCACATAGCCCAGCACCAGGCGCGAGCCAAATAGATTTGCCCCATTCATATTCAGCGCAACCGCAGCCACAGCCAGGGGCCAGTCGAAGGCCTCCTTCTGTCGGATTTCATAGTGCGCCACTCTCAAATTACGAGTTGGCGGCAGAATTACTTCCGCGAGAATCTCGCTCGGTTTCAAATCGTGCTCGCGCTGGTTTTCGCTTTTCGGGGTGACATAGAAGTGCTCGACCGACTGTTCGCGCATTCCTTGTGGACCAATCAAGCGGAGAAAAGCCCCGTAGGCGATCAGCACAGGAACAATGGACGAGGGGCTGACGAACTTTGCGGGACCATCGTTTCCCAAAATCGCGTGGTAACGATTTTCGCCGTTCGCAACCAGATCCTTACCTGACTCGCTTTTTGGCAGCAGCCCAAAGCCGCCGCGAAAATACCAGCATCGCGGACGCTGGCAAAGATTTCCGCCAAGCGTGGCCATATTGCGGATCTGCGGGCTGGCAGCGTCGTTGATCGCTTCAGCGAGCGCGGGATAATCCTTTATCACATTCACATTATCGGCAAGTTCTCCGAGCGTGGTGAGTGCGCCAATGCGAAGTCCTTTCGGCCCCGGCGTGACTCCGTTCATTTCCTTGATCTGTTTAATATTCACCAGACGCTTGGGATGGACGACGTCATCTTTCATTAATGACAAGAGATCGGTGCCGCCGGCGAGCACTTCAGTCTGCCCCCAGGTTGCACCTAACAGTCCCACTGCCTGTTCCTTGGTCGTCGGACTGGCGTATTCAAACGCTCGCATTATGCACCTGCCTTATGCGACATGCTCTGCGAACTCAGTGCCGCGAGAACTTTGTCGGGAGTAAGCGGCAAGAATGAAACCCGCGCACCAATCGCATTTGCCACTGCATTCGCAATCGCTGCTCCCGGAGAAATCACCGGCGGTTCGCCCAACCCAATTACGCCCCGCTCGTCGTATCCCTTGCCCGTCATCATGTGCACCACGAGTTCAGGAATGTCGTTCAAACCGGCGAGCCGGTAAAACTCCATATTCGCATTGAGCATGCGTCCGGTCGCCTGATCCATTATTTTTTCTTCAAACAGCGCATAGCTGATTCCCATGGTCAACGCGCCATAGCAACTGCTCTCCGCCATCTTGAGGTCGATGATCAGGCCGCAATCCTGCACGGCAACCATCTTCTTAGCTTTCACGATTCCAGTATCCGTATCGACTTCAACGTAAGCCATGCCCACCCCACCAACGCCGCTGTTGGTGAGGTCGGGATGATTCTTACTCGGAATTTGATCGTTGTGTCCGCGCGCAGTAATCGCCGTGGCGCCCATCTTCGAACAAGCCTGCTTCCAGTCCAGCGACCGGCTTGGGTCGGTCTTCACTCGCACGGTGCCATTGACGCATTCGAGATCGTCGGGTTGCGCGTTAAGCGCGGGGGCAACTTTCGCGAAGAGCGCTTCGCGGGCATCAACCGCGGCGCGGCGTGTGGAGGAACTGACTCCTCCGGGCGTTGTCGAACCACCCGAACCGCCAGAGGGAGGATAAAGTGAGTCGCCAATATAAAGATTGATTGCCTCAATCGGAAGACCGAGAGATTCGGCGGCAACAATCACAATCGTAGTGCGCGTGCCGGTGCCAATATCCTGCGTCCCCATTTTCAAATCGACTGAGCCATCAGGATGAATGGTCAAATCGCAATCGCTGGCGTGTCCGCGTCCGCCCCAGGTGTGAATCGACAGCCCAAGTCCGCGAGCAATGTTTCCAGAAACATTCTGTCCACGCGGTCGCCACTTATCTTTCCAGCTCATGAGATCGGCTGCGACGGCAAGCTCTTCGCGATAGACATCACGTCGTGGACCAGTAATCTCCAGATTCTTTAACCAGAGATCCAGCGGATCCATGTTGAGTTTGGCAGCAAGGTCATCCAAAGCTCCCATCGTAATAACGGCTGCCTGCGGATGATTCGGGGCGCGCCACGCGCGGGCGGGACCGATGTTGTTGCGAATTGCAGTGTGCTCTTTGTGCTGATTGGGAACGCCGAACACATAAGGAATCGGCGGCATTCCGCCACCACCCGGACCACCGGTTCCCCAGGATTGCGATTGCCAAGCGGTGATGGTGCCGTCTTTTTTCGCGGCTACTTTAACTCGCGCATAAGCCGAGGGACGCGCGCCTGCAACCTTCAACTCCGCGTCGCGTTCCAGCATTATTCGCACCGGCTTGCCGCCCGCTTTCTTGGAAAGCCGGGCCGCAGCTATGTCCCAACGATCGGCGGCAAATTTGCTGCCGAAGCCGCCGCCGATGTTGTCCTGATGAACTCGGATATTGGCGGCCTCAACCTTGAGAGGCTCGGCCATCTGCGCCGCGATGCCAGAAACGTTTTGCGTAGAGATGTGCGTAAAAAGATGATCTTTGTCGGTCCACTCGGAGACCGAGCCATGTGGCTCCAGGCAGCAATGCACAATGACCGGAGCACCATAAAGGCCTTCTGACACAACCTCAGCTGCCGCAAACGCTTTGTCGGGATCTCCGCTGGTTTGGGCAGCAGTCTTCTGATAAGCCGAATGGCCGCCGCCCGTCGCCTCACGATACGGAGCTTTGCGAATGGCTTCGAGAACTTCTTGAGACGCTCCCTCGCCCTCCATATCTTTCAGGAAGTCATCATCAACTTTGAAACTGACGCCGTGCTCCTGCAGATCCTTTGTCAGTTGTGCGTCCGGCGTCTGATTGCTGATCGCATCGTCGATATCGTCTCCGCTCAGAGGCCCAGCTGCTTCCCCCGCGCCCACGGGAGGTTCGGCATCGCTGACGAGATATGATAGCGGCTGATACTTGACCTTGATCAGGCGAATGGCGTCTTCAGCGGTGGACTCGTCCACGGCAGCGACGGCCACGATTTCATCTCCCGCCCAGGCAGCGGTGCTGCCGGGTTTCTGAATGATTTCGACTGCTTTCACGCCGGGCATTTTCTCTGCCGCACTCACATCGATGCTGATGATTTTTGCTTTCGCGTACGGCGAGCGCAGAACCTTGCCAAAGAGCAGGTTCGTGCCGTGATAGTCGTACGTATATTTCGCGCGGCCGGAAACTTTGATGGGCGAATCGACGCGGGAAATGCGCTTGCCAATTAGAGTGCGATGTTCGGCATCGGGCCAATTGTAGTCTGGCATCGTCATGCTCCTTTCTGCGCCATCTGCGCGACGGCAAGCTGAATTCCGTGATACGTACCGCAGCGGCAAAGGTTCCCGCTCAATCCGCGGCGAATATCCTCGGGACTGGCATTAGGGTGCTGATCGATAAACGCTTTGAAAGCCACCACGAACCCGGGCGTACAGAAGCCGCATTGCGAAGCATCGTTGTCGACAAAGGCCTGCTGGATCGGGTGAAGCTTTTCGCCTTGCATCAGCGACTCGACGGTGGTGATGGTCTTACCCTGCGCCTCAATCGCAAGAATGGTGCAGGCATAGACCGCACGGTTGTCGAGAAGTACGGTACAAGCGCCGCACTCTCCGCGGTCGCACACTCGCTTGGCGCCTGTTATGTCAAGCTGATCGCGGAGCGCGTCGAGCAAGGTAACGCGCGGCTCAACGTGTAGCGCGTGTTTCTGGCCATTAATGTCGAGCTCAACAGGAACTTTGCCTGGGCCATAAACCTTTACCGGTTGACCGGCGGCTTGCACAACTTTCGTCCCAAGAATCGGTACCGCCGCCGCCGAGATAGTAGAAATTTTCAGGAAGTCGCGACGAGAAACGCCGGAATTGTCGTTGACTCTATCTGCAGAATCTTCATTCTCTGGATTGCGATCTGGCATTCATTGTCTCCGGACAGTGCCACAAACCGAGCTCGTAAACCACAAACAACAAATAAACGATGAGATCGGTTCGACCGGCGGATTGTCGATTCTCAGTCTGACTCTCCGCGGCCAGAAAAGTATACAACTGCTAGCAGAATTTTGGAGCGATGGCGGATGGTTTTCCAAAGAGGCGCTAAGAACAAATGGCCGATCAGAATCCGAGCTGGGTTCTGAGTCAGCCATGTAATAACGATGGTTCAAAGCACGTCAGGGTTTGAGTGTGCGGATGTACTTCACAAGGCCGTTAATTTGATCTGCAGTAAGTTTTCCATCGTATTTTGGCATCTTGCCTTTGCCATTGGTAATTATGTTGGTCAGATCAGCGTCCGATTGACTCTGCACATCGGAGGAGCCAAGATCGCGGATCTTCATCATTTTGCCCATGCTGGTGTCGCCTTTGCCGTCAGCACCATGACATGCTGCACATTTCGCCTTGTAGTCGGCGGCACTATCAGCCAAAGACCAGGTGGAAAATACCAGTGTGAATGCTAGAACCGTTAATACTGCCTTCGTGAGATCCTTCATTCCATCTCTCCTTAGAAACACAAGATTGAGGCACGAGATGAGACACACGTTAATCTTTTCCATTGAGGCGCGCAAGCAG
>Ga0210401_10006069_pt1 | contig 12341 bp, 12 predicted proteins | sample IncBWH32MmetaG_FD_150866 | JGI IMG/M metagenome (GOLD analysis project Ga0210401, IMG submission 150866) | Forest soil microbial communities from Barre Woods Harvard Forest LTER site, Petersham, Massachusetts, United States - Inc-BW-H-32-M | ecosystem: Environmental > Terrestrial > Soil >... | reverse complement strand
CATTTCCATCAAGGGTGCTGCGAACATGGAGGATATGAAGGGCGATATGGGCGGCGCGGCATGCGTGGTCGGCCTGATGCACGCTCTCGCCGCGCGAAAGGCGAAGGTCAACGCGGTCGGCGCCATTGGCCTCGTCGAGAACATGCCCGACGGCAATGCGCAGCGCCCCGGCGACATCGTGACCTCGATGTCGGGCCAGACCATCGAGATCATCAACACCGACGCCGAGGGCCGCCTGGTGCTGGCGGACATGCTCTGGTATGTGACGAAAAAATTCAATCCGAAATTCATGGTCGATCTTGCGACGCTAACGGGCGCGATCATGGTGGCGCTCGGTACTGAATATGCGGGCCTGTTCTCCAACAACGACGAATTGGCCGAGCGCCTGGTCAAGGTCGGGCTTGAAACCGGCGAGCGTGTCTGGCGCATGCCACTCGGCCCCGAATACGATAAGCAGATTGATTCGCAGTTTGCGGACATGAAAAACACCGGCACGCGCAACGGCGGTTCGATCACGGCAGCGCAGTTTCTGCAGCGTTTCGTCGACAATACGCCGTGGGCGCATCTGGATATCGCGGGAACGGCGATGGGCGCGCCGAAGACCGAGATCAATCAGAGTTGGGGGTCCGGTTACGGCGTGCGCTTGCTAGAGCGGCTGGTCGCGGAATATTACGAGAAATGACGGAAGTCCTGTTCTACCATCTGCAAAACATGTCGCTCGAGAGCGTGTTGCCGCCGCTGCTCGAGAAGTCGCTGGAGCGTAGCTGGCGTGTTGTCGTGCAATCGACCTCGCAGGAGCGCGCTGACGCCCTTGACGCGCATCTGTGGACCTATCGTGATGATTCATTCTTGCCGCACGCGACCTGGCGTGCCGGCGACGCAGGGCGCGCCGGCGATGCGCGGGACCAGCCCATTGTGCTCGCGGTCGAAGAGGGCAATCCGAACCGCGCCCATGTCAGATTCTTGATCGACAATGCCGAATTGCCGGCGGACTCGGGCAGCTATGAGCGCATTGTCCTGATTTTCAACGGCGAGGACGCCGACGCGCTCGCAGCCGCCCGCGGCACCTGGGCGGCGTGCAAGTCGCGCGGTTTCGAGGTGACCTATTGGCAGGCCGACGAGCGTGGCCGCTGGCAACGGCGGGATTAGCGCTGTAAGGCAATTGATGATAATCTGCAGTTTCCGCGCGCGGCATTGCCGTAAGCCACGGTCGTGCCGCAAAGTGATGTTGGGACAAACGTTTACAGCGCTATCTTGGGGTCGGAACTTAGTTCGTGAGCAATAGAATCCCTCATCGGAGGCAGCTCATCGCGCTGCTGGTGCTGGTCCCCCTTGTCACGGGCTGCAGCGGCTCGTCGAATTTGTTTCAGTCAGACCTGCTGTCGAAAGATGCGGAATGGTTCTCTCGCCCCGGTCGGCTGTTCATCAAGAACGTATCGATCGAGACGCCGCCGCTAACGCCGGACAAGCCGGTCACGGCCGAAGATCTCGTCAGCGCCGAGGGGGCTTGCCCGGGCATGGCGCCTGCCGGTGCACCGGCCGACGCCAACGCCATGACCGAGGGGGCTGCCGGCGCGCCACCCGCTCGGGGCGGGACCGTGGCGCTTGGCCACACCGAGTGCGACGTCGTGCGCGGCATCGGCGCCCCCGATAACGTCAATATTTCCAACAATACGCGCGGTGACCGCATTGCCGTTGTCAACTGGTCGCGCGGCCCGCGCGCCGGCATCTATACCTTCACCGCAGGGCGCTTGAGCTCGGTCGAGCGTGGGGAGGAGCCGGTGGCCCAGCCGAAGGCGGCTGCCAAACCGAAAACCAAGAAGAAGCCGGCGGCGACCTAGCGTATCAGGTATTGGCTCGCTTGCCGCGCCTGAACCGGCTCAGCCCACCGTCTGCTCACGCTGTTTCATCATATTGGCTGCTCGCCTCGAGCCACGCTTCCTCGGCGCGCCGCAGCGCCTCCGCTGCGCTGGCGCGCGCCTTGCCAAGTTGGGCGGCCTGCTTCGGATCGTGCGTGAACAGATCCGGCAAGGCGAGCGCGGTATCGATTTTGGCGATAATGCCGTTGATGCGCTCGATCTCGACTTCCGCGTCTGAAATCCTCTGTTTCAGGGGGCTGCGCCTTTCGGCTTTTCCGCGCTGAGGTTTTTCGCGATCGGCGGCTGCGCGCTCGCGCGAGATGGTGCGCATGCCGCGGGCGGACAGCACCATGCGCCGGTAATCGTCGAGATCGCCGTCGTAAGTAGTGACGGTATGATCGGCGACCACCCACAACCGCTCGGCGCAGGCTTCGATCAGATAGCGGTCATGCGAGACCATGATGACCGCACCAGGAAATTCGTTGATCGCTTCTGTAAGCGCAGCCCGGCTGTCTATATCGAGGTGGTTGGTCGGCTCGTCGAGAATGATCATGTTGGGACCGAAGAAGGTCGCAAGCCCCAGCAGCAGCCGGGCCTTTTCGCCGCCCGACAGACTTTTGACCAGCGTATCGGCCGCCTTGCCTGAAAATCCGATCGCGCCGGCGCGGCCGCGTACCTTGGCCTCGGGCGCACCCGGCATCAGCTTGCGGATGTGATCATGGGTGGAAGCTTCCTCGTTCAGCTCGTCGAGTTGATGTTGTGCAAAATAGGCGATCGAAAGCTTTTCGGCGCGTGTGACCGAACCCGAGAACGGCGGCAGGCGGTTGGCGAGCAGCTTGACCAACGTCGATTTGCCGTTGCCGTTGGCCCCTAACAGCGCGATGCGGTCGTCGTTGTCGATCCGCAAGGTGACGCGGTTCAGCACTGGGGTCTTCGGGTCATAGCCGACCGAAACATTGTCGAGGGCGATGATCGGCGGCGACAGCATTTTCTCCGGCGCAGGGAAAGTGATCTCGCGGACGTCCTGCGTCACCAGCGCGGCGACCGGTTTCATCCTTTCCAGCATCTTCACGCGCGACTGGGCCTGGCGTGCCTTCGAGGCCTTGGCCTTGAAGCGATCGACGAAGGCCTGCAAACGCTTGCGTTCCGCCTCTTGCCGCTTGGCCTGCTTGGCATCGAGCATTTCGCGAGCTGCACGCTGTTCTTCGAACGACGAATAGCTACCGCGGTACAGCGTGAGCTTGCCGCGGTCCAGATGCAGGATCTGGTCCACCGAAGTGTCGAGCAAATCGCGGTCGTGGCTGACGACGATCACGGTGCGCGGATAATTCGCTAAATGATCCTCGAGCCAGAGCGTGCCTTCGAGGTCGAGATAGTTGGTCGGCTCATCCAGAAGCAGAAGATCGGGAGCCGCGAACAGGGTCGCCGCAAGCGCGACGCGCATCCGCCAGCCGCCGGAAAATTCCGAACACGGCCGCGCCTGATCCTCGGTCGAAAAACCGAGGCCGCCAAGGATCGCCGCGGCGCGAGCGGGCGCGGAATGGGCGTCGATGTCGACCAGCCGGGTCTGGATTTCCGCGATCCGGTGCGGATCGTGCGCGGTGTCGGCTTCGCGCAACAGCGCATCGCGCTCGAGATCCGCCTTCAACACCACATCGATGAGGCTTTCCGGCCTGTTGGGTGCCTCCTGCGCGAGGCTGCCCATGCGCCAGCGCGGTGGGATCGTGATGGTCCCGCTCTCTGTCGGCAGCTCGCCGCGGATCGCCTTGAACAGCGTCGATTTCCCGGTGCCGTTCCGTCCGACCAGGCCGACCCGTGCGCCGGGCATGATTTGCGCCGTGCCGTGGTCAATCAGGAGGCGTCCGGCAAGGCGGATCGATATCTCGTTGATGGAAAGCATGCGCGGTTGTCACCGCACCGGCCGCCAAACGCAACCGCTTTGTGCGCGAGAATCGCGACCACTGCGCCCGACGATTTTAACGCTACTAATTTGGCAATCCGGAGCGGCTCTTGCCTTCCCGCGTGCGCAGTTCATCCAAGAGATGCTGGAGGTAGGTAGAAGGACCGAGCGACCCCGGCCGCAGGCTCTGCTGGAGCCGCTCGCCCACGGCATCGCAGATCGATCGGCTGGTCTTGCCGTCGATCGCTTCTGACTTGTCGACTACTCGGCCATCCATGGCGGGTTCCGCTGCAATCATAGGCGAGTTGATTCCGAACCAAGTCGCCGCAGCGGAATTGGTTTCACGTCAGGCGAGCAACGTTTGCCTTCGTCGTCAAATATGCGTGAAACCGGCGGTCGGCAAAAGGCAAAGCCCCGGCAGGGCCGGGGCTTCTGAGCGTGGCGATCAGTAGCAGCGGTTGACCAGCTGCCAGCGGGGTCCCCAGGGAGTCGGGACCAATCGCCGCACATAGCAGCCGCCATATCCGTAACCGTAGCCGGGACCGCCGACATACACGCGCTGACCCCACCAGCCGTGGTGCCAGCCGCCGTGGTAACCATAACCCCAAGCGGAGGCGGAGGTCGGCGCCAACGCAGCCGCGCCCAGCGATGCCGCTGCGACTGCAACAAGCGAGAGTTTGCGTAACATGGTTGTCTCCTCAAGGTTCAAGCGCGGATCGCGCGCCATCGGTGAAATCTTGTGCCCGGTGGCGCCTCCGAGTTAAGAGGCGTTCGGTCGATGGAAGCCTACGCTTGCCAAGCTGAACGCAACCGCGACGGCGGTTGCAGGGTGGGTTCATAATCGTGAAATTACTGTAATTCCGGGCGTTAACCTCAACTCGTGTTCTCCCGTAGGTCGCCGTGATCGCTTGCCGTCTGCCGACGTCGCCGATATAAGCGCCGCAATTCCAAAAAACCCCCGCTATTCAAGGACGAAATCATGGCGATTGAACGCACCCTCTCGATCATCAAGCCCGACGCGACCGCGCGCAATATTACCGGCGCGATCAACATGCTGATCGAGAAAGCGGGCCTTCGCATCGTCGCCCAGAAGCGCATTCGCATGACGCGCGAGCAGGCCGAAACCTTCTACGCCGTCCACAAGGCGCGCCCGTTCTTCGGCGAGCTGGTGGATTTCATGATCTCCGGCCCGGTCGTGGTTCAGGTGCTGGAAGGCGAGGGCGCCGTGCTCAAACACCGCGAAGTCATGGGCGCAACCGATCCTGCCAAGGCAGCTGAAGGCACGATCCGCAAGCTTCACGCGAAGTCGATCGGCGAAAACTCGGTGCACGGTTCGGATGCGACGGAGACCGCTGCGGTCGAGATCGCGCAGTTTTTCTCGGGCAATGAGATCGTCGGCTGATCAACGGCAACGGCCGACGCGGCCGAGGCACCGGGGGACAAAACCTTGAATTTGCTGGTGCAGGTCATTGATCCCGCCAATATCGGCGCGTTCTTTACGCAGCTTCAGGCCGACATCCAGAGGCCGACGTTTTGGATTGCGGTCGGCAAGATCATCTGGATCAACGTGCTTTTGTCCGGCGACAACGCGCTCGTCATCGCGATGGCCTGCCGCGGCCTGCATGGCCGCCATCGCTTGTGGGGTATGGTGGTCGGCGCCGGCATTGCAGTGGTGCTGCTGATTGCGTTCACCGGCATCGTTGCCACGTTGATGTTGCTGCCCTACCTGAAGCTGATCGGCGGAATTGCGCTGCTGGTCATCGCGGCCAAGCTTCTGGTGCCCGAAGACGAGGGCGACGAGATCGCCGCCGGCACCACGCTGTGGCATGCCATCCGTATCGTTGTGATTGCCGACATCGTGATGAGCCTCGACAATGTGATCGCGGTGGCCGCCACCGCCAACGGCCAGTTTTCGCTTCTGATCCTCGGCCTTGCCATCAGCATTCCTATGATCATCGCGGGAGCCGCGCTGATCATGCTGGTGCTCGACCGGTTTCCGCTGCTGATCTGGCTCGGCGCGATGCTGCTCGGATGGATCGCGGGCGACGTGATCGCTTCCGATCCGGCGGACCAGTCGTTACTACACCGGGTACTGGATGGGCAGATGATTTTTAGTGTCGAAGCGACGTCGGCGATTTTCGGAGTGTCGCATTTCAGCGTCGGCACCGATCTGATAGACATGCTTGCTTCGGCGCTGGGCGCTATCGCGGTTCTGGTCGTGGGAACGATCTGGCGCCGCCGGAAGCTGAAAGACGCGCAAGTGAACGCGCAGGCGACTGGTTGACTTCGCGGAGCGGCATGCCGGCTGTTTCCATCATCCGCAGTTGCCTGCGATTGACCGATTGCGAGTTTTGCGACAAATAGCCGCCGGACGACTGCTCCGTTTTGCGATAGCGGGTGAAGATGCAATCGCTCGCGGAGGTCGGAGTGAATTGGTTCTCGGAGTTGGTCGATCCTTCCGGCATCGGTACTATATTCCGACAGCTCGGCGCTGAAATCCATCACCCCCAATTCTGGGTGAATCTTTCGAAAATTATCTGGATCAATGTGTTGTTGTCGGGGGACAACGCCCTGGTCGTTGCATTGGCGTGCCGCGCACTGGAGCCGCGCCAGCGGCTTTGGGGCATGATTCTCGGCACTGTAGCGGCGGTGATGTTGCGCATCATCTTTACCGTTGTCATCGCGACGGTGATGGGAATGCCATTTCTTAAACTGGCAGGCGGATTGGCGCTGATCGTGATCGCCGCAAAGCTGCTGGTGCCCGACAGCAAGGGCGAGGATGGCATCCAGTCGGCGTCGCATCTGTGGGCAGCGGTACAAATCGTGGTAGTCGCAGATATCGTCATGAGCCTCGACAACGTGATCGCGGTCGCCGCCGCCGCCGAGGGCAGCATTCCGCTGCTGATCCTCGGCCTGGCGAGCAGCATTCCATTGGTTATCGCCGGGGCGGCGCTGATCATGGCGCTGCTTGCTTCTCTGCCGATTCTGATATGGGCGGGCTCGGCCTTGTTGGGCTGGATCGCCGGTGACGTCATCGCGACCGATCCGGCGGTTCATCCGAAGCTGCAGAGTCTTTGCGATGGAGCGCTTGGCGCCGAGTTAGACGCGCTGCTGACGCTTTTGGGCGTGGCCCCGCTATTCGTCGGCGGAAATGGGGGCGAGATTGTCTGTGCCGCGCTGGGCGTTATCGTCGTGTTGGTCGCGGGATCGATTTGGCGGAGACGGAGCCTCCGCCACATCGCACAGATAGTATCGTGACCAGGCCGCTGTGCTCGATCAGGCGGGGCGACTAGCGCCGCACGATCAATCCGGAGCGGCCGACCAGCCGCGCGAGTTGCCTGAAGCGGCTGCCGACGCGATCGGCGACGATATCGACCATTTTGTGTTCGAACACCAGCATCAGCTTGCGGCCGTGGCTTCGAAAATGCGTCGCTGGCAACACGCCCGGCCGTGCCGCTGAAATCAGATGCGCGACCCGAAATGCGGCGCCGAGCACGCGGGCGCGCTCGAGTTGGGCCGGCGTCACCAGCTCCTGCATCACCACCGGCGGTTCGTTCTGTTCGCTCAAGCCGGCATAACGGAAGAACACCGACAGTCCGACGAAAGCCCGGCCCTGATGGCTGATCGAGCCGAAATTTCCGTTGACGATAAGGCTGAGCGTCTGCTCGCCGCGATGGTCGGGATGGACCCGCCAGCCGATGTCGGACAACAGGCAGGCGGCATGACGCAACCGGCGGTCCTCGTCGTTCTCCCGCAACCTCACAACCCGAACCAGCCGATCGGTCCATCCGATCAATTCCTGGGCGTGGCGCGCGGATCGGGACAATAGCTCGTTCAGCGCCTGCGCGCCGCACAGGAGCCCGTCCATCGCGCGCTCGGCCTCCGGCAACATCGAATAGAGCAGGCCTTCGCGCACGCCGAAGGTCGAAAACACGATGGTCTTCGGTTGGGCGACCCGGATGATGTATTCGAGAACCAGCGCTGCGTAGGTCAGTAGCGGCCGCCGCGCATCGGAGACGGATTCGATGTTGGCGAGCATATTGGCTGCCGCAAGCCGCCGCACCCGCCGCGCGAAATCGAGCGCGTCGGACGCCGGTACTGAATAGCCGTGCATCACGCCCAGTGGGTAGCCGCTCTGGATGATGTGGATGCGCGCCAGTGCACGCCAGGTGCCTCCGACCGCATAAAAGGTGCGACCGCGGCCCGCCTTAAGCCGGGCTAATTCGGACAGTTCGCTTCTGACGATGCGCTCGGCGCGCTTGAGCGACTTGTGCGACAAGTCCTGCAAGGCCAGGGTGCCGAGCGGAAGCGTGACACCTCCGCGGACGCTGTTGCCGCGCACGTCGATCAGCTCGAGCGAGCCGCCGCCGAGATCGCCGACGATGCCGTCGGGCTTGTGAATGCCCGAGATAACGCCGAGCGCCGATAATTTGGCTTCGCGCGGTCCCGACAGGATCTCGATTTTTACGCCGCAGATGCGTTCCGCCTTGGCGATGAAGTCGGGACCGTTGGTCGCGTCGCGGCAGGCGGCGGTGGCGATCGCGTGGACGCGGCCCACCTTCTGCACCTTGCACAGCGCGCGAAACCGCTTGAGCGAGGTCAAGGCCTTGGCGACGGCGTCCGGCGCCAACAGGCCGGTGCTCTGAACCTCGCGGCCGAGACCGCACAGCGTCTTCTCGTTGAAGACCGAGACGAGGCTTCGCGACATCGATTCGTAGACCACGAGACGAACCGAGTTCGAGCCGATGTCGATGACCGCGACGCTGGAAGCGCGCTTGCGCGGTCGCTTCACCGGAAAAGTTCCTTATGTGGGGTGATGACGTTCGGTACGGCGGGTGAGACGGCGCGGCGAAGATTCCTTGAGCGACTTTCCACGGCCAGAGAGACTCGGATTCGTCATGAAGTAGTTGTGCAGGTTGAACGGCTCGTCACCCTTCGCGGCCTTCATACGCGTTGACGACCCGTCCGGCAACAACTGCCAGCTCTGCTCATTGTCCTTCAGGTTAGCGACCATGATTTGTTCGAGAACCTGCTGATGTACCGTGGGATTCTGCAGCGGACAGAGCACCTCGACGCGCCGGTCGAGGTTGCGCGGCATCATGTCGGCAGACGAGATATACACAGCTGCTTTGGCGCTCGGCAGGCCTTGTCCCATGCCGAAGCAGTAGATTCGGCCGTGTTCGAGGAATCGGCCAATTACCGATTTGACGCGGATATTTTCCGATAGTCCAGGCAGCCCCGGCCGCAGGCAACAGATGCCGCGTACCACCAGTTCGATCGCCACGCCGGCCTGGGACGCTTCATAAAGCGCATCGATGATGTCGGGGTCGACCAGCGAGTTCATCTTCATCCAGATCACACCGGGCCTGCCAAGGCGGGCGTGACTGGTCTCGCCGTGGATATGCTCGAGCATGCGCTTGCGCAGCGTCAGCGGCGATACCGCCATCTTCTCCAGATCGCTCGGCGCAGCGTAACCGGTGATGTAGTTGAACACCCGCGCCGTGTCCCGTCCGATGGTCGGATCGGAGGTGAAGTAGGACAGGTCGGTGTAGATGCGCGCGGTCACCGGATGATAGTTGCCGGTGCCGGTGTGGACGTAGGTCGCGAGGTTGCCGCCCTCGCGGCGCACCACCATCGACAATTTGGCGTGGGTCTTCAACTCGAGAAATCCATAGACGACCTGCACGCCGGCGCGTTCGAGGTCGCGCGCCCAGCGGATGTTGGCCTCCTCGTCGAAGCGCGCCTTAAGCTCGATCAGCGCGGTCACCGACTTTCCGGCTTCGGCGGCTTCCGCCAGCGCCCGCACGATCGGTGAGTTGTTGGAGGTGCGGTAGAGCGTCTGCTTGATGGCCACGACATCGGGGTCGCGCGCCGCCTGCTGCAGAAACTGGACCACGACGTCAAAGGATTCATAGGGATGATGGACGATCAGGTCCTTCTGCCGGATCGCCGCGAAAATATCGCCGCCATGGTCGCGCACGCGCTCGGGGTGACGCGGGACGTACGGCGCGAATTCGAGATCGGCCCGGTCCAGCCGGGTCAATTGCGACAGCTCGTTCATGGCCAAGACGCCGTCGACCAGTAAAACCTCGTCGTCCGCTGTCGAAAGCGCCTGCTGCACGAAGGTCCGCAGTTCTTCTGGCATCTTGGCGTCGATTTCGAGCCGGATCACCGATCCGCGCCGCCGCCGTTTCAACGCGGTCTCGAACAGCCGCACCAGGTCTTCCGCCTCTTCCTCGATTTCGAGTTCGGAGTCGCGGATGATGCGGAAGGCGCCCTGGCCGTTGACGGTGTAACCCGGAAACAGCCGGCCGATGAACAACCCGGTGGCCTGCTCGAGCGTGATCAACCGCACCACGCCATCCTTGCCGGCGGGAATGCGGATGAAACGGTCGATCTTGCCGGGCATGCGGATCAGCGCATTCATCGGCTTGCCGTCGGACGTGCGCGTCAAGTGCAGCGCGATGGTGAAACCAAGGTTCGGGATGAACGGGAAAGGATGCGCCGGGTCGATCGCGAGCGGTGTCAGCAGCGGGAAGATGTTGTGGAGGAAATGATCCTCGATCCACGCCCGCTCGGCCTTGGTGACATCGCGTCCATCGACCAGGACGATGCCGAACTCGGCCAGAATGCCGCGCAAGTCGCGCCAGATGGCTTGCTGGTCGGAAGCGAGTTGCGAGACGGTTTCATTGACGAGGACAAGCTGCTCCGCCGGGCTGCGGCCGTCGGGACTGCGCTCGGCGATTCCTTCGCGTACCTGCGCCTTGATGCCGGCGACGCGAACCATGAAAAATTCATCAAGGTTATTGGCCGAAATCGACAGGAAGCGAACCCGCTCAAGCACGGGATGGCCGGGATTGACCGATTCTTCCAGCACCCGCCGATTGAAATGGAGCCAGGACAGTTCCCGATTAATGAAACGCTCGGGGCTAGCGGCAATCGAAGGAAGAGCGTCCGTATCCAACTCTTTTTCTTTGTTTTCAATGGCTTGTGCGAGTTCCATAAAGTTTCTATCCAACTGGGTGCGCGAGGGTAAGCACCATCTGGCAGCACCATCTAACAGATGCCGCGCAAAGCATCGGTTACTGGGATAACGCTTTCATGACATTGATGTTCGTAGCGCCTGCGCCGTCAAGCCGGGGGAGGTGGACTGGCATCAATTCTTCCGTAGTAATTCGGAGGCCAGCGCCCGCGTGACGGGCCGGCCGAGCCGCAGCGCCTCGCTGTCGAGATGCGCCACGGTTTGGCGCGCGGCCGCATAAGACCGCTCAATCCTGGTTGCGAGATAGCTCACCACGGCCTCGTCGACGGTCAATTGGCGGTCGGCGCAGAATTTGACGATCAGCGCGCGGAATAACTGATCGTCCGGCGGCAACAGCGACACTACCGGCACGGCGCGCAGACGCGACCTGAGATCGCGCAGCTCGATCTGAAGAGCAGTGGGCGGAACGCGTGCGGTGATCAGAACGTAGGCTTCGTCCTCGCGCGCGAGATTGAGCAGGTGAAACAGCGCGCGCTCATCGACCGCGGCCGGCTTCAAGTCCTCAACGACCAGTGCGCCGGTGGCCAATGCGCCGGGCACCGAGGCAGGGTCAAGCGCATGGGCGGTGGTCGAACGGGCGCCTGCTTGCTCGGCCCAGATGGCGGCAAGATGGCTCTTCCCCGAGCCTTCCGGTCCCACCAGCAGCATGATCCGGTTTGGCCATTCCGGCCAAGCATCGACCAGCGCGATGCCGGCGGCATTGGCCGGCCCTTCGAGGAAATTGTCGCGCGTCAGGCTTTCCGCATGCGGTAGCGCAAATGCTAACTGACGAGGTTGTACACAGCCTGCCACCCAAGACTCCAGCCGGGAAGAGCCGGCGATCTATAGCGTTTTCAAGCGAAGTGGACGCCGGTTCGCGTGAAGAAAGCATCAAACGTGAAGGAAAACGCGTCGAAACAAAAGTGCTACTTCGCTTCGATCGTACTCATGTGCCGCACCCATTCCACGAGGTAAAGTGACACGGACGCCAGGGAAAAGACGGTAACAAATCCCATCAGGATCACATCATAGGGCCTTGACTTGAAACCGAAGCCGAGGGCTGCGAGCACCAGCGCCGCGAAAGCGACCTGGGCCACCGTGTTGAGCTTCGACACCATCAACGGTTTCATCGGAATCGGCCTGCCGAACAGCCACGATACGATCACGGCGGCAACGATCATGATGTCGCGCGAGACTACGAGGATGACGATCCAGCGCGGTATCGCGCCCCAGATTCCAAGCGCGACGTAGATCGAGACCAACAGCGCCTTGTCCGCCAAGGGATCGAGCAGAGCGCCCAGCTCGCTGGTCATATTGAAGCGCTTGGCAAGGAAGCCGTCGACCGCGTCGCTGACGCCGGCGATGATGAAGATCGCAAATGCGATCTCCATTTCGCTTGACGCAATCGCCCAGACGATAATCGGGACCAGCAGGATGCGGCCCAGCGTAATGATGTTCGGAATGCTCACACGGCGCTTCCCGGCGCAAGAGACCCGGCTCATTCAATGGCGGAACCGGCGCTTATCTACATAGTTTTCGGCTCGGGCCGTTTCAACGCTTC
>Ga0210401_10006067_pt1 | contig 12343 bp, 10 predicted proteins | sample IncBWH32MmetaG_FD_150866 | JGI IMG/M metagenome (GOLD analysis project Ga0210401, IMG submission 150866) | Forest soil microbial communities from Barre Woods Harvard Forest LTER site, Petersham, Massachusetts, United States - Inc-BW-H-32-M | ecosystem: Environmental > Terrestrial > Soil >... | reverse complement strand
TATCAGGTCAGCGCCGGCAACCAGACGATCCTCGAAGCCCACGACTATGTCGATTGGACGCTCGACCACGGCGGCGCCGACATCTTTCTGCTCTATCTCGAAGCGATCCGCCGCCCCGACCATTTCCGCGCCGTCGCCGACAAGGCGGCAGCCGCCGGCAAACCTTTGATCGTCGCCAAGGTCGGCCGCTCGGACGCCGGCCGCCGCGCCGCCGCCTCGCACACCGGCTCGCTCGCGCATGCCGGGGTCGTCGACGACGCGATCTTTCGCCACCACGGCATCATCCGCGGCGAAGACCTCGACCACATGCTCGATGTCGCCGCCGCGTTTGCCTTTTGCCCACTGCCGTCGGGCAACCGCGTCGCGGTGATCACCGGCTCGGGCGGCAGTGCCGTATGGATGGCGGACATCCTGTCGGCGCACGGCCTCGAACTGCCGGTGCTCGAAGACGACCTCCAACAGCGCATCCTGACATTATTGCCGTCCTATGCCTCGGCGCAGAACCCAGTCGACGGCACCGCCCAGGCGATCCACGAGGTCGGCTATGCCCGGCTCGTCGAGATCGTTCGCGAGTCGCGACGCATCGACACGATCCTTCTGATCGGCTCGCTCGCCAACGACGCCACCGCCGCCCAGCGCGCCGAGGAATTGGCGGCGATGACCGGGCCGCGCGACAAGCCGATCCTGCTGTGCACCTACACCGGCGCCTCGCCGCGGGCGATGGCGGCCTTCGCCGAGGCTGGGATCCCCTGCTACACATCGATGCCGAGCTGCGCCCGCGCGATCCGAGCATTGGTCGATTACGCCCGCTTCCAGGCGCGGCGGCACCGCCCGCCGCCGCCCGCGACGACGCCGCCTGTCCGCGATCGGGCCGGCCGCGCGCTCGCCGCCGCCGGCCCTGTGTTGACCGAGGACGAAGCCAAGGCAGTGCTCGCCGGCTACGGGGTGCCGCGCCCGCCCGAGGCGCTTGCGATTTCGGCGGACGAGGCGGTGGCAGCCGCCACTCGCATCGGCGGTGCTGTAGCGCTCAAGGTGCAATCGCCGGGCATTCCTCACAAGACCGAAGCCGGCGCCGTGGCGCTCGGTGCACAAGGCGATGCCGCAGTGCGCGGGGCTTACGCGCGGGTGCTGGTCAATGCCGAGGCCGCGCATCCCGGTGCCGCGATCCAAGGCGTGCTCGTACAACAAATGGCACCGCCAGGAGTCGAGATAATTCTAGGCGTCACCCGCGATCCCGACTTTGGCCCGATGCTGATGGTCGGGCTCGGCGGCATCCATGTCGAGGTCTTGCGCGATGTCGCTTTTTCGCCGGTGCCGATCGGCCCCGATGAGGTGCAGGCCCTCCTCGGCGAACTAAAGGGTGGGGCTCTGCTCGACGGCGTGCGCGGCGCCCCGCCGGCCGACCGCGCAGCACTCGCCGAATTGATCGCGGCCTTGTCGCGCTTTGCCGCCGACCACGCCGACCAGATCGACGAGATCGACCTCAACCCGGTCATCGTCCATCCGCAGGGCCAAGGCGTGACCGTCGTCGACGCGCTGATCGTCAAACGCCGGGATTGATCGGAATTGGAGGAGAACCCGTAGGCCGTCCCACCTCACCCCGTGGCCGGGCTCATCCCGGCCATCCACGCCTTTCCCGGCTTGGCCTCGGCAGCTTCGAAGACGCGGATGCCCGGACCAAGTCCGGGCAAGGGGAATAAAACCGGAGTCGAATATGACCGACACCCCTTCCTACCGCGAGATCGGCGTCAGCCATGACGGCCATGTCGCGACCGTCGAGATGCGCCGGCCGCCGCATAATTTCTTCGACAGCGCGCTTGTCGGAGAGATCGGCGACGCGTTCGAGCGCCTCGATGACGATCCCGATTGCCGCGCCGTCGTTTTTGCCGCCGAAGGCCGCTCGTTCTGCGCCGGCGCCGACTTTTCAAAGCGCATGGACACCGGCACGGTCGCCGAAAGCACCCGCAGCACTGCCGGCCGGCATCTCTACAAGGAGGCGATCCGGCTCTTCCGCACCAAAAAGCCGATCGTCGCCGCAGTGCAGGGTGCGGCGGTCGGCGGCGGGCTCGGTCTGGCACTCGTCGCCGATTTTCGCGTGACCTGCCCGGAGGCGCGGTTCAGCGCGAATTTCAACCGCCTCGGCTTTCATCCCGGCTTCGGGTTGACCGCGACCCTGCCGCGGCTGGTCGGCGCGCAGCAGGCGGCCTTGCTGTTCTACACCGGGCGCCGCATCCCGGGCGACGAAGCGGTCCGCATCGGTCTCGCCGATCTGCTGGTAGCGCAGGGCGAGGTGCGCAGCGCCGCCCAGGCGTTGGCGCTCGAAATCGCGCAATCCTCACCGCTCGCCGTCATGGCGACGCGCGAGACGGTACGCCGCGGGCTCGTCGACGCGATCGAGGCGGCGACCGAACGCGAGCTCGTCGAGCAGGATTGGCTGCGCCGCACCGAGGATTTTCAGGAAGGCATCAAGGCGATGGCCGATCGCCGCCTGCCCGATTTCCGCGGCCGCTGAGCGGGCCTTTTCCAAGCCGTCGAGCAACGCGGGTGAGCATGCGGCAGCGGCTGGCGCTCTACAGCCGCAACATGCTGAAGCTCGGCCTCTTCGGGGCCAACTGCTCCTCCGGCCGCGCAGTCACCAAGGTGCCCGAGCGGTGGAGCGGCAGCTGGCCCGACTGCCTGCGGCTGGCAAAGCTGGCGGACGAGGCCGGCTTTGAGTTCATGCTGCCGATCGGACGCTGGAAGGGCTATGGCGGCGACACCGACTACCAGGGCGAGACCTGGGAGACCGTGACCTGGGCCGCCGGCCTGCTCGCCGCGACGCGCCGCCTGACGGTGTTCGGCACCGTGCACGCGCCGCTGATCCATCCGGTAATCGCGGCCAAAGAATTCGTGACCGCCGATCACATCGGCGCCGGCCGCTTTGGCCTGAACGTCGTCTGCGGCTGGAACGAGGACGAGTTCGAGATGTTCGGCGCCTCGATGCGCGAGCACGCCGAACGCTATGACTACGCGCAGGAATGGCTCGACACGGTCAAGCGCGCCTGGGGTGCGGAAAGCGACTTCGATGTCGAGGGCCGCTTCCTCCACCTAAAGCAGGTCCGTGCCAAGCCGAAGCCATTCGGCGACAGCCGGCCGATCATCATGAACGCCGCAATATCGCCCACCGGGCGAGCATTTGCGATCCGCAACTGCGATGCGCTGTTCTCGAATGCGCCGAAGGGCGAGCTTCAAGCATTCGCCGCCCAAATTGCCAATGTTCAGGCTTCGGCGCGCGCGCAGAATCGCGAAATCGACGTCTACACCGTCGCCGTCATTACCTGCCGGCCGTCACCGAGCGAAGCGCAGGCTTATTACCATCACTGCATAATCGAAAACGCCGACTGGGCAGCCGTGGACCACATCCTCGCGATGCGCGGCGTGACCCGGCAGACCCACCCGGAAGATTTCGCCGAGCGCCGCGCGTATCAGGCGAACGGCATGGGCGGCCTGCCGATCGTCGGCGATCCGCAGCAGGTCGCCGGCCAATTGATGCAGCTCAGCGCTGCCGGTGCCCGCGGGATCGCGCTGTCTTTTGTCAATTACCTCGAGGAACTGCCCTACTTTTGCGTCGAAGTGCTGCCCCGGCTGGTGCGCGCAGGTCTGCGCCTCCAGCCGTGACCGCCAGCCCGCGTGGTTATTTCCCGCGAAAACCCCGGCTCAGATCGTCTGCGGCTGCGGTGCCGGGCCTTCCGAACGCCGGTGGCGCTCGGCCATGAATTCGTCGAACTCGGCCTTGTCCTTGGCGTGGCGCAAGCGGTCGAGAAATTCCATGAACTCGCGCTGCTCTTCTTCGAGCCGGCGCAGGGTTTCGGCGCGGTATTCGTCAAAGGCGCGGTTGCCGGTCGCGGCGCGGTAGTTTGTCTGCGAGCCGCCGCAACCCCAGCGCTCGGCCGCCCCCTGCATCCGCGACATGCGCCGCTGCATGCGTTCCATCCGCCGTTGCCAGCGCGGCCCGGCGCCCTCTGCCCAGCAAGCCATCCGCCCACTCCCTATTAAAAAACCGAGAACCACAAGGCCGAGCGGCCACCACAGGAAAAAGCTCAGCACCGTCAGGCCGATCCATGCAGGCTTGCCGATGTCGTCGAGATGCGCCGCGAAATGGTGCATAGCGGGCCTCATGTGAATGTATCTAACATTCACATAGATCGAGGCCCAGCCGCTGTCAAGCCTCGGCCGATCACGCTTTCGGCTCGGCCGGCTCGGCGATGACCCCGAGCCCGCGCAAATAGATCAGCATGCCGGCCTCGAGCAGTTCCTCGGGCATCATCGGCAATCGCCGCCGCCCACCGTCGCCGCGCGAAAACAATGACGCGATGCCGTGCGCCAAGGCCCAGGCATGCAAGGCCATCATCAATGCCGGCGGCCGTTTTTCGGGCGGCAGGCGGGCGCACAGCACCTCCGAGGCATGGCGCAATACCGCAAAGCCGCGGTCGGCGGCCTGACGCAATGCCGGGTCGTCATCGTAGGACAGCCCGGCCTCGAACATCGCCGAGTAATAGGCGGGCTCGTCGCGGGCGAAGGCGAGGTAGGCGCGGCCGACATTTTCAAATGCCGTAAAGGGTTCGGGGCGTCCGTCGTTCCAGGCGCGATCGAGATGCTCGGCGAACAATTCGAAGCCGCGCCGCGCGACATCGGCGATCAGCGCGTCGCGGTCGCGGAAATGCCGGTAGGGTGCGGCCGAGCTGACCCCGGCGGAGCGCGCGGCGTCGGCAAAGGTAAATCCGGCCGGTCCCTTCTTGGCGATCAGGTCGAGAGCCGCCTTGATCAGCGCCTCGCGCAGATTGCCGTGATGATAGCCGCGGCGCTCATCCGGCCCTCGTCCCGACCAGTTCATCGGCCCGACCAGTTCATCGGCCCGACCAGTTCATTGGCCCAACCAGTTCATTGGCCCGACCAGTTCATTGGCCCAACCAGTTCATTGGCCCGACCAGTTCATCGGCTCGCCCCGCTCATCGACCCGAAATACCCATGCAACCCGACCACGTCCATGTAAATGGCATTTACATCAGGCCGCGCCGAGGCGGCAGCACCAAAAACGGCCATATCCGCCTAACTTGCCCCGGCAACGCGGCATTGAACGAAGGCGGCAGATGCCGACGGCCGGCATCGGACTGATGCTGTTCTTGGGGCGGGCCGCCGCCCGACAGGCTGACCCCGACATCCTCCGGCTTGTCACCAAACCAGCGGGAGGAGCCGGTAGCGGACGCGCGCCTTATACTCCGCATAGCCTTCCAGCGCGGCCTCCAACTCGCGCTCCTCCATCACCGCGCGGAACGCGCCGGCGACGACGATGACGAGCGAGACCGCCAGCCCGATCCAGGAGCCGAGCAGCAGTGCGGCCGACGGCACCATGATGGACATCCCGGCATACATCGGATGGCGCACCAGGGCGTAGGGGCCGGTCGAAACGACATGATGGCCGCGTGTCCGCTGAATCTTTACGACTGGCGCCAGGAACGTGTTTTCGTCCAAGACGCGGATGATGATCCCGTAACCCAAAACCAGGCCCGCCGCACCCGCCGTCCGCAGCCAGATCGGCACAGCTGACCAGTGGAACCTCGCGTCGAGCCCCATCAAGACGAGCCAGCCGATCCACAGCAAGCTCAAGGTCAGCATAAAAATCTTGTCCCAAAGCGGCTGGCCGCGCTGCACCGGAGGCTTCAGGCGCTCGGCCAGCAGAGCCGGATCACGCCGCGCCAGGCGGACCATCGCCGCCTGAGAAAGGGCGAAAAATAGGATCAGGAACGCCCACGCGGCCGGCCAATCGACCCTGCCGGCGGCACCCAGCAGCACTACCGCGAAAACGATGATGGTGGCGCCGTTCGCGATCGAAGCCTTGGCCATCATCGCACCCTCTCCCCGCGACGCTTTGACCGAACGCGCCGCATGGAATATCGAGCATCCCCATCCGTACTTGTAGATCCCGACTTGTAGATCCCGACTTCTAGATCCCGCGGCGTCGGACAGCGTGACGGTCTTCTTCACCAGCGACACCCATTTTGGCCATGGCGGGGCGCTCGGGCTTTATCGCCGGCCGTTTGCGTCGGTCCCGGCGATGAACGAAGCGATGATCGAACGCTGGAACGAAACGGTCGGGCCCCAAGACGAAATCTGGCATCTTGGCGATTTCGCGATCCGTCAGCCGGCAGCGGTGGCGGCGGAACTCTTGGGCCGATTGCGCGGCGCCAAACACCTCGTCACCGGCAACAATGACCCGGCGGCGACCACCGCACAGATCGGCTGGGCAAGCGTGCAGCCCTATGCGGAAATCACCGTCGACGGCGTCGCACTGGTCTTATGCCATTACCCGTTCCGCAGCTGGCGCGGCATGGGCAAGGGCTCGGTTGATCTGCACGGCCATAGCCACGGCCGGCTAAAGCCGCAGCGGCGGCAGTTCGATGTCGGCGTCGATGTGTGGCATTTCCGTCCGGTCACGATCGGCCAAATCCTGGCTGGCGGCCCGCGCCGGCACGTTCGCCATGACGGATTTGATCCCAACGCAAACTGACGCCACAATCGCTGCCGCCTTGATCTTGACACCGGATCGCCACCGCGAGACCATGTTTACCTTATCCCGCGAAGGTGCTCCGACGGTCAGCCGGTAGCACCTCCCGGGAGACGCCGGGCGCGGAAAGCGCCCAGGGCTCGTCAACGAACCGCAGACGTTGCGGGGGAGGGAAAGCTCATGAAAACAGCGCGATATCTGACAATTGCCGGCACAATCGCCGGGGCCGTGGTGGTTTCGTTGGTGGCGACCGGTTTTTGGCAGCCCGCCGCCAACGCCGACAACAGCAGACGAGGCCCGACCTTTGCGGTCGACCCGCTCTGGCCGAAACCGCTGCCCGCACCGGTCGGCGCCGATGGCGTCGCGCATCGGTGGGTGACCGGCGAGATCGCCGGCGTCTGCATGGACAAGTACGACAACGTCTATACCTTCAACCGGGGCTGGGAGGTCGGCGCCACGGTAAACGGGGTTCTTCAAGGAAACGAGTCGGGCGCGATCGTCGGGCAGGACGCCACCGCCTCGGCGATCCCATCGCCCCCGGTCGTCGCCTACAATAGCGATGGCGATACCGTAGCCGGTTGGGGCAACCCCAGCCTGCTCCCAGCCAGCGCGGTCGATGGCGGCTATGCCGCCTACATGCCGCAAGGTGCGCATGGCTGCTTTATCGATTACCAGGGCAACCTCTGGGTCGGCGGCAACGGCGATGGCATCGTCCAGGAATACAATCCGCAAGCCGCCAACGAAGCGGGCGCCGGCGCCACCTTTGTGATGCAGATCGGCAAGAAGGCGACCTGTGACACGACCACGCCACCGGCGTCGGGGGCAAACCCCTTCACCTCATGTAACGAGACGAACGACGCCAACACCAGCCACACGCTGTTAAACGAACCCGCGGACATCGCCGTCGACCCGGATGTGGGCCCGGTCAGCGGAACACGCGGCGACATTTACATCGCCGACGGCTATGGCAACCATCGCATCGTCGTGTTCAACCACGCCGGGCAGTATGTCGGCCAATGGGGCCAGGCGTGCTCGACCGACAGCGAGAACTGCCCCCGGGGTACCTTTGGCGCCACCGGCGGCGGCCATCCGCATTGCGTCGTCCTCGGCAATGACGGGCTTGTCTATGTCTGCGACCGGCCCAATGACCGCATCCAGGTCTTCCAGAAGACTTGCGCCGTCCCGTCGACAACGAGCACGCCGCAGCCGGTCTGCCTGCCGGTCCGGGTCATCGATATCGACCAGTTCCCGACCGCGTCGGCCGCGAATAAAAAGGCGATCCTGCTTGCTGGCACGCGCGCCTGCGACATGGATTTCTGGCCGAATATCGACTATCTCGCTAGCAAAAGCCCAACCAGTCAAAAGGACATCGTCGATGTCGATCTCGGCAACGACAACACCTGGCTGATCGATAAGGCGAGCGGGATGGTGTTCGGCGCGCTCGGCGTCTGCGGCATCGCACCATGCCCCGGACACAACGCCGGAAACTTCGCCTTTGGGCACACCACGACCGTCGATTCCAAGGGCAACATCTACGTTGCCGAGACGATCACCGGACGCCGGATCCAAAAATTCGTGCAGATGAACGGCCAGCAATATTAGGGGGGTGTCCGCCGCGGCGGCGGCCGAGAGTGAGGCTCTCGGCAGCTGCCGTGCGGCGGCGGAGTGAATCGACGATGTTGAGCCGTTGTGCGAGGTTCGCCAGCGCCTTGCTGCTTTGGGCGCTTGGTTCAGTCTCGGCGACCGCGCATGATCTGCCGCTCGACCGGTTCATGAACGGATTTGTCAGGATCGAGCCGCACCAGGCCGATCTGGTGATCCGCGTGCCGCTCGATCTGCTGCGCGCGGTCCCGTTCCCGATGACTCGGGGAAATTACGATCTGGCGGCCTCGGCGCCGTCGATCAAAGCGGCGCTCAATGCGCTCGCCAGCGATCTCTCGCTGTGGGAGGGCAACGTGCGTTTGCTGCCTTCGAGCGCCGCCGGACAATTGGCGCCGCTGGCGGACCGGTCGTTCGAGGATTACGCGGGGGCGGTCGCGACGGTAGCCTCGACGCCGCGGCCGGATCTAGAGATCGGCTACGAACTCGGCTACTTCGACGCGCATTTCATCTATCCGATCTATTCGCCGCAATCCGTGTTCGCGATCGAAAGTCTGGTCGGTTCGGATCTGGGAAACACTGTCAAGCTCGCGATCCGCTACATGCCGCTCGATGGCTCAAGCCGGGTGCTGATGATCGCCGGCGGATCGGGGCGCGTCTACCTGGACCCGGCCTGGTGGGAAGCCTCGCTCGGTTTTGTCCGGCTCGGCATCGAGCATATTTTGAGCGGCATCGACCACATGCTGTTCCTGCTCTGTCTCGTCATCCCGTTTCGCCGGGTAAGACCGCTGATCCCGGTGATCACGGCATTCACCCTCGGTCATTCGATCACCTTGATCGGCACCGCGTATAACCTCGCCCCAGTCGGCGCCTGGTTTCCGCCGTTTGTCGAGGCGGCGATCGCCGCCTCGATTTTTTACATGGCGATCGAAAACATCGTCGGCGCCAATCTACGTCGGCGCTGGATCATCGCGGCGCTGTTTGGCCTCGTGCACGGGTTTGGCTTTGCCGACATTCTCAAAGAACAGTTGCAGTTTGCCGGCTCGTACCTGCTCGTATCGCTGGTTTCTTTCAACATCGGGATCGAGATCGGCCAGCTCGTGGTTCTGTGTGTTTTCGTCCCGGCGCTTGCCCTCCTGTTTCGCGGTGCGATGGCTGGGCGGATGGGGATCATCGTCCTGTCGGCGATTGTCGCCAATGTCGCGTGGCAATGGATGATGGAGCGCGGCGAGGTCTTTTGGCAGACGCCGTGGCCGCAGCCGACCGCCGCCGGGCTGATGGTGCTGGCGCGATGGGTTCTCGCCTTGGGCGTGGCGGTCGCCGGCGCGACCTTCCTGTCGAAATGGATCGACCGCCGGCACCCGGCGCTGATCGAGCCAAGCCCGGTGTCGGGGCAGGACTGATCGCGGCTGATCCTTGCCCGCCGAGGCTGCCTCGGAGTCGCAAAGGCGCGTTCCAGCTGGTTACGACCCGGCATCGGTCGGCGAGGATAAAACTGACCGAGCCGGCGAACGGCGAGTTCGCGGGGACATCGGCTCGTGCCCCGGTTTGAGCGGCGAGCCGAACGGGCGTGGCCGAGCGCAACAAAATTCAGTTGTAATTAAGCTGGGCTCCGGCTAGCCTATTAAAGTTAATGCGGCGGTCTGATCACCGTCGCCAGTCATGTGGCCGTGCATTCCGTCAGATGCCTCGCGATTAAAGGAGGTGCCGGTGCCGACCGTGCGTGATTTCTATCTGATCGATGCCAGGATCTCATATATCGAGCGAATTCTCGCGGCGCTTGGGCTGATCGATCCGGTCGATACCGCGCCGACCGATGTTCCACGCCTCGGCGCGTCGGTAACGGAAGCGTATTACCGGCGCCCCGGCCCAATCGTCGATCCGGCGGTCAGTGATCGGGTGCGGCTCGCCGAATCGCTGTTGCGCCGGCCGTCGCACGGCGATCCGGCTGCGACCGACCGGGTGCGCTTGGCCGAATTGCTGCTGCGCCGGCCTCATCCGGGCGACCCGGCGGTCAGCGACCGGGTGCGCCTTGCCGAACTGTTGTTGCGCCGGCCGCCGCACGGCGATCCGCCGGCAAGCGATCAGGTGCGCCTCGAGGGCCTCGATCCCCTGCTTGCCGAGTGGATCGCGCGGCTTTTGACCGGAAGCGACCCGCCGCCGGAAGATATCGCCCGCCTGAGCGCGGGGGAGCTCGAAGCGACGGTGCGGGCAGTCGCCGAAGACATCGTCCGGCTGCGATCGATCGAAGGACTGTTGAACGAGCGGCTGAACGAACTGCGCGACGGCCAGGCCGGCAAGCAATGACCGCATCCGTCCTGCTGATCGGCTTTCAGGACCAGGACAATCTCGGTCTCCGCTATCTCTTGTCCTCGGTCAGACATGGCGGCTTTCGCGGCGAAATACTGACCTACACCGCCGATCCCGGCCCGATTTGCGAGGCCGTGGCGCGAACAAGGCCGGATGTCGTCGGGTTGTCGCTGATCTTTCAGTACATGGCCCCGGAATTCGGCCGTGTTGTCGCGGCATTGCGAGCCGCCGGGTGCAGCGCGCACATCACCATCGGCGGCCATTACCCGAGCTTCGACTGCGTCGAGGTTTTAGAGCGCATCCCGGGCGCCGACTCGGTGGTGCGGTTCGAGGGCGAGGCGACGCTGGTCGAGCTGCTGGAGCGGCTCGCGTCCGGCCGCGAGTGGCGCGATATTCTCGGGATCGCCTACCGCCGCGGCGCCGAAATCGCCGTCAACCCGTTGCGGCCGGCGATCGACAATCTCGACAGCCTGCCCCAGCCCGAACGCGGCGACATCGACTATCGCAGCCGCGATCTCGCGACGGCATCGATTCTGGGCAGCCGGGGCTGCCCGTGGAACTGCAGCTTCTGCTCGATCAGACCGTTCTACGAGGCGCAAGGCGGCCGGCTCCGCCGGTTGCGCGACCCGCGCGCGATCGCCGACGAGATGCGCCGCGTCCATATCGAGCAGGGCGCGCGCATCTTTTTGTTTCAGGACGACGATTTCCTGGCGACCGGAGCCCGCGCGCGCGATTGGGCGAGCGGCCTGGTCGATCGGATCCTGGACATGGGGCTCGCCGACCGCATCGCGTTCAAGATCAGCTGCCGGTCCGACGAGGTCCAGGCTCCGATCATCGAGCGGCTGGCGGCAGGTGGGCTCGCCCATGTTTACATGGGTGTCGAGAGCGGCGACGCCGACGGCTTGCGGCATATGAACAAGATGTTAAAGCCCGCGCAGCATCTTGCGGCCGGCGACGTGCTGCGCGCCCTGGGTCTGTCATTCGATTTCGGCTTCATGCTGCTGGAGCCGTATTCGACGCTCGACAGCACCCGCGCCAACATTGATTTTCTCGACGCCTTTGTTGGCGACGGTTGGAGCGTCGCCAATTTCTGTCGCACCCTGCCCTATGCCGGCACGCCGTTGAAGGCGCAACTCGAAGCTGAAGGTCGGCTGAAAGGGACGCCGTTCGAGCCCGATTACGACTTCCTCGATCCCCGCCTCGATCGCTTTTACGACTGGATGCTGGCGACGTTTCGTCAGCGAAACTTCTCGAATGGCGGGCTGTGCCACATATTGCGCGCGCTGATTTTCGAGGCCCATCTGAGACTGCCCGGTTATCGCGGCTTTGCCGCACTCGACCGGGCTTATGCCCACAGCCTCGCGGCGCGCTGCAACGGATACGCGCTGAACACGTTGCGGGCGGCGGTCGATTACTTTGCCCGCACGCCCGTCGAGCGCATCGACATCAACCGCGGTTATCTCGCCGAACTGACCGCGCATGAGCTCGCGGAGGAACGCAAGCTGACCGCCCAGGTGCTGGCCTTTTTTGTCTCGGTGCGCGAGCGCAGCGGCCTGACCCAGGAATTCGCCGGAAGCTTTGAGAACTCTTGGACCGCCGGCCCGCGCGACATCGAAGCCGCAGTCCCGATCAATTGACTTCAGCCGCCAAGAACGCGGCGGCGGGTTTTGATAAGAGCATGATGCGCTGAAAAATTTGGGGCTGAGCCAAGCTCTCCTCTGATTGCGCCCCTCGATCCCGAGGCTGCCCCTGCCCATGTTAAAGGAACACGGCGAGGCGTCCGCGAGAATCTTGTGCCTGCGCCGAGTGGCGCAGCCGCGGGTGGGCCTTGAGAACGACCGGCCGATCCCGCCGTTGATCCGGGCAAGGCGGGCAGGCGCGCAGATCGAA
>Ga0210401_10006065_pt1 | contig 12346 bp, 9 predicted proteins | sample IncBWH32MmetaG_FD_150866 | JGI IMG/M metagenome (GOLD analysis project Ga0210401, IMG submission 150866) | Forest soil microbial communities from Barre Woods Harvard Forest LTER site, Petersham, Massachusetts, United States - Inc-BW-H-32-M | ecosystem: Environmental > Terrestrial > Soil >... | reverse complement strand
TTCAAGGCCAAGGTCCTCGAAAACAGAATTGGGCTGCTGAAGACGCTTGACGATGGGCTCATTAAGTCTCGCAAGGCCTTGAGCGAACAACCGACGAGCGCCTCGAGAGGCCTTGGCGCTTCGTTATGGGAGGCCGGATTCTGTTCGACGCACCGCGATACGTGGCCTTGAACGAATCGCTCTTTTGCCACATGGCACACCACCGCGGACAACTCACTGTGTATCTCCGCCTGAACGAGGCCACCGTACCAGGAATCTACGGTCCGTCCGCCGATGAGCACTAATCCGCGCTTCTCTTGGCTGACCGGGCCACAAAGAGAAGGTGAAACTAGTTGATACGATTCCGTTCAACAATCAAGACTCGAGGCATCAATCCCTATGTTCACGTGGACGCGGAGGTGGCCAGGCGTCTCAAAAAGAATTGGCGCAAATCACTCCCGGTTTTGGTTCGCATCAACGGGAAGTCGAAGCAATCATGGCGTACTAACATGATGCCCACAGGCGATGGCAGCTTCTATCTGTACCTTCACGAGACGATTCGCAATGCCTCCGGGACCAGAGTGGGCGATCGCGTCACGGTCGAATTATCTTTTGATCGCGATTACCGCGGCGGACCAGTACATCCATTGCCTCGAGAGCTTAGCACGGCCTTGGCAGCAAACCCGGAAGCAAAGAGTTCATGGAATGCCCTCATCCCGAGCCGCAAGAAGGAAATTCTCCGCTACTTCGCTTCGTTGAAATCGCCCGTCGCCAAGGTCCGCAATTTGAGAAGAGCCATAGAGGCTTTGTCAGGCAAGGGAGTACGTTTCATGGCTCGAACTTGGAAAGGCGGCAAATAGCGTTGGACCAAATCAGGCAGACCCGCTAAGAAACGGCCGAGGTGGTCGAACCGATGGCTTTTTGAGCGCGCTCCAGCAGGGCTGCCGGCTTCGCCGACTCACGGTCAGTCGACCCGGGCCGTTTGTTCGTCGCTATGTTTCTTTCGAATTCGCGTAGATCAGATGACGTACCTCGGGGTCGTGGGCGACGTAGCTCGATAGGCGTTGCTCCACTTCGCGGTCCGCTTGTGTCTGCCGCTCGTGTTGTCGCAGATGTTCCGCCCACGAATTCACCAGAAATATCTCCAGATAGCGATTCGCGACTTCAGTATCCCGGTAGATACCCCAGCGATAAGCCCCATCGCGACGCCGGATGCGAGCATATTGATGGATCGCCTCCACGAACTCCGCTTCGCGTTCTGGAATGACAGCATATTCCACCGCCACCAACACCGGTCCCCGGTGAAGGTCAGCTGCAGCCTCTTTTACGACAACCGGCATGCGCCAGTGGTTCCATGGACTCAGATCCTTGGTCGAATCAGGAAGCTTTGCGAAGAGCGCGAATATCACACTCCCGATTGTTCCAACCCCAGCACACACAAGAGCGACTCGGATGCCTGCTCGTTGGGCCACTGCGCCCCAAGTGGCGCTCCCGAGAGCGAAGCTCCCCTGATAAACCAGGATAAAGATTGCAAGCACTCGTGCACGTACCCAGTCCGGCGCAAGGTTCTGCACCAGAGCGTTGATAAGGGAAATGAAGATGACCCAAGCCGCACCGCCAATCAGCAGGACGGGAGCGAGTGTGCTCAACCTGTGTAAGCTGCTGATCATTACAATCACCGACCCCAAAATGACCACGCCAGTCGACACAATGACTTCCGTCGAGCATCTGGCGCGGGCCAACTGCATTATCCATGCACCGCCAATTGCCCCCGCCCCAAAGCATCCGAGCAAGAGCCCGTATCCGATTGCGGTATCGTTTACGATCCGAGCAACCGTCGGCAATAATGCAAAGAGTGCGCTGGAGAAGAACATGACTACGCCGGTCCGAACCACTACGGTGAGGATCGTGGGTGAGTGGCGGACGTAGCGAATGGCGGCAACGGTGGCGCCCGTCAACGTTTCCGGCGGCGCGGTCCGCTTGCGAATTGGCCTCTTCCACCTTGCAACCACCAGAATAACGCCAACAAATGACACAAAGTTCGCGACAAATGCCGTGGCGACGCCCGCGACAGCTATGACTACGCCGGCGAGTGCAGGCCCAACCGCCCGGGCGAGATTGAATTCGATCCCGTTAAGCGCAGAAGCTGGTGCCAGGTCGTCCTTGGGCACCAATTCCGGCAGAATTGCACGCCACGTCGGGGTTTCAAACGCATCTCCCGCGGAGAGCGCAAACGTCAGCACCAGCAGGAGCCAGGGCGACATAAAACCAGCGATGGTCAATACCGCGAGAAGGAGCGCCACGCCCATCATCCACGACTCGGTGAATAGAATCAGCTTGCGGCGGTCGACGATATCGCCGGCGGAACCCGCGGGAAGGGCCAGCAGAAAGTACGGCAGCGAAGAAGCGGTCTGGGTGAGCGCGACGTAAATCGGCCCGGCACCGAGTGACACCATCAACCATGCAGCCCCAACGTTCTGCATGAAAGTGCCGATGTCGGAAACCACATCTGCGACTAACAGATTGCGGAAGGTCGACACACGCAAGGGTCGCCAAAAGCTCGATGCCCCCCGCGCCCTCAAGTCCTTTTCAGCGGTGTCGGTCAATCGGCCTTGCCCCCTGATCCTGTCTCGCAGACGGTAGCCAAGATGTTTGCGCTCCAACCGTCAGCGCCCAATCGTCAGGCGTTGATCGAGCCGAACTTATTATGGACTAAGGCCGATATCCTTCGCTTCTCCACTGCCTGTAAAGGATCAACTGCTCACTGCTCCAGTAAGGGCCATTGGGAGGCATGGATTGGTTTGTCAGACTGTCCTCGACACCTTGAGCGTTGCCGTGATCGTTGAAGGATCCGACATATAAGTGTAGTTGTCGAGCAGAACGTCATGTTTGTTCATGTGGTCGATATCAATCTGCCTGAACAGCGGTCTAATGTCCCTCTCGAAGGAAACTGGCATTTTCTCTCTCCCTTCTTAACATCCTCGCCGTTCTCACGGCCTGGTGAACACGGCAGGCGGCGTCCTCAAGCTACTTTGGATTTCTCGGGAGTCAGCAAGCCCTTTTCACTACATTTTGCACTACCGTTGTTATGATGCATGACTTTCTGCTCTCTTGAGATGAAGGCACATTAGCAATGGCCCTTTGTAGCTGAACACATACGAACGATTGGTCACGCCGCTGCACTTCTTGTGGTTTTGAAGAAGGCAAGCATGTCCGGATTGATGTGTTCGGTTGGTGCTTATGCGACCTTCCTCTTCTCCGCACTTGGCTGTGCTTTGGCCTGCTTTGATTTAATGAGGGCAGCCGAGGATGCTCCTTCGAGCGACAGTCCGTAGCCAACTTCATGCACGATGCGCTCCTTCAAAGGTTGTATGAAGTGGATGCGCGTGTCGCGGCGCGTCACTTCCGGAGCCTGCAGGTATATCTCCGCCAATTCTTGCGCGCGGCTGAGCGCTTTACCATTTGGCACTACTTCCGCGACCACTCCCCATTCATGGGCCGTGCGCGCCGGCAGCGGCTGTGGGTGGAGAAGAAACGCTTCGGCTCGTCCTGCTCCAGCGCGATAACTCCACGTGGTAAATATTCCGTCGCCCGGCGTGACGCCCTCCGCGTAATGCCCCACGTCCTGGAAGGTCGCTCCCTCGGCCGCCACAATCACATTGGCGAGCAGGGCATAGTCTGAGTGAATATGCGCGCGTCCCTCGATCGCCGCGATGACCGGCACGCGGATGTTGGCAATGTTTTCCAAAACCTGAGAGCCTTCGTCGTGAATCTGACTCCAAACGCCTGGATCGGAGACGTCGCCGAAGGATGACCAATCGACCCCAATGATGAAGTCCCCGCCTGCGCCAGTCAGGATCACAATCTTGTTCGCTCGATCTTGTCCAATCTGGTGAAACGCATCAACAACCTCGGTGTGATGGAGTGCCGAGAAGGTGCATGGCCCGCCGTTGCTGTGAAATTCAACGACGAGCACACCGTTAGCATCTCGGGTCAGCTTCAGACTGCGGTAGGCATCGAAGTAGTTAGCCTTAAGTGCGTTCATAGTATTTTCCTCTCTGTCTCGTCCCTTGGGATCGAATTAGACTCGCAAGTTTAGTGTTGGCCAATGACCTGGTTAACGTCCACAACTGCCTCAGAGTTTCGGAAGGCGGCCTTGATACGATCCGCGACGATCTCGGCCATCAAACCCCAACGCCTTTGCCGTCTTGCGGCGAGCCTCTGTTTGCGTGAAACTCCGCCTTCCGACCTGCGGCTCAATTTAGGCCCCTTGGAGCGGTCGGATGATCGTCCAGTAGTCCAAAATCTCCCAGTGCTCAGCTAGCTGTCCATTCTCAATCCGGTACAACTGGAAGGCCGTTCCGTCGATCCGCTTACCGGTCGCCTCGAACCCTCCGTAGCTGCCTTTAGTAGCTGCCTTTATGGGTTCCCCGGAACCCGGTTAGCGCCGCGACTTTGTCGCCCTCGGCGACCATGTAGATGATCGGCAACTCTAAGTCCGGGAAAGCTGAGCGCGCCCCAGCGAAGTACTGCTTGAGGTTCTCGCGGCCCGGGCTCTGTCCGGCTAGATGGTCGTTGTAGTCCGGCGAAACGATCTCGTCGAAGACCGCGAAGTCACCGCCTTCGATGGCGTGGATGAAGCGGCGAACCAGGGACTTGTTCTCTTCGATCTGTGTAGGCATCGGTACTCCTAGGGCCGGCGACGAACTCCGCTTGCTCGCGGGCGGAATGCGCATTGACTGGTTACTTGCCATATTCCTCACTCTCTCGCCTATTCGGCCCGGTTGAATTGCACCTGTGTCGCGCTCTCGGGGCGCAGGCCGGATCACCGCATCAATCCAATCCTCAGCAGCATGGCCATCCCTGCATCCACGTTCCTCAAAGAGTTGGTAAGCTCGTTTCTCGATTTCTTCTCCTTGCTTTTTGTTGTACGTCTGACATTTTGCCTCCTGCGTCCCGATGTCTAGGCCGCTATGGGCGCCGGCATCTGTTTCAGTGCGCTGAGGACCTCGTCGGCGGTGGGTGTCTCGGCAAACCACTTTTGGAGCACGTCGAGCGAGCGGGCGTGGCTCTCATCGCTGTCGGCGGTGCAGGCATCGGAGACGACGATCGTCCGATATCCCAAGTCGCATGCAGCGCGCGCGGTGGATTCGACAGCGACGTCAGTGGCTATGCCGACGAGAACGAGGGTGTCGACGCCGGCCAGCCGGAGAATGGTGTCGAGCACAGTCCGGTCGAACCCGTTGGCCGCCTGCCCCCTGACGAGCGATTCATCGGGCCGCCTGGCGAGTTCGTCAATGAGTTCGACCGCGGGAGTACCTTCCATCAGGCAGACACAATCGAAGAGAGTGCGCCACAGCGGGGAATTCGGGCTGACCCCGGGGAGCCCTGGCTGGTACGAGACCGCGGTGTAGAGCACTCTAGCCTTCGCTCTGCGGAACGCGTCCAGCAGTCGTAGCTGGGCCTTGATGATCCCTGTCTGCTCGGCACGCCGCCGGAAAAGCCGGTTGAAGGGGGTGTCGACCTCCCCGGCCACGCCCTTAACCATATGTACCACCACCAAAGCTGTTCGGGCGGGATCAAGCCCGTTTAATGCGTTTTTTGCGCTCATTGGATGTTTTTCTTTTATTTTGACTGACAGATCCTCACTGGCGTTCCTATACCGTTGGCAGTGGCAATCTCGATGCCAGATATTGTTTTTCGCTAACTGATTGATCCTTAACTGGACCGCTGCAGGCAAAGCGCGAAGCGTGGCTCAAGTGTCAAAACTGTCAAAATTGAAACCTTGACACCGCGGACCCCAACTTAATGGGTGCAACGTCGTCGTAATCGTCGACACCGTGATTTTCCCAAGGTTCATTTCGACCGTCGCTTCGACGCGAGTTGCTTTAAGACTTCCTTCGTAAAGACGCCACAGTGGAATCTGGCATGATCGTCGATCAGTTCCAGGAGTGCGTCTTCCCCGGCTGCGCTGATGGCACTGAGGTTTGTGATATCGATGACAAGTTCACGGCCAGCAAGATGCTCTTTGGCCTTTGTGTACTCGCTAAGGAGTTCGGCTACCCAAGGCTCAACGAGAATACCCTCGACCACCATTCGGCATTGGCGTGGGCTCTTAATGACAGAGATCTTCAACATGCCACACTCTTCCTTGTAGGTCCGAGAGTGCAACACGCCCCCCAAACTTTGCAGCTGTAACTACTTTGAATTTCAGGACGGCATTGAAATCGGCAGGAATGAAGTCGAAGGTGTCAATCTATGAGTTTTGACACGGTTCGACCGGGCCGGGTGGCCCGATCACGCGGCGTAGTCTCTGGGATCAATCCCAAGCTTTCTTATCCGCGCCAGGAGTGTCGTGCGATTGATGCCCAGGCGGGCAGCGGCTCCATTACTCCCGCCCACGCGGCCCTTGCTTGACGTGAGCGCTCGCATAATCTCTTCCCGCTGTTTCTTCGCGCGTTCCGCGCTTTTCGTCGCACGGCCATCGGCCATCTTCTTGCCCTGATCGCTGGCCAGCCCCTGTTTTCCGTTTAGTGCCTGAATGGTACTTCTTACAATTTCCGCTATTTCCGCCTGACGTGAATCCTTCGTTTCGCGGTCATGTTCTTCTCCGCTCAACTTCCGCATTTCCATAAGCGGCGCGTCAAGCGACCTGTTACGGGTCAGGATGACGGAGCGTTCCACCAGGTTCTCCAACTCGCGGATGTTTCCTGGCCATTCCCAGGTTGTGAATGCCTTCATTACAGACGGCGGTATTCTTTTGATGTCCTTCTGAAGCTGCTTCGCGAATTTCTGCACAAAATAACCGACCAGCAGTGGAATATCTTCTTTGCGCTCCCGAAGAGGTGGGAGTCGAATCGGAAAAACATTTAGGCGGTAGTACAGATCGCTGCGAAATTCGCCCTTCGCAACCATCCTGACCAGGTCGCGGTTGGTCGCAGCAATCAAGCGAACGTTCACCTTCAGAGTTCGCGTGCTCCCTAGCCGTTCAAACTCCTGTTCCTGAAGGGCTCGCAAAAGCTTTGGCTGGATTTCCGAGGGAATGTCCGCCACCTCATCCAGGAAGAGCGTACCGCCATCCGCCAGCTCCAGCCTCCCAATTTTCTGACTGATAGCGCCCGTGAATGCACCCTTTTCATGCCCAAACAATTCGCTTTCCAACAGCCCGGTCGGAATAGCAGCACAGTTAACCTTGACGAATATGCGGTCCTTGCGGCGGCTATGTTCGTGAACTGCGCGGGCGATCAACTCCTTCCCCGTTCCTGTTTCGCCGAGGAGTAAAACGGTTGAATCAGTGGGCGCAACAGTTTCGACCAGTTGCAAGACTTGCTTGAGTGGCGGACTGCTCCCCACAATTTGCCCGAAATCCACGTCGCCGCGGATCTCTTGTTCGAGATAAAGATTCTCTTGGGCCAGTCTCTCTTTGAGTTCGCAAAGCTCGCGGTATGCGAGAGAATTCTCAATGGCAACGGCTATCTGCCCCGAAGCCTCCCCGATGAAGTCGACTTCCTCTGGCGCGAAGGAATTATTCCGGGTCCGAGCAATCGCCAAAACTCCGACGGCTCGGCCCCGATTCACGAGCGGTATCACACATTGACTCTTCACACCCTCAGCGACGAGCAACTTGTAGTAGTCGGAAGGAAACTCATCGGCCTGGGTTATGGTTCTAACGAATGGTTTGAGTTTTTCAAGGGCTTTCCTGGCGATGCCCACCGGCTCAATGAGCATCTCTTCTGTAATAAGGCCTTTCCCTTCCGGGAAATCTAATGCGTACACGCGAAACTGTGTGGAGTCTGCTTCAGGGAGCGAGATGTGTACAGCGTCCGAAGCCGTCAATTCACGAACGGTGGCTGTAATGGCGCGCAGCACTTCGCGAAGGTCTAGTTTCGACGTAATCCGATTAGTCAGTTTGAGGAGTAGCTGGAGTCGATCGTTTTGAATGATTAGAGCTTGCTCTGCTTTTTTGCGATCATCAATATCGGTATTTGTACCGTACCATTTTGCGACCTTGCCTTTGTCGTCGAGGGATGGAGTCGCTCGGAACAAAAACCAGCGGTATAGCCCGTCGAAACGACGCAAGCGCGCTTCGATTTCACCCGACCGGCTTGAGGCCACAACAGCTCGCCAGTAATCCACGAGCGCGTTCAGATCGTCCGGATGAACCGCGACTGTCCAGCCCCAATTCTGCACTTGATCCGCCGTAAGGCCAACGTACTCCAACCAGCGGCGGTTGAAAAATTGAGCAGCCCCATCTGCTGAGGCCGACCATGCCATGCACGGAATGGTTTCGATAACCTCGCGCAGCTCTCGTTCACTGCGCTGCAGCCGTTCGTTCTGACGTTGCAACTCCGCGTTTGCGGCCTCTACTCGCCTGAGATTGAAATTGTCGTCAACGGCGAATGCGACAACTCGACCAATTAGTCGCAAGAAGCTAATGTCATCGCTGCTGTAACTGATCCCAGGGTGTCCCGACATGCCCAAAGCACCGAGGCGGCGCTGTGGCGTCGTCAGGGGAACAAAGACGAGCGGCCCGACCTCAAGCCCTTGTGCTGCAATCCCTTGCTTGAGGCGGCGAGGTACTCCTTCATCGGTGTCCCAGTGACGAATGTAGATCGGTTCCTGCCTGTTGTATGCCTGCCACGATGGCCGCTGTTGAACTGGCACATCCGCGTACGCCGATACGAGGCTTTTCTCGCGTCCGACGACAGCCCATTCGACTTCCGTGGAGTTCTCCTTGTAGACAACGATGTAAAACTGTAAGAAGTCGAGGAATTCGCGCAACTGTTCAGAGAGGATCTTCGTCAGGTCCTCGGGCTCTTGGCACAGAGAAAGGGCTTCGCTAAGGCGAAGCACTGCCTCATATCGTCGACCGTCTGTCCGCTGCGGAATGGACGCCTGGACGCTCATTTGGTTGGCGGGCTGGAGTGTGATCGCTTAAGAATTTTAACGCATGAGACACAATGAGTGAGTGGCCTGAAGCCCGCAAAATCCAGAGGATTGTCAGCTCACGGGAAGGCGATCTCAAAAAAGTGGTCCGGCGCGAAGGCCGAAGTGCCAAAAGCTTCTCAATCCTGGCCATCGAGGGGGGACTTATCGTTGCGGGACGGAATTCAGGGGAACACGGTTAAAACTTTTCGGCGAGACGCTCGGCACGTTTCCCAATCTTCTTCAGCACCAGTTCAAGCTGTTGCAGTTCTTCCCAAGAGACATCCTGGAAGGCGCGTTTGATGACCGCCGTGTGCCGGCGAAAGAGAGGGACAAACATTTCCTGTCCTTTTTCGGTCAGCGATACCGTTCGGACCCTACGATCTCGGCTGCTCTCGACACGGCTAACAGGGAAATGGCGAATTTCACTGCAGTAAGCATGTGAACCTCAATTCTTTAGATCTAGGGCCGGTCCGGTCGCCTCGCGCGTCGCGGCGTAATGAGACCGCTCTTTCGATAGTGGTGCGTGCGGACCGCTAGGCAGTGACTCGCGAACCGCCTTCCGCGCTCGGGCTAGGCGCGACATAACAGTTCCTACCGGGATCGACAATATTTCCGAGATCTCCCGGTAAGACGCATCTTCGACATCGCACAGTAAAAGGACTTCCCTAAAGGTGACCGGCAGTTGCTCGATTGCGTTCCGAACGGCATTTTGTTTGTAACGTTCGATCAACAGGGATTCAGGAGTGGTGGAGGTTGCGGGCAGCACCGGGTCGTCGTCCTCCGAGTCGATCTCAACCGTCATGCGTCGATCGAGTGTTGAGCGTGAACTTAGAAAGGTGTTCCTGAGGATTCGAAACATCCACGCCCGGAAATTGGTGCCAGGTTGAAACGAAGCGAAACCGCGCAAAGCCTTCAGGTAGGTCTCTTGTACGAGATCCTCGGCATTGCTCTTGTTGTGCACGAACCAGCGGGCGAAGTTGTAAAGGGAATCGAACAGGGGCATGGCTAATTCTTCGAACCCGGCCAACGGTTGATCGTCCTGGGAGGACGACGCCCCAAATCGGATCATCCCTTGGGAACCAAATCCAATACGACTCATGACCTTCTCCTGAATCAACTCGAACCCCGGCTGCAGCCCAATCTGACGTGCTAGTCGTTCGGCGTCAATTAACTGAGGAGTTTTTCGATATATCCAACTCATTATCTGCTAAATGATTGATGGCTAATGACTTAGCTCTGTAGGTATCCTGAACTTGGGAAGTCGTTGCACGCGAAATGCTAGACTTCCGTGCAAAGGCCAATTGCGGTATGGAATCCCCTCCGCCCAACTCCGTCGTGCGGTTCGGAACTTACGAGGTTTCACTGCAGTCGGGTGAAGTGCGGAAGGCGGGTTTGCGAATCAGAGTGCAGCAGCAGCCGATGAAACTGCTGCAGATCCTGCTGGAACATCCGAGGAAAGTCGTCACTCGCGAGGAATTGCGCAGCCGAGTCTGGCCGAACGAAAGTTTTGGTGATTTCGATCAGGCTCTGAATATCGCTATCGGGAAGCTGCGAAGTGCCTTGGGGGACTCGGCTGAGAATCCGCGATTCATCGAGACTCTTCCAAAACGTGGCTATCGCTTTATCGCGGACGTGTCAGTCCTCGATGCAGACCGCCCAAAAATGCCGGAATCTGTAGCTGGAGATCCGCCGGCTCCAGAACCTGGGCACACGCTCCAAGGCACCGGGTTGGCTGTTGCACCCAAACGCCGGCTGTGGCTAACGGGTCGGGTCACCGGCGCCTTGGCGTTCGTCCTGAGTCTGTCGATTCTTTCCGTTTGGCTCTTTCGTTCGCGTGGCCCTGCGCCCGCGGGCATCCGATCCTTAGCCGTGCTTCCGTTGGAAAACCTTTCTGGTGACGCTTCCCAAAATTACTTCGCTGACGGCATGACGGATGAGTTGATCACGGACCTGGCGCAGATCAGCGCTTTACGGGTAATCTCCCGAACCTCCGTAATGGCTTACAAAGGGGCGCGCAAGCCCCTACCCCAGATCGCTCGTGAGCTGAACGTGGATGCCGTGGTAGAAGGCACCGTGCTCCGCTCCGGCGACCAGGTGCGTATCACGGCGCAGTTGATCGAGGCCTCTACCGACAAGCACTTATGGTCGCAGAGCTATGAGGGTGAGCTGCGTGATACCTTGGCGCTGCAGAGCAGGGTGGCTAGCGCCATTGCCGATCAGATTCGGATCAATCTGACCCCACGGGAACAAGCTGCGCTGAAAAACGTAAAAGTTGTTAATCCAGAAGCTTACGAATCCTATCTCAAAGGGCGCTACTTCTGGAACAAGAGAACGGCGGATGGTTTGAAGGCCGCCCTGGCTTATTTCAAGCAGGCGATTGAAGAGGACCCGAAATACGCCAAAGCTTACTCCGGCCTAGCCGATACCTACGCTCTATTGGGAGACTGGCAGTATGCAGTAATGACGCCCAAGGAAGCGTTTCCCGAAGCGAAGGCGGCGGCGATCCATGCTCTCGAGTTGGACAACACGCTCGGCGAAGCCCACAACTCGCTTGCATTCGTCTTGGATGGCTTCGATTGGGATCTGGATGCTGGCGGGAGGGAATTCCAACGAGCCATTGAACTGAATCCAGGCTACGCTACCGCTCACCATTGGTACGCTTGGCATTTGACCCTATTGGGTCGGTTTGACGAAGCGCTTGCGGAAATGAGAAAGGCGGAAAATCTGGATCCCCTATCTCTTATCATTAACGCAGATTTGGCAGAACTCCTTGGCCTCGCGCACTCCTACGACGACTCCATACGGCAAAGCCTCAAAACAATCGAAATGGATCCTAATTTTGCTCTCGCCCATAATCAACTCGCCCAGGCCTACCTGCAAAAACACATGTACGCGGAAGCGGTCGCGGAACTGCAGAAAGCGGTGGAGCTTTCTAGGGATAGCCCGACATGCATAGCTAATCTTGCTCGCGCCTACGTCGCATCTGGTAAGAGGGAAGAAGCCGTAAAACTGCTAAACACTTTGAAGAAGCGCTCAACTACCGGATATTCGAATGCTTCGGAGATTGCCATGATCTATGCATCTCTCGGAGATACAGATCAAGCCATGAATTGGCTCGAAAAAGGCTTTGAAGAGCGATTTAACCCCGGCGTCCTGCTCCGGCCCGGCTTCGATCCCCTCCGCTCCGACCCGCGCTTCCAAAACCTTCTGCGCCGGATTGGCCTTCCCGGGTGAAACTTGCGTCTTTATGCCTTTAGCGAGACCTTTTCAGAGCTATCGCATGTTCGTAATGCACTCCAATGCGGAGGTAACGGTGCCACCGGCCGCCTTTGGTGCGTAACCTGCCCTCATGGGAAATCCTCTTCATCACTCAGAATGGACAAAACGAATTAGAGAGACTCGAACCGAGAGCTGCAAACGAAAGGCAGCTACTGCCTTA
>Ga0210401_10006063_pt1 | contig 12347 bp, 13 predicted proteins | sample IncBWH32MmetaG_FD_150866 | JGI IMG/M metagenome (GOLD analysis project Ga0210401, IMG submission 150866) | Forest soil microbial communities from Barre Woods Harvard Forest LTER site, Petersham, Massachusetts, United States - Inc-BW-H-32-M | ecosystem: Environmental > Terrestrial > Soil >... | reverse complement strand
GAGTCTTCGACGCCACCAGCGTCACTCGCTGCGCCTCGGGCTCAAGAATCGGCGCTGCGATCTTGCGCAGTTCTTCGAATTGGCGCCGGCTCTCTGCCTCTCGCGAACTCGCGGATGCCAAACTGTCTTTCAGTCCCGCATTCTCTTTCCACAGCGACGCCGCAAACACTAGCACGGCGGCGGCCGCTGCCCAGCCCAAGACTCCCCACCACGAACGCCGGGGAGATGAATCACGCGAGGGTGTCCCACGCTTTCGCGTACTTTGCGAAAGGGCGGGAGTAGCTGCAGCAGATGCCTCTCGCGCTACGGCATCCAACAACCGCTGCCGCGCCCGCTGCGGAGGCCTCGCCCCCGCCGCCGACAGCGCCAGCAACGCCGCGTCGCCGCGCAGCTGCTCAACCTCCAGGCGGCATGCAGCACACGTCGCCAAATGCCCGGCGATGCGCGCGCGATCGTCACCCGTCAGCGCATCCAGCGCGTACAGAGCAAGATCCTCCGCGTATTGTTCGTGTTCATTCATCTTCACATCAACGACATTGCATGAGGTGGGGACACGCGCTCGACGCCTTTCTGCGAGAGGCTCCGCACCTCACTCAACCCTGAAATGCCTTCCGCAACACCATCAGGCCTGCCCGAATCCGCGTCTTCACCGTCCCCAGCGGCTCGCCGGTCTTGGCGGCAATTTCCGTGTGGCTCATGCCTTCCCAATACGCCATCTCCAGCGCGCTACGCTGCGCCGGCGCCATTCCGCCCAACACGCCCCGAACCTTCTCCGCTGTCCGTGAACGCTCCGCATCTTTCGCAAGATCGGGCGAAACTGACAACACCACGTCTTCGATATCCGTCTCTGGACGCCGCTTTCGCAACGAATCAATCGCCCGGTTCCGCGTGATCACTGCCAGCCAACTCCCAAGACTCCCACGCGCCGCATCGAATGCCGAAGGCCTTCGCCACAATTGTAAGAATACTTCCTGCAGCACATCTTCCGCCGCCCCCGCATCGCCCAAAACCCGCAAGGCGACCGCATACACCACGGACGAGTAACGGTCATACAGCCCCGCCATCGCCCCCTGGTCGCCAGACTTGAGCCCGGTCACCAGGGCCACATCTGTCGAGATGCCTTGTGGTTCGGAACTCAACAAAGGCTCGATCTCTTCCCTGTATGGAAGTACGTAAAAACCTTCAACATCGGATTGCGCAGCGTAACTCTAACAGCTCCGGCAGGAGCAGACAATTTGACCAGCAGAAGGGAAGCCCTGCCTGCGCGGATTCGGTCCTGTCCCGAGGACAAGACGTAGATTGCTAGGGCTCGGATTGACGAGACCAAGATTGACACCCCAGATTTGGGGAAGGGTACGACTTTAGTCGTAAAGCTGTTGAAACGTGGGTGTGCACTGTGTCTCGCCTCTTTTGCGAAACATGGGTCCCCAGGATGCTCTCAGCACAAGAAAGCCACAAACTCTCCACAGCATAGACGCGTGCATCGCGATCGATAGCGTTTCCGTTTGCGGTTCCCCGAATCTTCTACAATGCATCCTTTTCGGCAGCCGCCGGGATGCCCACGCCACCGTCCGGTAGTGAGCTGTACCAATCGATGTTGCGAGTGACGTACATTACTGCGGCTACAGCAAGAAAGCTCGCGACCGCACCAACCAGAAGCGCATTGTCCTCCAAGCGAAGTAGTAGATAGATGAAGAAATAGAGCAGGCTGAATATGAACAGGGCCCGGAGTCCCTGCACCCGGCTTGCAAAAATCCACTCGGCATTCGCCGAAAGCAACAGCACGGTGGCGCCGCCGGCCACGAGAAAGCCCCAGTCAAAACCGATCCGCTCGGCCAGCGAGAGGAGGAGAAGATAGAAAATCATGTGTGCAATGCCAACTAGAACATATTGCGCGGGATGGATTCGCTTGCCGGCCGTGACCTCAAAGACGAAGTACGAGAGGAACAAGAGTCCAATCAGCAACAGTGCATATTTGATCGACCGACTGACCGACTGATAGGGATCTGCTGCTTCAACGAAGGAGATTCCCATCGCCGCTTGATCAAGCGCGCTGACAGCTGCATCGGTGCCTTCACCGGGGACGCCGCGCGCGCTGAAAGGTACGGACCATTCTGCTGTGAAGCCTTGTGCCGAGACCGTTCGCTTCACCGGTAAAAAGCCGCCGTCGAAACCGGGACTTGGCCAGTCGCCATCCGCTGTAAGGTGCGTGCCTTTGCCATAGGCCAATATCGCCAGCCTCTGCGCTCCGGAAAACCGTAGGTTAACGGTTACATTGAACGTTGTGTTCGGCTGGATTAATTCTGGAAGTCCCGCGTGAAAATAGGATAACGGCAAGCGTGAGTTTTGATTTGTGGCAGGTTCTGTCGGTACGAGTGTGACGGTCTTGCCATGTGCGGTTAGCGTTCCGTCCTCCAAAGCTCCGCGTGCGTCGCTCGCGCCAATGACTATTCTTGCTCGAGCCCAGTCCAGTTCTGCGCCTTCGGGGATGGAGGAAGGCACTCCGCTAAGATCGAAGATCGCATCGAATTTCAGATCGGCTTGATAGACGGGCACCTTAAATAGGGAACGACGTCTCTCTTGGGCGCGAACTCTTACCGATGCATCTCCTTTCGTGGGAAAGACCACGTACGTCCCCTGCGTGAACGAAAGGCCTTTATAAAGTGGCGACACGTTATAGGGAATCGATAGCGTCGGACCGAGAAATGTCTGCTGACCACCCGCCCGGCCACCGATCTCCTTCGCCACTCCCTCGGCCCGACCGGTTCGTTCGTTCACGATGCTGTTCACGAAGAGCGATGGAATCAGCATGACCAGAGCGAGTCCGCTGACCAGGAGAAGCTTAAGTCCCATGGAGCGAGAGAAGTCTCGAAGCTGGATGCGCGGCGATGCAGACGAAAGTTGTTTCATGCCTACTCCCAGGGTGAGAGCGATTCTTCGTGTCCAATCTAACACAGAGTACTTTATATTGTAAAGTGCTGGCGCGAGCTGATCCAATTTCGATGGTGCCATGTGTTTCACGCCGACTCTTATATCTCGCGAAGAAGCGAGACATGAGGCATCCCAGCCCCTTACTGGCTCAACTTGATCGCCAACTGGCGTTCCGGCGGGGTCATCTTGCTCCACAAGTTTTGGAGGTCGTCCTGGAGCGTTTGATTGTCGGGTTGCTTATGCAGGGCCTGCGCAAACCAGCGATAGGCGGTCGGCAAGTCACGTGGGGCGCAGGTTCCCGTCGAATACAACGCGCCCAGTGAGATCATCGCCTTCGGATCCGATTGCGCCGCCGGTTTCAGCAACCTCAAGCCGCGGTCACAATCCTGCGGCACTCCGCGTCCATAGATGTAGCGCTCTGCTTCGCCCACCGAATCGAAGGTTCTTGCTGCCGAAGGCTTGGCTGCAACTGGCTTAGGTGGAGTGGTCCTCGTAGGTCGTTCCTTGGCGGGTGCAGGAGCTGGAGTCGGCTGTGATTCGTCTCCAGTATCCGTATCTGCAGTTTGATCCGCAGGCTTCGCATTAGCGCCCTGCGGAGTCGTCTGCGCGACAGGGGGTTGTCCTGGCGGAGTCTGCGAATCGGCCGGCGCAGAAGCATTCTGCGAAGGACTCGAGTCGCCGGGATTCGGTGCCGCACCATTCGATGGGGGATTGCTCGGCGGCGAATTGCTCGGCGAGGAGCTGTTTGCCGCGGCATTGGGCGCCGCACTCGAAGCGGAATCGGTCGGCTGGGAAGCTGCAGAACCACCCGCAGCCGTTGTGCCGCTCGCGCCAGGCGGCGCTGCATTGCCGGAAGTTGCTCCCGTCGAGTCTCCAGAATTCGCATTGCCCGGTGTGGTATCTGGCGCGGTCGCTGCAGGTTTTTTTTCCCCGGGGTCGAGCCATTCGAATCCGCCCTGCTTATATCGCAAGTACCCGAACCCCACAGCCAGTGCCAGCGCCACCAGAACCAAAATCGACTTGCCCCAGCCACGCCTCGGTTCGTCGTCATCGAGCAGGTAATCCAGATTTGAGGACGTCCGGTTAAGATCGGCACCAGAACTACGATCGCGATAAGGTTCGCTGCGCGTCTCTCCCGGAGTATTCAACCCAAGAAACGAAGGACCGGCGATCGATGACCCCGCATTCGGGTCGAGCCGCTGCGGCTCAGGGTAAGTTCTGGGAGGTGGACCCGCGTTTCGCTCGGCCGTTGCAGTTGCTCCAGGCATTTGCCTAGGAAGACTTGGCAAGGGCGCAGGCTGCGACGGTGGCGGCTGAACAGGAGCGGCACCTGGCCTTGGCGCGGGGACACTCCCAGTCGGGTTTGCGGGCTCTTGCCGCAACGGCCGTACGGCCGCTGGAGTCGGTGCAATCAGAGCCGCTCCGCACATTCCACAGAAGCGGTTCTCCTCTTTATTCTCGTTGCCGCATCGTCCGCAGCGCACAAGGCCCTCCCTCCCTCTAGCTTAACAAATTCGCGCTTTTCCGTTGATTACGATGCCGGTTCCGGGGCTGTCGCTGTCTTAATTTGAGCCTCGGAGCACCCCGTCAAACGTCAGACGTTCGGGGGCCGTGTATCACAGCTCCGGGAATGGGTGTGTGGTCTCCCAACACACAGCAAAGTTTCGCTAAGGCTCGAACGTGTGGGAACGTCCGCCGACGCTTAGCTTGTCGAGGGTTTGCGCTCGTCGCTAGCGGCCGATTTCCGAAGGCTTGTGAATGCCCTTGCAGCCCGACACGCCCTTGATGCCAAAGGCGAAGAGCCGCCCTTTTCCGGCGACGTATACCGTCCCGTTTGCGATCATCGGCGTCGGATAGCCTCCTACGCTTCCCACCGGCGCCGAGAACAACTCGCTTCCCAGGTTGGTCGCGTCGAAAGCTCGCAGCGTTGCAACCCGAGTGCCGGGCCAGGTGACCACCCAAAGCAGACCTCCGCTGGTTCCGTTGGAAGATACCGAAGGGCTACCCGTGGCAACATAAGTCTTGCTGGAAAAGCCACCCTCGATTGTCGGACACGCTGCCAGCGGGGCCGTGCTGCCCGGAGTCCAGTTGTAGGACATCAGCGGACCTGGGTTCGACGAAAAATATAAAGTGTTGTTCCAATACACCGGCGGATTCCAACCGCATGTACCCTTCATGTTTGCGCACTGGGAGAAAGTAACCGTGCCCGTCGAACACTTGCCCGTCGTCGGATCGACCACATCTTGCACAATATTGTTGGGTCCAGTGGGTCCGGTATAGCCTCCCATGTTGTCACGGTCGATGACGTAAATTTCTTCCGCCTTGCCATACCCCACCAGGATGTGAGGATGTGCCCCCGGTTGATCGGGCAGTAAAACGGGGCCGGTCGAAGCCAGATCATTATCCGCGTTGTAGAGAGCCCGATCGTTATACGGCGTGAAAAAACTCGCAGAAGAAGCAGGCGCACCTAGAGTCGGCGTCAACCGCACAATGCTGTCGCCGAAGTCGGTGCCCTGCCATCCCTTCTTGTTGAAGTAAAAATTATTCGCGTCGGCAGTGGAGAAATAAATGTTGCCGCCGGCGTCGGCGGCCAAACCTCCTCCAGCTTGCCAGATCCCGCCATTTCCGAAGGGCAGCCCGCCCGCTGGATTCGCCAGATCCGGCGCGGTATTGAACACCGCCTGCTGCGTAAATCCATTGGTCGTCGAGAATGTGTAGGACATCACCCAGCCGTAGTTAGGATGTTCCTTGCACCCGACCGAACCGACTCCCACATAAATCGTTCCATTCGAAAGCAGTAAACCCGGCCGCGACATTTGGAACTCCGCCGCGAACGAAATCGTAGTGCCTGCGTGGTTGATCACAGATCCCTGAAGCACCACCGGCGCAGCCAATTCCTTTCCGCTCGAGGTATCTACGGCATGCAGCCTCAGAATGTGATTCGTGCCATCGAACTCTTTCGTCACGAAATATATGGCGGGCGGGCTGATCGACGTATCGATTACTGGAGTTCCTACAATACCCGCTCCCTGGCTCTGGCTCTGGGCAAAGCCGTTGTCAGTGCACCCACCCGTTACGGCGAACGGCGTGGTATCGGGAGAGCCGTACTCAAAACGCCAATATAGATTTCCGTTGTCGGCATCGAAGGCGTAGACGCTGTTTTCTAACGTCGCCACAAAAACGACATTGTGAACCCCGCCATTGACCGGTGTCTGCGGCAGGTACAAAGGTTGAGCCACCGCCCACCCATCCAGCAATGGATGGGTCGCAAATAGTTGCGTCATCGTCCCCACGTTGGCTGGCGTCAGCACAGTCTCGGCCAGGTTGTCGCCGGTGCGAAGATTGTCGCTGTGATACGTGGTCACAGAAACACAAGTCTGGCCAAGAGCTGTCGGTGCAGGCGACATTATCAGGCTCAAACCAAGCACGGCGGAAGGCGGGACAAGGACTCCAGGAAAGGCTCGCATGTTACTCCTTGGGGGGAGTGGTTCCGATTGTATCCCGCGATCGGGAACCCTCAAAGTAATCTTTTGTGAATCCTGCGGAAACTCAACTCGACTTAGCAAGCAAGACTTGGCAATAGAGTCAAGGCCAGCTGCGGCCTCAATCCATAGCCGATAGCGACGGGTCAGTCAAAGCAATTAACTTGCCTAGCGGATATTCTTCGAGCGTCAGGGGAATTTCAGGCTCGGAGTTGAGAATGGTAAGTACATCACCGCTGCGTACACCGCGTAGAAGCAGGCGATCCGGCTGGATTCCCACCACTCTGTACTTCTCATCAAAAATGAGATTTTTTCCCATATGTGTTGGATGCCCCGCGCCCCACCCGCGATGCTCGCCTTTATTAAGGAAGATACCGAGTCATTCCCGGAATTGGAAGGCACTTCAGTTCATGATCATGATATGGAAGAAAAGAAGCTCATCATATGAACATTCAGTTACATTCCATGAATAATCGGTTAAGACTACGAGAAACCGCTTCACAACCTTCTCGGCTGGCTGCGTCCGCGGACCCGTTAGAATGGTCGTCCTGCAAGATTCTCAGAAAGGCGCCAGCAATTGAAGCCAAACCGTAACCCGTCCACCATCCGCCGCCTGCGCACCGAGCAATCCAACCAATCGGCCCATGATCTCGACCAAAAATCTTCTATCGAAATCGCACGCCTCATCAATGCCGAAGACGCGACCGTCGCCGCCGCCGTGAGCCGCGCCCTGCCACAAATCGCGCGTGCCATCGATCTCGTGGCTGCGGCGTTACGCAAAGGCGGGCGTCTCATCTATGTCGGCGCTGGAACCAGCGGACGCATTGCCGCCCTCGACGCGGTTGAATGTCCGCCCACCTTTAGCACGGATCGCGTTCAGTTCCTTCTTGCCGGAGGTATCAAGGCGCTCGCCACCGAATCCGAAACGAGCGAAGACGACTCCGACGCCGGGCGCAAAGAGATGCTAAGCCGCAAGCCCACGAAAAATGACGTCGTCATCGGCATCGCCTCGAGCGGACGCACTCCCTTCACCGTCGCTGCCGTGGCCGAAGCCCGCCGTCGCGGCGCCCGCACCATCGCCCTCACCTGCAATCGCGACTCGCCGCTGGAGCGCGCAGCTCACTTCGCCATCGTCACACAGGTCGGCCCGGAAGTTCTGGCGGGATCCTCACGTATGAAAGCCGGTACCGCGCACAAAATGGTTCTGAACATGATTTCGACTGCTGCCATGACGCGTCTCGGGTATGTCTACGGCAACCTGATGGTGAACGTCGCGCCGAAAAACGAAAAGCTGCGGCAGCGCGCCATCGGAATTCTCGAACGCGCCACCGGAGCCGGGCACGAAACCGCGATGCAGGCGCTCAAGGCATCCGGAAATCGCACGCCGGCAGCGCTCGTCATGCTGGCCGCCGGTGTGAACCGTGCCCAAGCCGTCGGCTCGCTCAAGAAAGCGAACGGGAACGTCCGTCAGGCAATCGAGTTGGCAAGAAACCTGCGCTAGCAAGAAAACCGTTGAATCCCACTTTTCGGTAATGGATCAATTTGAAAATTGGTTTCCAAAATCAGCGGGGGAGCGTAGCCTTTTCCCGATGCGAAGATTGGGCCAGTTTCTGCAAGCGATTTGGGATGATTGGGGAACGAGAATGAGCGGTCCTCCCACCATCCCCCTAGCCGTTCTGGCTTTCTTCGTAAGCAATCATGTGTTGAGGATTCTGTACGCCTCCTTGGCGGTGAGTTGTGGCTTCTACACCGCATTCGCGATATGGCTAAAAGAGAGAAAAAAGTATGAGGATGAAGTAACGGCTCATAGGCTTAGGGGTGACTGGAAATATTTACAGGGAAAGTTTGCGGAATATCCGCACGAGCTACACGCCCTCTGGGTACTGAGAAGCACAAAGCCCACAAAGAGAGAATGGGACATTTCAGGGGCGAACGATCAAATGGAGCGGGAACACTTCCGTGTTCTATTGGAGGAATCTGGCAATTTCCTTCTCCGTGCAGATTGGATAGTCAATAGTTTCGGAGGGGTTAGCGACCCAGACCCAGTGTCCCGATGGCTAAACTTCATTTGCGAGGTGGAGGACGATTTATTACAGACAACAGGAGGGGGACACATTAAAGATATTGAATTTGATAGTGGGCATGTAGAAGATTTGGCGCGAATATGTTCCCTGGTTTGCGCCAAACTAGCGGCAAAGGAAACATGGCCTTCAAATTGAGCCACTACCCGCTTTTCCAGTGGAACTTGTCACTGCACCGTGACTGTCACCTTCGCCGTCGACCTTCCATATGCGTTGGTCCCAAACAAAGTGTAAGTAGTGGTCGCCGCCGGCATCACGATCACTGAGTTCCCCCGCACCGCGCCTACCTGGGGTGACACGACAAAATAAGAGGCTCCCGTAACGTTCCAACTCAACGTCACCGGCTGTCCTGCTGTAACCGTCATGGGATTCGCGGTGAAACTGCTAATGGTCGGTGATGGCCCCGTGGGCACATTATTCGGCGTGTACAGCGGACTGATCAGCAACACTTCAAACGCCGAAGCAGGAACTGTCTTCAGCGCGCCCAGATCATTGTTATTCCACCGATTATCCGGATCGCCGCTGATGTACATCGAACTGCCGTTGTCGGCCATGATCATTCCATACTTCTTTAACGCCGCCAGTACCACCTGCGCCTGCGGCGGAAACCCGGAAATGTCGTAGGACGCCTTCAATCGCATGCGCATCCCCATCGGCGCCGCATACTGATTCGTGGAATTTCCCGCCCAGTGCGACGCCGGAGGCGTGAACGCCGTCTCACTATTCTGCAGCGTGAAGCGTAGCGCATGCTGAATCGCCCCGCTCGCCACCTCATCGTACCGGGCCAGCCCCGCAAACACTGGCAGCCCCGCCGCATCGGCGGAAGTCCATGTGTATGGCCGCTGCTCGTCGTTCAGCAAGTCCCACACCGCACCTGACGCCGCCCTCCAGCTTCCACTCTTCTGCGGATACGAGCTGTACAACTCGTACAGCCAGCAATTGTCGCGATCCAGCACCAGCACGTGCCGGTCGCCGTTGCCCGGATGCGGATAGCCTTCAATCGGCGCATTCGCGGGTACCGGCATCGGCCCCGGATCGCTCTCCGACCCGTAAGCCGTGTAATTGATTTTCACAAACGGCGATCCGCTTACCACGATGTAAGGAATGCCGATGGTCTGCCCGCCGTACAATCCCGCGCCGAAATCAGGATGCAGCGGCGTCGTCGCACCAATGAAATTAATGATGTTCGCCGAGTTAGGATCAACCGGAGCGCTGGAAACATCCTGATTCCAGGCATTGTCGGCGGGAAAAGGAGTAAATCCATTCAGGCTCGCACCCCACCCAAGACTCATCCCACTGCAAGACTGGGCCTGTGCTGATACCAAACCGGACAAACAAAAGCAAACTAGAAAAATATGGAGCTGCATTCGTTTCATGGATGCACCTGAGGAAGGGAATTCGTTGACATCAGACTACCAGTTTTCGCGGGCGGATCGAGGTGCCACTAGTACAGCCAACAGATGTCCTTTTTCGTGGGTGGTGCCAGCGGGAAGCGAAGAGGTGCGCCAGCATCCAACGCCACGAATTCCTCGCCGCATCGAAGATTCCTGGCAACAGCCTGAGCATAGTCACAATCCAATTTCCGCGGTAACCAAATGCGTCCGGAGGCTCCCCATGCGCCGCTTTTTCCTCATGCTCGCATTCCTGTTTTTCGCTATCTTGCCCGGTATCAACGCCGCAGCCCAACTTACACAATCTCCGATCGATGTAGCCTACATCGTCAGCTCATCCGGCATCGAGACATACGACGTCGATCCCCAAACCGGCATCCCGACCGATGAAGGTCTAACGGTTGTTGTACCGTCCAATTTCCTCATAGTTCCGTCCGCAAACGGCCAGTTCCTCTATGTCTTCGGCGCGAATCCTTCCACTAATGCCGCGCAGCTTTGGGTTTATACCACCAACTCGCTCGGCGTTCCGCAGGCCCGGCCGATTCAGCACCTCAACGTTCCGGACATGTACACGTTCTCGATCGACCCCAACGGCACCTTGGCGTACGGTGTCGAGTCTACACAGAACTCGCAATACGAAACCGTTGCCGACATTCGCCTCTTTGAAATTGATCCCGCAACCGGGCTGGTCACGAGATCTAAAATTGTAGCCACGTACCCCCCGAATGGCCCATGTTCTTCCAACTTGGATTCCGCCTCGCTGAGCATCATTGGCTTCAACGCCATCGGAAATAAGATGTACGACACCTGGTTCTGCTCCTTCCACGAGAGCACTACCGTCACTTATTACACTCGTTCGGTGAATCAATCTACGGGGGGCCTCGGCGCTGACAAGCTCACCTTTACCTGGGGCGCTGGAACTGGTGGCGGCTTTGATACGGTGGTTTTCACCGCAGCGTCGTTGATCGACTTCCACGTCCCCAACGATTACCAGGTGGGGATCAACTCCATAAACATTTATCCACCGAGCGGAGGAACCTCGCCACTTTTCACCTGCACAGCCACTTCCCTGGAGGCCTGCGGTTACGGAACAGGCATCAAAGTCGATCTCTCCGGCAACTACATTTTCGTCCAGACTTCTCCGGACAACACGCAGATAACCCGTCTCGACTTGCCCGGTAAATCGATTGCTGCGACCGGGTACTACGTCGCCGGGCAGGTGCTGGCTTTCAGCCCGGACGACACACTCGTCTACTCCGAAACTGCCGGCCAGGGCAATCCCTACATCCTGCCGATCTATACTTTCGACTCGACCACCGGAGGCGTAAGCACCACCAACGGCGCTGAGATCGCTGTCCAGCAACCGTTCTTCACACTGGTTGCATCGGTCCGCAAATGAGTTGGGCAATCCCGCAATTCCGAGCGCACTGTCATCCGGAGCGAAGTTGCCCTTCGCCAAGGGGGGGCCCAGTCGAAGGATCCCTGCTACGCCTGTGCATTGGCCCGCATTGATTAACACTACCTGCGAGCTTGGAGTGGAATAGTGAAGGCCTCTGGGTTCGTTACCAACTCTGGACTACGAATCACTCGTTGGCATATACTATTGTATATGCCACATGCACTTTAAGTCTGGATGGTGATTCATGCAACGCAAAGCGAAAATCTTCATGAATAATCGCAGCCAGGCCGTTCGCCTGCCCAAAGACTTCCAGTTCAAGACACCGGAAGTCTTCATCCGAAAAGAAGGAAGCGACGTAGTTCTGTCGCCTCGTCCGGCAGATTGGTCGTCCTACCTCGCTGAAGGAGCCGTCGCATCGCCATCCTTCATGGAAGGCGTCGAAGATCTGCCTCCTGAAGAGCGCGAGCCTTGATGCCGCGCTATATGCTCGACACTGACACCTGCTCCTACATCATGCGTCGTTCCCATGATGCGCTTCTGAAAAAGCTCGCAAAGGTCCCCATCAGCGAAGTGTGCATTTCCGTTATCACGAAATCGGAACTCTTGTACGGAGTCGAAGTGTCTCCGAAACAGCAGCAAGATGAAGCTGCGGTTGAGGCCCTTTTGCGGTACGTCGAGGTTCTCGACTTTCCCGACGAGGCCTCTTCGCACTATGCCAAGATTCGCGCGGACCTGAAGTCCCGCGGAGTCATGATTGGAGCCAACAACCTTCTAATCGCTGCCCACGCCCGCAGCTTGGGCATGACGCTGATCACCAACAATACTCGCGAATTCCGCAGGGTGCGTGATTTGGCCATGGAGAATTGGACGAAGAATTCGTAAGTCTCAAGTCAGATGGTTTGTCATCCAGAGCGAAGTTGCCCTCCGCGAAGCGGAGGCGGCGCGGTCGAAGGATCCCTACGAAGCGTGCACATCCGATCTCGAATCAAGGCCTCTCACCATGATTCACTGGGTTCGCCAAGCATGCGCCCCGAAGGCCGTGCCCTCTCGATTACCCTCCCTT
>Ga0210401_10006062_pt1 | contig 12347 bp, 7 predicted proteins | sample IncBWH32MmetaG_FD_150866 | JGI IMG/M metagenome (GOLD analysis project Ga0210401, IMG submission 150866) | Forest soil microbial communities from Barre Woods Harvard Forest LTER site, Petersham, Massachusetts, United States - Inc-BW-H-32-M | ecosystem: Environmental > Terrestrial > Soil >... | reverse complement strand
TTGATCTCGCTCGAGATCAACTTCAACGAGGGGCTCATCGACGACGCCCTCGGCCGCTACGACGACGCCGAGCAGATCTTCGAAAAAATGGTCGCCGACTCCGAACACACGACCGGCCAGTACTCTGATTCCGAAAAGAGCAATCGCTCCCTCTTCCTGGAACGGCTGGCCATCCTGTATCGCGAGCAGAACAAGATCGATCAGGCCATTGCTACGTATCAAAAGATGGCGGACCTGGGCGGCGAGTTTGCCGCCCGCGCATATGAGTCCGAAGTGGACACCTATCGCGACGTCCATCAATACGACAAGGCCACACAAGTTGCACGGGAGGCCACCGAGAAGCTGCCGAAGGAGCGCGGCATCAAGCTGATGTTCGCCATGCAGCTTGCGGATAACGGTCACGCCGAGGAAGGCATCGCGATAGCGAAGTCGATGCTGACCAGGACGCCGGCCGATCTCGAGGTATACCGGCGATTGGCCGATATCTACACGCGGCTACGCCGCTGGCAGGATGCCGCCGCAGCCATTGACCAGGCCGAGCAGCTCTCTACAAGGACGGACGACAAGTTTTACATAGCTTTCCAGCGCGGCACGCTGTTCGAACGTCAGAAGCTCTACGATCAGGCCGAGACCGAGTTCCGCAAAGCGCTCGCACTCGATCCCAACAACAGCACGGCCCTGAATTATCTCGGCTATATGCTGGCTGACCACGGCATGAAGCTTGAGGAAGCGCTGACCATGATCAAGAAGGCCGTCGAGCTTGACCCGCAGAACTACGCCTATCTCGATTCGCTTGGCTGGGCCTACTTCAAACTCGGCCAGTACAACGTGGCCGAGACCGATCTGCGCAAGGCTGTCGAGCGCAACTCGATGGACGCCACGGTGCACGACCACCTCGGCGAAGTCTACGAAAAGACGGGTCGGCTGAAGCTGGCCGCGGCACAGTGGGAAGAGTCGCTGAATGAATTCGAGCGCACCATGACAGCCGATATGGATCCGGGCGACGTGGGCAAGGTGCAGAAGAAGCTCGACAGTGTTCGAGTTCGCATTGCCAGGGAAGGCCCCGTGGCGACATCCACTAAGCCTTGATTCATCAGACTTTGTCTCGCCAGACTTTGATGCGTCTGCCCGCCGAATGTGCGGTTTCGAATACCGGGGTGCTGGTCGAACGCAAGTATCGCGAAGCTCCCCATCGCTACCGGCTACCCTTCGCGCGTGATCGAGCGCGCATCATTCATGCGCGGGCCTTCCGGCGCCTTGCCGGCAAGACCCAGGTCTTTACACACCGCTACTCCGACCACTTCCGCAGCCGCCTCACCCACACCATGGAGGTGGCGCAGATCGCGCGGACGGTCGCGGCGGCGCTTGGCCTTAACGAAGCACTTGCCGAATCGCTTGCCCTGGTTCATGACATTGGCCATCCGCCCTTTGGACACGCCGGCGAACGCGCCCTCGACGAAGCCCTGCGCGAGCATGGTCTTCGCTTCGATCACAATCTGCACGCCTTGCGCATTGTCGAACACTTTGAAAGCCGGCATATCGAATTTCGCGGGCTGAATCTGACTCTCGGCGTTCGCGAGGGTATCATCAAGCACTCGCGTGACTACTCCCTTATTGATCACCCGGAGCTCCACTCGTATTTCCTCGATCAGCGACCTCCTCTGGAGGCCCAGCTCATTGACCTGGTCGACGAAATCGCCTATCTTACCGCCGATTTCGACGACGGATTCGAAGCCGGGATTCTGTCGCTGCGCGAAACACGGGCAGGGGTCCGGCTATTCGAGGAGTTCTATGCGCCCGTGCAAGGCAGATATCCCGAGGCAGCAGAAAAACTCGTCTTCAACGAAGCGCTGAAGCGTGTGCTCAACGCCCTGGTCGATGACTTGATAGACGAAACGCGCCGCCGCGCCGAACACGCAAATGCGGACACTCTCGAAGCCATCCGACGCGCGCCTCAACGCCTTACCGCATTCTCGCCAGACATGGAGGAGCTGCGCCTCGAAGCCAAGCGCTATCTCTATGCCCATCTCTACAATGCACCCGAGCTTGCGCACGATCATGACGAAGCTGAGCAGGTGATCTCGACGCTCTTTCACGCCTGGGTGGCCAATCCGGAGTTGTTGCCGTCAAGCTATGCCCCGCAAATCGAAGAGGAGGGTGCGCCGCGGGTCGTCGCCGATTACATTGCCGGCATGACCGACCAGTACATTCTCAGTCACTATCAGGCATGGACGTCAAGGAATACCTGAAGAGAGCCGGTCAAGCAGGCTGAGCCTGTTTATTTCACCTCTCTTCCAGCGGTAATTTCCACGCGCCGCAGTTTGCTCTTCATCGCGAAGGTCCGTACCATAGGTAAGACGTCCCCTGTTGCGTTCCCACTGCTTGCCACGCACATTGAACGCACCCGAAACAATCGTGAAAACAATTGTGGACGAGCACATTTGGAAGGCATCACGTTGAGCTCAGCAGAAACTCTCGAAACCACTCCGCAGCCCGAAGAGCAGACCCACACAGACCACGAGGGTCATGCGCATGACCACGAGCACAGCCACGAAGAGCATCAGCATGGCCCAACCCTGAACCCTGAGCTTACCCGCGAAGTTGAGGTCGAGGTGCCCGCCGACGAGGTAGCGCGCAGCTTCCGCACCGCGGTGAAGCGTTATCAGAAACAGGCACGTATCCCTGGCTTTCGCGCCGGCAAGGTGCCCGAGTCGCTTATTCGCAGCCGCTTCGCCGACGGCATCCGTCAGGATGTAGTGGAGTCTGTGTTGCCCAATCACTTCCGTTCCGCCATTGAGCAGCAGAACGTCAAGCCCATCTCGCAGCCCCAGGTCACTGACCTCAAGCTCGAAGACGGACAGCCGCTCAAGTTCAAGGCAGTCTTTGAAGTCCTCCCCGAGTTCTCAATCGACGGCTACCAGCAGATCAAGGTCGACAAAGCCGCCACCACGCTGACCGAGGAGGAGTTCAACGCTGAACTCGACCGTGTGCGTGATTCGCGATCGACCATGGAGCCGGTCACCGAAGATCGTGCGCTCGTCGACGGCGACTGGGCGCAGATCAGCTTTCATGGCGATGTGAAAGACGAACCTGTCGAAGGTTCGGAAGCCGCGGCACAACCGATTGAGGGTCAGGACGTGATGATTGAAGTCGGCGGCCCGAATACGCTCCCATCCTTTAACGAAGCGCTGCGTGGCTCAAAGCCGGGACAGGAACTTAAATTTGAGGTGAGCTATCCCGCCAATTTCGGCGAAAAGCGCCTGGCTGGTAAGGCTGTCGCCTACGACGTCGAAGTCAAGGGCATCAAGAAGAAGATTCAGCCCGAGCTGAACGACGAGTTTGCCAAGGAATTAGGTGAATACGAGGGTATCGAAGACTTCAAGACCAAGCTGCGCGAGCATCTCGCAAACGACAAGGAGCGCCGCCTCCAAGGAGAGACGCGCGATAAGCTGGTCGAAGCCTTTGTCGCCCATTATCAGTTCCCTGTTCCCGAGTCGCTTGTCCAAACTCAGGTCGACGCGCGCCTCGATCGCGGTCTGCGCGCTCTTGCGGCACAGGGTATGCGTACCGAAGACATGCGAAAGCTCGACTTCGCAAGGTTGCGCGAAGCCCAGCGCAATTCGGCGATGGCGGAGGTAAAGGCAACCCTCATTCTGGATAAAATCGCATCTGCGGAGGGGGTAGAAGTCAGCGACGAAGACCTGGAACGGGAGCTGCAAGTAATCTCGCTGCAGACGCGGGAGCCGCTCGAAACCCTGCGCAAGCGTTTGACGGACGAGGGCGCTCTGGCTAGAATTCGTGAACAACTACGTAGGGAAAAGACTGGAAGCATCCTTTACGAGCGGCTTGCTTGAAAGGGAGTGTCCTGGCCGGTGATGAGTTAGACTTTCCGGCTTTAACTTCACACTGTTGATGAAGCGCCTGCGCTTCGAGGACTGAGAGTTAGAGAAGTATGGCACTCGTACCCATGGTGGTCGAGCAGACGAGTCGAGGCGAGCGCGCCTACGACATTTATTCCCGTCTGCTCCGCGACAACATTATTTTTCTGGGCACGCCGATCGACGATCAGATCGCCAACCTCATCATCGCCCAGATGCTTTTTCTCTCTGGCGAAGACCCGGAAAAGGATATTCAGCTTTACATCAACTCGCCCGGTGGATCGATCACCGCGGGGCTGGCCATCTACGACACGATGCAGTTCATCAGGAACGACGTCGTGACTTATTGCATCGGCCAGGCGGCCAGCATGGGCGCGTTCCTGCTTATGTCCGGGACCAAGGGCAAGCGTTTTGCGCTTCCCAACTCGCGGATTCTCATTCACCAGCCGTCCATGGGCGGCCTTTCCGGCCAGGCCACGGACATTGACATTCACGCACGGGAGATCCTGCGCATTCGTGAAATCACCAACAACCTGATGTCGAAACATACCGGGCAGTCGCTGGACAGAATTGAGCGCGATGTGGAACGCGACTTCATCATGAATGCCCCGCAATCGAAGGAATATGGCATCATCGATGAGATCATCGATCGCCCCCCCAACCTCGCTCGTGTTTGATTCATTGCGTCAACGCGAAGGAGTAACAGCATGAAAACGCGCACGGGATCGGACGACACACTACGGTGCTCGTTCTGCCACAAGTCGCAGGACGCCGTGGCAAAGCTCATTTCTTCCCCCAGCGACTATCCGCGCGCGTATATCTGCGACGAATGCGTTGCCGTCTGTAATTCCATCCTTGAAGACGATCGCGGCGAAACCCCGCCCGGCGCAGCCCCGGCGCACCTGCCCAAGCCACTTGAGGTAAAGGCCTTTCTCGACGAGTATGTGATTGGCCAGGAGCAGACAAAGAAGAAGCTTGCCGTAGCCGTCTACAACCACTACAAACGCATTCAGATGAACCGCACGCGCGGCAACGATGTAGAGCTATCAAAGTCCAACATCCTGCTGGTCGGACCCACTGGCAGCGGCAAGACCCTGCTGGCACACACCCTGGCCAAGATGCTCGACGTGCCTTTCGCCATCGTTGACGCAACCACGCTCACTGAAGCCGGGTATGTCGGCGAGGACGTCGAAAACATCATCCTGAAGCTGCTGCAGGCCGCTGACGGCGATGTGGCGCGCGCCCAGACCGGCATCATCTACATCGACGAGATCGACAAGATCGGCCGTAAGGACGAGAATCCTTCGATCACGCGCGATGTCTCCGGCGAAGGAGTGCAACAGGCGCTGCTGAAAATTCTTGAAGGTACCGTCGCGAACGTTCCACCACAGGGCGGCCGCAAGCATCCGCACCAGGAATTTACGCCGGTTGACACCACCAACATTCTTTTCATCTGCGGCGGAGCCTTTGTGGGTCTGGAGCGCGTCATTGGCCGACGGGTCGGCAAAAAGGCCCTGGGCTTCAAGGCTATCGCCGACAAGGATCACCAGGAAGCAGGCGTGAGCATTGGCGCTCAGCGCGATTCGGAACTGCTGCGCCGGGCCGAGCCGCAGGATCTGATCAAATTCGGTTTGATCCCGGAGTTTGTGGGCCGCCTTCCGGTCATGGGCGTTCTGGATGAGCTGGATGAAGCTGCGTTGATCGAAATTCTGACCAAGCCGCGCAACGCGATCCTGAAACAGTATCAGCGTCTATTTGAATACGAGGGCGTCAAGATTCTCTTCAGCGAAGAGGCCTCACGCGCGATCGCGCAGGAAGCCCTGTCGCGTAAGGTCGGCGCGCGCGGTCTGCGCATGATCCTGGAAGAGCTGATGCTCGACCTGATGTATCACCTGCCCAGCAACAAGAAGATCAAGGAGCTTGAAATTACCGCCGAGATCGTCAAGAAACGGGACCTCTCCATGATGCTGCTTGATAAGGCCGGCTAGGAAACATACGCCTTACAAATACGAATGAAATACGAAGGCGAGCCGCGAAGCTCGCCTTTCATGCCTTCCTGATTTGACCACTTGTCATTGCGCGCGACGGTAACAAGTGACCGAAGTTCGTCCCGTTATGAGCCTTAATGGGTTAAAGTTCATCTAAAGAGTTACGAGAGGGGGGTCAGTGACCCAATCCAAAGAGAGCCGCGAGAGGAACGATTTGCGCAAGCTTCCCATGATGCCCATTCGGGACATGGTGATCTTTCCGCATATGATGACACCCTTCGTCGTGGGGCGCGAGTCGAGCGTTCGTGCTCTCGAAGAGGCGCTGAACGGCGACCGCAAGATTTTTCTCGCTACCCAGCACGACGCACGCGTGGATGAACCCCAGGCCGAAGATATTTTTCCGGTGGGCACCATCGGCAACATCGTGCAGAGCGTCAAGATGCCGGACGGCAACATCAAGGTGCTGGTCGAAGGCCTGGAGCGGGCACGGGCTGTCGAGATGAACGACTCCGACGGCTTCTTTGTCGCCACCGTGAGCACGGTAAAGGTCGAGTTCGAGCCGTCGCCGCAGATCGAACAGCTGGTACAACGCGTTACTTCGCTTTTTGAGCAGTACGTGAAGCTGCAGCAGTCGCTGAATTACGAGACGATGATCGCCGCTGTCCGAACCGACGAGCCGGCCAAACTCGCCGACACCATCGCCGCGAACCTGCAACTCGAAATTGCAGAGAAGCAGATGATCCTCGACGTCTTCGATCCCTCGGAACGCCTCAGCATGATTGCCGATGTGCTGGATGTCGAGATCGAAAAGCTCAACATGGATCGCAGCGTGCAGTCGCGGGTTAAGCGACAGATGGAGCGGGCGCAAAAAGAGTACTACCTCAACGAGAAGATCAAAGCGATCCAGAAGGAACTCGGCCGCGGCGAAAAGAGCGAATTCGACGAACTAAAGAGGAAGATCGAAACCTCCGGCATGCCCAAGGAGGTCTTCGACAAGGCTATTCAGGAGCTCAAGAAACTCGAAGCGATGCCGCCGATGTCGGCTGAGTCGACCGTCTCGCGCAATTATCTCGACTGGTTGCTGGCTGTGCCCTGGAAGAAGAAATCCAAGGAGACGCGCAGCATCGATCACGCGGAAAAAGTTCTCAACGCGGATCACTATGGGCTGGAAAAAATCAAGGAACGCATTCTCGAGTTTCTCGCGGTGCGCCAGCTGGTAAAGAACCCCAAGGGTTCCATCCTCTGCTTCGTCGGTCCTCCGGGCGTCGGCAAGACGTCGCTCGGCATGTCGATCGCCAAGGCCACAGGGCGCAAATTTGTGCGCATGTCGCTGGGCGGAGTACGCGATGAGGCTGAAATCCGTGGTCATCGTCGCACGTATATCGGCGCGCTGCCGGGGCAGATCATTCAGTCGATGAAGAAGGCGGGCACCCGGAATCCGGTGTTCATGCTGGATGAAGTCGATAAGATGGCTTCCGACTTTCGCGGCGATCCGGCCTCGGCGCTGCTCGAAGTTCTGGACCCGGAGCAAAACGCGAGCTTTCAGGACCACTACCTCGACGTCGAATACGACCTCTCGCAGGTGCTTTTCGTTGCCACCGCGAACGTGCTGCACACTATTCCCCCGGCACTGCAGGATCGCATGGAAATCCTGCGCCTACATGGCTACACCGACGCGGAAAAGCTTGAAATCGCCAAGCAATATCTGGTCCGAAAGCAGCGCGAAAACACCGGCCTGACCGACAAGAACGTCGTCTTCGCCAACGACGCGATCGCTGAAATCATACGCAGCTACACACGCGAGGCCGGCGTCCGCAACCTCGAGCGCGAGATTGGCAACGTCAGCCGCAAGGTCGCCCGCCGGGTCGTCAAGAACGGAGCCAAGCACAAAGAGTCCATCACCGCCGCCAACGTTTCAGACTTCCTCGGCGTGGCCAAATTCCGCGATTCACTCGTTCACGAGAAAAACGAAGTTGGCCTCGTCAACGGCCTCGCATGGACCGAGGTTGGGGGCAGCATCTTGCAAACCGAGGTCCAGATTCTCGACGGCAAAGGCAAGCTCACCACGACAGGCCAGCTAGGTGACGTGATGCAGGAATCGGCGCAGGCGGCGCTCTCATATGTCCGCAGCCGGTCGCATCACCTGGGTTTGCCGCGCGACTTCTATCGCAACGTAGACATTCACATCCACGTGCCCGAAGGCGCGATTCCTAAAGATGGCCCATCGGCGGGCATTACACTCGCCACCGGAGTCGCCAGCGCTCTCATTAAGATTGCCGTGCGGCGGGATATCGCCATGACCGGTGAAATCACGCTGCGCGGCAAGGTGCTCGCTATCGGCGGATTGAAAGAGAAGCTGCTCGCCGCCCATCGTGCAGGGATCTTCGAGGCCATTCTGCCTAAGGACAACCAGAAGGATCTGGCTGACCTGCCGGAAAACCTGAAGAGCGCGATGAAGCTCAACTTTGTCGACTCGATGGACGAGGTACTAAAGCTCGCTCTCGAAGCGCCACTGCCCGAATTGAAGGAAGAAACTCCTGAAGTACTCGCCGCGGTTGTGCCTCCCGCGGTTGTGCCTGAGCAGCGGCCGCACCAGTAACGTGCAAGTTCTGAATTGCCACTTCCCGGCGTTCACTTAGGGGCTCGTGACTGGGACTGAAACGTTACGGTGCAAGCAGGCCAAAGACTATCACGCCGGTCGGCGTTCCCACATATACCTTGCCGTTGACCACTACGGGCGTAATGAACTTATTGTCGGCGAAGCTGTCTCGCCCATTCGCGGCCTGATTGCTGTTGTAGAGTTCGTGACCCAGGTTGGCGGCATCGTACGCATGCAACACGCCATTACTGGAGTTCTCGACAGCCCAGACGATACCGTTCTGCGTGCCGTTGGCACTTACGCTGGGCGTCGTCCCCGGATAGGCAAACACCGTTGACGACCGGGTGGGCGGAGTCGTCTGCAATTGTGCGTTCACCACGCTGAATGCCTTCAGCACATCGCTTGGGCCGCCATAGTACACAGTTTCGTTGAACCATGCGGGCATGCCCCATTCACCGGCCGCCAGGGCGCCGGGCAGTTGCTGGTAGATATTGTTGCTGACGGAGTTGAACTTGCCCATGTCGTTTCGGTCGACCACATAGATAGAGCTGTCTTTTCCAGCACCAACTGCCAACTGATGCACCTGTCCCTTCGAATCCGTTTGGTCGGGTAATAGCAGAACGCCGCCCGATCCCAGGTCTTGGTCGTCGTCCGATTCCATCACCGTGTTGGAGGAGTTGAAGTAGTCTGCCACTGCAAGCTTTCCGTTTGCGGTTGAGACCTTCATGAAAGCGTTTCCGTAGTCGCCGTGGATGGGGAATCCATTGGCATCGAGCGTTGCGTCGAAGCCGCCATTCGCATCCAGGAAATAAACGTTGCCGCTCGTATCCCCCGCCAGCCCTGCGCCGCTCATCCAGATCGAGCCTGCTCCTTCGCCAAATCCCGTTCCACCGCTGTTCGGAGTTAAGTTCAGAACTGACGTCTGCTTCAGAGTCTGCTCGCTATAGGCCATGAGCCAGCCTGTATAGGGAGTCTGATCGCAATGCGATGTCCAGCCCAGATAAATCGTGCCGTTCATCAGCAACAGACCGACGCGCTCAGCATAGCTGCCCGGATTAAAAGTCTGCAGGCCATTACTGGAAAATGCTCCTGTACCCGGATAGGTGGCCTGTATCTCGGTTGGGCTTCCACTTAACTCTGCGCCGGTCGCCAAATCCAGCGCGTGCAGCCGCTGGTGGTAGTTGCCGCTCGTGTCTTGACTCATTGCAACGACGAAGATGGCTCCGTCAACCCCGTAATGCCGGTCGATAACCGGTGTAGACGTGATACCGATCTCGGGAGTGATCTGGCTGCAGAAGTGATCGCCGCTTGTCGTCTCATTTGCGCCCAGTACGGAGATCTTCCATAACTGAGCGCCGCCGTCCGCCTCGAAGGCGTAGACGCTGTCGTGTTCGGAAGCCACGTAGAGCACGTTGTGGGTCTGTCCGTTGATGGTCATTCCGGAGAGATACAGAGGCGCGGCATCGACGTTGCCATCGGTCGTGTCGAAACCAACCTTGCCGAATCCGCTGGAGTTGACGTTCGACAGGGTCAGGATCGTCTCGTTCGCGTTCAACCCGTCGCGTGCATTGTCGTAGTGATAAGTGGTGACATCGACGCCCGCCGCGGCCGTTGCATTCACTGTGAGTTGAAGCGTCGCTGTGTGGCTCAGGCTGCCTGAGGTTCCGGTAAATGTCACAGTTACGGTTCCGGCTGCCGCTGTCGATGCCGCGGTCAGCGTGACATTCTGGGCAGAGCCCGGGGTTATCGTCAGAGTTGACGGATTTGCCGTCACCCCGGCGGACAGGCCACTCAGACTCACATTTACATTGGCTGTGAACCCATTCAGAGCATTTGCTGTTACCGCAACCGCCTGGCCAGCCGCGCCGGCTGTCAAGGCAAGGCTGGTGGGCGCAACCATCAGAGAGAAATCTGGCGCAGGGGCTGCCGCAGTTACCGTCAGCGCTATCGTCGCCGTGTGATTGAGGCTCCCCGAGGTGCCTGTCAGGGTGATCGTCGCCATACGTGCTGCCGCAGTCGATCCCGCGGTCAGCGTGACCTTCTGAGCCGTCCCCGGGGTTAGCGTCAGAGTTGACGGATTTGCCGTCACCCCGGTGGGCAATCCGCTCAGAGTCACGATCACGCTAGCTGTGAATCCATTCAGAGCATTCGCTGTTACGGCAACCGCCTGGCCGGCCGCACCGGCGGTCAACGCGAGGCTCGTGGGCGCAACCGTCAACGAGAAATCAGGCGCAGGGGCGGCCGCGGTGATCGTCAGCGCTATCGTCGTTCTTTGACCCAGGTTTCCGGACGTGCCCGTCAGCGTGATCGTCGCCATACCCGCGGCCGCAGTCGATGCCGCTGTCAGCGTGACATTCTGAGCTGTGCCCGGAGTGAGCGTCAGAGTTGACGGATTTGCCGTCACCCCGGCGGGCAATCCGCTCAGGGTCACATTCACGCTGGCTGTGAATGCATTCAGAGCATTCGCTGTTACAGCAACCGCCTGGCCAGTTGCCCCCGCCGTCAGAGTGAGCGTGGCGGGCGAAGCCGTGAGGCTGAAGTCAGCCGAGGCCGATAAAGGACTGGACGCCTGGCTTCCACAGCCCATGATGGCGACCGGGACAGCGGCGGCCAGAACTGCGAACAGCGACGCTGGGATAACGCGCATGAACACCTGTCAATCGATACTGCCGTTCCTGTATTGCCTTTGCGGACCTCAATCATAACGAGGGCGCGACTCCACAGGCCATCCAGTCTGGTGATGAGAACAAGAATTACGCGCCATTCAGACGCGGTCCAGCGCCCGGTCCAGATCCCGCAGCAGGTCGTCCACGTCTTCAATGCCTACCGAGATGCGCACAAGGCCGTCCGTGATGCCTAGCTTTGCGCGAGCTTCCGCGCCGATCGCCGCATGGGTCATCGTCGCCGGATGCGAAATCAGCGTCTCGACGCCGCCGAGGGATTCACCTAATGTGCAGACCTTCACCTGCTTCAACATCGCGTTGGCGTTCTCGAGAGAACCGGTCTCAAACGAGATGAGCGCGCCAAACCCGGACATCTGCCGCTTCGCCAGTTCATGCTGCGGATGCGATGCCAGGCCCGGATAGAAGACGCGGCTGACTTTCTTGTGCCCCGCGAGAAACTCCGCAATCTTTCTCCCACTGGCATCATGCCGGCGCATGCGCACGGCTAGAGTCTTTACGCCGCGTAGAACCATCCAGCATTCGAATGGAGAAAGAATGCCGCCCGTGCACTTCTGGACAAAGGCGAAGCTCTCCTTGTGCTCGGGCTTGGTGCCCACTAGAACACCGCCCAGCCCATCGCTGTGGCCGTTCAGAAACTTGGTTGTGGAGTGCATCACAATGTCCGCGCCCAGCTCAATGGGCCGCTGAAAGTACGGCGACATGAACGTGTTGTCGACAGCCAACTCGACACCGCGTTCGTGACAAACGTCGGCGACCGCGCGAATGTCGGTCAGCGTCATGATGGGGTTGGTCGGCGTCTCGATGTGGACCAGCCTGGTCGAGGGCCGGATGGCGCGACGGACATTCTCGGGGTCGGAAGTATCGACGTAGCTGAATTCGATGCCGTAGCGTGTGACAATCTGGTTGAAGAGCCGCGGCGTGCCGCCATATACGTTCTCGCCGCAGATGACGTGATCGCCACTGCGGAACATCGTGATCATGGCCATGATTGCCGCCATGCCGCTGGCGAAAACATGCGCGCTTGTGCCGCTCTCAAGCGAGGCCAGGTTCGTTTCGAGCGCGTCGCGCGTCGGGTTCGACACGCGTGAGTATTCGTAACCCTTGTGCTTGCCGATCTCTTCCTGCGCGTAGGTAGAGGAGAGATAGATCGGCACATTGACTGCTCCGGTCAGCGGATCGGATGCTGTCCGTCGTGAAT
>Ga0210401_10006061_pt1 | contig 12348 bp, 6 predicted proteins | sample IncBWH32MmetaG_FD_150866 | JGI IMG/M metagenome (GOLD analysis project Ga0210401, IMG submission 150866) | Forest soil microbial communities from Barre Woods Harvard Forest LTER site, Petersham, Massachusetts, United States - Inc-BW-H-32-M | ecosystem: Environmental > Terrestrial > Soil >... | reverse complement strand
TTCGTCCACGACGATGGGAAGGGGCTAATCGTCGGTCATGCTTCGGGCGTCGCTTTTTTTGACAAGGGCGGAGTATCGGTCTGGCCTGAGTGGAATAATCTCATTGGAGCGCAGATGAAGGGCGAGTTTCATGCGAACTGCAGGGTGATCGTCGAGGATCCCAACTTCCCGGGCGCCATGGGATGGGGTAAGACCAGTTTCATGTTCGAAGAACAGCACGCGCTGTTTGGGGGCACGTACGCCCGCACCATCGATCACGTAATTCTGCGCCTGGACCCGGCGACGGTGCCGGATCAGTACCGCAAACAGCACCCTGATGACGACTTTCCGGTGGCGTTTGCGCGGCAGTACGGCAAAGGCCGTGTGTTCAACATCGGCTGGGGCGAGTTCGAAGCGACTTGGGACGATCCGGGCATGCAGGCGATGATGCTTGGCGCCATCAAATGGGCCGCCGGATCGGTATCGGCGGATATCGCACCGCGACCTCTGCCAACCGCGGATGTCCCTGCACAGAAATAGACCGAATCAGCCTGGGCAGATAGCGGTTTGTCGCCTTTCATCCGATGGCAATGCCTCGATCGGCTCTTTGCCCGCAAATCACACGATCGCAGCGTGGAGCCTCCCTCGGCCGAGTCGCGTTCTACTCAGGCGAAAAGCAACTTCCGGCACGACGTGGCCGTGCTCGGGGCCATTGGCGAGGCTCGCCATTACGAGCATTGGAGCCAACGTTGCATTTCTCTCCATCAAGTTATCCCACATCTTGACGGTTGGCTTCGTCGGATCGTTCTCCTGGATTGGAGCTCTTCCACTTGAGCACTATAATCGGACCGATCGAAGTATCTCGCTTTATCGAGTGCCTTTCGCTCGCAGACGGAAATGGCAATCCAAGAGAATCCAAGAAGGGCTGGCAGATGACTAAAATACGAGGGCTCTGCTGTCGCGAACTATCGGTTCTCGGCAGTCACTGGCCAGCGGCTTTCCTAGTCCTGCTATTCGCCCCTGTTGCCCTGCCACAACCCGCTCAAAACGCCTCCGCAATTCGGCAGCAAATGAATGCAAAGCTCCTACTGCATGTTCCTGTGGAGCGGGAGTTAGCGCCGGGGCAGGTGGATGTATTCACGGTTGAGGCCAAGCGCGGCCAGTTTGCTCACGTCGCGGCTGACCAAAAGGGTGTTGCAGTGGTCGTAACCTTGGCGGGGCCCGACGGGGAACTGCTCGTCTCGGCAGATGATCGGATCGGGCCATTCGCGCCGGAGGCCGTGTCTTGGATCGCGCAGGAGCCTGGGGTCTATCAGATTCGAATCGGCAAAGCGCCAAACTCGTCCGAGACAGGGCATTATCAGATCGAGTTGACTGACTTGCGGAAGCCCGGGAAAGCTGATCGCACCAGAATCACGGCGGAGAGTGCGTTTTTTGCGGCCGTCGTCGAAGAGCAAGCAGGGGACAAAGACAAATCGCTCGAAGCGATCCAGGGATATGAGCGGGCGGCGTCTTTGTGGCGAGCGTTGAAGGATGGTCCTGAACAGGCACTCTGCTTCCAGAAAATCGGCATCATTTACTATTTCTTGGGAGAGAAGCAGAAGGCGCTGGATTACTGGGGGCAAGCGCTAGTTTTCTTCCGCCAGGCAGGGAATCGCGCAGGTGAGGCTAGCACCTTAAACCCTATGGGCTTGGCCTACGCCGACTTAGGGGATATGCAAAAGGCATTGGATTACTACGGGGAGGCGTTGCCGCTCCACCGTGCCGTCGGGAACGGCGTAGGCGAGGCAAACACACTAAACAATATGGGCAACGCTTATTTCGCCTTGGGGGAGCTTGAAAAGGCGCTGGACAACTACCTGCAATCGTTGCGCCTCCAGCGCGCGCTAGGAGCACGAGCCGGCGAAGCGACCGCGCTCGGCAACATCGGCAGAGGGTACTCGGCGCTTGGGGAGAATCAGAAGGCTCTGGATTCTTACAAGCAAGCGCTCGTGCTCTTTCAAGCGACGCATGAACGTGTGAAAGAGGCGGAGACGTTGGACCTCATCGGCAACGGGTACTTCGGGCTAGGAGAAATGCAGGAGGCGCTCGGTTACTATGAGCAAGCGCTGCCACTCCTTCGCAGCGTTGGAGACAGAGCGTTCGAGGTTTATACGCTGAGCAATATGGGCACTGCGTATAGAGCCCTGGGAGATCCTGAGAAAGCGCTGGAATTCTACAACCAGGCATTGCCGCTTTCCCGGGCGGTCCGGGATCCCCTGGCAGAAAGCGGTATTCTCGTTTCTCTGATGGATTATTGGAGCGGTCTTCACAACACGAGCCTGGCTATCCTGTTTGGCAAGGAGGCCATTGATCGCTTCCAGGTGCTGAGGCGCAACATCGCGGGGTTGGACAAGGATGTTCAGCAGAGTTTCGTAAAATCGAAGGAAGATTATTATCGCGAACTGGCGGACCTGCTCATTTCCGACGGGCGCCTTTCCGAAGCGCAGCAGGTGCTGGATCTGTTGAAAGCACATGAGTATTCAGAATTTACGCAAACACGTGGAGACGCGGGCTCGGTGACCGCGCCCGTGGCGCTCACCCCGGAGGAAGAAAAATCAAATCAAGAGTACGAACAGATTACCGGTGACATCACTGCCATCGGTGGGCAGTGGGCCGAGCTTCAAGCTAAATCCTCCAGATCTGCGGAGGAAGAAAAACGATACGACGAACTTTCCGACAAACTGACTGCGGCGAACCAAAAGTTGCAAGAGTTTCTCAACAGCCTCTACGTCAGTTTCGGCAAGGGCAATCAGGCAAACGCTCGTGTCGAAACCATTGATGAGGAGTCTGCCGGCCTGCAGACGCTCGTCGAGGATCTCGGAGCCGGGACCGTGGCGGTCTACACGCTGGTGCTGGACGACAAGTGCGTGCTGATGGTGATTACGCCGGCAACCCGAGTGGCGCGTGAAATGCCGGTCAGCAAGAGTGAGCTCCACAGGAAGGTTTTTGCCTTTCAGAGCGCCTTGTCCGGACACGAATCGGACGAAGACATTCGGACGAAGGGTCAGGAGCTTTACAAGATTCTCGTCGCGCCGATCGAGGAAGATCTCAAAGGTGCACAGGCGAAGACCATTGTCTGGTCGCTGGACGACGTGCTCCGCTACGTGCCGATGGCAGCGCTCTACGACGGCAAGCAATATCTGGTCGAGCGCTATGCAAGCGTAGTGATAACTACCGCCAGCATAGGGAATCTTAAGGATCAGCCGCACGTGAGCAATTGGCGCGGTGTGGCGATGGGAGTCTCGAAAGACTACGACGGTTTGGGTGTGTTGAAGGCTGTGCCTGACGAATTAGACTCGGTAGTGCGCAGCGATGCAACGGTCGGCTCGCACGGGCCGGTTACTGGAACGATCCTGCTTGATGACTCCTTCACGGAAAAGAGCATGGAGAGCGCGCTCGAGAAGCACCCTCCACTTGTTCATATCGCGAGCCATTACGTGTACGAGCCGGGCAACGACAATAATTCCTATCTACTGCTGGGGGGAAAGGACACGGGCGGCCAGGGCTTCCGCCTGACGTTGGCGGATCTGCGTGACGATCAGAGGTTGGATTTCAAAGGGATCGAATTGCTGACTCTTTCCGGCTGCGAAACGGCTCTGGGGGGCTCTAAAGATTCCGACGGGCGCGAGATTGACGCCCTGGGTGTCACGGCACAAAAGAAGGGTGCCAAGGCGGTGGTGGCGACTCTTTGGCAAGTGGATGACACGAGCGTTGGGCTTCTGATGGCAAATTTCTATAAACTCTGGATCACCACGACGGGCATAACGAAAGTCGAAGCTCTGCAGCAGGCGCAACTGGCCATCCTGCACGGTACTGCTGGTTCCTCCGGAGCGCCCGAGAGTTCTTCTGCTAACGCATCGAAGCAGCAGAGCGAGAATTCACAATACGCCAACCCCTACTACTGGGCGCCATTCATCCTGATCGGCAACTGGAAATAGTAGCGATCCTGAAATAACCCCCAGGGTTTCGAAGTCTTGCTTCCGCGAATCCGTCTTACACCAAAACCTGAAATAACGGCGCAGAGGGAATCATCCTGGTGACTTGCCCGCGCTGCCGAACAGTGACATGCCGGCTACCTGCACATTAAACGTGACATAGGTAACGTTCTTAAGCACGTCCAGATCGGCTGCGGCTGCGTCGAGGTCATCCCCTGTCAGTTTGGCATCGGACGCTTGAACGATACGGTCTTGCACCAAGGTCAGGCTTTTCAGTTGATCGTCGGTTGGCGCTTGCCCGGCCGCCATCAGGACGTAGGTGCCCGGCTGCAGCAGTACGGCCCCGATCTCGGACGCTGTCGCGCCGGTGCTCTCAATGGCCTCCTGCGTTGCAAACACCCGCACAGGGTTGGACTTAATAATTTGTACCGGTTCCGAGTGCAAAGCCCCGTAGAGATTGTTGAACGAATTCAGGGCCGACATGGCGATGCCCGGGAGCGAGAGCATGGGCGCAAACAAGTTTCCCTCCTTGACTAGGTTTTCCAGTATCTTGCAAAAGAGAGCGTCTTTTTTCTGAGCCTCCAGATTTAGCGCCCACCGTCCTTCGCCGGTCGGCAGCGGGATGTTTTGCATCTTTTGCCACGCTGCATCGGACGAGATGCTGATGTTCTGCACAGTCGGCGAGCTGCTGCTCTTCGAAGCGCTCGAACTCGACGACTTTGTGCTGGCCTTGGCTTTGGTGGCCGACTGCGCCGAGCGCATCGCCCCCACGACGGTGTAGGCCATGGCTTCGATTTGAGGGATAATCCCGGTCTTCTGCGCCACGTCTACGCGGAGCTGCGCGTTCTGCAATTTTTCGAATGTCTTCTGATCGTCGTCTCCGACCTTTACCACCGAGGTGTTCACGCTCACCATTACGTCGCCCTTCTCGATCATCTTTGCCTGGTCGAGCATCGCAGCATTCTTGAATCCGTCTTGTCCGTGATGCAGGAACACTGGCTGGTTGGGAGCCGTCTTGGCGCCTCGCGTTTGCCCGTGACCTACGATGGCCGGTTGCCCATTATTGGCGGTGAACCCCGACCAGAAGTTATAGGCGTCTGCATCAAAATCCGGGTTCGCCTGTTGTAACGCTTGGGGATCGAGCAGCACACCAAAGGCTCCGGGCCGGGCGGACAGCGCGGGCAGTGCACCTGCCGTGAATAATTCCTTGAGGAAGTCCCTGCGTTTGGCGGACATAGGTTCTCTCCTGTTGCTTTGCGTGAAAAATCGATTGGCCAGCGAGTTTCTGAAAACTACAGGCACTGCAACTCCTGCTACTCGAGCTTGACTCGACTGGAAGCAGCTTGCAAGGACCGATATTGCGATTCGCCGCCAGGATACAGTCTTCGCGGCCTTTGCGTATCGTCTTTCGGCCCACTTGGCCCCACGGTCCCCTCAAGCATGATGTTGTTGAGGGGGGCGGACACGGGTTGTCGCGTTGCGCGGCCACCCTGTTGCTCGCAGTCTGTTGGGCCAAGCCCCAATCCGACCTCCTTTCAGAGGTCCGATTGGGGGGACATTTCTAAATTGGTTTGACACAGCGCAAGCGCGGGCTTGACGGTGCGATAAACTGTGCGGTAATTTCGGTCCGATGATTGCGGGTTAACTCTCGAAATCATCGCCGCCGATTCCAGCCCAGGCTCGGACGTGAGCTGGAATGCGTCATCTATTTTACTTTTCGCACTGCACCTCCTTTTCCCAGGAGCAAACGCCTAATAACGGCCGTATCACGCACGAACGAACGCGCGTCTGCGCGTTCCACACGACAAGGACCAATCATGGATAAGGAATCGAAGGGACGCAAAGGGCAACCTCCGCAGCATTCTGTGCAAGCAATCGATAGAAGAGGTTTTGTTCGTCTGGCTGGACTGGCGGCCGTATCCGCGATCAATGCGGGCGCCGCAGTTTCCGATGTAGCGGACGCGAATGCTTCCGCGTCCGCGGGCGTAACTGCAACAGTGAGCATTCAAAACAAGCGCGTGGAGAATTCCGTCATTCTAGATTCGCGCTTCGCGAGCCTCAGTCTGGAAAAAAGTTCGATCAATCGCACGCCAGTTTATCTCAGCCGGGACAACACGGACCTGGTTGGATTGCTCAACGCGCTGGGGGGCGGCGTATTGCGGATTGGTGCGAACAGCGTGGACGAAACGACATGGACCCCGACCGGCGCCGGGGAGACCAGCGGTCAAGTCGCTGCAATCGACGTCGACAACTTCGCGAGTTTGATACGCAAGTGCCGCGGCTGGAAAGTGATCTATGGCGTGAACATGTTTGGAAAAGACGGTTCTACGGCGTCTCCTGAGCTGGCGGCAGGCGAGGCCGCTTACGCCGCGGAGCAACTGGACTCCCAGTTGCTGGGCTTTGAAATCGGCAACGAGCCCGATCTTTACGGAGAAGGAATTTCTTACGACATTTTTCTGAACGGGGGGACGACCTCGACCGGCACGACGTTTGCGGGCTGGAACGCAGTCGCGCAAGCGATTCGCGGAGCAGTCCCGCGGGCAGTTTTCACCGGACCCGCCGCCTCGAGTGACAAGAAAAGTTGGGCTGAGGACTTCGCCGTGGACGAAGCGGGCAAAGTCGCGTTGCTCACCGAGCACTACTACATCAGCAACTACAGCAGCGCCGCCCCGTCGATCGCCGGGATGCTGACGTATCCTAGCCCCGGACTGGTCGCCGCATTGCAGAACCTTCAAAAGGGCGCTGCGGGCGACTCGATGCCATTTCGCATCGATGAGTGCAACAGCTATTTTGCTAGCAAGAATCCAGCCGGTGTGGCCAATGCGTTTGCAGCCGCGCTTTGGGCCATCGATTTCATTTTTACGAATGCACAGTACGGATCGAGCGGAGTGAATTTTCATAACACGGGAAACACGTCCGGCTACGCGGCCATCGGCGAGAGCGACAGCATGGTTACGGCCGTGCAGCCTCTCTACTACGCATTGTTTTTATTCGCGCACATGTTCGACGAAGAGAAAAGAGGCGTCCTGCTTGAGAGTACCCTCACGGCGAGCGGCGTGGCGTTGAGTGCGTTCGCGGTGGGCACCGAAGACGGGACATACGTCGTGCTGAACAACAAAGACACCGCTAACGCGGCCAGCGTCGCGATCACGGGGTTTCCGTTTCACGTGACCAGGGCACAAGTAACGATGCTGGCGTCGGCGGGAAGCACGCCTGCGGCGCAACTGGGGAACCTCGGCGCGTACAACGGGGGATCGGCGATCACGTTCGGCGGCGAGGCGGTCGCGCTCGATGGCAGGTGGTTCGGAAGACCGGAGGAAGTGCGCGTGGAGGGCGACGGTGTTACGGTCAACGTCGCGCCAGCCAGCGCGGCGCTCGTCTTTGTGCGGTCGTTTCCTGGCTTCGGGAACCACTTCGGCGAGTTCCGTTAGAAGCGAGGAATTCGGACCGAGGGGCGTTGGGTAAAAGCCGAGGAGAGGATCAACAGCAACGGCAGGTCGCTCACCGCCGGAAGCGGCGGCAGAGTTCGGGATGTCAAGATTGTTGCCTACCGAGAATCAGGAGGAACCCTCGGGCACGCCGCTCTCACAGACGCGCCATATCCTGGTCATCCACCCGAAAATACGGCAGAGCGCTGCATAGAGCTGGCGAGCCTCGAAACCTATGCCGCAAGTCTTGCAATCAGCGGGCTGGAAGTTGCGCGATCATGGGAAGACAGCGTGCGAGGCGAGTCATCCAGACCCGATATTCGGCTCTTGTGTTAGGGGTAAGCGAACTTGGAACGACGTCAGACCGGGGCGCGAATCCACTCGTATGTTGCCCCGGTGACTGCGCACAATGCGTCCAACGATATCGAGTCCGAGACCCGTGCCCTCACCGACCGGCTTCGTGGTGAAGAAGGGCTCGAAGATTCGCCCCCGAATCTCCCCCGGAATGCCTGGGCCGTTGTCACCGATTTCAACCATCACGTATTCCGGTTCAAGGGCCGTCCGAACCCTCAGGATTTTTTCCGGATTGGGCCGTGAATTCATAGCGCTAATCGCGTTGTCGATCAGGTTTGTCCAAATCTGGTTCAACTCGCTGCCGTTGGCGGGAATGGTTGGAAGGTTGCCGGCGAATTCGCGTCTTACATCGAAATCATGTTTCAACTGGTGTTGGAACATACGCAACGTGACGTCGATGCCGCGTTCGACGTCGACGTCACTGACCGGCGTTCTATCCATGTAGGAATACGATTTGATCGCTTGCACCAAATCCGAGATCCGGCGAGAAGCCTCTTCGATTTCCCTGGTCAGACAGAGAATCTGATGGTCGTAAACGAGGATGCGGAGACCATGCCGAGCTTGGTCCGGAGTGAGGACTTTGGTCAGCTGCTCGAGATCCGCAACGCGAATGCCGGAACCCACCAGGTCCCCCGCAAGTTCATCGGGCAGGTTTTTTGTGTGCAGCCAGTCGGCCAATTCTGATTCGAGGTCGGCGCGCTCTAATGCATCAACAACAGCCTCAGTCGTGCATTCGGCAATGCTGTCACTCAGTCTGAAAAGCAGTGATTGTGCCTCCGGGGCGATCGCTTGCGTCCGCAAGGCGATCGCTTCGCGACGCCTGTGATTCTGGGCATCGCGCATCAATGTCGCCGACCGCCAAACCGCCGATGCAGGATTGTTGAGTTCGTGGGCGAGCCCGGCGGAGAGTTTTCCCAAGGCCAGCATTTTCGACGTTCGTTCTTCTGACTGGGCGAACTCCCGAGTCCGATCCGTCATGGTGCTGACGAGTTTTTGCGCCAGGTTCGGCGCGCGGTAGACGAGTTCACGCAGATCGGTCGCAGGCATCGCCGCAACTCGCGTGCGCCCCACCGCTGTAGCTCGCCCTGCGATAACCTTTATTCTCGAAAAGGGAAGCACCCCGGTGGCCTGGCCGGCGCCCGTAACGTAGACGGGGGAATAGGGATCAGAAGGCCTGCGATACTGGAATTCTCCCTCAAGGACGACCATAAAATGCGTAGCCGGGGAACCCTCTCGGACGATGATCTCGCCGGGTTCAAAGCTGCGGACTTCGAAATGCGCTGCGAGCCATTCCAGTGCCGGCCGTTCGTCGTCGGCAAAGAGAGGAAACTTCGCCAAGTCGTCCGCGGTAAGCTGGTTCTCCGAAGTGGATGGCACGTCGATCCTCAGCGGTTCGCTAGATACTGATTCACGAAATAAAGAACGATGGAGCCTTCTCCTACGCTATTTGCCACGCGCCGCACGGCGCCATGCCGAACATCACCAACAGCGAACACGCCCGGGACATTCGTTTCAAGCAGGGCAGGGTCTCGATCGAGCGTCCAGCCGGCAGGGCGCTTGCTGTCACGCAGAAGATTCGTACCGGTAACAATGAAGCCCTTCGCGTCTCGGCAAATCGTTCCTTCCAGCCAGTCGGTTCGCGGCTGCGCGCCGATGAAGATAAACAGGGCAATTGCTTCGCGTCGCTCGTCGGTATTGGTGTCGTGATGCCGAATGGTGAGGCTTGAGAGACGATCTTCTCCGTGCACTTCAACGACTTCCGTTTGCGGCTCTACCTTGATATTGGGAATCGTTTGGATCCGTTCCACCAGATAGTGCGACATGGTGCGGGAAAGAGCGTCCCCTCGGACTAGCATCGTGACCGACCGCGCGTACTGCGAAAAGTGCACGGCCGCTTGGCCCGCGGAATTTGCTCCGCCCACTATGTAGACGTCTTCATCCTTGCAGGAGGAGGCTTCCGTGTTGGCAGCACCGTAGTAAACACCGGCCCCCATGAGCCGCTCCATCCCCGGAACGTCCAAGCGGCGCCACTGGACGCCTGAGGCAATCACCACGCTGTGACCGACCAGCTCCTGGCCGTTTGAAAGCTTCACCACCCGATACTCGCCTCGCACCGAAAGCGATTCTGCTTCGACCGGGGCGAGGAGTTCGGTGCCGAAGCGCTTCACTTGCGAAACGCCACGCCGCGCCAAATCTGCGCCGCTCAGGCCTGCGGGAAAGCCGAGATAATTTTCAATGCGCGAACTGAGGCCGGCTTGCCCCCCGGCCGCCTCCCGCTCGACCAGAATTGTGCGAAGTCCCTCGGTGCTGCAATACAGAGCACAGGCCAAACCTGCTGGCCCGGCTCCGACGATAATCACGTCGTAGAAATCGCGTGCCGGAGCATGGGTTAGCCCCAGCTTCGAAGCAACTTCCGGCAGCGTCGGCCTTTCAAGGACGGCGCCGTCGGGAAGAATCAGCACCGGCAGCTTGGCGGGAGAGTCTCCCACGGCTGCGTTGATGCGAGGATCGGAGGTAGATCCCGGTTCCACCCAGCGATAAGGAATCTGGCTCTTTGCCAGAAAATCCTTCAGTTCATGCGTGCTTGGCGACCATCGTGTCCCTACGACATAGACGCCCTCGAACGATTCTTGGCTGGTGGCGTTCCAGTCGTCCAAAAGATCAGAAAGAATTGGGTAAAGATTTTGCTCGGGAGGCTCCCACGGCTTCATCAGGTAATGATTGAGTTTCACTTTATTGATTGCGTCGATTGCCGCGCTCGAATCCGCATAGGCGGTGAGGAGCACGCGCCGTGCATCCGGCTGCAGCGCGAGAGCCTCCGCGAGGAATTCGGTGCCGCTGATGTGGGGCATGCGCTGATCGACGAGGAACAGCGCGATGCGGTCGCCGCGCGAGGTAAGTTGTTTCACGATGTCCAGGGCCTTGGGCGGAGCGTCTGCGGCAACGACCCGATAGTCGGCGGAAAATTTCGACTTCAGGTCCCTTTCGACAGCGCGCAAAACAGCGGGATCATCGTCCAATGCGAGAATGAAGGGTTTCTTGGCCATAGCTTGTTGAGAAAAGACGCTCGATCTGGAATTGACGCCGTCGCCCGAAGTTCCAAGTTCTGCTTCTTGCGCTCGTCAAGCTTAGAGGACTGCTTCGGCTCGGTCAACCCAACCGGTGAGTGCATCGTAAGTTCCGAGCGGCCGAATTTCCTATTTCTCCTTGCCACGTTCGCGAGCGGTTCTGATGCGGTTTGTGCTCCACTGGCTCACCGGCCCGGCGATTTCCGAGACTTCCTCAACCAATGAGCTCAGGAAAGCCGATACATCAGTGCATGTCGAAAGATTGGCGCTTTGCCCGGCCCACATGGGAACAAGATCTGCCCGGCCTGCAGCCTCTGCTGCGATTGCGAGATTTCTGACGAGTTCTCGTTGCAGCGGATATGGCAGGATTTCGGAACCGTTTCGGTTCAGGACCTCCATCACGCGGTTGTGGATTGCCCGAGCGAGCCTTCCCGTGAACCCTTTTGTCAACGCGGTATGTCCGGCATTGCGTTGTCGCAAAGTTTCGCGATGAAGGCGGCTGGCGCCGGATTCCTCACACGCCAGGAATGCCGTTCCCATTTGGACCGCCTCTGCGCCGAGAGCCAGGGCGGCGATTACACCTCGTGCATCTGCTATTCCCCCCGCGGCAATCACCGGCACATCGACCATGTCGACGACCTGTGGCACCAGCGACAACGTGCCGGTGAGCGAATCCTCCGCCGGCCGGAGGAATGAACCGCGATGCCCCCCGGCTTCGAAGCCGGAAGCGGCAACGGCATTGACGCCAGCTGCGTGAAGTGCCGCAGCCTCGTCTGGCGTTGTCGCGGTACCAATGGTCACGATGCCCCTGGCCCGGCACTCCTGCAGGATTTCTCTTGGCGGAATTCCGTAGATGAAGCTGAATGCCGGTACGTTCGCGTCCACCAGCACGCGGGCCTGATCTTCAAATCGCCTCGGCGAATATGGCTTGTACGTTGGGCGGGGCGCCCCCAAGGCAGCAAGATCAGCGACTAACGGAGCTAGGCTCCTGTCGAATCCGTTTTCATCGGCTGTTCGCGCACCTTCATCCTCCATTGACACCCACAAGTTCATCGCGAACGGTTTGGATGTAAGAGAGCGGATCTCCGCGATCACGTCTTTGATGGCGTTGGGCGGCAAGCCGTGTGCGCCAAACGATCCGAGTCCGCCAAAGTTGGACACCGCGGCCGTCAATCTTTGCGATGACAACCCGCCAAGCGGACCTTGAATGATGGGATACACGATTCCGAGCTTTGCTGTGAGCCGGTTTTCGTTCCAGGAAGCAGGCATTAACCGCTGCTTGGGGTTGGCCGTTCGAGCGTCTTGGCGGGTTACCATTTGCTCTTTGCGATTTGTATCCATGACGAGTACCTTTTGTGAAAGCTCCTTCGTGCGCATCTCCGATCATCGCTTGCGTTGAAGTCATCGCACCGAAAGTTTGGCCAGCGTCGATTCGCTGGCATCAGTCGGCGCATTCTGAAAGGCGCTGAACGTTCACTGAATGCCGGGGTGAGTTCTCGGAAACACGGCCGTACATCGGACCTGGGCGAGCAGGTCCATAAG
>Ga0210401_10006060_pt1 | contig 12350 bp, 15 predicted proteins | sample IncBWH32MmetaG_FD_150866 | JGI IMG/M metagenome (GOLD analysis project Ga0210401, IMG submission 150866) | Forest soil microbial communities from Barre Woods Harvard Forest LTER site, Petersham, Massachusetts, United States - Inc-BW-H-32-M | ecosystem: Environmental > Terrestrial > Soil >... | reverse complement strand
TGGGGTTAAATTCAATTATTATCAGTCTAGAACTCATGATCTTATTCTTGGATAGCCCATGACTGATTAGAGCGAATAAAAGTACTTGCATTAATTTCCATCTTTTATATAATCACTTCCTATAAGTTACATTCTCGGAAGTAAAAAGAAGGTATTAGAAAATGCTTAATAGCTGTAAAAATGAACTAACAATAAAAACGAACAACAACGAACTAATCGCAAAGGAATATGCGAAGTTAGACGAACTGATAAGGGATTATATGAAAAAAGCATTATCACCAAGTACCGTTAAATTTTACGGTATTGATTTACGCATTTTTTCTCAATGGTGTGAATCAATGGAATTACAAACACTACCTGCCACACCTGATACTGTAGCGCGATTTCTTGCGCAACAAACAAGCTCAGGTATCAAACCTGCCACATTAACACGCAGACTTGCAGCTATTCGTATGGCGCACGAAGCGAACGGCTTCGCGAACCCTACGCAACATAAAGGAGTTAAAGCAGTATTTAAAGGAATTAAGCGTGAGAAAGGAACCGCTCAAGACAAGAAAGCACCATTAACAGCCGAACGTATGACAGCCATGATTACTCATTGCCCTAATACGCTAACAGGGCTTAGAGATAAAGCATTACTGTTACTTGGCTTTGCTGGTGCGTTCAGACGTTCAGAGTTGGTTGCTCTTATGGTTAATGACATTGAGCGAACACCAGAAGGCATTAAGATAAAGATTCGTAAATCAAAAACAGATCAAGAAGGACAAGGACAAGTAATTGCAATCCCAAACGGCACAAATTTTCGTGTGGTTGATGTGCTCACGACTTGGCTTAATACCGCCAATATAACCGAAGGCGCATTGTTCAGGTCAATTAAGAAAGGTGGAGCTCTCCAACCAACAGCATTAACATCAAGAAGTGTTGCCAATATCGTAAAACAGTACGCAGGGCTTGCAGGGTTAACCGTTGATGATTTTAGCGGCCATAGCTTGAGAGCTGGATTTATTACCAGTGGTGCTGAGGCTGGCGCTGATCTGTTTAAGTTAATGGAAGTATCACGACATACTCACCCAAAAACAGTTATGGGTTATGTTCGCAACGCAAAGTTATTTGATAATCATGCAGGAGAGAGATTTTTGTAAGAAATTTACATTGATTTTGCTAATTTGCGCGAATTTAAAAACAGAAGTACTATAGATAAAGGCGGAACGATAGTAATAATCATACGCTAAGTAGCTCCATCGAAACCTTCATACCTTGCACCGGTCTTGGTTTCGATGGATCACCGAAGTACGTAGCGAGGCTATTTTAGGTAAAGGAATTCTTTGACCAAAATCAATGAAGACCAAAAACCAAAACCAACCTCTTTGTTATTATAAACAGTAATTTTGGAAAATTGGAATCATTTGAAAGAAAATACTACAAATGAATATTCATAAATAGAACAAAAGTGCGTAATAACAGCGTACTTCGGTTAATAAAAATAATAATTAACCGAGGTAAAATATGGACGATCGAGAAAACAAATCTCATGAAGAGATAATCCTACCAGAATCTTTGGTCAAAAATCTATCATTCAATCAAAAGTCTATCATAGAAATTCTTGCGAAAAACCCTGATGGCATATTGTCGAGGGAGATTTCATTAAAGACTGGTGCGGCAAATAAATCAGACACCCTAAAGGCCACGCGCGCAATTTTAGAACAGCATGGATTTAAGATTCATATCAAAAGGCTCCCGAAACAGCATCAGTATCTTTGGTCGCTCCATTTAATTTCTTCTGGAGAATAATCATGACCATTTATCAATTTGAAAAGCCAAACAAGAAAAAAGCTACCAAAGACGATTGGTTTAGAAATGGTGTACGGACTGATCTAAATGCATTGATAATCAAAACCACAAAACAAAATGACTTAGTTGAACAACTGGTTAAAAAAATTGATGGTTTGAATAAAGAAGTTATTAAATTACAAACTAATTCAGAGGTGCCACGATGAGCGCTACCAGCGGGGTTGCTGCCCCGCCAAGCAGACTAAAAACACATGTTCAGGTTAATTATAAGGCAAGAAATGCGGAAGTAATAGCCCAGGCTAATGGTTTATGGCCTCAAATATTAAAAGCGCATGGAATTGATGAGCATCATCTTTCTGGCAAGCATTCACCATGTCCCATTCATACCGGAACCGATGGCTTTCGTTTCACAGACGAAGGTAAGGGCGCGTGGGTATGTGCTACATGTACAGATGGAAAATTTAAAGACGGCTTCAATTTAATTGCTTTACACAATGGAATTAGCAACACAGAAGCATTTAAACGTGTTGCACAATATTTAAATATAGACACATCTTCACCATTACAAAAAAATAATGAGAAGCAGCTCAGTAATCCTATTAAAACGCCTCATAACCCACAAGCAACGAAGCTCGAGCAAGATCAAAAGCTGCTTACCAAAAAGAAAGCTGCTTCAACTCATTCGGATAACATATTATCCGTCTGTATTATGCGCCCTCATCCATATCTAATTCAAAAAGGTATTGAGCACTCAGTCTTAGTAAGTTCAAAGAACTATAAAGTAACAGACAAGCAAACCGTTTACGCCAATGCATTAATAATTCCTATCTACGACATAAACGACAAAAAAAATCTTATTGGTGCTCAGTTTATCAACCCTAATGGCAGTCGAGCATACATTACAGGCACGCCAATCGCAGAAGGCATCCACATAATAAATGGTGATGAAAACTCGATTTATATTGGTGCTGTAGAAGGCTATGCAACGGGATTAAGCGTACATATGGCAACAGGTGCAACGGTTATTGTAGCTTTCGATGCAAATGGCATTAAGAGTAAGGCACAGTATTTAAAAGATTCTTCTTCTGGCAAGCAATTAGTGTTCTTTGGCGACAACGACAGCAATAAACAAAACACAGGCAATAAAGCAGCGATGGAGGCAGCCACTAAAACAAACGGCATAGCTGTAATTCCCCCAGAAGCTGGCGACTGGAACGATTATCACCAAACCAACGGCCTAGACGCTGCAAAAGCTGAAATTGAAAGACAGCTCTCAGAGGCACAAAAAGTTATTAAGGAATTAGAAATGCAAACTAAAGACGAATGCCTTGTCGAAGAAATGTGCCAACAGGAATTAAAAAAAGAAAAATCAGGATTTGAGTTATTAGAAAAAGCATTAATTTATTATGACAAAAAAGAGGATGGAACAACAAAGGCAATAACAATCTCTTCAAGAATCGAGGTAGAAGCAAGTCAATCTGATTTATACAATGATAAAAGCGAAGGCATGACTTTAAAATGCAAAAACAAGCGCGGAAAAACAATAAAATTATCAATACCAAGAAGATTATTAGCGGATGAAAGAGAGTTATGCTCTTTATTTTTTGATATAGGATTATCTATCTACAAGAAAAAATTACTTATGGGTTATCTCATGGATAGTAACCCACAAAAGCATTATTCAAGTGTTTCTCGTATGGGATGGCATCATTTTAATGAGAATGATTTTTTTGTTTTACCTGGTCAAACAATAGGTCACAGTAATGATAAAAATACACTCGTTTATCAATCTGACAATCTAAATACATTGTTTAAATCAAAAGGCACTCTTAAAGAATGGCGCGAAAATATAAGCAAACTTTGCGCTGGAAACTCTCGTCTCGTATTTGCTTTATCACATGGTCTTGCATCAATGCTCTTAAGCCCAACCAATAGCACAAATGGAGGAATTAATCTTTTTGGTGAGAGTAGTACCGGAAAAACAACAATAGCTAGAGTCTGCGGTTCTATTTTTAGCGATCCTAATTATGTTGAGTCATGCCGCACAACCACAAACGCCCTAGAAAACACAGCACACTCTCATAATGATTGCTTGTTAATACTAGATGAAATTTCTCAGATGAATTCAAAGGATATGGGAGACACTGTATATACATTATGCAATGGAATGGGCAAGGCAAGAATGAGGGCAAACACAGACTCTCAGCCGATTATAAAGTTTAGGAACAATTACCTATTCACAGGAGAAATACCTGTTTATCAACATACTAGAGAAGGTGGGAACCGTGAAACTGAAGGACAGCTCGTCAGAGTATTAGATATTCCTGCTGTAACTGGTGAGCATGGTGTATTTGATTGCTTACCAGAAGGAATTAAATCAGGTGCTGAATTCAGCAATTATCTTAAAGAACAATCCACACGGTATTACGGTACATGCGTAATAGCATTTTTAGAAGAACTTACAAAACCTCAAAACATTATAAAAATTCCTGAAAAATTCAAACAAGTAAAAGAACAGCTAGTCGAGAATTTACCTCAAAAGGTACAAGGACAAACTGAACGAGCTATTAATCGCTTTGCTTTGGCTGCTTGTGCCGGTGAATTAGCAACCGAATGGAATTTAACAGGTTGGCAACCTAATGAAGCTGTAACATCAGCTAGAAAATGCCTTGATGCGTGGTTAACTGAGCGTGGAGGAGTAGGAAACAAAGAAGGATCGAAACTTCTACAACAAGTTAGAGCTTTTTTTGCTACTAATGGTGAAAGTCGATTTACAGATATTAATAATCAGGAACAATCGAAAACTATCAATCGTGCCGGATTTAAAGAGCTAATAAATGATGAATGGATTTATTACGTTTACCCACATGCTTTTGAAGAAATACATAAAGGATTTACTAAAAACTTTGCCATTAAAACACTCAGAGAATCAAACTGGATTGAAACAACAATAAATACAAGAGAGCAAATAGAGGTGTGTAAGCAAAAGAAAATACCAAAACACGGTAATGGGCGCTTTTATACATTCAACAAACTTATGTGGGAATAGGTAACGGCTGGTAACGGCTGGTAACGTTTAATAAAAACTGAGACGTTACCGAAAAAACCAGCCTACAGCCCTTTATATATATATATTTAAAAGATATTAATTAATTAAGGTAACGTTAGTAACGTCTGTTTTTATATAAGAGCTCGTGTGAGGTTTTTGATGATTAAAAAATAACCAACATCTAAATGTTTATATGTTTATATGTTTTTATGCTCATCATAAAAAAAGACGTTACCGACGTTACCGACGTTACCAAGAAGATAAAACACACGCCAGTATTGGGCTGTAGCGGTAACGGTATATAAAAATCAAAGCCGTTACCGCTTAATAGAGACGTTACCAAAGAGCGTTTTTGTAGGTAAAAGGAGTAACAAAATGACTTACACCATTAAAACTAACCAAGGTGAAGTAGTTGTAAATGATGGTATTTTGAGCAATGAAGAATATCAGGCTATAAAAATACACCGTGATCGTAAAAATAGCTTAGGAAGTCGCTTGGTTATTTTAAGGGAATATATCAAGCATTCTCACGATGGTAATAGGGATGAGTTAGAAGACTTGCTCGACTGTGCGCTAAAAGAAAACGACTATGACTTAGAACAGGCTATTGACCATTACCGAAGCATTATCAAAAAACAAGATTCAAAGTCGGATATAGGCACACTGTCATGTCAATGTGGGTATCGTAAGCCGTTTTGCTCATGTTCGGTAACACGTTAAATTTTACATTTAAGCCAGTAAGAAAACCCTCTTTCTGGTGAGCGGTGTTTATACAGTTAACTTAGTTTTACGCACAATACTGATATCATAAAAAAATACAGTGTTGGACTAACCATAGAAAAGGACTTTTATGAGTGAGAATCAGGTTATTTATACTCAGGAAATCGCAGAACAATTACCTGCCATGTTTAACAATGGAGAGACTATTGAAGAGGTTTGTTTAAAGCTTGGCATTACTCCAGAAACATTTGAGGAGTGGAAAGCTCAATACCCTGTTTTCAATTGTGCTGCTGAAATGGGCGAAATACGTGCTGAATTCTTTTATGAGGACTTGCTTTTAAAGGTATGTAAAGGTGAGCTTAAAGATGAAAATCTTGATTTTGAATCAGTAATGGAATTGATGCAAAAACGTTTTCCAGAAGATTATGATCATTAATTATACAGGTGGTTAAATATGGATGTTAAACCTAAGCCCAAATCCAAATTCATTAATAAAGCTTGTAGACCGTCAATCTACGATAATGAGCTTGCAGACCTTATATGCGAACGAGTAGCAACCAACCCTATTGGATTAGCCAAGCTTTGTTCAAAGTATGACGATATGCCTAGTGAAGTGACGATCTATCAATGGCGATACAAACATCCCGATTTTGCAGAGAAATTTCGCCAAGCTAAAATGTTTCAAGCCGAGGTATTGGCTGAAAGCATCAATGAATTATGCGATATCAATTCGTATGTTGACGAATATGGTGTTGAACGTGTAGATAGTGGCATTGTAGCAAGACAGCGCCTTAAGATTGATTCTATCAAGTGGCAAGCTTCAAAGCTGGTTCCTAAGCTGTATGGACTTCAAACCAAAGAGGAAAAACCTGCTGATATGTCAGTCCTCGAAAAACTATTTAGTGGTGAATTAGTATTGAAAAATCATGGAAATTAAATAAGGAAATATGGCGAATGGAAGCGAAGATATGACCACAAGTAGCGAAATTTTACGCAATACCTGATAAGATAATGAATAGACGAACCATGATACATAAGGTTTAAACACTAGCGAACGAACACGAAACGGTACGCGAATGAAACCGAAGAAGCGCGAAAATAAAAATAGACTTCTTCCTGGGCAGCAAAGAATAAAGGTCAAGGATCGTGGTTTCTAACAAAGCCATGAATGACGATTTTTTAGGGTAATAGCATAAGGATTATGATATGGCTTTGAATATCCCAAACACTGATTTGCCAGGCAATAGCTTTTTAAAGGGCATTGATACTGGTTCCACTATGTTCTCTCGTCTCATGCAGCCAGTATTAGAGCGAGAAAAGCAAAAGCAGCAACAAGAGCAATTTGAGAAAGAACTCGAACTTAAAAAGCAAGCGGCTGCTCGATCAGGTGCTCTTGACCCTATGCGTAAAATGATTTTAGAGCAACAGTTATTGAAATTGAAACATTCAAATGACCCCATGTATGAGATGAATCAATACAAGGCACTTGAGAATTGGATTAAAGGACAAGCAGGCGGAGCAGGTGGACAACAAGAAGGCCAACAAGGTGCGGCACAAATGCCAGCTCCAACTCAAGAAATGGGCGAAGGCATGGGTATGTTTAGCCCAGAAGGTTTACAGCAAGCACAAACTCCTCCAATGCAGCAACCTCAAGCTAATTCAGCCTCTCAAGGTGGTGGTAATGGTATAGATATGGAGGCATTGAAAAACAATCCTATGCTGAGAGGATTTTTTAAGCATAAGTTCGGTATTGATCCTTTAGCTGCCGCACCTGAAACGCCAGAGCAAAAACATGCTGGTGCGATTAATCAGGCCGTTAGTATTGATGAAGCAAAAGCTACTCGTAAAAAGCTCGATGAGATTGAAAAGACAGCTCAAGCCTTATTGCCATATGTTGGAAAAGTAAACACGATTGCTGATATCTTAAAACGTAAACCTGATTTAGCTGGGCGTACTACTCAATTAGCCGACCTTTTGGGCATGACTAAAGACGAGGATGTAGGTACATTCTTATCGGCAGCACAAGCTTTACAAGCTCACATGGCTAAAGAAATGTCTAGCCGTGGTGGGTATGGTGTTTCAAAGCTTGTAGAACAGGCCAAACCTAATCTTGGAAAGTCCACTGCTTATAATGCTGGCGTGATAAAAGATCTTAAACAAAGCATGAAAGAATCGTTTGAGCAAATGAAGTCCGAATATGAGCGCTTAAGCAATGGCAAAAAATTCCCTTATAATTTTGAGCAATATTTTAAAGAAGTAACAGGCTCTGAAACGAATGACGCGCAAGGTGGGATGGTTCCAATGATTTCACCCAATGGTAAAAGAGTCATGATTCCTAGTGATAAAGTTGATGCTGCATTAGCGGCAGGAGGCAAACATGCCTGAATTTGATTGGGGTAAATATGAAAATCAAACGCCTGAATTTGATTGGAATCAATACGAAAATCCTAAGCCTTTAAAAGCAACAGATGCCGATAAAGACGAAGCATTTAAAATGATTAAGGCGCAACACCCTAATATGCCTGAATTTGTGATTAGGGCATTATTGCCTATGGCTACGAAGATGGCTGAAACTCCAAAAGATAATTCGCCTGGTACAGCCACAGGAGCATTTTTGCGTTCTGCTATAAGAACTCCATTAGAAGGCGCTGAAAACTTGGCATCACTAATTGGATTACCAGTTAATAAAAATGCGAAATGGCCTGATTTGATTGCTGAAAGTGAATCTGATAAATCCCATCCATTTGCTGAATTAGGCGGAAGCATGGCAGGACTTTTGGCGCCTGGTGCTGGAAGTGTTGCGGCTCTTCGCTCTATTCCTATGTGGGGTAAGATTGTTGAAAAGGCAGCACCTTCTTTATTGAGACGCTTACCCGTTTATGGCGCAGAAGGAGCGGCATTAGGCGCTGGATTCTCACCAGAAGGTCATAGAGGAGAAGGGGCACTTACTGGAGCTGCTCTAGGCGCTGCTGGCTCTGTTATCCCAAGTGCAGGACGAGGGTTCATGAAATTAAAAGATCGCATATCCTCACTGAGAAACTTGGATAGACTTAAAAGTGAAGGAAAGATTACCGAGGAACAATATCAAACTGCCATTAATGACGAAGAAGCTTTAAAAGAATTATCTAAGAGCCAAGGCTTAGGCGCTGATGTCAATAAAATGGAAGCTGAATTGCCAGAGTTGCAGCAACAAGCCAATCAACTAGGCGAAGAAGTCCAAGGAATCCCCAAGGTAAACACTGAAAATATGTTAGGTTCTCCTTCTGGCGAGGAATTAGTACCGCAAGCCGAAAGCTTATTGAAGACTGAGCAACAAAAATCCGCGCAAGCTGAAAATCAACTCGCCAATCACTTATACAAAGGCTATGAGCATGGAGTTCCTATTGCTGAATCAGTGGTCAATGAGATTGAAGGCATACCAGTCAAAGGCTCAAATCGCCGTATGGGTGGCGTTAAAAAAGAAATTGGCAGCCAATACGATACGATTGAAGAGAATTTGAAAGACCAGAATATTGTTATTCCACGGGATGAGACGCTCAAAGAGATTGAGACTCAAGCGCGTAAGTCATTGGAGAATTCCAAAGGGTTCTTCAAGAACGATGCCGAGTATGAAAAAACCGTGAAACAAATCGTGGAACAAATGAAACCGTCCACAAAAGGCAATGACATTATACCGGCTGCTGATGTTCTATCTAATTACCGCAGTCTTAAAAATATGTCTCAAAAGATTCGTATAAAGGCATTTTCTCGTGAAGTGGCTGGTAATAAAGACTTACAAAAAGATATGTTAGCCCAGGCCGAAGAAATGGAAGGCAATGCCGATAGCCTAGAGAAACTTATGGAAAGCCATGATCTAGGCGGTGAATTAGAGAACTTGAAATCTGCTAACAAAAGATGGCGAGAGGAAATCGCTCCGCTTTATAAGAACTCTACTTATCAAACCTTCTTGAATAAAGGCTATGCTCCTTCAAAAGATTTGATTTATAACTTGCGTGGTAATGGTTCTGGTCAAGAGATTATCCGCAATATTATAAAGAAAAACCCTACATTGGTGCGTAGTATCTTGGGGCAGCGTTATGCCGATAAGCCAGCAAATATCCATGAGTTTGACCAATTGGCTCAAGAATTTATTGAAGCAGCGCCAGAAGAGACACGAAATCTTATTAAAGGACATCGTGAATCATTGGCTAATGTTGATCAAGCCAAGGCTGAACATGAAGCCGCCAAGCACCTAGCCGAGCAAATGAAGTCGGAATCTGAGAGGGTCAAAAGAAGTTTTGAAGAAGAGAAAAAAACTCAGGAAAAACGCAGCAAAAAAGAAGTCGCATTAAAAGAGATACAAGATAAAATAGCCGCGTATCAGAGAAATATTCCTGAACTAAAGAAAAAAGCCAAAGTTAAAAATATCTCTTTGCAGAAGAAACTTGAACTTGAAAGCAAAATAGCTAGAGCTGAAAAGGATAGAGACAAATTAATAAATCGAGCAATAGGAATTGGTTTGGGTGTTGCTGGTACTGGATTGGCTGATGTTTACCTGACTAAAAAAATCAATTCTAGTTATTAGAGTCAAAAGTTATTACAAAGCACATATAGAAGCAAATGAATGCTCCTGCCAAAATAATGAAATCAAGCATAATAATCCCCTAAAAATGGGGATTATAAACTGGGTGTTGAATAAAAAACAATCATTAGTAAGTTCACGTCTTGAAATAAAAAACTTCTTTCTGGCTAGCAATGATGTTGTACTCACATTAATTAACGGATAATATGTTATCCAATTAATTGGTCATAGGGTATTTATTAATGACAAATAAAACAGTTCGCTATCATCTTCAACTTTTAGAGGGTCGTACAACTATATCATTGGATAAAATAATATCCGATTTAATGGCTATCAAATTAGAGACTGTGCCAAGAACAAAAGAAGCTCATATAGCTGTGAGAAAACAACTTGAAAGCTTTATTGCTCATGACTTGGGAAGAAGCGGACGGGGATTAGGTGAGTATATTACCGAAAAGTCAGTTTTGTTTATAACGGATAAAATAATATCCAACAAATATGATGAATGGTGGTTTGAAGCACTGCCCGATGAAATAAGAGCAGATTTAGGCCACCTAGAAGAGTTAAAGAAGGCGCGTGAGTCAGGCGATTGATTATGTAATCACTTTCGATTGATTTTGTACCCCATATGAGATACAATTATAGATATGGTATTAGTGAGGGTTATATTATGAGTAAATCAGCTTATGTCAGAGCAAGGATAGAGCCTGATCTTAAAATAGGAGCAGAGGCTATATTTAATGAGTTTGGTGTAACAGCCACCCAAGTTATCACTATGCTTTATAAGCAAGTTTTAAGAAAGCATGAAATACCGCTTGATTTAAGCATGCCTAACAAAGAAACAGCTAAGGCTATTGAGGAAGCTAGAAAAGGTGAAGGTCTTATAGCTTATAAAAGCATTGATGATATGTTTGATAGTTTGGATATCTGATGCTTGCCCCTATCAATAAAAATAGATTTGAAAGAGATTTGCGGTTGGTACTTAAACGTGGAAAATCTTTAGAAAAAATCAAAAAAATTATGCGTCAATTAGCTGAACAAAAGCCATTAGAGGCAAAACACTGCGACCATCCATTAAAGGGTGAATATGTAGATTGTAGAGAATGTCATATTGAGCCTGATTGGTTGTTAATTTATATGATAAAAGATGATTCTATTATTTTTGTTAGAACAGGTAGCCATGCTGACTTGTTTAAATAACAGTAACCACATGGCGAAATAATAATGATAATAAGCGAAGGCACGCGAATATGAGCGAAAACAATTCGTCAATCAGTACGCGAGAAGCTGCCGAAATAGCAGGGTTTAGCGCTAGACACATACAGGGCATGATCAAAAAGGGAAAACTATCTGCTTCAAGGGATGAAGGAGGGAATTACCTTATAGATAAATCTGAGTTTTACCGTGTTTTTCCTGATGCGCACACCAAGCGATCACATACGAACAATGACGATGACAGTACGCGAACAGTTCTTGAGCTGGAAGTGCAGCACCTTAAGGAGATGTTAGCTGAGAAGAGTAAGCAAAACGAATTCCTACATAAACAACTAGAGACAGCCACAGCAGAGAAAACAATACTATTAGAGACTCTCAGTAGCAATCAAAAGCTTTTGGAACATAGTAGCAAAGGGAAAAGAAAAAAGTTTCTGGGAATATTTTAGCGAAGGAATTAGGATAAAATATTATCCAAACCATGTTGGAACTTATCCCCAATTTCTGGGGGTAACAATGTGTGTAACGAATTAAACATAGCGCTTAGTGAATTTGTCCATCATGTTTTAAATAATCAAATTCAGTTAATAGCTCATACATTAAGTCCTCTAGCTTTATCCAACGACCATAACCAAACCGATAGCCTAAATATTTCACAACTTCTAGAATGGTCAGCAACGTAGCAGCTTTATTTGAATCAGTATCTAACATCATCCTTGACTCCACATGTTCCAAGCATCATGCCGGAATCAATAAACAGTATATAGAAAAAATATGCTGGGGTTAAATTCAATTATTATCAGTCTAGAACTCATGATCTTATTCTTGGATAGCCCATGACTGATTAGAGCGAATAAAAGTACTTGCATTAATTTCCATCTTTTATATAATCACTTCCTATAAGTACCATTCTCGGAAGTAAAAAGAAGGTATTAGAAAATGCTTAATAGCTGTAAAAATGAACTAACAATAAAAACGAACAACAACGAACTAATCGCAAAGGAATATGCGAAGTTA
>Ga0210401_10006059_pt1 | contig 12352 bp, 9 predicted proteins | sample IncBWH32MmetaG_FD_150866 | JGI IMG/M metagenome (GOLD analysis project Ga0210401, IMG submission 150866) | Forest soil microbial communities from Barre Woods Harvard Forest LTER site, Petersham, Massachusetts, United States - Inc-BW-H-32-M | ecosystem: Environmental > Terrestrial > Soil >... | reverse complement strand
CGGTCATGCAGCCCGGATCTAACGACCAGGGTGTCCGGCAAGGCCGGCGGCCTGAATTTCCCCAGCGCGAACCGCGGATCCCGACCGGCGTCATGCTCGGATGTCGCGCTATCCGCCATGACACGTCCTATCACAGTTCCCGACCCCGCCGAGCGACTCCGGGCCGGCCCAGACGGCCGGATCCAAGGGCGGAAACGGGTTGTCGTTCGGCAGGTTGACCTGCGTGCCGACCGGGAAGTGCTGCCGCAGCAGGGCGGCGAAGGGGCCGAAGGCGTCCGCCGACCCGGCCCCCAGGCCGTTGTCGTAGCGAGCGTCGAAGCTGGCCGTGCTGCCCTCCCCCGCCGCTGGAGCATCTTGCTCATCGCGCTAACTCAGTCGGCGCCGGGCGCGTGTAGGTGCGATGCAGACGATGTGCAGTTCGTGTGGAGATTTTGGAGCCATTGGAGGCGTTGATAGGCAGGGCAAGCCCACCCGGAGGCGGGATAGGCGCGGGGAAGAGTGAGGGTGAGCCCGGCGCCGTGGCCAGGCTGGCAGCGGCGGTGAGCTGGCCGCCGTGGGCCCGCCATGGAGCCTGGCTGGAAGGGACCCAGGTCTCCGGCGAGGAAGCACGCGGCCCCGGCTCACCCTCCCGGAGGTGATGGCGCGGCTCCAGCCACCCGGCATGCTGACGCCACGATAGATCGGGAGACTTCGAGGCGTGGTCCTTATGCAGGCCCAGACGTATGAGATTACTTTCGCAGGCCAAGCCGGTTCTGTGGCGCGAGCGGAACTCGAGGACTGCGAGATCACCGTGAGTCGCAGCAAGACTACCGTGCGCGCCGAGCTGCCCGATCAAGCGGCGCTCCTGGGACTTTTGCATCGAATCGCCGGGCTCGGGCTCGAAGTGGTGGACATGCACCAGGTGGACCCGCCGCCAGGGCGATGATCGGGCGCGGCCTGCGGATCGTGCCGGCGTCTTCGGGAACGATCGGCATGATACGCACCCATTGGCTTCCAAGGCGGGAACCTGCATCTGGCGCGGCTCACCCCCGAAGGGTGAGACAACCCGAAACCTGCGGGATAAGACTGTGCCGGGGGGCAGTCGCGGCTGGAGGGACGGCGAGCCAATGAGTGCGGCGATAGAACCGTGGCGGTTCCGCCTGCTCACCGGCCATGAAACGTTGGGTGCCGGGGCTAGGGACGACGGAAGGGGAAGGCTGTGGTCCTTAACCTGATGCTGATCGGCCTGGCGGCCACGCTCGACCCGCTGCCGCTAACAGCCTTCCTCGTCGTGCTGCCCTCCAAGCGAGGCGTGCGCAAGGGCGCGGCTTTTGTGTTCGGGTGGCTGGTGTCCGTGGCCATAGTGGTCACGGTCACGGTCCTGGCTACCGGCAATAACCCGCCCAGGCCAGCCACGGCTCCATCGCTGGCCGCGCTGGCGGTCAAGATCGCGCTCGGCGTCCTCCTGGTCAGGATCGCGGTCCGTCACATCCGGGCCAGACGGCGGCCCAAGCCGTCCGCGAAGCCGCCCAAATGGCAGGCGCACGTGGACAGCATGTCCCCGTGGTTCGCCCTGGCCCTGGCCCCGACGCTGCAGCCCTGGCTGCTGATCGGGGCGGGCGCGGCCACCGTGGTGGAGGCCAAGCTGTCCAGCTGGGAGAGCTTCCTGGCACTCGCCCTGTACTGCGTCCTGGCCTCCTCCTCCTACCTAGCCATGGAGATCTACGCCGTTGTCAGGCCCGCCCAGAGCCAGGCGTTCCTGGTCAGGTGCAGGACCTGGGTCGACTCTCACACCGACCAGGCGATCATCGTGGGGAGCCTGATCATCGGTTTCTGGTTCATCGCCGACAGTCTCTACCTCATCGTCTCGTAGCCCCCGGTCACAAGGCACGGTAAGGCCGAAGGACCCGGTTAACTGAGCTGGGCGGCGATGAAACGCTGGTTAGGCCGCATGGGGCCCACCAGGTCAATGTTCGCGAGCCGCATGGCGCAGCTATCGCTTCTGCCTGCTGTTCTAGCTAAGTTGGTTTGGTTGTGGCGCTGCGGTTTCCGTTCGGGCGGTGATAGGCATGCAGGCGCGATCCAAGTCGACGCCGACGCTGCTGGGACGCCAGCGGGAGCGTGAGGCGCTCGACGGCCTGATCGAGGATCTGAGATCCGGACACGGGTGGGCGCTGGTGGTGCACGGTGAGGCGGGGGTGGGCAAGTCGGCACTGCTGGAGTACGCGGTAGAGATAGCACCGGATATGCGGGTGATCCGGGCCGTCGGAGTGGAATCAGAGATGGAGCTGGCCTTCGCCGGCCTTCATCAGCTGTGCGCGCCGCTGCTCGATCGCCTTGAGTGGCTTGCGGCTCCGCAGCGCGACGCGCTTGGGATCGCGTTCGGGCTGCGCAGCGGGGGTACGCCCGATCGGTTCCTGGTCGGGTTGGCGGCGCTGACCCTGCTCTCGGAAGCAGCGGAGAAAGGCCCGCTTCTGGCTGTGGTCGATGACGCGCACTGGCTGGATCGGGCGTCCGCGCAGGCGCTGGCGTTCGTGGCGCGGCGGCTTCTGGCCGAGCGCGTTGGGCTGATGTTCGCCGCACGCGAGCCAGGTGAGCAGCTTCGGGGGCTTCCAGAGCTCGAGGTTCAGGGTTTGCAGAACGAGGACGCACGTACGCTGTTGCGCTCGATCGTTCGGGTTCGGCTGGATGAGCGGGTACGAGATCGCGTCCTGGCCGAGGCCAAGGGCAATCCGCTGGCGCTACTCGAGCTGCCGCGCGGGCTGAACCCCACCCAGTTGGCGGGCGGATTCGCGCTGGTGGGGGCGCAGGCAGTGCCGGCGCGGATCGAGGAGAGCTATCGGCGCCAGCTCGAGACGCTCCCCGCCGACACGCGCTTGCTGTTGCTGGTCGCCGCGGCCGAACCGGTCGGCGACCCCGTACTGGTCTGGCAGGCCGCGGAGCGGCTTGGAATTCCGACCCCGGCCGCGGTGGCCGCCGAAGCGGACGGATTGCTGGAGGTCGGAACGCAGGTGCGGTTCCGCCATCCCCTGGTGCGTTCGGCTGTTTACCGGTCGGCTGCGCCGGCCGAGCGCCGGGCGGCGCACCTGGCGCTGGCCGAGGTGACCGATCGCGAACTCGACCCTGACCGGCGAGCGTGGCACCTGGCGGCGGCGGCGCCGGGACCCGATGAGGAGGTCGCCTCGGAGCTCGAGCGGTCGGCCGGCCGGGCACAGGCCCGTGGCGGCGTGGCCGCGGCGGCGGCGTTTTTGCAGCGCGCGGCCGCGCTAACGCCCGAGCCGGCCCGACGGGCCGAACGCGCGCTCGCGGCCGGGCAAGCGAATCTGCAGGTCGGCGCGTTCGATGCGGCTCTGGAGTTGCTGGCCACGGCAGAGGTTGGAGGGTCCGAGCCGCTGGACGAGCTGAGGCGTGCAAAGGTTGACCTGTTGCGTGGGCAGATTGCCTTCGCCTCGAGCGCGGGCAGCGAAGCCCCGGCGCTTCTTCTGAGGGCGGCAAGGCAGCTCGAGCCGCTGGATGTCGCGCTCGCGCGCCACACCTATCTGGACGCGTGGTCCGCCGCACTGTTCGCTGGCGAGTTCGCGCGCGCAGGTGATCTGCACGAAGTGTCACGGGCCGCCAGGTCCGCCCGCCCGCCCGCATGGGCGCCGCGTCCGTCCGATTTGCTGCTGGACGGCTTTGCCGTCCTGGTCACCGAAGGACGCGCCGCAGCGGCGCCCATGTTGCGGCGGGCAGCGCAAGTCTTTGCCGAGGAAAAGATCCCCTTCGAGGAAGGACTGCGATGGGGCTGGCAGGCAACCATTCCCCCCATCATGCTGTGGGACGAGGAGCTCTGGTATACGCCTCTGGTCCGGCAGATCCAGTCCGTCCGCGACGCGGGCTTGCTCGCCCACCTCCCGATCGATGTGAACTCGCTGGGCATTCTGGCGACCTTGCGCGGCGACTTCGCGGAGGCTGCCTCGCTGATCGCGGAGGCTGATGCGATCGCGGAAGCGACCGGGACCAGCATCGCCCCGTATGCAGCCGTATTGCTCGCCGGTTTCCGGGGGTCAGAAGCCGAGGCCTCCCAGCTTATCGAGGCGGTGAGGACGGACGCGCGAGTTGCCGGGCAGGGCGCGGGGATCCAGTGGTGCCAGATGGTATCGGGAATCCTCTACAACGGCCTGGGCCGCTACGAGAAGGCCCTGACAGAGGCCCAGCAGGCCAGCGAGCAGGCGCCTGAACTGTGGGTTTCCATGTGGGCGCTCCCTGAGCTTATTGAGGCGGCCAGCAGGACGGGGCAGACTCAGCTGGCCGCCGACGCGCTCGAGCGGCTGGCCGAGGCGACGAGCATCGGTCAGACCGACTGGGGGCTGGGGATATACGCGCGCTGCCGGGCGCTGCTCAGCGACCGCGAGGACGCGGAGGACTCCTACCGCGAGGCGATCGACCGGTTGAGCCGCACAGGCTTTCGTCCCGAGCTCGCTCGCGCGCACCTACTGCACGGGGAGTGGCTGCGCCGCCAAGGCCGCCGGGCCGACGCGCGCGTGCAGCTCCGCACCGCCCACGACATGTTCGCTGGATCCGGCATGGAGGCATTCGCCGAGCGTGCCCGCCGCGAGCTGGCGGCCACGGGTGAGACCGCCTACAAGCGCACCGTCCAAGCGCGCGACACGCTCACCCCCCAAGAGGCCCAGATCGCCGGCCTGGCCCGCGGCGGCCTCTCCAACCCCGAGATCGCCGCGCAGCTGTTCCTCAGCCCCGCCACGGTCGCCTACCACCTGCGGAAAGTCTTCTCAAAGCTCGGCATCAGCTCCCGCAACCAGCTCGCTCCTGCGCTTCCTGCACGACCAGGCGCAGCACCGCTCGTCGCGCCGCAGGGCTGATCCCCGGCCCGATCCGCGCACTGCGGCGGCCGTCCCGGAGTGGCCGGCGATCAAGACGCTATCCGCCACTGGGTCGCGGCTACCAGGCCCTGGCGGATGCGCGCCGAACCTAGCGTGGATGTCATATCTCAACCGTCCGTGCGTCATGGCGGCGTGACGCTCGCGGAGCCATCCCGCGAGTTGCCCTGCAACGGAGGCAAGCATGTGTCAGCATCAGCAGCGGTGCCCGGCGCGGGCCTGCGCAAGATCGGCGGGTCGGTACGCGTTCTCCTTGGGCTCCCGAGTCACTCACCTTGATGCTGAAATGGTGGCGTGGACGTTCTGAGCAGCCGGATCCTGCTGCGGCCCAGCGACCTGGATCGCAGCCGCCGCTTCTACCGCGATGTACTTGGCCTGGCCATCTACCGGGAGTTCGGCCCCCCGGAGGATCCCGGCGTGGTGTTCTTCCTCGGCCCGGGATTGCTCGAGGTCTCGGGGCGCAGTGACGGCCCTGCCGGGAACTCGGTAAAGATCTGGATCCAGGTACGGAACGTCCGCGCCGAGCACGCCCGGCTGGCCGCGGCCGGCGTCCCGGTCATCCGGGAGCCTGCCGCGGAGCCCTGGGGCTTGACCGAGATGTGGATCGAGGACCCCGACGGCATCCGGATCGTCTTGGTCGAGGTTCCCGCCGATCACCCTCTCCGCCGTGACCCAAGACCGGCATCACCGCCAAGGTGACGAGCCCTATGCGGCATGGGCTCTTGATGACCGTGCAGGCTTACCCGCCTTACCTGCATCCGCCTGTGACCGCAAGCGTTCGATTTGGGGTTTCTGCGGTCATGGTTGCCTTGGTCTAGGGATGGCTGAGTCTGCTCCCTGTCCCCTGATAGCTGCCGGTTCTGCGACCCGGGCGGGCGGGTCACAGGGGCGCGTAGCGCCCGCGCAGCCAATGCCGCGTCGTTAAGCGCGGTCGCTGGGCGTCAACCGGTAACGATCTCGTTTGGTTTACGGGCTTGCCGAGGCTGTGACTGGCCCGGGTGGTCCGGGAAGGGCATACCTGCCTTGCCCGGTCTTGGCGAGGAAGCCCAGGCGGGTCCATTCGGCGAGCTGGGTGAGCATGTTGCGGGGCTTGATGCCGAGCATGGCCGCGAGGTCGCGTCCGGCCCAGTCGCGTCCGGGCTGGCTGGCCATGATGCCGGTGACCTTTTCTCTTCTGGTGTCAGGCTGAGGCGGGCGGGGACCTGGCGGCTGGTTCTTGCGGCTGCGTGGCTGGGCTGCGGGCCGGTCCGGGGGCGGGGCGATGATGGTGACCTGCACTCGGGTGATCCGCGTGGGCAGCCCGGGCCGGTCCTGGCCGCGGAGGTGGTACCGGGAGGTGGAGCATTTGACTTTCCGGGCGCTGTAGCGTGCCCGCCGGGCGGGCAGCAGGCCTGCCAGGACGGCGCGGCCGATCCGGCCGGTGTCGCCCGGGCTGCCGGGGTCTTCGATGCCGTGCGCGGTGATGACCTGCTCCCGCGCGGTTTCGAGTGCGGCGGTGAAGCTGGCCCGGTCCGGGTCGGTGCCCGGGACCGATCCGGTGGCGGCGGTCATGGCCATGCGCAGCACCTGGTAGATGGTCAGCAGCGCCCATACTTCCTGCTCGGCGCCGGCCCGGTCGCGGGAGCGGAGCACGTACCCGCCGAGCAGGGTGTGCCGCAGCGCGAGGTAGGTGACCTCGATTTCCCACCGCTCATGGTAGAGGCGGACCAGGTCCACGGCCGGGTAGCGGCGCCAGTCCAGCAGCGTGGTGATCAGCCGGTAGCTGTCCCCGAGCCGGGTCCCGTCGGCACCGTGCACGTCCAGGCCGGCCTCGACGATCCGTACCCGGAGGCCGTCGATCCGGGACAGGTAGGACCCGTCGGGCAAGACCTCCAGGACCGGGGGCTTGCGGGCGGCGCTGCCGCGGACCAGGACGTGCGCCCCGGTCGCGGCGGCTTCCGTCAGCAGGTCCGCCGCGTCGTAGGCCCGGTCAGCCAGCAGCAGCATCCCCTCGCGCAGCAGCGGGACGAGCTTGCGGGCCAGCGGCACCTCGCTGCGCTCGCCCTTCCCGCCGATGACCGCGCCGAGCAGCCCGCGGGTGCCGGTCTCGGCCAGGGCCACGATCCGCATCGCCGGGTACCCGGCCAGGCCCAAACTGGTCATCGTCTTGCCCAGCCAGGACCGGTTCCGGTCACTGTCAGGCACTTTCACCGAGTTCAGGCCGTCGAACGCGACGGTGCGCAGTCCACGGTAGAAGACGCCCGGGGTTCCCGGCGGCGCGAGCGGGACCGCGACCGTCTCGAACAGGGCCTTCACCGGAGCCGGGCCGAGCCGGCGGCGCAGGTCCCGCAGCGCCTTCTCCGACGGGCGCGGCAGGCTCAGGTCCTCCAGCGCGGCGGTCATCTTGCCCCAGACCCGCAGGTACCCGATCCCCGGGAACATGGTCATCGCGAGCACGAAGTAGATCCCGACGCGCGAGGGCAGCGCCCGCATCCGCCGCTGCACCGTCCTGGTGCTCTCCAGGACGTCATCGGCCAGCTCAAACGGCAGGTACCGGGTCAGCTCGCCCAGATGACCGGGAGCGAGCACGCCCGCGGCGACCGTGATCAGGCACGGCACGGTCACCATGGCACAATCATTCAACGGAGCTCCTGTGCAGGATCGAAGGTGATGTCGCAATCCCTCGATCTACAGGAGCTCCGCCGCATTCACCGGCACAGCCCACGACCCGTAGCCCGAATGTAACCCGAACGGGTTGACGGCCAGCGCGCACCGCTAACGACGCGGCATTGCCCGCGCAGCGGCGCCGCAGGCGCCCTTGACGCGGCTGTCCGGGAGCGGATCATGCCGGGCGGCAGGGGGCAGGGAGGCCTGGTGGTGGTGGTGCGGGGATCTGGTTCAGCGGTTCAGGCTTGCGGCCTTTCTGTGCGGGGTGACCTGCCGTGGCGGCCGGGGGCGGGGCCGTGAGCAGCCAGCCTTACCTAGGTCCGCGGGGCGGTGGGCGCCCCGGCGACATGATGATTGATCGGGTGTCCCCGGGCTTGCGGGGATGCGGCCGCTCAGTCTAATCAGGCCGTCCGCCTGGCTCTGCGCGAGCAGGGCCGGCAGTGGCTGACAGCGGCTCGGCGGGAGCTGGCCGCGGTGGTCCCCATCGGGTGAGTTCGGCTGCGGCGGGCCCGGCCGGGCCGGCGCGGTCACGGGCTGGTCACCATGGCGGTGAGGGTCTCAGGCGACGGCGAGGGCGTCGTCGCCGAGCTCGGCCAGGATGTGGCAGGCCTGCCGGAGGATCTTGCGGGCCTCGGACAGCGCGGCGCGCTTGCCGTTGCAGCGGTCCTTCACCTGGGCGTAGTAGCGGTAGTCCGGGGCCGAGGACCGGGCGTGGGTCTTGCCGGCCTCATAGACCGCCCAGCGCAGCACCGGCGGCCCCTGCCGGGACAGCCGCCCGGGCGGGCCCTTGCGGTCCGAGGAGTGGACGGTGACGTCTAGCCCGGCGAACCGGACCGCCTTGCGGGAAGAGGAGAACCGGTCTTTCCCGGCCAGCCAGCTGGTCATCGCCAGCGCGGTGACCGGCCCGACCCCGTACAGCCGCGCGGCCAGGACCTTAGCGCCGGCCAGGTGCCGGGCGGCGTCGGTCAGCTCATGCCGTACCGCGTGCAGCCGGGCCTCCAGGGCCTCGGTCACCTCCAGGGCGGTGGCGACCTGCAGCTGCCCGGCCGGTGACAGGTGAGCGGCCGCGGCCGCCCGCAGCGCGGCCAGGCCCTGCTCGCTGCGCAGCGTGCCCTCGCCCAGCGCCGGGGCGCCCTGGTGGAACAAGACCGCGTGGATGCGCTGTGCCCAGGCCGTGTGCTCGGCCCGCAGGTCGTGATACAGCTCGAGCAGCGCCCGGCACTCCAGGATGTGACCGGGCGGGATCCAGCACTCCGGCAGCCGGCCCTCGGCCAGCAGCATCCGCAGATGCCGGCAGTCGGTCTTGTCGGTCTTGGCGTGCCGCTTGCGGCCGCGGGCGAACGCGGTATCGGCCGGCTCGGCCAGATGCGCCATGGCCCCGGCCGCGGCCAGCTCCTCGACGACATACCGCCACCCGGTGCACCCCTCAACCGCGAACGCGACATCCTCAAGGCCGGCGAACCGCGCCAGCCAGGCCCGCAGGTGCTCCCGGTCAGCCGGGCTGATCTGGCCGCGGCACACCTGCCCGGTCACGGTGTCGAGGTAGTCGAAGGTGATCTGTTTCCGGTGAATATCCAGCCCGCCTACGATAGGCATCGGGACCTCCTCAAGCTCCGGAGGGGCGCACACCCCTCCATGCGGATTGCCTACGCAGTCAATCCTGACGCGCGTCTGAGCTGGGGAGGTCTCCCGGCACCCCGCCTGCGGCCTCAGCTCAGTCCGGCCCGATGCATGTCATCTAATGCGTTCTGAAGAGTTGGTCGCGGATGCCTGTCGGCTGGTGCATAGGGAATGTTCTGCGCAGGGCGCAGAGCATCGGGCACCGCCTCCGCGGACAGGGCAGCGGTGCTGAGCGGATCGTCGTGCGCTTGGTGACGGTATGCCGCGTCTACCATGTTGTGGTGGCACTGGCCAAGGACGTTGCCGTGGCGCTGGCGCGGTGGCTGCGCCGCGTTGACTCGGTGACGCCGCTGGGCGGGGGGTGGAATTCCAGTACCTGGCTTGTCGCGGCGGGTGACGAGCGGTACGTGGCCAAGCTCGTGGATCACCTCGATGCACAGGGACTGGACGCCGGCCTACGGCTGGCTGAATTCGCTACCGCATCGGGGCTGCCCTGCGGCGCCCCAGTGCGCACCCGCGGCGGGGAACTCACCATCGGTTTGTCCGAGGGCGCACTGGCGCTGCTGCGGTATGTGCCGGGAAATCCGCCGGAGCTATCCTCGCCGGACCAAGTCGGGCGCGCGGGGCGGGTCCTGGCCCGGGCTCACAAGGTGCTGCGTGACTACCCGGCCGGTGACGAGTCCCGCTACCGGTGGCCGTGGGAATGGGTGACCCGGTGCCTGGACACCGTGACCATGTCCGCGGAGGTCAACGCGGCAGCGCGCCGTGCCTGGCAGGAGGCCGTGGCCGCAGCCGGGGACCACCACCTGACGATCTCGCTCATCCACGCCGACCCCGGCCCGGATAGTTTCCTGCTCAGCAGTACCGGCGCCGGGGAGGACGCGCTGATCGACTGGGCCACTCCGCTGCGCGGGCCGCTGCTATATGACCTGGCCAGCTTCGCCGTGCTCACCCGGCCGACAGGCCCGCATGCTGCGCAGTGGTTCACCGAGGGCTATGCCCAGGAGATGCCGGAGATCGGCCCGGAACTCGCCCACCTGGGCTGCCTGGTACAGGCGCGCTGGGTCGCTCAGGCGATCTATTTCGCCTCGCGCATCGAGCGCGGGATCGACCGCGGGCCCGGCCCACCGAACACCAACCAAGAAGGCCTGGCCACCGCCTACGAGGGGATGACCGCTGGATCCGGCTAGAGGGCTTGAACAGCCGGGGCCTGCCGGCTTGATCAGATGCCGCGCAGTGTGGTGGTGCACACGGGTGGAGCATGCGGCCTGAACTACAGCAAGAGGCAGCTGCGCTGCGTGCACGGCTCAGGCACGTGTACTGGCTTGGTGGCGGGAGCGGCGCTGGCAAGTCAACCATCGCACGCCGCCTGGCGGCTCAGCACGGCCTGCGCTTGTACGCGACCGACGCGGCGATGGCGGCGCACGACGGGCGCACCACCCGGCACGATACCCCGTTCCTGAGCGAGTTCAAGGCCATGAGCATGGACGAACGCTGGGTGAACCGATCGCCAGAAACCATGCTTGAAACCTTCCACTGGTACCGCGGCGAGGGATTCGGCTTGATCGTCGAAGACCTACTGCGCCTCCCGGAGGAACCCGGCGCGATCGCGGAAGGTTTCCGGCTGTTGCCACGCTTGGTGAAGCCGCTGCTTACCACGCCGCACCACGCCGTGTGGCTGCTGCCGACGCCCGAGTTCCGCCGGGCCGCGTTCGCCAGCCGGGGCTCCCTGTGGGAGATCGCCCGCAAGACCAGCGATCCGGAAAGGGCTCTGCAAAACCTGCTGGAACGTGACCGGATGTTCACAGACCGCCTTCGCCAGGAGGCCGGCCGCCTAGGCCTGCCCGTCATCGAAATCAGTACCGCGATGACCGAGGATGGGTTGGCCCGCCGCATCACGGAGGTGTTCGGACTGTGAGCCGGCCATCTCGATGGGATGCTCCCCTTCTTCGCCTGGCATATCCAGCGTGCCTTGGTCACCGGTAAATACGTTGCCGCATGTCGGCGTGCAGTCCTACGATGGCCGCGCCGCGGCAAGACATGTCCTCTGTATCAGGAAGGAGGTGCTCGCGATGTTCGCTAATCGTCAGACGCCTCCAGGGGTTGCTCTCTAGCAATCCTGGAGACGCGCTGCGGGCACCCTCAGGAATCTGGCCTCAGCCAATCCTGAGGGTGCCTTCTATCCGAAGAGGGATTAATTGCCATCTCCACACCTGAGTCGCGGGGTGCCATAACCCGTATATTCTCGCTGAGCTGGGTTTCCGCGATCGTCAGGAGGCTCTCTGGACCACCGGCCGCTGGACGGTGCTCAGAGGATCATTTTCGGCGGTGTCAGCGGCGGCCCTCTGGGTCAATCTCGACGGTCATCAGACCGTCACCGTGACGATGGATCACCTTCCAGGCGCCGTCCTCACGCCGGTAGACGGACGTCGCTCTCAGCCTCATTTCCTCCGGCTCACCGTGGATATGCCGAGTGAGCCGCTCAAGCTCGACGGTGAAACCGAACGTATCGTCGAAACCAGCGGCGAGGTTCTCCGCGCTCCAGGTCTCGTAGTTCAGCGTCCTGGCTGCTGCGGTCAAGAGCTTGCTCACCTCGTCAATACCGACCTGGTGACCGCCGACCCCTCCCATGAGCGAAACGTCGTCAGCATGCGACCACAGTTCAAGATACGGCCGCGGGTTACCGCCGGTATGCTGCCTGAGGGCGTCATGACACCGCTCGATGAACTCGGAGAACTCGGCACTGCCAGCATCCGGTCTACCTGTCGCAGGCTCCATAACTTCTCCTTTCTCTGGCCGAAATCCTGTCGGCTTGAGATCCATTCTTCGCACCTCTCGTTGCCGGTCGCTAGACATCTACCACTAGGAAGGATGCCGACGGGCACCTGTTGCCTAACCGGCAGACCCTCATGCTGGCCGGATCACGGCTTCCCCGGAGGTCCTGAAACTCGCCGGCTTGCAGCCACGCCGCCGCCGTGGCGCCGTCCGAGACACGCCCGTGACGCAATCCGGGCCGAGCGCCCGGCACCGGCGGAAGCCTAAGCTCGGGTGCCGGCATCGCTGCCGGGATCTGATGGCCACCGGTTTAAGGCGAAGAGTGCCGGGCATGGCTGAAGACGATGCCCAACCTCGCCCGGCGTCTGTGCATGTCCACGTCGAAGGCGCTGAACACGAACCCGCTGACAATTCGCGTCGATCTGGATAGCGAATGAGCTCGCTTCGGTGAC
>Ga0210401_10006057_pt1 | contig 12355 bp, 5 predicted proteins | sample IncBWH32MmetaG_FD_150866 | JGI IMG/M metagenome (GOLD analysis project Ga0210401, IMG submission 150866) | Forest soil microbial communities from Barre Woods Harvard Forest LTER site, Petersham, Massachusetts, United States - Inc-BW-H-32-M | ecosystem: Environmental > Terrestrial > Soil >... | reverse complement strand
GCATTCTTTAACAAATTGGAACTTGAGATTTCCGGTGGCCAGAACATCCCTTTGCGGCTTGTACCCAAAGTCCGCGCTGAACTGTTTTTATTTCGTGTGGGTGTCGGGATCTTCTCGCTTGCCTTGGCGCCGCGACGCGATGGGTTGACATGTCACGAGATGCTGAGGCTGAACTACGGCCTTTCGCAGCTTCGAGAGCAGGTCGCTAGCCGCTTGTGCGTCACACGCATCACAGATCGAAGCCCGGCTCAAAATCGGGGCACGCAGCAAGACTGCAGCGTGCCAATCGAGGAGCACACCGATATTTCGTTATTACATCAATTCCTCGGCCGGAGAGAGGATACCTTCGCTCTGGGTGAGCTGGTGGCAAAGCTGCTGCAACCCATGAAGAAATTTTCGATGGAAAGACATCTCAGACACGGCGGTAGAGAGGCGGCCGATGGTGCACAGGGGTTCTTCGGAGATTCAGTTGAGCTAGCGCAGCAGCAACTCTCTGTTTATAGCTCGGTGCAATTCGGTGTGGACGTGGATTTTGAGGTTCCTGACATTGTCGCAACCCTCTCTGCCTTTCTATCGAAACTTGCACAAGTGGAAGAGCCCGAGCACGCCGGTGCACCGCGAAATATCCTGGGGATCCCAAATGATGTCCTGAACCGAAAACACTGGGCGGCGGTCGGCTTGCTTGGCGCGGCGCACATCGTTGCCGACCAACAGGCTCCCGAACATTCATTCAATTCAGCGCGGCTGGGCCGGGCGTTCATGAAATATTTCATTCCCTATTTGCTGGCCTCGCATCAACGTCTGGCACTGCAGGGCATTATTCACGACGCTGACCGTGCAACGTTTGCCGGGGCCGGGTCGAAACCAAGCCACCGTCATGAATTGCGACAGTGTCTGCTCGAGTTTGCGCTTAGAGGATACTTCACCCAGGTTAGCAGTCGAGACGCGCTGCATCGTTACTATCATATCTCTCAGGACGGACTCGAGGTCCGCAATATCCTGGAAGATACGCGCCGCGCAGTTGGCGACATCGAAGCCAAGGAAACGGCGAAACTAATGACGGAGCACCTCGGGGCAATCCGCGGCGTTCAGGAAAAAGTAGAAGTGCTGGAATTCGCCGTGATCGCCGCAAGCGTTTGGGCCGTCCTAGAGAGTCTCACTCCAGGTCTACGTGAGTGGGAACCTCAACTACCCTGGCACTTCATCGCATTTGTGGCTGCCATAGCGTGTTCCTTCTTGCTGCGCGCGGTCATTGACCTATGGAACAAGCACAATCTGGGGAATTAAGCCGCACATCGATTTGGCCAGCTCGACCGAGCCCCGCTCGACTATCTCGTTTCCTCTCGGCTGTGTGCCGACGCGTTAACCATTTCAGGGCGACACCGCGAGCTAACGCGAGCTGTAAAATTCATTCTGCCGCGTGAAAAACAGCCATCGCCTTCTACCTGTGTTCTGGAGTAAATTCCTCCGGAGTCAGAGATGAACAGGGCCTCCATATCGGCTGAGCTGCCTTTTCCAATCGCTTTCATGCACCGTCTGATCGAAACGGAGCCTGATTATTCCTCCAGCTACCAGCGCATGCTCGATTGTTATGAAACACTCATCCGTTACTGCGCGATGGTTCAGATCAGCGACTATTTTTCGGTCGGTTTTCCCAATGCGGAACTCAACCGAATTCTGCTGGGCCGGCTAAAAAGAAATCTCGCACTAGGGCATTGGATCGAGCTTGTTCGTCAAATCACCTCGCTGCAGAGGAGCGGAACAATTAAAGCTTTCATACCAGAGATGGCCCAATTTTACTTTCGTCCAGGCGGCGAAACTCTAACATTAGAGGCGGAAATCTTTGATTCGAAGCTGGTTGCAATCCGAAACAACTGGGCCCATCCCCGAGAGACGCGTTCGACGGAGAACATCGAGCAAAAACTCGAAGAGCATCGAGTGCTACTCGACACTGTGCTGGCAAAGCTCGCTTTTCTGGAAAGGTACACACTCTACGTTCCAATAAGAGGTCCGAGGCCGGGCGTAATCAAAGACGCATTTGTGCTCATGGGACCAAATGAGCGTCTGCGCGTGGCGCGTGACTTGAATCTGCAACTTTGTTCGCCAGTTCGGGAGCATCTCGAATACGAAATGACCGCATTCTTAGTCTCAGAAGCCGATCACTCGCAGCAGCTATTGCTCTATCCTCTCTCGGTTTTCGCTAACCGAGGCGGTGCCGAGGATTTGTTTCTACTGGAGGCCTGCGAGTCGCACAAAGAAATCTTGAGCGGTTTGTCTTACCGAGGCGTGCGCATCGGCCAGCAACCGCTGGACATTCGGCCGGGCTCCGAATATACGCAGGTGATAGACCGGTTCCGATCGCTCCTAACCGGCCTGGGGGCGGGCCAAAAAGATTCCGCTCCGCATACAGTGCCCGCTGGCGAAGATAGTTCGAGTCCTGACTTCGCTGTTCAGGACCAAATCATTGAAGAGCAGACGCGAACGTTCGTCGGCCGGGTGTACGCACAGAATGCGCTGGAGGAATTCGTTGCCAAACGGCCGTGCGGGTATTTCATCGTGCGTGGAGGTCCAGGACAGGGTAAGACGGCCTTCCTTTGCCAACTAGTCCAGAAGAATGGATTTATTCGCCATCTGATAAATCGTACCGGAGGGCGCGCCGATCCGCGCCTGATATTGCGATCGCTCGTGTCTCAGATAGCTCCACGTACCCATCGTCATGTTACCGTTCCGGAGTCAATTCCAGATCTAATGAAGCTTTGGGAAGAGCTTTTGGCCCTGGCTTCACGGAAAAGCCCGGTCGTAGTTGCAATCGACGGCCTCGACGAATTGCCCGGGCGGGGAATCGAAGATATTCCCTATTTAATTACCGAGGGCCTTCCTAAGGGTGCGTACATAGTGGTTACCTTGCGTCCCGGCGAACTCATGGATCGCCTTGAAGATTACATTTCGGGCCTCGCCTACCAAATCTATGATCTTGGTCCACTTGAACTTTCCGAGATGCGGGAAATTCTGCGGGCACGCGCGCCGCAGATTACCGAAGCCGAGTTGGAGCGTATCGCCGAAGCTTCACAAGGAAACCCACTCTATCTGCGCGCCGTGGTGGACGAGCTCCAAGGTAATGCGAATTTCAACCTTCACGACTTACCCTCCACTCTAGAGGGATTCTTTCGCCGTGCGACCACACATCTCCGGGAGGTCAAGAACGAGAAACTCCGAGAGGTGATTGGTTTGCTCGCGGTGACACGCAAACCATTGTCCCTGCGAGAACTCCATCAAATCATTGGTGCGACGCAGCGAGAGACTTATGAGGAAGGAATTCTCCCGGTCAGGTCATTCCTGCTCGAGATGGACGGCGCGTATTCCTTCTACCACGCATGGTTTCATGAGTTCGTCACGCGCAAATTGCTCTATGAAGACGAATTGCGCGAGTCTCATCGCAAACTGGGAGAGTGGCTGCAGGGTGGCGAAAGTCGAACATTCGATTACCGCTGGGCCTCACTGGCCTATCATTTGTTCCAGTCCGGCGATCATGGCAGATTGATCGAGGTGATCAACACTGAATTCCTAGCGGAAAAAGTACGGCGGTTTGGATATGCGGTTCTCGAAGATGTCGAGCTATTGGCCCGTTCGTTTCTCGAGGCAGGTGACCCGGCCTCGGTTGAGCGCTGCGTAGCCATCGTCGAAAAACTACGAACAATAGTGGGCGGCGACATTATCGACGATGCAACCAGAGCATTGCGGCCTTTTCGGCCTGGGCCAGCTTCGTTCCGCACTCGCCTCATTGCACCCGAAATCCGGACGATTCCAGGTCTCGACGTATATATTGGCGCTCTACCTAGGACCGACGTGTCAGCAGACTTCTTCGAGGTTGTTCCCGTTGGCGAACAACAGTTGGTTATAGGTATAGGCGATGCACCCGGCGCCGGCCTCAAAAGTGCATTCGTCGCGCGATTTCTTGGTAATTTATTACATCAACTGGTTCAGAAATCGTCGACGATTCACGTAGGAGAAATACTCTCGAAACTGAATTCAACGATCGGCACGAATCAATATTTTGAAAGAATCTCCATGCAGTGCGTCAACCTAGACCCAGGGCGAGGAATTTTTCACATCGCTAACGCGGGCCACCCTGATCCAATCCTCTACTCCGCTCGTCGTGGCAAGTGCGACATCCTGCCTTTGTCTGGGGATCTGCTTCACGATCCTTTCGAACTGGAGGCGCAAGCGAGCGTTTATGAGGAATACGCTGCGGAGATCACGCCCGGAGATATTCTAGTATTGCTTACCGATGGTTTGACAGAAGCACATCGGCTGGATGGTAACCAATACGGCCACCGATTTACGAAAATCATAGAGTACAACGCTGGGCGAGGTTCAAAGGCCATCGGAGAGGCCATCCTGGACGATTGGCGTGTGCACCCGCGCGATGAAGACTATGCGGACGACGTGACCGTTGTCGCGATTACAGTTAATGCGTTCGACCGCCAGAATACCTCAAAGCGGCGCTAGGCTGTGGAAGTAGCCGATGCGACTCAGACATGCTTCGGCGTGTGGATATGGCCGTGTCGCAGAAATGGGAAACTTTCAAGTTGATATGCCGTGAACGTCGGAGAAACAAGTGCAGATCAACGTTCGAAAAGTCGCTGGGGTCAACATACTCGACATAACTGGATCATTAACTCTGGGTGAACCTCTAAGCATGCTACGCGAGACGATTCGCAGACTCGTAGACTCCGGTGAGAAAAAACTATTGCTGAATCTTGTCGATATGCCGTATGTCGACAGCGGTGGGGTAGGGACGCTCCTGTCCTGTTGGCATAGCGCTTACGCAACTGGTGGGGTACTAAAAATGTATCGCCCCGCCGGGAAACCAAGGGCAGTTCTCCAGATGATCAGGATGGGTCCGCTTGTGCTAAGTAAAGGAGACTCGGAGAGAGAAGCGATCGACGAGGTCAACGCGATATTTGACGTTAAACTACGGTGTTCCTGTCCACTTCATGGATGCAACGGTTGGGCACCTGTGCAATCCTTGGACGAAACAGAATTCAGGTGTGTCAGTTGCAAATCCGAGTTTACAATCGCTAACCCCGTGGGCTCTGAAAAACAAGCCTCCGTCAAAATCGTTTGGCTCCTGAAACACTATCTTCAAGACGGTCTAGAAACGAACGTCTCGCTATTATTCAGCCCGCCATTCATGATCGAACTTGTCGGGCGGCTCGAATTGTTCTCCTTTAATTTTCTGAAGAAGGCGTGGCTTGGGATTCGACCTCCACGAAGGGCGATCTTTGACCTAAGTCAAACGACTCACGTCAGCGACAAAGGCCGGCAGGCATTGCTCGATCTGCTCTCCAACACCGGTGGGGATAAGGCCGCCATTTTGATGGAAGGCTGTAGCGGGCATAGCATTGAGGCATTTCCGCCAGCATCGCCCATCCACGAAAAGAAAGCCGCAGCTGTTGCATCGCTCGGTGACATTTCCAGCATGCCTCCTTGGATTGTTGTAATAAACCCGATTGAGCCTAATAAGAGAATATTGCTTTAGGAAAATAAGAATTGAGATTAGGTCGTTCGATCGATCTGCGCGTCACAAACGTTGCAGCGGCGGGCAATCCATGCTTCGAGACCCGTCTCGGGCGCGGGCTTGGCGCAGTTTGGCCACGGGGGAGCAACGGATTGACCAGGCACTGCATACCCGCGCCTCCCTGACCGAGTGCACCCCTCAACAATTACTTGCACAGACCAGGAAGACCCGCCACGGGTCGACCCGAAGGGTCCCATTCGCACGCAAACACGAGGTCGACCGGTAGTTTCCCGAAAAACTGCAATCACGGCGAAGTACTCCGTCGACCGCAGAGGAAGAGTCACGAGGCGCTAAATGGCCGAGTTGCCATTAATACGGTGGCGTGGTGGAAACATGGAGCACCACTCTCTACTTAAACGTTCAAGTGAGTGTTGACCAGCCGCGTACGTTCGCCAAAGCTAATTCTTTGGTGCTCCGAGGCCAGGAATGTGATACCGGCGCATCATTTGTGTGCGCCATGCCGCCGCATTCTCCATAGGAGTCAGATGACCTTGGGGCGTTGTGCCGTTGACGAGCGCTGAGCCGCGCGGCGCCGCGGGGCTCGTGGTTTCAGCGCTGTCTTCGCAGCCTTCCTCCTCATCCCGTTCGCACGGAACTAGCAGGACCAGGTGTCCGAGGTCCGCGTCGTCGTTAGGGGTAAAACCAAGCGGCGCGGCTTTGGCAAGGATTTCCCCGCGATCATTGATGTTAAACGCGTTGGTCAATTGAAAGCCGGAGCCAGGTGCAATGAGCGTGTTCAGATCGAGCATGGGTCCGCCCTCCTCCCACACGAATGCGTGCAGAAAGTTGCGGCAATCCGAAGACCCACCAACGAGCTGTCCGCGGGAGTTCAGGCCACGGCCGCGGCTGCAGGGATCACCGGGCAGAGTGCCGAGATCATGGATCTTACCGTTCCTCCAAAGAACGGCATCGTGGGTTTGATTGCCTGTAGGGCCAGCAAGATCAGCCGAGCCGACAACATCCCCGGCTTCGTTCAGCCAGATCGCTTCAGAGTTATCGCCGCCAAGAGTGCCCAGGTCCTTGATCACGCCGTCTTCCCAAAAGAACGCATGGCAGCCGGGGCCGCCCGAATTGAACACGGGGAAGTCGCAGGCGGCTGGGTTTGCTGCCAGGCTAGACATGCCGATGACCTGATGGCGATGATTTGCGCATTGCGCAAAGCCATTGGTGCCGCCCAGCGTACCGAGGTCAATCATCTTTCCTTTGTGCCAGAGGAAGGGGTCAGTGTCAGGGAGGCCGGTACTGGAGTTTACCGTTGTCGTGGTGGTAGAGCCTCCGACGACCAAGTCCTCCGGCTGGTTGCTGCAGCTAGCCCCAGGGAAAGCATTGGCTCCGCCCAAGGTTCCGATATCCAATTTCTCCCCGTTCTGCCAGATGAAAGTGTGCGTCGGGAACCCAAAGAATCCAACGGGGTCGGGGTTGGTATTGATGGTGGAAAATCCTATGACCTGGCCCGCATCATTGACATAAATTCCCAAACTTTCCGTTCCGGAATCGAGGGTTCCCAGGTCGATGATCTGACCATGCTTCCAGAGCACAGCGCGAAACTCCGGGATACCGACGACAGGATCAATGGTCGCGCTTTGTGACTGGCCGGTGCTCCAACCACGTGAATTGATGGAGCCCGCAGCGCTGTTGTTGTTCACGGGGAGTGCACCGAGATCCGTGATCACGCCGTCTTTCCATTGAGAGGCATGCGCCTGGAAGCAATCCGGGACATAACAAAAAAATGTCGCGTTCGGATCGGGAAGATCTGTGTCCGCGTACGAAGCCACGACGCCAGAGTTGTTGAGCAGGCTGAAACCGTCGCCATTGACCGAACCGTAGCTGTGCGGCCCGCCAAACGTGCCAAGATCGATGAGCTTGTAATGATGGTGTTTGTTGTCCTGCGCGGCGAGTTGACGTGGTCTCGCCAGCGCAACTACTAAGGTGACCACGGCGCATAGGTTTAAGGCGATGAGCTGTTTCCGGTGCGAAGAATTCATGGTGAGTTCTCCTTGAGTCTGGGCACGTTCAAAACTGCTGCTGTGGACCTTGCGAACAAGAGTGCCATCAAGCTTTGCGAGAGGCTTGCCGATATCCGGGGTTAAGTCAACCGGCCAAATGCCGGACTCTGACTGTACACATAACCCTTTTTTGCGTCATAGGATAGCGGCGCTCCTGAACTTCATATTGAGGTAGCGTACAAATGTGCTAAGCTTTCGGGCACTTTCGGTGGAGAAGTCGCACCGTGGATTCTCCTTCCAATCGGTGCCAGGTTATGAACTTCGGCCTCTTCGAGGCCGACCTTTCTTCAAGAGAGCTACGCAAGCGCGGTCACAGAATTCATTTGCAAGATCAGCCTTTCCAGCTCCTGTCGCTGCTGCTCGAACGACCCGGAGAAGTAGTAACTCGGGAAGAAGTCCGAAAGAAGCTATGGTCCGACGGCACGTACGTCGACTTCGACGAAGGTCTGGACACTGCGCTGAAAAAGTTGCGCTTCGCGCTAGGGGATTCTGCCCAAAATCCCACGTTCATTGAGACCATACCCCGGCGCGGGTACCGCTTCGTCGCTCCGGTCAGCAGGAACGGTCTAGCGACTTATGCGCTCCCGGGCAGCTCCGCAGAGACTCTCGCGGATGGCCCGCCGAACGCCATCGTTCTCGGAGGTCACCACGCCTCGCCGGAAGGTGCTAGGGTTGCGCCCCGAACGGCTGCGCTTCTCAAGTACGCCCTCACCGTCACGGTCGTCATCGCAGCCTTAGCGGTTTTCCATTATTACAAGCGGTCCTCTCCCGCTAGCCCTCTCAACCTTCAAACTCTGGAAATTACGAGACTAACGGACAACGGCATGGTTTCCGGCGTGGCCATTTCTCCGGACGGACGCTTCGCCGTATACGCCAAACGTGATGGTGAAAAAGAGGGTTTGTGGATACGCCAGGTCGTCACGCGCAGCGACGTGCAAATCCTGCCGCCCGATACCAATGGTTTCCACGGGCTGACGTTTTCGCCCGACGGCGACTACATCTATTTCGTTCGTTCTGACAAGAACGACGCTTATTTTAAGTACTTATACTCGATACCGGCCTTGGGAGGAACGGTGCGGAAATTGATTACGGATGTGGATTCTCCCGTTAGCTTCTCCCCCGATGGCCGGCAATTCGTATACGAGCACTGCGCTCAACCAACGAACGATATCGAGATAAAAATTGCCTACGCTGACGGAAGCGGCGATCACGTGCTCGCCGTCGTGCACAACGGAAGCGGTTTTATGTTCCAGCCAGGCCCCAACTGGTCGCCCGATGGAAAAACCATTGCCGTCCCGGTGCTGCTCCTAGAGAAGCCGCAGCGATGGGTTCTGTATTCCGTTTCGACCACGACTGGCGGCTTGCGGGAGCTTTATTCCAGTAGCGATGCGATCGGCCGGCCGGTCTGGATTTCGGGTGGGCGGGATTTGTTGATGCCCCATTCCGATCCGGAACTCCATCGAACGCAACTCTGGACCGTTTCGCTCGCTCTTGGTGAGACGCATCCTTTCACAAACGATCTTACGGATTACGGTCTTGATCTGGATCTAACACGTGACGGGCGAAGCGCAGCAGCCATCGCTACCAAAACCGTCTCGCACGTCTGGTCGGCTCCTGTGACGAACCTCTCGGCTGCTGTGCAAGTCACGACCGGTGATTTCCCGCTTTTGGAGGTTACGGAGACTTCGGATGGCAAGCTGCTTGCAACGGGACGCGATGGTGCACTTTGGATGATGAACGCTGATGGCAGCCAACTCGCACATTTCAGCAATGTCCGCAACGCAAGTGCGGTGACACCGTGCGGTCATTTCATACTTTTCGCATCAGAGGAGCTCGGCACCGTCAGTCTCATCCGAGTGGATAGGTCTGGCATGCAACCGGCCACAATCGCAACCGCTAACCTGTGCTGTCCTGTATGTTCACGGGATGGCAACTCCGCCTTGTATGTAAGCATCGCGCAGCCACAGAAGATTTGGCAGGTACCGATTACGGGTGGAGCTCCTGCGGAAGTCGCCGAAGTTTTGGGCAGTCAGCTAGTGGGCCGGTTGACAATCTCTCCGGACGGGAAACTGCTAGCCTACCCTTACACGCAATACGGCCATGTTCCCTCCGAGGGCCGCAGTGTGGCTGTGGTCCCGATCGACGGAGGTCCACCTGTAAAGAATTTCAAAATATCGCAGGACGCCGACACCCTGCAATGGCGCTGGTCTCCTGATGGGAAGAGCTTGCATTACGTACAGACAGCGGACGGGGCCGCGAACATTTGGGAACAGCCGCTGGCGGGAGGCCAGCCAAAGCAGTTGACGAAATTCACTTCAGGCGAAATCTTCGACTTCAATTGGACTTCCGATGGAAAGCAATTGTTGCTGACTCGCGGCGAAAGGACGAGCGATGTCGTACTGCTTAAAAGTCACCCCTGACGAGCGTCTGCAGAACCATCTTCTGCATCCTGACCAGGCCTCTCGTGGTGAATCGTACCTTCCCCCGAACTCTTCAGCCTCCTAACACCCCACCGGTGCTGGACCTGTGAGCGGCCCGCTAGGATTCGAACCTAGGACCAACGGATTATGAGCGGACGAAAGTAAATTCCCTGTATACCTCTATATTCCTCCCGAGTGCTTCCGGCGCGCGTTTTGGAAAATCACCATACCTGGTATTGCCCTCGTCATCCCTCATTTTGCCCGCATTCCCGTCACAGCGGCGTCACAATACAACGACGCGCAAAAAAAAGGAGACAAACGCTTGCCCAGATTAGAAATCAATCGTCGGCGGCAAGATTGCCGAAAACAGGCCGACCCGCGAGGGTTGTGCGTGATTAGCGGAACGAAACGGATGATCCCATTCCAAATCGTGTCGACCGTCGTGCCGGCCAAAACGTCGCGGCCTATCAGGGGATCACGGAACTTGCCGGATGCAAAGCGAACCCAGGAAATCAAAGGATCGGGCCCAGCGTCTTCTCACATACGGCTCGAAGGCCATGGATGTCGGTAGCGGATCGCCTCATTAGCAGATAGATCGGCATTTTTCTGGCTCCAGTCATTTGGGGTCATACCGATTGGACGCAGCAACCGAGCAGATCAAGCGAATCATGAAGGCCGCCAAGAGCAGAAGGCAATTGCTGACCAACGGATCGATCCTGTATTAGAGGTTGTAACGGGTCGCAATCGGGTCGAATCACCACGCTATTTCCTCTTGAAAACGCACAACAGGGGCTTCATCAATCGCCGTATTCACTGGTACAGTTCTGCGCTGGCGAGGGCGTTACCACTGCTGTCAGTTCCACCGGTGACTAGCACCCGACCATTGTTGAGCAGTGTGGCGGTATGTCCAACTCGAGGGGTTTGTAACACTCCAGCGAGCGTCGAACCTTGTGAGGCCGGAGTATATAGTTCAAACGAATCTAAGACCGTGGATACCGGGGCATCAGGTCCAGAATAAATATAGGTTCCTCCGACAATCAGCACCTTTCCATCCGGAAGCAAAGTCACAGTGTGACTTGTCCGCATTGCGCCAAGGTTGCCCGCCCCGACAAATGATTCTGAGGCCGGATCGAATACCTCAAGACTGGAAACCGAGAATTGATGTTCACTGCCTGCTGAAATCAGCACTTTGCCGTCAGGGAGCAGCGTAGACTTGTGACGATTGCGCGGAATGTTCATCGGCCCGACCGGAGTAAACATGTTGGTTTCGGGATCAAAGAGTTCGGCGCTCGCCACAGTGGTAATCGGCGAATAACTGCTCCACCCGCCCGCGAGCAAGACTTTTCCACTCAATAGAAGAGTCGCTGTGTGGTGCATCCTCGCAGATGTCATATTTTCTATCGCCGTGAAAGCACCGTTTGCCGGGTCAAAGAGCTCCGCCGACTTCTGAGAATCCATGTTGTCCGCGCCACCAGCGATCAAGACCTTCCCATTTGGTAGCACGGTCGCAGTATGACTCCAACGCGCATTGTTCATGTTCCCAACGGAGTTGAATTTTCCGGTTGCAGGGTCGTAGAGTTCCGCGCTTTGGATCGGACCAACATTGTCTTCTCCGCCAGCGATGAGCACCTTTCCATCAGCAACGAGCGTAGCCGTATGACCTTGCCTAGGAGTGATCATGTTTCCAGTCGCCGTGAAGGTACCTTTAGTGGCATCGTACACCTCCGCGCTGGCTAGAACTCCTAAATTGTCAGCACCACCTGCGACGAGCACCATTCCATTTGAAAGGAGCGTAGCCGAGTGCCCAGAGCGGGCTGCGGCCATGCTACCGGTTGTGGAAAATCCAGAGTTTGTCGGCAGTACGACGCTGAAACTGAGACTATTAGACTCAGCAAAGGGAGTGTCGTCGGCGAAGTACCACTTCTGAACATGAAGTTGTGCCGAGACAGGCTTGGCTAAGAGAGCGGCCGGAACCACCGCGGTGAGCTGGGTACTGCTGACAACGGTCGCGGGCAGCGTAGTGTCGCTTCCATTCGCAGACCATACCGCAACCGTGTTGGTCTGATGAGTGCCAGCGTGGCGAAGATCAAGATTTGATCCCGCCATCGTCAGCATGAGATCAGGGCTGCCTGCGGGCTCGCTCGAGGGCGAAAGCGAACTGATTGAAATCCCACCGAACGATGGAGGAGGTGTTGGAGACGGGGGTGTAGGAGATTGGGGGGATTGCGCGGAACTGCCGCCCCCGCAACCCATAAGAGCTAGTGTTAGAACTGATAGTGATAGAACTAATTCGCGTCTCAAATTCACGAGATTCTCCTTTTCCTTCGCAAGGGCGGATCATTACCTCC
>Ga0210401_10006056_pt1 | contig 12355 bp, 11 predicted proteins | sample IncBWH32MmetaG_FD_150866 | JGI IMG/M metagenome (GOLD analysis project Ga0210401, IMG submission 150866) | Forest soil microbial communities from Barre Woods Harvard Forest LTER site, Petersham, Massachusetts, United States - Inc-BW-H-32-M | ecosystem: Environmental > Terrestrial > Soil >... | reverse complement strand
AACTCGCCAAAACCAGGGCTGCTGAGCAGAGACTCAGAGCAGTGAAATTACGTGAGAACGGCATGGAGGCTCCTGAAATTGAGCCGCGAGCGATCGCGGCATAATTAGACAACCTTAACGTTCGATATTGGCGAACCCTCGCTGCGTTGATTCTGCATCGTGCCTCGCCACGCCCAGTAGTGCAAAACAAGGGCCGAAGCTCTTCGGCCCTTGTAGAGCGCGGGGTCAACTCGCAACGATCAGCAACAAGCGAATTCCCGGATGGACGGGATCGATCAGGTAATACTCGCCATCGATGTCATCTACATAGACGTCGTCGTCATAACTCCAGCCTGCGGGCCACGGCTGGCTGTACACAAACCAGTAGCCGCCGTAATTGAAGCGGCGATCGTCGCGACGAGCGACGCGGAAAGCATGTTCCCGTCCGAAGTGAGTGCGGAAATCCTGGTCGGGAATACGGCGGGCGTTGCGATTGCCGGCGTCGCGCTGCACATTGTTGTGCGCGTCGCGCTGTTGCTCCTGGGTCGCGCGATCTTGCTTGGCGCGATCTTTTTCAGTTTGTTGTTCCTGCTTGACGGCTTGTTGCTGTTGCTTTTCGTTCTGCTGTTGCGCCTTGTCCGCTTGTCGTGCGCGGTCGGCTTGTTCCTTGTCCTGCTTCTGATTATCTCGTGGCGGTTGTTTCTCTTGCGGCTTCTCTTGCGGCTGTTTTTCCTTCTCAGGGGGTTGCTGGCGTTCGGGTTCCTGCTTCCTGGGTGCTTCCTGTTGGGGTTTTTCTTTGTCCTTATCCGGCTCCTGGAAGGCATAGGCGGGTGTGCCTATGGCCAAGGTTAGCAGTACTGCGCTGATCGCGAGTTTCATACTTTCTCTCCTGAAGATGCGGCTGCACCGGCTGCTAGAGGGTAATGGCGCCACAGGTTCCTCGGCGTCGGAACGCAAGCGGAACCGCGGCGCTCCACGTGCGGGGAGACGCGGGAACGTGTTTCAAGCTGTGTCTTTCAAGCTGGTGGAGATCAGATGCTGCTGACCCTCGTAAGGTACGCAAAAAGCAGCCAAGACCGGGGGAGAGCGTGTTTTAGTTCGAAGATTTTGCCACCCAACTGGCTGGTTGTTTCATCTAAGGTTGCGAACGTGCCCGATGGTCGTACGTGTACCGGCCCACGTCTGCCTCGCCACACCCTTTTAGTACCGGGCTTGGCGGATCGACGCCGTCGGGAGGAGGAACCCATGAAAAGAGTGGAAGTCGCAATTTTGGCTGGTGCGATGTTACTTGGAGGTTGTGCAACGAAGCGCTATGTGGCGGACCAGGTGGATCCCGTCAACGCCAAAGTCGGAGAGGTCGACCAAAAGCAACAAAGCACACAGAAGCAGTTGGACGAGGCGGAAAACAAGATCAGCGCAGCGGATGAAAAAGCCACCTCGGCCGACGCGCGTGCAGGTGACGCGATTGGGAGAGCCGATGCGGCCTCGAAGAAATCAGATCAGGTCAAGGAGGAATTGCGCGGCGAGTTGAACGATCGGATTGCGAACCTGGATGATTACAAGTCCGCGGGGGACGCCACCGTGCTCTTCAAGTTCAACTCTGCCGAACTCACCAGCGAGGGCAAACAGCAGCTAAACCAACTGGTAACTAGCGAAGTGGGCAACCTAAAGCGGTATTTCATCGCCATCCAGGGATTTACGGACAAGATCGGGTCGGCGGAATATAACTTGAATCTGAGCCGGCGACGGGCCGAGGCGGTGCAAACGTATTTGGTGGCGCAGCACAACGTGCCCGTTTTCCGGATACAAATCGTCGGCTTGGGGAAAGACAAGCCGATAAACGATCAGAAGACCCGGGACGACCGGGAGAAAAATCGGCGCGTGGAAGTGACAGTGTTCAACGCGGACGCCAATCAAGCGGCGAGCAAGAATTCGGCTTCGCGGTGAACCGCAGGAAAACCGACGAGCGCGGCGAGGCCCTGGGACCAGTGCTAACGTGAATCCATAAGAAGGCTCGTGCTGCCGGGTCAACCGCGCGATCCGTAAGGCCTTGGCGCCGCGCTAAGGAATCATGTTTCGGGACGCCATTGATTCCGAGAAGAATCGAAGGCGGGGTGGTTGTCGTGTACCTCGAACGGGCCAGAGGGACGTCTCAATATGCGAAAATTGCCAGAGGGGAAAAACGGTCGGGCTGGAGGAAACTCTTGCAGAAACGGCGACGTGTGGAATACCCTAGGTCACCAATCTTGTTGCTTCTCGTGAAGTAAACCCCTGAGGTGATGTTCTAAGGAGATCCGGGGACGGGTGCCGCCGGGTCCGAGTGGAAGCGAAGGACAAGTACAGGCTCAAATGCGTCTGACGCAGTTCACCGGGAGTAGTGGTTAGTCCCGATGAATGCGTGAATAATACGTGATCTCGTGGTGAGTCTTTTGGGAGGATACGATGCGCAGGTTGTGTCTAACAGTGGCGATTAGCGCGATGCTGGTTCTGCCGGCATGGGCTCAGCAGGCAGAAGATAGCACGCGCGACGGGGCGAAGACTGCGGCGGAAAGCACGGCGGCGGCAAGTCCGGCGGAGACCACCAATGCGGTTCCGGTGGCCTCGCGAAGCAGCTTTGCCATTCCGGACGTTCCGCGGGCGACACCATTTCCGGGTCCGGCTGCGTCCGCAAGCAGTGACGAAGACGGGCCGGGATTCTTGGTGCCAAAGTTTGAACTAGCGGCCATGTACAGCTACATCAATTTTCAACCGGGTAGCGGCTTCCCTAACTTCAACAGCGAGGGCGGAACAGGATCATTTACCTACAACGCGAATAAGTGGCTCGGGCTGACGGCTGAAGCTGGCGCGTACGGGTTCTCCAGAAGCGTCCCGGGCGTGGGGAAACCTGAGGGTGGCTTCCAGACCTATCTGTTCGGGCCGCGACTGAACCTGCGCCGGAAGTATTTTGTTCCTTTCGTTGAATTTCTAATCGGCGATTTCCGTGCAGACGGGCAGGTCACTGGCGGTCCCCACCAGAGCTCCTTCGCTCTAGCGGCGGGCGGCGGCGTTGATGTGGTATTCACCAAGCACATCGCGTGGCGATTCGCACAACTTGATTATCTGATGACCAACGCAAACGGGATATATCTCAATGTCAACGGACGTCAGAACAATTTCCGCGCAGGAACGGGCTTGGTGATTCGCTGGGGCTTCCCGCCACCGCCACCACCACCGCCATCGGGACCACCGACGGCTTCGTGCTCCGCAAATCCGGCGTCCGTCTACCAGGGCTCCAACGATCCTTCTGCAATTCATGTGACCGCCAGCAGCCCGGCGAGTCTACCTCTGAACTACAGCTACACAGCGACGGGTGGCACGGTGGAAGGCACCGGGCCAGACGCGCGCTGGAACTCTTCGGGCTTGGCCGTGGGCACGTACACGGTTACCGCGAAGGTTGACGATGGAAAAGGCGGCACAACTTCCTGCACCGCGGACATTCAGGTGCAAGAGAAGCCGCATCACCCGCCAACTATTTCGTGCTCGGCGAACCCCAGCTCGATCGCTCCCGGCGAAAAGTCGACGATTACCTCGACGGCCAGCAGCCCGGACAATCTGGATCTGACCTACAGCTACTCCGCAACCGGAGGCCAGGTCACCGGCAACGGTCCGACCGCGACGTTTGACTCCACGGGTTTGCAACCGGGCAGTTACAAGGTAAATTGCTCGGTAACCGACTCCCGCGGCGACAAGGCCGATGGGCAAGCAACCGTCGACGTGCAGCAGCCGCCACCACCGCCGCAAGCTACCAAGGTCGGCGAGTGCGGCTACACCAAGGCGGGCGTTGCGCGCTTCGACAACCTCTGCAAGCGCGTTGGAGACGACGTGGCCTTGCGCTTGAAGAACGACCCCAACGCCAAAGTGGTCATCATCGGCTACGCCGATCCGAAGGAGCCTAAGGCCGCGAAGTTGGCGCAGAGCCGCGCGGACCTGGCCAAGGCCTACCTGGGAGAGAAGGGCATCGACGCGTCGCGCAGCACGACGCGAACCGGCCAAGCCTCCACAGAGAAGGGCACGGAGAAGGAAAACCGCCGCGTCGAATTCATTTTCGTTCCGGAAGGTGCGACGTACTAAACGGGTGACCCGGGGCTCGCAACGCGCTGTCGCCAATCACGGTGGCGGGTAGCGCGAGTCCGGCACCATAATCGAATCAGTCCTGACGGGCCCTCCGAGGTACACCTCGAAGGGCCCGTTTTTCTTTTTGGTATCACCAAGGCCGAGGTGAATTGCGGACCAAAATGAACCTGAAGGCGAAAGGTCCGTTCCGTTCTTGCAAGCGACTCATGGCTGAAAGGTTAAAGCGATATGGCGAGGAAATCGAGCATCGGTCATTCCCAAAACGGTAGATACATATATAGTACAATAGAGGTAATACACTTACTTATTAAGGAATATCAAGACTTCCTGAAATGGAACTGGGGATGCAGGCATACGGTTGTTCGACATCGACACGGAGGATGACAAAGCCATGATGAGCGAAGAAGCGGTGGTCCTGCGCGAAACAGCGCCGATGAATATTCTGATCGTCGATGACGAGCCCACCATCCGCGAGGCTTGCGGAGAAGTAGCGCAGCTGACGGGCATGAACGCGACCATGGTGGCCACTGCGGAGGAGGCCATTGAAATTCTGGAGAACACCGCCGTCGACATTGTGCTGACCGATCTGATGCTGCCGCATACCAGCGGGCTGGAACTGCTCAAGCGCGTTCACGATACGCATCCCAACCTTCCGGTCATCGTGTTGACGCAATACGGAACGATTGACTCGGCGGTGGCCGCCACCCGGATGGGCGCGATCGACTACGTCACGAAACCTTTTCGCATCGAAGAGCTGCGCGCCCGGCTGGAGCGAGCTTCGCGGGCCGTCGAGCTGCAGCAGGAAAATCAACTATTGCGGGAGCAACTGCGCACGCGGCCGGGCTTCGGCGGCCTCATCGGCTTGTCCGAAAGAATGCAACGGGTCTACAAAACGATTCAGAAGGTGAGCCAGCACGAGTACCCGGTTCTGATTTTGGGCGAGAGCGGTACCGGAAAGGAGCTGGTCGCGCGGAGTGTGCATCATTCCGGGGCCCGCAAGGAGCGCGCCTTCGTACCGGTGGACTGCTCGTCGCTGGTGCCCACGCTGATCGAGTCCGAGTTGTTCGGATATGTAAAGGGCGCTTTCACCGGCGCGCTGCATGGAAAGCAGGGTCTGCTCGAGACCGCCCACAGCGGCACTTTGTTTCTCGATGAAATCGGCGAAATGCCCGTCGATCTGCAGTCAAAACTTTTGCGTGTGCTGCAAGAGCGCGAGGTGAAACCAGTTGGCTCGACCGAACGGCGAAAGATTGATGTGCGCATTATCGCAGCGACCAACCGCGATCTCGATGCCGGCATCAAGAACGGATCGTTTCGCCAGGACCTGTATTTCCGCCTGAATGTGGTGCAAATCAAGATTCCTGCGTTGCGCGAGCGTAAGAGCGATATCCCTCTGCTGGTCATTTCGTTCCTGGATAAATTTTCCGATCCTCATCGGCCGGCGCGCACGATCTCTGAGGACGCCATGCGTCGATTAATTTCGTACGACTGGCCAGGGAACGTTCGCGAACTGGAGAATGCCATCGAACGCGCGATGGCGCTGGGTTCGGGTCCGATCCTGCACGTGGCGGATCTGCCGTCGAGCCTGCAATATCCGACCCATGAGCGCGTGCCGGAAAGAGATGAGTTGCTGCCGCTCGAAGAACTCGAGCGCCGGGCGATCCTGCGCACGCTGCGCCAGACCACGGGGGACAAGCTGGCGGCCGCGCGGATTCTGGGAATTGGAAAGACCACGCTGTACCGCAAGCTGAAGCAATATCACATGGAACCGGCGGAGCAGTAAGGAGTTCGCGGCGCGCACGTAGATCGCGCGACGCGACACCTCTCAGATGCAATAAGCATACCCGCAGACCGGGGGCAGCGGTTCAGCTTCCGGCCTGCCGATCATTCGGCTAATTGATTGCTTCGCTGAGAATTTATTGCCCCAGCTTGGAAAAGAAGAATCTCTTGCGGTGTCTGCTTATTCGAAAGAGCAAATAAGTAATAACGGCGATACATGTGCAGATCAGGCCGATGACCCAAGGATTGCTGAATCTCGACTCATCTGTCGGGAATTCGGTCCATCCGTATTGTTTCGCGAGAGCGGCGATAATCTCCAGGCCTAGCGCTTTGCTGTTCTGGCCATTAGTCATCAAGACCAGCCCATCGCCCTTCTCATATGCGAAGAGAAAGGCTACGAATCCGGCGTTCACCCCGGGATGCGAGAAATACCGATTGGGCCCATCTCCCGCGATAGCGAAGCCGAGTGCATAGAATCCTAGAACCCGCTGTAACATCTGATGAGCCGTCGAGGACGACACTATCGCCCCAGGTTTTCCGGCCAAGGCGTCCTGGATCGCCAAAGCAAATAGCGCCAAATCGGAAGGGGTCGTCCACAGACCTGCTACGGCCATCTCGGGATAGGTGTGGGGGCCTCCCCCGATCGCATTCCCGTCGCTATCGTAGGGCATGGCTACCAGCGGCTGTAGTTTCTCAGGAACAGGTTGTTGGAAACTGCTGTGCACCATGTAGAGAGGCTGCAGTACCAGTTCCTGCATCAAGTCAGGGAAGGGCTCGCCAGTCACATCGATCAATATCTGCTGAATGATCGCGTAATTGCCGCCAGCGTATCGAAATTTTGTCCCAGGTACAAAGTCAATCGTCACCGGTGCAGACTTCGCAGGACTCTCGCCGTTAAGCACCTGGACAAGCGTAGGTACCTTTTTTCCAGCGGCGTAGCCCCCAAAACCGTGGACAGTTGCGCCTGCTGTGTGGCTGAGTAATTCACGCAAGGTCACCTTATTCTGTTCCGTAAACCTGTTGGTGGGTAGCTTCCAGCTTCTAAGGTATTGGCTTACATCAACGTCGAGATTAAGTTTTCCCTGCTCTGCAAGTCGCAGCACAGCGAGTGCTGTTAGCGGCATACTGATGGAACTAGCCTGAAAGAAGGTCTCAGGCGTTACCGGTTCACCGCCGACTCTGGCAACCCCAAAAGCCTGAGTCCCCACAGTGTCATTGTGAATAAAGGCCAGGCTTAAACCTGGAACATGGTAATGAGCCATACGATTTGGCACAAAGCGAAGCAAGGATTGTTCGAGCTGCTGCGCTGATAGCGCGGTCGTATGCGTGATCAACGCGATCGCGGAAAACAGTGCCGCTAAGGCAAGACGCCGATTGACCAGAGTCATCGTGATTTCTCGGCCGAAATTGTCTTTGCGCCGCTGAACCAGTTAACTATTTGCCGTCGCACACATGCGACATTGCATAGAATATCGCCATAAACAAGGCGAACGACGAAAGCAACGACAGCGACGTCGTAACCACAATTGAACGTTGCAGCTGAAGTGGCACCGCAACAGAAAACACTTCCGCGAGTGCAGACCGCCACACTCGCACGACTCCGGCCAGCCCTTCACGTTCCCACTCGCCGTCGACCAGATCAGAAAACGTGGCTACCATCTCGCTCCCGAAGCGCAGGCGAAAATCGCGCGGATACGTGAACAACAACATTTTGTAGAGGCTATAACTCACTCGAACAGCGATGGTCATAACATCACTCCGATATTTTCGGCACTAGCTTACGTGCCAAACGCACTACAGATTCCATTCGGCTGATGTCAGCTGCGAGGACTGTCTTTCCCGTGCGGGTCAGCTTGTAATACCTTCTCCGGCTTTCGTGGTCGGATTGACCGCCGGCGTTCTCCGTTTCCTCAATCAAGTCCAGATCCAAGAGCCTCTGGATTGTCGTATAGAGCGTGCCTGGGCCCATACGGAATTGGTTGTCAGAAATTCGGGAGACAGTCTGCATAATGGCGTAGCCGTGCTTCTCCCCCTCGGCCAACGCGAAAAGAATAAAAAAGACTGCGGGAGTGAGCGGGAGCAGGTGTTGCAGATCATCTGGAACGCGATGGGCAGTAGTAGGCATGGCTATGTCAGCTACCGATATAGCAATAACAGATAGTCTGTCAAGTTTTTTGTGAACGGGTCGGCATTCACACTTTGGATGCGGATGCTGTACGGACTGTCCATGACAACTGACCGAGCGCAATCCTCGTGTGTTCATTTCCCAATTTACTCTGCCCGACCCGTGAAAGGTTTGTAGCGCGGCTTAGTCGGTGCAGTTCGGAACGCCGGCCAACCACTGACTCCAGCAACGGGAGCTGCCGCCCTTCTCGCTGGAAGATGCGGCGTCCGACGCATTTGGCGAGGTGTTGCGGCACGAATTGAACAATCCGCTCACGGGAATTCTTGGCAATGCGGAGCTGTTGCTCGCGGAGGTTCGGCGGAAAAATGACGGGCAGCTCCCGAACGGCGGACAGCAAAGGCTCGAGACCATTGCGGCGCTCGCGGTGCGCTTGCGCGAAACCGTGCACCGGCTGAGTCAAGACTGGGAATCGCGCAATCGATTGCCGCAGAGATCTGCCCAGTCGCCTGTCGCGCACTAACCTTGCTTCTGTTCTGCCGGTGGCGAACGCCGGAGCCCTTCGAAGCTCAGGGCAAACAAGCCCGCCCTGCAAATTCCCTTCGAACGACAAGCAGCACAATCCTCCTCTGACATTCACCTCTGACGCTGAGCGACAAAAACTGTCCTCGGTCGGCGAACGCAAACGGTCTTTCCAATACGGCGGCACTCCTGCTAGGCTTACCCATCAGCGCCGTCATCCCCGTGCGAGCGCTACTTCCTCATGAGCGAAACGACTGCTCGCCGCGCCAGTCCAGAACTCTTCCCGGAGCTGTTCCAAGGGCTGCGTCAACTGGAAGGGCGCTTTCCCACCAACGAAATAGCCGCGCGTATCGTGAACGCGGCCATGGCCCAGCCGGATGTTGCTGGGGCGCGTCTCTGGCGTATCGAAAAAGGTGTGGCGGAGGTTTGGGCGGAAGCCGGAAGCTTGCCGCCCGCAGGCGAAGGCGGGCCCGCGGCGGGATCACTACGCGATGCCGCCGCGGACGCGACCTTGTGGACCGGGGCGCTGGGTAGCGATGACTTCCGCGTGCGCATTCTCGAAGTGCGCGGCTCCGGGCCGCTGAGCGATGGGGCGCGCGCGCAACTGGATCTCCTGGCGCGCTTCGCAGCTGTTGTTCTGGCGCTGGCGGAACGCCGCGGCGCGATGGAGGAGCTTTCTTCCATCGTGGAGGCCACCAAGCGGCTGAATTCCACGCTCGATCTCGGCGAGCTGATTCACATCATTTTGCAAATCGCCACACGGCAGACCGGTGCCGAACGCGGCACCGTGTTTCTGATGGATCGAGAGCGCGGCGAGATGTGGTCGCTGGTCGGCCTGGGTCTCGACCAGCACGTCATCCGTTTTGCGGCCGACCGCGGCATCGCCGGATGGGTGGCGCGCAACGGAACGCCCGTTCGCCTTGAGAATGCTTACGAGGACGCGCGCTTCGAGCCCGAATTCGACAAGCGGCTGGGCTTCACTACGCGGCGCCTAATGGGCCTGCCGATTCGCAACGAGTCCGGCGTGATCATCGGCGTGCTGGAACTGTTGAACAAAGCGGAAGCCTTTACCGCGGAAGATGAAGCGTTTCTCGACGCGCTATCCGCGCACGTGGCGCTGGCGCTGGAAAAAGCGCAACTCCACCGTGAGCGCATCGAGAAGGAAAAGATGGAGCGCGATCTGGTGCTCGCGCGCGAAATCCAGGCGGGATTTTTGCCGGAAGCGCCGCCGGTCTGGAAGGGCATCGAGATCTGCGTGTCGCACCGCGCGTCGCAGATGGTGGGCGGCGACTATTATGATTTCCTTCCTGTGAATGCCGGCGGTGAGCAAGCGCTGCTGCTGGTTGTTGCGGATGTGGAGGGAAAAGGCGCGGCGTCGGCGCTGGTGATGGCCAACGTGCAAGCAACCTTGCACGCGCTGGCGGACCACGCGGAGCCACTCGACAAATTGCCGGCGACGATCAATCAGAAAATTCTCGAAGGAGCCCGCGGCTCGCAGGCAGCAGGACGCAACACCAAGTACCTGACGATGTTCATGGCCTTTGTCGAGAACGAAGGACGGGCGCTGCGTTACGTCAACGCCGGGCATGTTCCGCCAGTGGTGATTCGCGCCAACGGAAACCAAGAGTGGCTGGAGACCGGAGGAATGGTTGTGGGGTTGCTCCCGGACGCGCGCTACGATTGCGGCTCCGTGGCACTGGGGAAGGATGATTTGCTGATCGCGTGCACCGACGGCATTACCGAAGCCATGGACACGGAGGGCAACGAATATACCCGCGAAAGGCTGGCGGATTCGGTGGCGAAATGCCGGATGCAAAAGCCCGAAGAAATACTGCGGTGCATCCTGGAGGAAGTCGATCAGCACTCGCGCGGAGGCATGCACGAAGACGACCGAGTTCTGATGGTCATGAAGGTGACGTAATCGAGTTCGTCCAACATTAGAAGTCACAAACTGCTGCAGAGATAGCAAACTTCTCCGTTACTGACTTTTTCCCATTTTGGGACTGGACACTTTAAGAGACCCCTCCCCCCTTTTTTGTAAGTATTCATTCTAGACGCTTAAGTGCCCTTTAGAGTCTGTAACTTACAGATTTAATGGGCTATAGATAGATTCTAGGAATTCTAGGAATTCGCCGCTGCGTAGCCCAGATGTATGCCAGAAAGTCCTCGCGCTCAACGGCGAGACGAAGGACACCCGTTGACGCTCGATTCATCATACATGGCTTACCTTAGATAACATGGCTAGAAGTGCGAGGCGAAGGGTCCCGACGATGCGGGTCTACGGAATGCGAAACGGAAGGAACATTATGATAAATGCTAGGGATGTGCACGAGCCAGATGACGAGAGACTCCCGGAAGAAGACGAAGAAGCGAACATCGAGAACGACGACTTAGACAGCGAAGAAGATGACGAAGAGGATTTGGATGAAGAGGAAGGCGACGACTAGGGCCTTGCGCGGCCCTTTAGACCGCGCGGTCGGATAGTTTTCGCGCTCCTTCGCCGAAGCGGCGGAGTTCCATGGAAATCTCGCGTAGGCGTTTGCGAAGTTCGTCGGGGCTTTCTGGTTTCAGTTGGATCACCGTCGGCCTCGGTGTCGTCATCTGGAAAGGAGACGGGAGGGCAGGATAGCACGAGCCGTCTTTTCTCGTCTGAGAACATCTAACCAACTATGGTCGACTATCACGCCGAACAAGCGGCACACAAGACGGAAGGATGCCCAGCCTGTAAGGGAACGATGAATCTTGTTGGGGATACATACAGGTGCGAACAGTGCGGGCACTTCCGCCAGAATCCGCAGTTACAAACCCTTGTTGAGCGGGGGGACCGAGCGAATCTGACATTTTGCAAGTGCAGGCATTGCCTTGAGAGTCGAGTCGGCGAGACCAGCTGACGCGGCCATTCGGCTCTGACATCGGCTTATCGTGCAGCGGCATCGCTCGTTGTTCTCCTGATCTGGATTTATTACTCGGCGCAAATCCTGCTGTTCGGGGCTGAACTCACGCACGCCTACTCGCTAAAGTATGGTTCACGGGTCCACAACTCTACTGCCCCGTAGCGGCATGTCTGGATTCTGCCTGCGAAACTCTTCGGCGCTTCATGGCGTAAAGTCCTGCATCTGCTTCGCACAACAGACTCTCAATTGAAGTACCGGGTTGCGGATAGATGGCGATGCCGAAGCTGACGGAAAGCGCGGGCCCCTTGCCATCATTGGCAACGCTATCGCAGATGCGGCGTGCCACATGTTTGGCCGCTTCGGCGTTTGTTTCCGGCAAAACAACAGCAAACTCGTCGTCCCCGAAGCGCGCCGCCGTATCGATCTCCCGGCAACAGAAGGATAAAACATCGGCAACCCGGCAGAGCGCTTGGCTTCCGGACATATGTCCGTAGCGGTCGTTGATGAGCTTTAGACCGTCCAGGTCGAATAACAGCACAGCAAACTCTCTTCCGGTGCGTTCGCAGCGCTTAATCTCCATGTCGAGCACGTCCACGAGACGGCGGTAATTCGCCAGGCCAGTCAGCGGATCGCTGGCTGCTTGCCGGCGTAGGTGATCCTCCAACTCTCGCTGTTTGGTGACATCTTCGGCGATGAACCCGCAATCTTGAGGGCCAATTTGGGGCCAATCTCGATTTTTTCCTTCGTCCCTTTCTTCGCCCAAGTCTTCGCGATATGGATCCGGCTAAAAGCAGACTCCTCATGTTCCGCGTGGGCTACCGCTATCTGGCCACGCTTCGCGGTACAGGCAATACCGAGAATCGCCCCATCGCTGAACTTACCGCCCGCTTCAAACTCCCGCTGGCCATTCTCCTCAGCGACCGGAACCGCGTAGACTTTCGCTTCA
>Ga0210401_10006053_pt1 | contig 12361 bp, 13 predicted proteins | sample IncBWH32MmetaG_FD_150866 | JGI IMG/M metagenome (GOLD analysis project Ga0210401, IMG submission 150866) | Forest soil microbial communities from Barre Woods Harvard Forest LTER site, Petersham, Massachusetts, United States - Inc-BW-H-32-M | ecosystem: Environmental > Terrestrial > Soil >... | reverse complement strand
TGACCGCGGAACTGATCGGCGAAGCCCCTGCAACGCCGCCCAAGACCAAGCGGCGCCGCAAGGCCTCCACCGCAGCCAAGGCCGCCAAGAAAGCGGCGACTGCCGCTGCCGCAACTGCTGCAGCCGCACGCGCATAATCCAGTCGCTATCGTTCGCTATCGTTCGAAGGATTGAACAAGAACCCCTGGGCCACTTCGGCTCAGGGGTTCGTTAGTTTTCCCCCGTTTTTCTCCTCTTCCTGATCGCCACTAACCGGTTCGCGTCACTTCGATTCGAACCGCGTTGACAGTCCACGACACCAGCCATCACTATCAAATCTGGATTCATTCCCTGCAGCTCGGTCGGCCCCAGTTCGCCTGATGGAGCAAAAAATGAAGTTCAGAAACCTCGGACCAGCCCTGGGATTCTGTGGTGTGTGTGCGTGGCAGCTCGCGGGCGCCGCAGCCGCTGCCGCGCAAACGACGCCGGGCGTGACAGAAAAAGAAGTCATCATCGGTTCGTGTTCGGCGCTGGAAGGCCCTTCCAACGCGCTCGGCCGACAGACGGTAGCCGGTGCCAAGGCCTACTTCTCGATGGTCAACGATGAAGGGGGAGTACACGGCCGCAAGCTGCACCTGATCGCTTACGATGACAGCTACGACCCCGCCAAAACTCAAGCCTGCTTCGATAAACTCCTGGCCGACAAAGTTTTCGCGCTGGGATTTTTCGTGGGCACGCCCACCGCTGTGAAGTACCTTCCCCTGGCGGAAGAAAACAAGATTCCCCTCGTGGGACTCTTCACCGGCGCACAAACTCTGTATGTCCCATTGCGCCACTGGGTCATCAACGTGCGCGCCTCGTACTTCGATGAGACGCGCGACCAGATCGATGGTATGTGGGATGCCCTGGGCTACAAGAAAATTGGCGTCATTTATCCCGACGATGCGTTCGGCGCCGCGGTGCTCGACGGCGTGAAGGAAGCGCTGAAGACGCACGGTGCGGAGCCCGTCGCGGTGGCCTCCTACCAGCGCCAGACAGCGAAAGTGGATACCGCCATCAGCAGCGTGCGCGGAGCAAATCCGCAGGCGGTGGTGGTCGTGGGCCCGCCGAACACCGTGGCTCCCATCGTTAGGCAAGCGCATGCCGCCGGGTGGAAGCCGTTATTCCTGACGGTCTCGTTTGTAGGCACGGAGGAATTGATCTCCGAAGCTGGGGAAGATGCGGATGGCATGGTGGTCACGCAAGTCGTGCCGCCGTATTACCTCACCGATCTAAAGACAGTTGCGCTGTACCGGCGCGCGCTCGCTCAATCTGCTCCCACGGATCGCCCGAGTTTCGTCAGCCTGGAAGGATTCGTGGATGCCATGGTGCTGGTGGAAGGGCTGAAGCGCGCCGGGAAAGATCTTACGCGCGATGCGCTGATTCGAGGTATTGAGTCCATACACGAAATGGATATTGGGCTGGGTCCGCAATTGAAGTTGGATTACTCCGCGAAGGACCACAAGGGATTCGATCATGTCATTCCTTCCGTGATTCGCGGCGGCCGGCCGGTGCCGTTCACCGACTGGGCCAGCGTAGCGCCTAAATGACCAAGATAGAGGAGCGAAGATCGAGCACGGAACCCACACGGATGACTGCCTCCCCACAGCCCCTGGGGCTCAATCGAAGGTTGCACCGAACGCGCCGACCCTTCAGGCGCGAAAGCTGCGCATGATGAGCGGAATTATCATCACGTTTTCACCCGTCATTCTCTGGGCTCTGTGGAATCTTGTATTCGGCGACGATTTCATTCGAAAGAACGCGTGGCGCTACCAGATGGACCCTGTTCAGATTTATGTTTGGCTGTTGATTGCCGCGGGATTGTTCCAGTTCATCGCGGTCTTCCTCTTGCGCAAGAGCGACCAGAGGCCGCGCGACTGGATTGCCATCGTCTCGCTGATCGACGCGGGGTTGTCCATCGCTTTCACGCTGTTCTACTGGACGCAAATCAGCGCGCTGATTTTCCGGACCACGTAGCACAGACACTCATGTCTGTGTCCCATGCAGTAGCCCTACCTCGCAAGCCATCGCACCGTTCTAGCTAGACGGTTATTTGTTACTGCCCGCTGCTATGCCAGCGCGGACTCCGTCTGTTCGAAGGCGTGATACGAGGACCGCACCAGTGGCCCGGCTTCCACGTGCTTGAAGCCCATGGCTTCGCCCCGCAGTTTGAATTCGGCGAACTCGTCAGGATGGACGTAACGGAAGATGGGCAAATGTTCACGAGTGGGTTGCAGATACTGCCCTAGCGTTAGGATATCGGTTCCTTGAGCTGCAAGATCCTGCAACGTCGCCAGCACTTCTTCCTTTTCCTCGCCAAGCCCAAGCATCAACCCGGTCTTGGTCGGGATTTCTGGATGGGCCTGCTTGGCGCGGCGGAGGAGTTCCAGCGACCTTTCATAGAGAGCGCCTTTGCGCACCTGCCGGTACAGCCGCGGCACCGTCTCGGTATTGTGATTTAGGACGTCGGGCCTGGTGGCCAAGACCACGTTTAGGGCGTCCCAGTCTCCGCGAAAATCCGGGATCAATACTTCCACCTTGCAGCCGGGGACGCGGCGGCGGATTTCTTGGATGGTTCGCGCGAAGATGTGCGCGCCGCCGTCTTTCTGGTCGTCGCGGTTGACCGAGGTCACCACCGCATAGCGCAACCCCATTCGGGCTACCGCCTCCGCTACGCGCTGCGGTTCTTCTTCGTCCGGCGGACCTACCGGCTTGCCAGACGGTACCGCGCAGAAGCCACACGCCCTGGTGCAGATGTCGCCGAGGATCATGAACGTGGCGGTACCGTGCTCCCAGCATTCGCCCATATTCGGGCAGCGAGCGCTTTCGCATACGGTGTGCAGGTCGAGCGTGCGCATGATGCGCTTGAGGTCCTGGTAGCGTTCGCCACCGAAGAATTTGACGCGAAGCCACTCGGGGCGTGGGTGTGCGCCTGGCAATGGCGGGGCCGACGGATTGTTCGTGATGATGTTGAACGGTGAGGCCATGGGATCCGGCGCGTCGACTAGCGCGAGATTCCTATTTTACGCAGGTTGTTGCGGATTGGCCAATCCTGCCGTCCACTAGCCCCTCGGATTGTGGACGGGCGTGGCCCGAGCGCGACGTTCACCGTCGCCGCAAGGCCAAGCCCCAGCATCCGCGTTCCGCATGCCCCGCGCATGCGCTAGAATTCAACTACCGCCCAGGTCGCGCGGCAATCCTCTTTCTCAAGGATGTCTGTGGAGAATCCACGTCTCATCGGAACCTCGGTCCCCCGCAAAGAAGGCCGCGAGAAGGTCACCGGCCGCGCCCGCTACGTGGACGACATCTCCTTTCCCGGCATGCTCTACGGCACGACCGTTCGCTCCACAAAACCCCGGGGCCGCATCCGCGCGGTGCATTTCGAGCCCGTCATTCCCTGGACCGAATTCACCATCGCCACCGCGAAGGATATTCCCGGCAAAAACTGCATCGCCCTCCTCATCGAAGATCAACCCTGCCTCGCGGATGAATTCGTGAATCACCCCGAAGAGGCGGTCGTACTCCTGGCGCATCCTGATAAATATTTCCTGGAAGAGGCCCGCCGCGCGGTCCGAATCGAAATCGAACCGCTGCCTGCCATCTTCACCATCGAGGACTCCCTCGCACGCAAGCAAGTGATCTGGGGCGAAGACAACATCTTCAAATCGTTCCACGTTGAAAAGGGTGACGTCGACGCGGTCTGGAGCGCCGCCGATTTCATCGTCGAAGGCGACTACGAGACCGGCGCGCAAGAACAACTTTACATCGAGCCGCAAGGCATGATCGCGCAAATCGAATCTCCTGCCGGCTCGGCTCTCCCTGTCGTCACCGTCTGGGGTTCGCTGCAATGTCCCTATTACGTACACAAAGCATTGGTCCGCCTCTTCGGCCTGCCGAAAGACCGCATCCGCGTCGTACAAACCGAAACCGGCGGCGGCTTCGGCGGAAAAGAAGAATACCCGTCGATGATCGCGGGACATGCCGCGCTGCTCGCATGGAAATCTGGCAAACGCGTGAAAATGATCTACGACCGCGCCGAAGACATGGTCGCCACAACAAAGCGCCATCCGTCGCGGACGCACCAAAAAACCGCGCTAACCCGCGACGGCAAATTCCTCGCCATGGAGATCGACTTCACCGTCGACGGCGGCGCCTACGAGACCCTCTCGCCGGTGGTCCTCTCGCGCGGCACCATTCACGCCGCGGGCCCTTACAACTGTCCTAACGTGCGCATTCGCAGCCGCGCCGTCGCCACCAACATGCCGCCGCACGGCGCCTTTCGCGGATTCGGCGCGCCCCAAAGCGTCTTCGCGCTCGAACGCCATCTCGATCGCGTAGCCGAGGTCGTCGGCCTCGCCCCGGAGGAATTGCGCCGCCGCAATTTCATCCACGAAGGCGAAACGCTGGCCGTCCATCAAGTGGTCCGCGAAACGGTGAAGATGGATCGCCTCATGGATCGCGCCCTGGAACTAAGCGGCTATCACGCCAAACGAAAGCGCTTCCAGGCAGAAAATCCGCGCAGCGCCGTCAAGCGTGGAATCGGCTTCGCCGCCTTTCTGCACGGCGCCGGTTTCACGGGATCAGGCGAGGAATATCTTGCGTCGGAGGCGGCGCTCGATGTGACCGCGGAAGGCCTCGTACGCGTGTTCGCCGGCAGCACCGAAATGGGTCAGGGCACCAATACCGTTTTCGCGCAGATCGCCGCGGAAACCCTGGGACTCGGGATGGATCGTATCGAGATCATGCAACCGGACACCGCCATGGTTCCAAACAGCGGACCGACCGTAGCCTCGCGCACCACCATGATCGTCGGCAAGCTCGTCGAGTCCGCCGCGCGCGCCGTGCAGAAATCACTTTTCGACAGCGGCTTTCTACGACCTGGGTACAGCAGCGGCGAATTTGCCTCCGCTTGCAGCCAATACTTCGTCAAATTCGGCTCGCTGCAGTCCCTGATCAAGTACGAACATCCACGCGATCTTCACTGGGATGATGCAACGTATACGGGCGACGCATACGGCGCGTATGCTTGGGCAGTCTACGTCGCGGAAGTTTCCGTCGACACGCGTACCGCTGAAGTTCGCGTTGAAGATTTCGTCGCGATACAGGAAGTGGGCAAGGTGATCAATCCGGTTCTCGCGGCCGGGCAAATTGAAGGCGGGGTCGCGCAGGGCATCGGCTTCGCGCTCTACGAAAATGTCGTCTGGCAGGAAGGCCGCATGAGCAACGGCCAGATGACGAACTACATCATGCCGACTTCGATGGACATTCCGCCGATCCGCGTTTTCTTCGAGGAAATTCCTTATGCGCGCGGGCCCGCTGGCGCGAAGGGAATCGGCGAACTGCCTCTCGACGGCACCGCTCCAGCGATTGCCAATGCCATCGCCAACGCGACCGGCGCGGATGTGACGCGCGTTCCGATCACGCCGGAAGTTCTCCTCGACATGTTGGAGAGCGTACATGCCTGACGCCCCCGCGACCCCGGCTGACTCGCGCGCGCTGAACGAGAAGCGCAAGATTCGCGTGCAATGCGAAATCAACGGCCGCGCGATGACGCTCGAAGCTTATCCCATGGCGCGCCTGCTCGATGTTTTGCGAGAGCAAGCTGACCTCACAGGTACCAAGGAAGGCTGCGGCGAGGGCGAATGCGGTGCCTGCTCAGTCGAACTCGACGGCCTGCTGGTGAACAGCTGCCTCGTTCCCGCGCTGCAGGCGGATGGCGCCAAAATTCGCACGATTGAAGGAGTGGCTGGCTTCGATGTACCTCTCGATGGCGAACTTTTTCCGAACCATCGGCTTAACGCCGTCCAGCAAGCGTTCCTTACGCATGGTGGTGCGCAATGCGGTATCTGCACTCCCGGCATGATCCTTGCCGCTGTGAATCTCCTGGAGCGAAATCCGCATCCATCGGAAACCGAAATTCGCGAAGGGCTCGCCGGAAATCTTTGCCGCTGCACCGGTTACACGAAAATATTCGAGTCAATCCTCGCCGCCTGCCGCGCCACGCCGCCACACGCGGAGCCGCGGCGTTGAGATCGTATGTTCCCGCATATCAAATGGAATCTCCGCGCGACTTGTCGGACGCGCTGGAGCGCATCGCGCGTGAGCCAGGCGCATGGAAGCCGTTTGCGGGTGGCACCGATCTGATGGTGCTGCTCGAAGCGGGGAAGCTTCCGCATCGCCGGTTCCTGAGCGTTTGGAAATTGCCGGAACTACGCGGCATCGAAGAAACCTCCACGCACATGACACTGGGCGCCTTGACCACTTACAGCGAAACACGCCGCAACGAGATTCTCGCGCGCGAATTTCCTCTGCTGTGCCGCGCCGCCGCTGAAACCGGCAGTGTCGCAACGCAAAATCGCGGCACGCTTGGCGGAAATATCGCCAACGCCTCGCCGGCTGCGGATTCGCCGCCCGCGCTGCTGGTCTACAACGCCGATCTCGAACTGGTCTCCGCAAGTGGCTCACGATGGTTGCCATATCGCGGCTTCTGGACAGGCTACAAACAAACGAGCCTGCGACCAGACGAGTTGATTCGCCGCATCCGGCTCCCGCGCGTCACCGAGGGCTGGCGACATTACTACCGCAAAGTCGGAACGCGCCGCGCGCAGGCCATCTCGAAAGTCTGCTTTGCTGCCGCTGCGCACATGGATACGGGCTGCGTTGCCGATGTTCGCATTGCGCTCGGAAGCGTCGCACCGACCGTTTTACGCGCTGTCGAAACGGAAAACGCGTTGCGCGGCGTGAAGTTGTCGCCGGCGCGCTTGCGGGAGGCGCAGGAGATTCTTGCGCGCGAAATCGCGCCCATCGACGATATGCGTTCGACATCGCGCTATCGCCGCCGCGTAGCGCAGAATCTACTCGCCGAATTTTGCGAAATGTTATCTGCTTAGCGCTCTTAAGTAGCACAGACACTCCTGTCTGTGTCCCAATGGAGCCCGAAGGATGCGCACGCTTCCTAATCAATCCCCAGGTTCCCCAGGCGACGCTTATCTCGTCGTTCGTGGCAGCCGCGTAATTACGCCCGGAGGCGAACGCCGCGCGTCGATTCACATCCGGCATGGGCTGATCACGAATATTTCCGCGTTCGATGATATTCCCGGCGGATGGTCCGTGTACGAAGCCGGTGAATCCGTCGTGATGCCGGGACTCGTTGATACCCACGTCCATATCAACGAGCCAGGCCGCACCGAGTGGGAAGGTTTTTCCAGCGCGACGCAAGCGGCCGCTGCGGGGGGCGTCACCACGCTAATCGAGATGCCGCTCAATAGCATACCTGCGACTACCACGGCCGCGTCGTACGCGCAAAAAGTCGACGCAGCTACGGACAAATTGCGCGTCGATGTCGGATTCTGGGGCGGCGTAGTGCCCGGCAACGCAACCGATCTCCGGGCCTTGTGGGACGCGGGCGTCTTTGGCTTCAAATGCTTCCTGGTGCCAAGTGGCGTCCCCGAATTTGCGCATGTCACGGAGCCCGATCTGCGCGCGGCTCTGCCGGAATTGGCGGCGCTCGGCGCTCCTCTGCTCGCTCACGCGGAATTGCCCGGTCCCATTGACGCAGCAACACAAAACGCCGTGGCCGGAAATTCACCGCGCGAATATGTGACCTGGCTGGCTTCCCGGCCGCGCGAGTCCGAAGACCAGGCGATTGCGTTGCTCCTGCGGCTGAGCCACGAGTTCCATGCGCGCGTTCACATTGTGCATTTGGCTTCTTCCGATGCGATTCCGCAATTGCAGTCCGCTAAATCTGGAAGCTCACTGGTGAGCGTGGAAACGTGCCCGCATTACTTAACGTTCGCGGCGGAAGAAATCGCCGACGGCGCGACCGAGTTTAAGTGCGCGCCACCGATCCGCGAACGTGAAAATCGCGAACGGCTCTGGGCCGCCATTGGCGCAGGCACCATCGACCTGATCGCGTCCGACCATTCGCCATGTCCGCCAGAAATGAAGCTCCGCGAAGAAGGCGATTTCCTGCGGGCATGGGGCGGCATTGCCTCGCTTCAGGTCAGCCTGCCCGTGGTGTGGACGGAAGCACGTGCGCGCGGCTATGCTCTGACGCACGTGGTCCGTTGGATGTGCGAAGGTCCAGCACGCCTGGCGGGCCTTCAAAACCGAAAGGGAGCGATTGCGGTGGGCTACGACGCCGACCTCGTGATCTTTAATCCGGACACGACTTTTCGAGTCGATCCCGAACGGCTCTATCACCGGCATAAGTTGACTCCCTATGCGGGACGCGAACTTGCTGGCGTCGTCGAAGCGACGTTCGTGCGCGGACAAAAAGTTTTCGAGCGTGGGAACTTTGGCGCGGCGACGGCCGGGCGGGTTCTTCGCCGGGGCAGGGAATGAAAGACCTCGCGCCACAATTCACACAACTGGTCACGCAACTCGCGGATCTGGCGGCGGAGCGGCTGGGCGGCAAAGTTCTCGCGTGCAACGACGAATTCTTTGCACCCAAGGAAAACCTGCTGAAGGAATCGAAGCCCGTCTTCATCGAAGGAAAATACACGGCGCGTGGAAAGTGGATGGATGGCTGGGAGACGCGGCGGCGACGGACTCCTGGATACGACTGGTGCATTCTGCGGATGGGCTTGCCTGGCGTGATTCGGGGCATCATGGTCGATACCAGCTTCTTCACAGGAAACTTTCCGGAACAGTTTTCGCTGGAAGCATGCGATCTGGGAAGCCCGCCCTACAAGAATGAGATCAAGCGACTCACGGATTCGGGCATGCGGTGGATCGAAGTCTTGCCGCAGACGCCGTTGAAAGGCGATTCGGAAAATCGGTTCGCGATCGAGAACGACAATCGCTTCACGCACGTGCGGCTGAAGATCTATCCGGATGGCGGCGTAGCACGCTTGCGTCTGCTCGGCGAGGCCGTTCCTGACGCGGCACGAACCTCGCGGGCGGAGATCAATCTCGTCGCGGTAGAAAACGGCGGGAGCGTGGTGACTTCGAGCGATCAATTTTATGGCTCGCCGCGAAATCTCCTGATGCCGTACCGCGCGAAGAATATGGGCGACGGGTGGGAGACGAAACGGCGGCGCGGGCCAGGACACGATTGGGTGATTCTGAAGTTGGGAGTGTCCGGCACAATCCGGCGCGTTGAAGTGGATACCGAGCACTTCAAGGGGAATTACCCCGATCGCTGTTCGCTCGAAGCAATTAACTCGGCGAAGCCCGGAGAAGACTTTCTTGCGGAGCAGCATGTGTGGAAAGAACTGCTGCCGGATACGAAGCTCAAGGCAAACTACCGGCACGTGTTGAGCAAACTGAACGATGTCGGCGCGGTTACCCATGTGCGGTTCAATATTTTCCCCGACGGCGGTGTCAGTCGTCTGCGGCTGTTTGGGCAAGCACTGCGTGCCGGAGAGCGCGAACACGGCATCGAACAATTCAATCGTGCCCTGCCCAAGCGAGCGAGCGCGATGCTGCTGGATTGTTGCGGGTCGCAGGCTTGGGTCGAACAAATGCTGAAGCACATGCCATTTCCCGATAGAGCAAACGCGCTGGATACGGGGGACCAGGTTTGGGCGGGGCTTGGCCGAGAGGATTGGCTTGAAGCTTTCCGTCACCATCCAGCTATTGGAGCGAAACGTGGAAGGAAGGTGCAGTCGGCGACGGCGCGCCGATGGTCCAAAGGCGAACAAGCGATCGCGCAGGCTGCTGACTCCGCGACACTGCTGGAACTAGCCGAAGCGAACGAAAAATATCGCGCAAAATTTGGCCATGTGTTTCTGATCTGCGCGGCCGGAAAATCCAGCGCAGAAATTTTGAAGAATCTGCAGTGGCGTTTGCCCAACGAGCCCGAACAGGAATTGCGCATTGCGGCGGAAGAGCAGCGCAAGATCACGAGGCTTCGCCTGGAGAAATTATTCGCATCATGAGCGAAACAACAACTAGCAAAACAACGACGAGTCCAATCACCACGCACGTGCTGGATGTCTCGATCGGGAAGCCCGCCGAGGGAGTGCCCGTGGTTCTTGAAGTGGAAGAGGTGGGAACGGGATGGAAACAACTCGGACGCGCCGCGACCGATAAGGACGGGAGGTTGCGCGATCTGCTGGGTGCGGCAACGCTGGTGGAAGGCACATATCGCCTGACGTTTGATACGCACACGTATTTCGCCGATCGCAAGATTACGGCGCTGTATCCAGAGGTGAGCGTGGTTTTCAGTGTGCGAGATAGCAGCGAGCGCTATCACATTCCGCTGTTGTTGAGCCCGTTCGGATATTCCACGTATCGCGGGAGCTGACGCATGGCGATTCATCTCGGCGAAAACAGTTACGGCAAATCGCGGGTGCGGCTGCTGCGCGTGGCACGGCAGGAAGGGCGACACGACATCCGCGAGTTGACGGTGGCGATTAGCTTTGAGGGGGATTTCGAGACGGCGCACACCAAGGGCGACAACCGCAAGATCCTGCCAACCGACACGATGAAGAACACGGTGTACGCGCTGGCGCGGCAGCACGCCATCGAGACGCCAGAAGAATTTGGATTGCACTTGATGGAGCACTTCCTGACGTACAACGCGCAGGTGTCGCGGGTGCGGATCGAGATTGCGGAGAGTTTGTGGGCGCGATTGCCACACGGCGGAAAGCCGCATGCGACCGCGTTCATGCGCGCCGGGGGAGAGAAGCGAACGGTGGTGCTGACGGGGACGCGGCAAGGAACGATCATACGCTCGGGCGTCGAGGATCTGGTGGTATTGAAGACGACGAATTCAGCGTTTGAGGATTTTCTGCGCGACCCCTTCACGACGTTGAAAGAAGATCGTAATCGAATTTTGGCGACTTCGATCCGGGCGGACTGGCTGTACCCCGGAGAGGAAGTGGAGTTCGGGCCGGTGTGGCACGGGGTACGGCAGATGTTGCTGGAGACGTTCGCGGAGCATAAGAGTTTGTCGCTGCAGCACACGCTGTATGCCATGGGCGAGGCGGTGTTGAACAACTTTGAGAATGTGCGCGAGATTCATTTGTCGCTGCCGAACAAGCATTTCAACCTGGTGGATCTGGGTCCGCTGGGAATGGACAATCCCGCCGAGGTGTTTCTGCCAACGGACGAGCCGCATGGATCGATTGAGGCCACGCTGCGGAAGTGAGGAGAGTAACTGTCTTAGCACCCCTTCCCCTGTTTTTCGTAAGTATTCATGCTAGACGCTTAAGTACCCTTTGGAGTATGTAACTTACAGATTTCAACGGCTATAGATTCTAGGAATTCTATGGATTCGCCGCTGCCTAGGCCAGATGTATGCCAGAAATTCCTCGGCCTCAACAGCGAGACGGTCAAGCCAAGCAGCCCAATAATCCCACTCTGTCCTTGCCATTCCGGCCTCCTAATCATCTGATTGTAGAGGTGCCCGATGGAAACTCAGGAAGGACTCTCAAGAATGTCCCTTCTGCGGCACTGACAATCCACCTGAAACGGCTCGCTGGAACGACGACGAAAGCTCCTACGAAGCCAGTTAGGTCGATACCTGTCCAAGAAATCAGTTTGGAGCGAAGATCCGAATCGCGGCCGGTTGAGTTCCTTGGCGGCGCACCGCCACAAATAGGCGATCAAGTTCGGGCGAAAAGAAACCTGTTCGCGCTCCCTTGACCGTGATGATTCTTGCGGACTCCTTGTAGTGGTCCGGATCCTGCTGTTCAAAAACGGAGACCGCGCCTTCGCCACCGATCGCATAGATTCGCTTGTTGGCTTTGTCGTAGAACACGTCGTCACAGTCACCGACCGCGGGAAGGCGCTGGACGGTTTTCCCGGTAGTCGTATCAAAGACTAGCAAGCGCGCGGGGTACCGGGTGATGACGAACAATCGGCTGTCAGCCTGGTCAAAAGCCATCGGATAATTCGCCAACGTCATCCCGAGCGGCCATGTGGCGAGAATCGTGCGTTTGTCCCGATCGATAACGGCGATCTTGCGGGACTTCGGCAGATTCACGTAAATTCGAGGGCCGTCCTTTTCCAGTTGGAACGATTCTGGGTGGGCGTCGAGTTTTGTCTCGCCCACCTCTTCCCCGCCGCATCGAATCAGCGCAATACGCCATCGGCCAACGTGTAATCAAGCTCAATGTAGATGATTCCGAACGACGAGAGATCATCAGAACGTTGAACGCACTCTCTCTGCTCAAGCGAGAACGGTGCTGGGTGGAGGGATGGGCGGGCGGCTATGATTTTCAATCGCTCGCACCTCTCAAAAAACGACGAGGATACCGACAATGAGAGCATTGGACCTGTTCCGAACTACGGCTCTGACCTGCTCCCCGAAATTTAGTCCAGCCAAAACTTAGCTTCTCCAGGTATAAACCGCGAGAGGAGAAGCGCCATGAAAAGAAGCCGTTTTAGTGAAGAG
>Ga0210401_10006052_pt1 | contig 12362 bp, 9 predicted proteins | sample IncBWH32MmetaG_FD_150866 | JGI IMG/M metagenome (GOLD analysis project Ga0210401, IMG submission 150866) | Forest soil microbial communities from Barre Woods Harvard Forest LTER site, Petersham, Massachusetts, United States - Inc-BW-H-32-M | ecosystem: Environmental > Terrestrial > Soil >... | reverse complement strand
GGCTCGATCGTGTACGTCTTCCAAACCAGCGAGCCGTCGCGTACACGAAGCGCGGTGACGCTCCCGCGAAATGTGCAACACGGATATTCCGGATTGAGAGAGCGCGTTTCCTCCCACGAAGCGGCCGGAATAAAAATGACGTCATTCTGCGCCACAGCCGATCCCGTCAGCCGTGCCGCTTCGTGCTCATCGATTCGCTTTTTCCAAATGACGTGGCCAGATTTGGCATCCAGTGCATACGCCCAGCCAATCAGGTCGGTAAACACTAGTGAAGTTGCGGAACCGCTAGGGACGGGAAGGACGGCGCCGCGCACCGGGCCGTTTGCTTGAAACACCCAATGCGTGCAACCGGTCTTGGCGTCCACGGCCTCGACCGCCCCGCTGGCGCTCCCGACGAAGAGCGTGCCATTTAAAACAGTTGGTGCCGCGAAGGCGGTGACGTCACCTGGATAAGCAAGCGCCCATTTGAGCTTGAGTCGCGGAACCTGAGCCGGCGCGAGACCGGCGCGCTCGGCGGTCTGATATCGCGCATTGGATGCGGAGGGGCTCCATCCCGCCCACGTGGAATTGGGGGGACCTGGCAAGATTGAAATGTTCGCCGAGCAGAATGCGCTGGCCGGAAACGGCGATTCTTCCGTCTTTGTTCCGAGAAAATTCGCGACGGCCTCGCGCTCCCTGCGATTGATGGGATAGGCCACGGCCATCATCAATCCAAAATCGAGCGTCCGCAGAATTCTGGCGGCGGACAGCTTCTGCAATGCGTCACGCGACGGTGCGCGGGAACCTGCCTGATCGTGGCAAGCCGCGCATCTCTTCTGGTAAACATCGGCTCCCGATACGCCCGTTACGGAGGATTGCGCAGATGCGGGGACGGCCGCGGAATTCTGCGCCGCAACCGCAGGGATTGCATTAACAAATGCTACGATCATTGCAATGTAAAAAGACAACCGCGCGGACGTCCGTAGATGTCTCATCTGAATTCTTCCTCGAGGGAATTAGTTTCTCGGGGAATCTTACGATATTTTGAATGCATGCGTGGGAGGAATCCGGGAACGCCAATCTCCCGATTGGCGTTTTCCATGGCGCCATTCAGGAGAATGGCGTTCCCGGGATGGCCGCAACTCAGCTATTCGTGCGCGGCGGCTTCCTGTTCAAAGGCATGGTACGACGAGCGCACCAGGGGACCGGATTCAACATGCGCGAACCCCATCTGCTCGCCCAGCATTTTGTATTCGGCGAACTCGTCAGGGTGGACGTAACGCACAATCGGTAAATGCTCGCGCGTCGGTTGCAAGTATTGTCCCAGCGTTAGAATGTCCGTGCCTTGCGCCGCCAGATCGCGCATCGCAGCGAGAACCTCCTCGCTCTCTTCACCCAAGCCCAGCATCAGTCCCGTCTTCGTTGGCATCTCCGGAGCGAGAGATTTTGCACGGCGCAAGAGTTCGAGTGACCGGCTATAGACTGCGCCCTTTCGCACCTGGTGATAAAGCCGCGGAACCGTCTCCGTGTTGTGGTTCAAAACGTCCGGGCGAGCCGCAATCACAGTTTCGAGCGCGCTCCAGTCCCCTCGAAAATCGGGTATGAGTACTTCAACTTTGCATGCCGGAACGCGCTGGCGAATTTCCGAAATTGTGTGCGCGAAGATGGCCGCGCCACCGTCAGGGTGATCATCCCGGTTGACGGACGTTACTACGGCATATCGCAGGCCCATGCGTTCCACCGCTTCGGCCACACGCTCGGGTTCCTGCTCATCCGGAGGTCCTGCCGGTTTGCCCGACGGCACGGCGCAGAAGCCGCAAGCTCGCGTGCATATGTTTCCCAAAATCATGAACGTCGCGGTGCGGTGCTCCCAGCATTCACCCATGTTCGGGCACCGTGCGCTCTCACAAACGGTATTGAGCCCCAGCGTGCGCATGATGCGCTTCAGGTCCTGGTAATTGGGCCCGTTAAAGAATTTAACGCGCAGCCATTCCGGTCTGGGGTGAGACGCGGGGTCAGGCGAGTTGCCCAGTGCAGGCACTGGAGCCGAGTTTGAAATGATGTGAAAGGGCGAAGCCATCGATTGCGGTCTCAATTTTACATTCTAAGCGCTGCTACGATGCGACACAAGCGCATCGGGCGGATCAGTGTGTTTCAAACGCACAATTCCGGGATTTCAAAGGGAACTAAATAACGAGGCAAGCACCACAGGAGAAGGAATAAATGTCGTCCAGGACCAACGGGCCGAGTAGAGGCGACAGACACCCTCGGAAGGCAGGTTCTGACACAAGTTGATGCTAATCAACCACGCCTAAGAACGCCTTTTGTGGCATTTTTACCACGCCCCAGTATCGAATAGGCCACAACTTACTGATTCTATTGGCATAAACAATATTTTGTGCGGGCTTGGAAATGCTATAATAAGCGCCTCATGAGCTATCAAACGACAATCGAGAGGCCAGTCGCAACTAAGGGGGTAGGCCTTCATACTGCGGTAAAATCACATTTGCGGTTCGTACCTGCGCCAGCTAACACCGGAATTGTGTTCCGGCGCGTGGACCTCGACAATTTTGAGATCGAAGCGCATGTGCGAAACGTGGCCCGCGTCAGTTACGCCACCAGCCTGATGAAGAAGGGCGTGCTGCTTTCCACGACCGAGCACGTTCTCGCGGCGCTCTATTCTTGCGGCGTGGACAACGTGTACGTCGAACTCGACGCGCTGGAATTGCCAATCCTTGACGGCTCTTCAAAGCCTTTCATTGAAATGCTCGGCCAGGCTGGAATTCGGCGGCTGCGCAAGCGGCGGCGTTATCTGAAGGTCGTGAAACCGCTGGAGTTTAGTGAAGCCGGACGCCGTATTGGCATCTACCCCGCGGACGATTTCCAGGTGCGATGTTATGTGGAATATGCGAATCCGGCAGTCGGCGCGCAGGAAGTCGAAATGCGAGTGGGGCGCGAATCCTTCAGCAGGATGCTGGCGCCCGCGAGGACGTTTGGATTCGTGCAGGATTTTGAAGGCTTGCGCCGTATGGGGCTGATTCGCGGCGGCTCACTCGAAAACGCGATCGTTCTGAACGAAAACGGAGTCATGAATGGGCCGTTGCGCTTCCCAGACGAATTCGGCAGGCACAAGGCGCTGGACTTGATTGGCGACCTGGCGCTTGTCGGTCGGCCGCTCCTTGCGCGTGTCGAAGCCTATAAGGCCGGCCATGCGCTTCACACACAATTGGTAACTCGCCTGCTCGCCGATCGTTCGCTTTGGATTGAGACTTACGATGAGGCTTCTACGGGTCAGCGCCTGGTCCGCGCTGAGGCCGCTGCTTCCGCTGCGGACTGAACCTGCCTCTGTGAAGCCCTCTTTTTTCCTATCCCGCTTGCTGATTCGTGAGGAACAAGTTGCTTCGGCCGCCAGGGACAAGGTTTCCAATCGGACGATTTCAATTTATTGGCGGGCTATCGGTGGTCGCAACTCCACCTGATTCCGCCCGGATTACGCCGGTCTGGTCGGTGAAGAAGTACCGACGGCCTGTTGTTTCAGGCGTCACCGGCTTGGCGGTGATGGTGTAGCCCGAATTCAACCCGCCGACCAGATCCACATCACCGAGCTTGTATTCAAAAACATAGCCCGCATGTCTGTCCGAGTCCGATGCCCAGGACGAACCGAATTCCGCGAGGCTCTGCGGGAACTTGCCGTTGGCGGTCTCGTACTTCATCGCCGCAACATTTAGAGTTCGGAGTGAGGCGATGGCCACAGCTTCATTTGTGGCCACCTTCGCTCGCAGCAAGTTGGGGATGGCAATTGCGGCAACAATTAGAATGATCGGTATGATCGCAACTCCGACATACCCCAGGATAAGCCCAGCCAACGCCATTCCTGCGCCGGTCTTGCGCCCTCCGCTGCGGCGAATATCGGACCGGGAAATATGCCCGAAGATGATCGCCGCAACGGCGGAAGGGAAAAAGAAAAACACAATTCCGCAGAGTAAGCTGACAATGGCCAGTCCGCTGGTCGTAGGCACGGCAGTTGTGCCAGGGAGGGGAGGGGTTGCGGAAGCCGATAAAAGAATTCCGGTAGGAAGCAACTGCGCGCCGCACCGCGAACAAAAGGCCGCGTTGCCGTCTGGAACCTGGTTCCCGCAGGCGGTACAGAAAGACATGACGTCACCTCACCTTTGAAATCGATTTTCCCCGCACAGTATCCCAGTTGTCTAATAAGTCAATCAGAAAGAGGGAAGAGGCAATGGCACAGAGGTGTTCCATTCGTGGCGTTGTCCATCGCGATCCGTTGTAAAAGGGCTTTGAACCGCTGACAATGCTGTTATGGCAAATTCCGATGTTGTGATTGTGATTCTGGCGGCCGGCAAAGGCACGCGGCTGAAATCTGCGCTGGCCAAGGTGTTGCATCGCGCGGGCGGACGCCCGCTCGTCGAACACGTTGTGCGCGCCTGCCAGCCGCTCAAGCCGCGCGAGATTGTGGCGGTTGTGGGGCATCAGGCAGATGACGTCATCCGCGAAGTCTCTCCGCTCGGCGTCAAAACCGTTTTGCAAGAGCCGCAGCGCGGCACGGGCCATGCCATGCTGGTGGCGCGGCGCGCGATTTCTGCTCGCGCGAAGTTTGCGATTCTTTTGCCGGGCGACGCTCCCCTGATCCGCACGGAAACCGTTGCCGCGCTGGCTCGCGCGCACCGGGAAAGCGGCGCGGCGGCTACCATTCTTTCCGCGGAAATCGAAAATCCCGCGGGCTACGGACGCATCGTGCGGCAGGACGACGGTTCGGTGGCCGCGATTGTCGAGGATTCCGCGCTGACGGGCGAGCAACAATCCATCCGCGAGATCAATTCCAGCATCTACTGCTTCACCCTAGAAAAATTGTGGCCTTCACTGGCCACGCTCAAGCCGCAAAACGTTCACAAGGAGATCTATCTGACTGACGCCATCGCCGTGCTGCGGCAGAAAGGCGAGAAAGTGCAGGCCGTTCTGGCCACCGATCCGGATGAAGTCCTGGGCTGCAACACGCGCAGCGATCTCGCCGCAGTGGACGGCGTCTTCCGGCGCCGGAAGCGCGCAGAGATTATGGACGCGGGCGTGACCATAGAATTGCCGGAGACCGTGTTGATCGATCCCGAAGTTATCGTTGGCGCGGATACCCGCATCGAACCGGGCGTGCAACTGCTCGGAAAAACGCGCGTGGGCGCGGGCTGCACGATCCGCACCGGGAGCGTGCTCTCTGATGCGGTGCTCGAAGACAACGTGCTTGTAAAGCCTTATACGATGGTCACCGCGAGCCATCTTTCGCGGAGCGCGCAGGCGGGGCCTTATGCGCATCTCCGCGACGGCGCGCGCCTGGAAGAAGACGCGCGCGTGGGCAATTTTGTGGAAGTGAAAAAGAGCGTGCTCGGCGAGGGCGTGAAGTCCATGCACCTTACGTACCTAGGCGACGCGCGCATTGGCAGCGGCACCAACATCGGCGCGGGCACGATCACGTGCAATTACGATGGCGTGAACAAGAATCCCACGACCATCGGGAAGCGCGTCTTTATCGGCAGCGATACAGCGCTCGTCGCGCCCGTGCGCGTGGGCGACGGCGCTTACGTTGGAGCAGGCTCAGTCATCACGAAAAACGTTCCGCCCGATGCGCTGGGCCTCGCGCGAGGCCAACAGGTAAACAAGCTCGGCTGGGCTGCGGGTCGCCGGAGGCAGCTTGCCGCGGCCAAGTCAGCGAAACCTCGCGGTCGTGCAAAATCGAAACGACGAAGCAAGGCTCGCCCCGCCACACGAAGAAGACGATAAGCTCCATTCCGCGAATTGGGAAAGTCTCTTCGAAACCGATACCGAGATCAATTTGTCGCGCCGCAAAGAGCATGGTGAATCAGTGTGCTCCAATTTCCCTATTAGGAGGCTGATTCCATGGGCGTGTGGGTGAATTGGGGTCTTGTCGTTGGTGCAATTGCCTTCATTTTCGGCGATCTTGTCCTCGAAGTTTATGAGAGTGTGAATCTTGCCGTTCTCGGGATGTCCCTGCTTGCCGGCGGGATTCTCGGGCTGGCCATTGATTCGGCCGTGGTCGGTCTGGGAACGGCAATTGTTTTGGCCCTCGTTTATCTTGTGGTCCATCGGCGTCCGGGACAAATGCTGCCGAAGCACGTTTCCGGCAACTAGTCGCGACCGGGCTGTGCTTGCTGAATCAATGCCGAGATCCTGGCCTAGTTCAATGGCGCCTATACCCTCACCTAACTTTGGTTCGCATCGTGAACCTCTGAAGAATTTCGCCAAGTCGAAGCCAGATCTCCACTCCGTGTGTTAAAATGCGCGTTTGAGGGGAGACTCCGCGCGATGAAATTTGGTGTGGTTGTGTTTCCGGGCTCGAATTGCGATCACGATGCCTGGTATGCGCTCGGCGAAGTTCTCCACCAACCGGTCGAATTCCTGTGGCACCAATCTGAACAAGTGAATGGGTTTGACGCGATACTGCTGCCGGGCGGATTTTCTTTTGGCGATTACCTGCGCACGGGGGCGATTGCGCGGTTTTCTCCGGTGATGCGCGCGGTGGAAAAATTCGCGCGTGGCGGGGGGCTGGTCCTCGGCATCTGCAACGGGTTCCAGATTCTTTGCGAAGCGGGATTGCTGCCCGGAGTGCTGCAGCGCAACGCCGGGATGCGGTTTGTCTGCAAGCAAGTTTACGTCCGCGTGGAAACTACGGACACGCCGTTCACTGCCTCGGCCAAGACAGGCCAAGTGCTGGAAATGCCGATTGCGCATGGCGACGGGAATTATTTTTGCGATGAGGCGACCCTCGGCGAACTGGAGCGCAACAAGCAAATTGTGTTTCGTTATACGACGCCTGACGGGCGCGAAGATGCCGCGGCCAATCCGAACGGCTCGCTCGCCAATATCGCGGGAATTTGCAACCGCGAGCGCAACGTGATGGGTCTCATGCCGCATCCGGAACGAGCGTTGGAAGCGGCGCTCGGCTCGGTGGATGGGCTGGTGATTTTGCGCTCGCTGATCGAATCGTTGACGCGGCGCTCCGTGGTTTCGGCCTGAATTTTCGATTGGCAGTTTATGCGTTCAGAATGCGAAACAGGGGCTCTTGGTTGCGCGTAGGTTTTTGGTAGCGCCGGCGTCTCGCCGGCGGTTTCCCGTCTAGGTAGGACAGCGAAAAATCGCCGGCGGGACGCCGACGCTATGCTATTGCTGCAGGAATCATGCTGGAAACTGAAATAAGAGTCACACCGGAACTGGCTGCGGAGCACGGGCTCACTGCCGAGGAATACGCACGCATCCAGAAAATTCTTGGGCGCGAGCCGAATTTTACCGAGCTGGGCATTTTCAGCGTGATGTGGAGCGAGCACTGCTCGTACAAATCGAGCAAAGTTCATCTGCGCCGTCTGCCGACGCGCGGCCCCCAGGTGTTGCAGGGACCCGGCGAAAACGCGGGCGTGGTGGACATTGGCGACGGGCTCGCCGCGGCGTTCAAAATGGAGTCGCACAATCATCCGAGTTACGTGGAGCCGTTTCAGGGTGCCGCCACTGGCGTTGGTGGAATTCTGCGTGACATTTTTACGATGGGCGCGCGTCCGATCGCGGTGCTCGATTCGCTGCGGTTCGGGCCGATCTCGTCAGTCGCTTCAGGGGCTAAAGCCCTTCAAGCTCAGACCTCATCGGCCGGGCTAAAGCCCGGCCCTCCGAACCCTATCTCCGCAAACCCCGGCTCTGCGAGTTTCGGAGGGAAGGGCTTTAGCCCGTCCGAACAAGCAACCACAAAGAGGGCTTTAGCCCCTGAAGCTGACCATGGTGTCGACGAGGAAAGCATTGCCCGTAACCGCCGGATTCTCGACGGCGTCGTGCGCGGGATCGCGCATTACGGCAACTGTTTTGGCGTGCCAACCGTCGGCGGAGAAGTGCAATTCGAGCCGGGCTATTCTGCAAATCCCCTGGTCAACGTTCTCGCGCTGGGCATCGCGAAGAAAGAAGATTTATTTTTCGCCAAGGCGCGCGGCGTGGGAAATCCCGTAATTTATGTGGGCGCAAAAACCGGGCGCGACGGGATTCACGGGGCGTCCTTGCTCGCTTCCGCGGAATTCACCGGGGAGTCGCAGCAGAAGCGGCCCAACGTGCAAGTCGGCGATCCGTTCATGGAAAAGCTGCTCCTCGAGGCCTGCCTCGAAGCAATGCAGACGGGCGCGGTCGTTGCAATTCAGGATATGGGCGCGGCGGGGCTGACGAGTTCGTCGTGCGAGATGGCTTCGCGCGGCGGCCTGGGGATTGAGATTGAACTCGCGCGCGTGCCGCAGCGCGAGCCCGGCATGACGGCGTATGAAATGATGCTCAGCGAATCGCAAGAGCGCATGCTGCTCGTGGCCGAGCGCGGCCGCGAGAGCGAAGTGCTGCAAGTTTTTTCCAAGTGGGGGCTTGACGCTGTCGAAATCGGGCAGGTCACGCAAGATGGCTTGGTGCGCGTGCTGCATAACTCAGAAGTAGTTGCGGAAATTCCCGCGCACGCGCTTGCAGAAGAAGGGCCGGTGTATCAGCGCCCTCTCGCGCCGCCCGCGAAGGTTGCTCACGAACGCCTGATTGAATTTGGCGTATCGGGTGCCGACCTTACCGATAATTTCCGCGCGCTGCTCGCGGCGCCGGCGATCGCCTCGAAGCGCTGGATCTGGGAGCAATACGATTACATGGTGCGCACGAACACGCTTGAAGGACCGGGTGGCGGCGATGCGGCCGTTGTGCGCATCAAGGGCACGAAGCGGGCGCTCGCACTTTCGTCCGACGGCAATGGCCGCTGGTGCCGGCTCGATCCGTTTGTCGGCGCGCAGCTTGCCGTAGCCGAAGCCGCGCGCAACGTGGCTTGTTCGGGCGCGAAGCCTATGGCGGCGACGAATTGCCTCAATTTTGGGAGCCCCGAAAAACCCGAAGTGATGTGGCAGTTCAGCCGCGCGATTGATGGCATCGCCGAGGCGTGCACGGCGCTCGAAATTCCCATCACCGGCGGCAACGTAAGCTTCTACAACGAAACGCTGGGCCGCTCGATCGATCCGACGCCGGTTCTCGGCGTACTCGGCATGATCGAAGACGCTACACGCGCGCTGGGAATGGCGTTTCGCGCCGAAGGCGACGTGGTCTTGTTGCTCGATGGAAATGCGGCCGAAGTGAATACGGCCAAAAATGCCGCGACAGAATTTTCCTCGTCCGAATACTCGCGCACGATTCGCGGCATCGAGGCCGGCGAGCCCCCCGCTGTGAATCTCGCGGCGGAGAAGCGATTGATCGCAGCGCTCGCTGCGCTGGCCGCCGATGGCAAGCTGCAATCGGCGCATGACGTGAGCGATGGCGGCCTCGCTGTAACAATCGCGGAATCCTGTTTCGCAAGCGATGGATTGTCCGCGCACGTCTCTCTCACGAGCAAGGAACCTGATGAAGCGGCGCTATTCGGCGAACGCGGCGCGCGTGCCATCGTATCGGTTACTCCGGAAAATCTTGCCGCTGTGCGCCGGATTGCGGCACAATATGAAGTGGCCGTCGTGGAAGTTGGCCGAGTCACCCGCGGCGAATTCCGCATCGAACTGAATGGCAGGACAGTTGTCAGTGCCGAACCCTCCTCGCTCGCTGACGCCTGGGGTGGAGCCTTTGAAAGGCTCCTTGGTTAGGAGCTATCTCAGAGATGGCCAGCTATCCAAGCTCGACAGGGGCTAAAGTCCTTTTTTCAGGTCTCTGAATGTCCCGGCTAAAGCCGCGACTCACAAAGCCATTTAGGAAATGGCTTCGAGAATTTGCTCCGAAGGGCAGAATGAATCGCCTGATCGAAATAGAAAACGATCGATTTCACGATCACTGCGGCGTGTGCGGCGTCTTCGGACATCCCGAAGCCGCGAAGATGGCCTATTTGGGCCTCTATGCGCTGCAGCATCGCGGGCAGGAATCGGCGGGCATCGTTTCGAGCGACGGGCGCGAGCTGCATCTTGAAAAAAGCATGGGCCTGGTGGCCGATATTTTTCAGCCGGAAGTGCTTGCCCGCCTGCCGGGCGATGCGGCGCTCGGCCACACGCGATACTCGACCGCGGGCGACACTTCGCTGATGAACGCGCAGCCGATCGTCATCGACTGCAACAAAGGGAAATTGGCCCTTGGCCACAACGGGAATTTGCCGAGCGCGGCGAAATGGCGACGCACGCTCGAGCATCGCGGCTCGATCTTCCAGACGACGAGCGACACCGAAGTCATCGTGCACCTCGTGGCGCGCAGCCAGGCGCGAAATCTTTCCGGCGCGCTGGCCGATGCGCTGAACCAGGTCGAAGGCGCGTACTCGCTGCTGGTGTTGACGCGTGACGAAATGTACGCGCTGCGCGATCCTCGCGGCTTCCGCCCGCTGGCGCTCGGGCAATTGGAGGGGGCCTGGGTTGTGGCTTCCGAGACGTGCGCGTTCGATTTGATCGGCGCGACTTACGTGCGCGACGTCGAGCCTGGAGAAATGTTGCGCATCACACGCGCGGGAATCGAGTCGTTGCATTTCGCGGCGGAAAAACCGCTGCAGCAATGCATTTTTGAGCATGTGTACTTCGCGCGGCCTGACAGTCTCGTCTTCGGCCGCGTGGTCGAGCAGAGCCGCGAAATGCTGGGGCGCCTGCTGGCGCGCGAACATGGTGTTCCGGCCGACGTGGTTGTGCCGGTACCCGATTCGGGCGTGCCGGCCGCGGTGGGATATTCGCAGGAATCCGGGGTGCCTTTCCGCATGGGCCTGATTCGTAATCATTACGTGGGGCGCACGTTCATCGAGCCGCAGCAATCGATCCGCGACTTCGGCGTGAAGCTGAAGCTCAATCCCGTGCCGGAAGTTCTGCGCGGCAAGCGCGTGGTGCTCGTCGATGATTCCATCGTGCGCGGCACGACTAGCCGCAAGATCGTACGCATGGTGCGCGAGGCCGGCGCGGCGGAAGTGCACATGCGCATCAGTTGTCCACCGACGATTTCGCCTTGCTACTACGGCGTGGACACGCCGACGCGCGAGGAGTTGATCGCTTCCGATGAATCTCGAGTGCGCCCGCGACTGGCGCCGGAGGAACTCGAAGCGTTTGAAGCCCTACGAGCGTCCCGCTCCACTCGTGCCGAGCGCTCGATCGAGGAAATTCGCCAGTATTTGGGCGCGGATACGCTGGGCTATGTTTCGCTCGAGAGTCTGCGGCGCGCCGTGGACGATGCGCGCGGATCATTTTGTACGTCGTGCTATACGGGCGTGTATCCGGTGGACGGCGCGCAGGGCGAGTTCGAATCGCGCGCGATTGAGCCCGAAGAAGCGCCCTTCGTGGAGATTCAGGTGATGCCGAATGAACGCTGAAGATACGCTCCCGGTTGCGACGAAAACGAAACCGGAGGTAAGTAATCTCATTCTCCGCGAGGCGCTGTCCTGGCTGTGGGTCATCCTCGCTTTCCTGTTCATCACGGGAACGATTGTCCAGGCCCGGGTAATTCCCTCCGGTTCGATGGAGAGAACGTTGCTCGTCGGGGATCATTTGCTCATGAGCCGCTTCGGTTACGAAGCCGAATTGCCCTTGACGCCGCTGCACATGCGCCTGTGGCGCGATCCGCGACGCCAGCAAATTATCGTGTTCCGCGCGCCGCTGCCGGGAACACCGGACTACATCAAGCGGCTGATCGGGTTGCCGGGCGACGAGCTGGAAATTCGCGAAGGCGTTGTCTCCATCAACGGGAAGCCGCTGAATGAACCGTATCGCGCGGACCCGCCCAATCCGACCGACAATTACGGCCCGGTGACCGTTCCGGCGGGAGAATACTTCATGATGGGCGATAACCGCGATGATTCTTACGACAGCCGGTACTGGGGTTTCGTGCCGCGCGATAATATAATCGGAACGCCGGTCATGGTGTATATGTCGATCAATGCGCCCGAAGAAACCTGGAATCCTGGACACATCCGCGATCGGATGACAACGTACTTAAGCGTCTTGATTCATCCCGGCATCGTGCGCTGGCGCCGCATCTTCAAATTCTTTTAGTCTAACGGGAGCATGCCGCCCGGCTCCTCTCGCCCACGGCAGAAAGAGTTCGACATTCATGGACTACGCCGAAGCAGGTGTGGATATTTCGCTTGCGGACCAGGCCAAGCAGCGCATCCGGCGGCTGGCTTCGCGCACCTTTACGCGCGGAGTGATCGGGGGAATCGGTTCCTTCGGCGGATTGTTCGCCTTGGATAAAAAATGGCGAGAGCCGGTGCTGGTCTCCAGCGCCGATGGCGTGGGCACCAAGCTCAAAATCGCCATGGCCATGAACATTCATTCCACGGTGGGCGCCGACCTGGTCAATCATTGCGTAAACGACATTCTCACTCTAGGCGCCGAACCGCTTTTCTTTCTCGACTATCTGGC
>Ga0210401_10006048_pt1 | contig 12365 bp, 11 predicted proteins | sample IncBWH32MmetaG_FD_150866 | JGI IMG/M metagenome (GOLD analysis project Ga0210401, IMG submission 150866) | Forest soil microbial communities from Barre Woods Harvard Forest LTER site, Petersham, Massachusetts, United States - Inc-BW-H-32-M | ecosystem: Environmental > Terrestrial > Soil >... | reverse complement strand
CCTGACCGGCAGGTTCTCAGCCCGCATCCGCGCTGTGCCGTCGCCCAGGTCCACCGTCACGCCGCACTGACGCCCGTGGTGGCCAGACCCAAGCGGGACCGTCCAGAACAAGCCGTGCGGGTAGGGATGGATACCCGGGTTGAAGTCATGCACCTGGGTGGAGAAATTGACGAAGTCGAACCGACCTCGGTAGAGGTCAAGTCAAACAAAGCCGAATGTGCCCCGGTGAACGTTGCCGTCCTGGCCGACGTAAGTGCCCTTCATGAAGCGCATATCGGTGTCGAACAGGAGCGTCTCGACGCGGCCGTCGCGATGCCGGGCGGTTCCCTTTCCCCGCACGTCCGCCACGCCGACAAAGCCGTTGAAATCGGTGATCGACGACGGGTCCATCCCCGGCCCGAAGGAGGTGATGTGGAAATCAATCCCGGCGACAGTGAGGATGGCAGTCGTCGGCCGGGGCAGATGCCCACGATGGGACAGCGATGCCGCCGATCCGGCCGCAGGCCACAATAGCTCGCTACCCAGCGAGGCCCCGGCAGCAGCAGCCGCCGCGCCACCGATGAAGGTACGCCGCGAGAGGCCGTGCTGAGTGTGGTGTGAGGACAACAGTGCGCCAGGCGTAACTGGCCACTTGCTGCTGTCTATGCCGAACGTATCCATGGCGCACCCCCCGATACCCACCTGTGCGCTGTTTGCGAGCCTAACACCGCGCCGTAAACCCGTACAGGCTCCGCATGGTGCTAGCGGAGGCCGGTGCCGGGTTGCGGCCGGTGCCGGGTTTGTCGGCGGCGCCGGATAGCGTCGCGGTGTGGCCGCGCGATGGACTGCCAATGACGTGCTGGCCCTCGCCCCGGATGCCGCCTCGCAACGCGCCGCGGCGGGCCTGGCCAGGCCCGCATGCTGGAGTGACGCGGGTAGCGCCGGCGATCTGGTGTGGGGACTGTGCGCCGGGTCCGGCAGGCAGCCGTACCAGACCGTCATCGACCTGACCGGCCCGGCCTACCGGTGCTCCTGCCCGTCCCGCAAGTTCCCCTGTAAGCATGCGGTCGCGTTGTTGCTGACCTGGGCGGGCGGGGCCGTGCCGGAGCAGGGCGAGGCGGCCGGTTTCGCCACCGCCTGGCAGGCCAGCCGGCAGGCCCGGGCGGCGGGCCGGGTCGCCACCGACGGGAAACCGAAGGACCTGGCCGCGGCGGCGCGCCGGGCCGAGCAGCGGGGGCAGCGGGTCGCCGCGGGCCTGGCCGACCTGCAGGTGTGGCTGGGCGACCAGATCCGGGCTGGGCTGACCGCGGCCCGGGCGGGCGGGTACGGGCACGCGGAGGCGATCGCCGCCCGGATGGTAGACGCCCAGGCGCCCGGGGTGGCCGGCGCGCTGCGGCGGCTGTCCCCGATACCGATGTCCGGGGACGGCTGGCCGGGCCGGCTGCTGGCCGAGTACGGGCTGCTGCACCTGCTGGCCCGGGCACACCGGCAGCTTGGCACGCTGCCCGCGCCGCTGGCCGCCGTGGTCCGGTCCCGGGTCGGCTACACCACCAGCCGGGAGGACGTGCTGGCCACCCGGCCGGTGAGCGACCGGTGGCACGTGCTCGCGGTCCGCGACGTGCTGGACGGCGCGATCCCGGCGCGCCGGGTCTGGCTGCGCGGCGAGCAGACCGGGCGGTTCGCGCTGCTGCTGTCGTTCGCGCCCGCCGGGAACTTCGGCGGCAGCATCGAGGCGGCCCTCATCCCCGGCCTGGAACTCCAAGCTGACCTGCACTTCTACCCAGGACAGCCGGGGCTGCGCGCGGTTATCGGGACTCGGTGCGGCGGCCCGGCCGCGGCGGGCCGGCCAGCCGGCCCAGGCGATGTGACCGGGCTGCTGACCGCCTGGTCGGCCGCGCTCGAGCAGGACCCGTGGCTGACCGAATGGCCGGTGCTGCTGGCCGGGGTGCCGGTCCCGGGCGAGCCGGGCTGGCAGCTAGTGGACAGCTCCGGGCAGGCGCTGCCGCTGCTTGGGCAGGAATCCCGGTGGCCGCTGCTGGCCGTGTCGGGCGGCCACCCGGTGTGCCTGGCCGGCGAGTGGAACCCGGCCGGGCTGATCGCGCTGACCGTGTGGCACGGCGATCAGGCGGTCCGGCTGTGACCGCGCTGGGCTACGACGACCTGGTCGCGGCGGCTACCGTCGGGGTGGGCCGCCGCCCGCTGCCGGTCACCGGTCTGGCCGGCCCGGCGGCCGGCCAGGCCGGCGTGCTGGACGGCGACGACCCGGCGGCTAGCGTGCTGGACGCGGCCGCCCTGCTGACTGTGGCGCGCCGGGCCGGGTGGCAGCCGAAGTTGGGGGTCAGCTGCCCCGAGCCGGCCGCCGCGGACAGCGCGCCGGAATTGCCGGCCCGGGCGGCGGTGCTGCTCGGCCGGGCCCGTGAGGCGGACACCGCGCTGCTGGCTGACCTGCTGACCGCGGCCGGCGCGGCTGGCTACCGAGCACCGGCCCCACTGCTGCCGGCGCTGCTCGACGCGGCGGTCCGGGACCGGGCGCTGCGCCCCGCGGTGGGCGGCGTGCTCGGCCGCCGGGGCCGCTGGCTGGCCGCGCACCGCGCCGACTGGCAGCGCGTCGCGGACGGCGCAGTGATGCCCGAGAACGGCGCGCCGGTGCCGGACCTGGCGGATGGGCCGGATGCGTGGCAGACCGGCAGCCGGGCTGAGCGCATCGGCTACCTGAGCGCGCTGCGCGGCAGAGACCCTGCCGCAGCCCGGGAACTGCTCGCCGCGGGCTGGGCCAGTGAGACCGGCGACGACCGGGCCGAGCTGCTCCGGGTACTGGCCCGCGGGCTGTCCACCGCCGACGAGGAGTTCCTGGAGGCGGCGCTGGATGACCGGAAGGGCCCGGTGCGCGCGGCGGCGATGCGGCTGCTGGCCCGGCTGCCCGGCTCGGCCTGGTGCCGCCGCGCGACCGCGCGGGCTGTGCCGCTGCTCCAGCTGGCGGGCGCGCCGCGCCCCACACTGGTGGCCAGGCTGCCCGGCGGCCTGGACCCGGCCGCGGCCCGGGACGGCATCGGCGGCCAGCCACCGCCGCCCGGCATCAGCGCCGCCGCGTGGCAGCTCACCGAGCTGATCGCGGCGGTTCCGCTGGCCGAGTGGGCCGGCCGGTTCGGGCTGGACCCGGCCGAGATCGTGGCCCTGCCGGTATCCGCGGACCTCGGCAGCCATGTGCATGCGGGCTGGCGGCTGGCCGCAGTGCGCCAGGCCAGCCCGGAGTGGGCGGCCGCGCTGCTGGCGTCGGGCAGCAGACACCCCCAGACGCTCCGGGCCGGCAGCCGCCCGCCCGCCTGGCCGGCCGACGATCAGCTGGCCGCAGTGCTGCCGCCAGCCGCCCGGGCGGCCCGGGTGGCGGCACTGCTGTCCCGGACGGCGGTCACCCCGGGGGCGCTGGCCGAACTGGTGGCCTGCCCGGGCCCGTGGCCGGCGGCGCTGGCCGAGGTGGTGGTGTCCATGCTGCGCGCGGTGGTCACTACCGCACCCGGATCGCCGGGCGCGCAGTCCTCCTGGGCCGGGTCGCGCTGGGCCGGCGAGCTGGCCGGCGCGGCGGCCCGCAACCTGCCCGCCACCGACGGGTTCGACTACGCCAGGGCGCTGAACCGGCTGGCTGAGGTCGACCCCTGCCCTCCGCCCTGGCCAGTGGTGCTGCACCGTATCGCCGGCACGATCGCGCTGCGGCGCGCCTTCTTCGAGGAGATCCGTTGACGACTACTGGCAAGCCGCTGCTGCGCCCGCACGCCGAGCAGATCTACGCGGCGGAACTGGCCGCGCTGGCCGCGGCCGACGACCGGCTCCGGCCGCCGTCCTGGCGGATGTCACCGCAGGCGGTGGTGACCTATCTGCTGGGCGGCACGCTGCCCGACGGCACCGTGATCACGCCCAAGTACATCGGGCCGAGGCGGCTGATCGAGGTGGCCGTGGCCACCCTGGCCACCGACCGGGCGCTGCTGCTGCTCGGCCTGCCCGGCACGGCCAAAACGTGGGTGTCCGAGCATCTCGCCGCGGCCATCTCCGGTGACTCCGGCCTGCTGGTGCAGGGCACCTCAGGCACCGCCGAGGAAGCCATCCGGTACGGCTGGAACTACGCGCGGCTGCTGGCCGAAGGGCCGAGCCAGGCCGCCATGGTGCCCTCGCCGGTGCTGACCGCGATGGCCGAGGGCCGGATCGCCCGGGTGGAGGAACTGACCCGGATCCCGTCCGACGTGCAGGACGCGCTGATCACGATCCTGTCCGAGAAGACCCTGCCCGTCCCGGAACTGAGCATCGAGGTGCAGGCGGCCAAGGGGTTCTCGGTCATCGCCACGGCCAACGACCGGGACCGGGGCGTCAACGAGCTGTCCTCGGCGCTGCGCCGCCGGTTCAACACGGTGGTGCTGCCGCTGCCGGCCAGCGAGGACGAGGAGGTGGACATCGTGGCGCGGCGGGTGGCGCAGCTCGGCCAGGCGCTGGAACTGCCCGAGGTGCCGTCCGCGGTGGAGGAGATCCGCCGGGTGGTGACCGTGTTCCGCGAGCTGCGCTCCGGGATGACCGCCGACCGGCGGACCACGCTGAAATCGCCCACCGGGACGATGTCGCCCGCCGAGGCGATCTCGGTGGTGACCAGCGGCATCGCGCTGGCCGCGCACTTCGGCGACGGAGTGCTCCGGCCGGCCGACGTGGCGGCCGGGATCGCCGGCACGGTCATCAAGGACCCGGTCACCGACCGTGGCGTGTGGGGCGAGTACCTGGAGGCCGTGGTCCGGGAACGGCCCGGCTGGGCGGACTTCTACCGGGCCTGCCGCGAGGTGGGCGGGTGACCGGAGCACCCGGCAGCCGGGTGGCGGTGCTCGGGATCAGGCATCACGGACCGGGCTCGGCCCGCTCGGTGCTGGCCGAACTGGACCGGCTGCAGCCGGCCATGGTGCTGATCGAGGGACCGGCCGACGCGGCTCCGGTGCTGCCGCTGGCCGCCGACCCGGGGATGGTCCCGCCGGTGGCGCTGCTGGCCTACGCTCCGGACGCGCCGCGGGTGTCCGCGTTCTGGCCGTACGCGGTGTTCTCGCCGGAGTGGCAGGCCCTGCAGTGGGCGGCCGGGCATCAGGTGCCGGCCCGGTTCTGCGATCTGCCGGCCTCGGTGCTGCTGGCCACCCGCCGCCGGGCCCGGCCGGCCGACGATGACCCCGAGCCGGCGGAGGCCACGGGCGCGCCGGGTGAGGCGGAGCCGGTGGCTGGGCCGGAGCCGGTGGCTGGGCCGGAGCAGGACCCGGTCGCCGTGCTGGCCGCCGCGGCCGGGTATGACGACCCGGAGCGCTGGTGGGATGACCTGATCGAGTCCCGGATGGACGGGCAGTCCCCGTTTGCCGCGCTGGCCGAGGCCATGGCCCAGGTGCGCGCCGCGTCCCCGGCCGCGGCGGCCTCATCCCCAGCCGAGCCGGGTGGCCCGGCCGCGCCGGGCGAGCAGTGGCACGAGCAGCGCCGCGAGGCGTACATGCGGCAGGTGCTGCGGGCCGCACTGCGGGACACCGCCCGGGCAGGCCGCGACGGGCCGGTCGCCGTGGTCTGCGGGGCCTGGCACGCCCCGGCGCTGACCGGGAAACTCCCGCCCGCCACGGCCGACGCGGCCGTGCTGCGCGGCCTGCCGAAGCGGAAAACGGCGCTGGCCTGGGTGCCATGGACGCATTCCCGGCTGGCCGCCGCGTCCGGCTACGGTGCCGGGATCACCTCGCCGGGCTGGTACCACCACCTGTTCACCACTCGCGAGCACACCGTCATCCGCTGGCTGACCCGGGTGGCCGGCGTGCTCCGGGCACACGACCTGCCGGTCTCCTCCGCGCACATCATCGAGGCGGCCCGGCTGGCGGATGCGCTGGCCACGATGCGCGGTCGCCCGCTGGCCGGCCTGGCCGAGGTGAGCGAGGCCACCGAGGCGGTGCTGTGCGACGGCGACAAGCACGCGACCGGGTTCGTCACCCGAGATCTGGTGGTGGGCGAACTGCTCGGGGCGGTGCCGGACACGGCGCCCGCCGTGCCGCTCGAAGCCGACCTGCGCGCCCAGGCCCGCGCGGCACGGCTGAAGCTGGACCCGGTGGAGCAGGCGCTCACCCTGGACCTGCGCACACCGGCCGGCCGCGCCCGGTCAGTGCTGCTGCACCGGCTCACCGTGCTCGGTATCGGCTGGGGCACCGCCGCCGAGGACCAGGTCCGCGGCACCGGAACGTTCCGTGAGACGTGGGCGCTGCGCTGGCGGCCGGAGCTGGTAGTGGCCGTCATCGACGCCGCGCCCTGGGGCACCACGGTGGCCGCGGCCGCCACCGCCAAGATCATCGATGCCGCGCAGACGGCTGGGGACGTGGCCGGGGTCAGCGCCGCGGTGGAGAGCGTGCTGCTAGCTGACCTGCCGGAGGCACTGGAGCCGGTGTTGCGTGCGCTCGATGCGAAGGCGGCCCGGGACGCGGACGTGACCCGGCTGATGACCGCGGTGCCTGCCCTGGTACGGGCGGTCCGCTACGGCGACGTGCGCGGCACCGACACCGCCGCGCTGACCGCGGTGGTGGCCGCGCTCACCGCCCGGGTCTGTGCCGGCCTGCCCGCCGCGGTCAGCAGCCTGGCCGACGACGCGGCCGCCGAGCTGCGGGGCGCGCTGGACGGGATGCAGGCCGCGCTGAGCCTGCACGCGCAGCACGAGCGGGGCCGGGACACCCGGGACCGGTGGCTGGCCACGCTCGGCCTGCTGGCCGGCCGGGCGGATGTGCACGGCCTGCTGGTCGGGCGGGCGGTCCGGCTGCTCACCGAGGCCGGTGTGCTGTCCCGGCCCGAGTCGGCCCGCCGGTTCGCCGCACACCTGTCGATCGGGGTACCCGCGGCCAGCAAGGCGGCCTGGGCGGACGGGTTCCTGTCCGGCAGCGGGCTGCTACTGGTGCACGACCGGGACCTGCTCAGCATCCTGGACGACTGGCTGGCCAGCCTGGCCGGCCAGGACTTCACCGACGTGCTGCCGCTGCTGCGGCGGACCTTCGGCGGGTTCGCCGCCGCGGAACGGGCTAACATCGGGCAGGCCGTCCGGCAGCTGACCGGCGGTGCACCGGCCCGGGACAGCTCGGCCGAGCCCGTCGACGCCGACCGGGCGGCGGGCGCGCTGCGCACCGTGGCGGCCATCCTCGGTGGTGCCCGGTGAACGCGCCGGGCCGGGTGCCCGAGGACGAGCGGCTGCGCCGCTGGCGGCTGCTGCTGGGCGGCCCGGCCGGCCCAGGGCTCGGGGCCCAGCTAGGCCAGGCCGACCAGGCGATCGACGGCGCACTGGCCGCGCTGTACGACACCGGCCCGCGCCCCGGGCCGGGCCAGCGTGGCCCAAGGTCCGCCGGGCTGGGTGCCTCGGCGCCCGCGGTGGCCCGCTGGCTGGGGGACATCCGCAGCTACTTCCCGGCCACGGTGGTCCAGGTCATGCAGCGCGACGCGATCGACCGGCTCAACCTCCGCCAGTTGCTGCTGGAACCGGAACTGCTCGAGTCGATCCAGCCGGACGTGCACCTGATCGGCACCCTGCTCAGCCTGACCAAGGTCATGCCGGAGACGACCAAGGCGACCGCGCGGCGCGTGGTGGCCGGGGTAGTAGCCGAAGTGGAGCGGCGGCTGGCCAACCGCACCCGCGCCGCGGTGTCCGGCGCGCTGAACCGGGCCGCCCGGTCCCGGCGGCCGAAGCCACGGGACATCGACTGGAACCGCACCATCGCCGCCAACCTGACCCGCTACCTGCCTGAGTACCGCACCGTGGTGCCGGAGCGGCTGGTCGGCTACGGGCGGCGGCAGCAGGCGGTGGCCCGCGAGGTGGTGCTGGCCATCGACCAGTCCGGGTCGATGGCGTCGTCGGTGGTGTACGCGTCGGTGTTCGGCGCCGTGCTGGCCTCTATCCGGGCGCTCAAGACCTCGCTGGTCGTGTTCGACACGGCCGTGGTCGACCTGACCAGTAAGCTGTCCGATCCAGTAGACATCCTGTTCGGCGTGCAGCTCGGTGGTGGCACCGACATCAACCAGGCGATCGGGTACAGCCAGACACTGATCACCCGGCCGCGGGACACGATTTTCGTGCTCATCTCCGACCTGTTCGAAGGCGGCGTCCAGGCGGAGATGCTGGCCCGGATGGCGGCGCTGAAGGCAGCCGGGGTGCAGGTGGTGTCGCTGCTGGCGCTGTCCGATGACGGTGCGCCAGCCTTCGACAAGGACAACGCCGCGGCCCTGGCCGAGCTGGGGGTGCCTGCCTTCGCGTGCACCCCGGACGCGTTCCCCGACCTGCTCGCGACGGCCATCGGCGGCGGTGACGTGGCTGCCTGGGCGCATCGCCGTGACCTGGCCGCCCGGTAGGCCGCAGCCCTCGGGGGCCGGCCGGTTCGTGCTCGTCGCGGGCTGGCCCGCGGCGGGCAAGAGCACGCTGGCCCGGGCGCTGGCCACCGAGCTCGACCTGCCTCTGCTGGCCAAGGACGAGATCAAGGAAGCAATGATGGACGGCCTGGGCTGCCCGCCGACGGTGGCGGAGTCCCGTCGCCTGGGCCGGGCCGCCGTGCTGGTCATGCTGCGGATCGCGCAGCGCTGCCCCGGCGCGGTGCTGGACAGCACCTGGTTCGAGTACGCCGACCCGCTGGTGCGCCAGCTGCCGGGCCGGTGCGTCGAGCTGATCTGCACCGTCCCGGTGCAGGTAGCGCGGGCGCGGTACGAGGCCCGGGCCGGGCAGCGGCACGCCGGGCACCTGGACGCGGCCCGGACCGAGGCCGAGCTGTGGGGCAGCCCACCCCGCTCCCCGGGCGCCGGACCGGTGCTCCAAGTGGACACGTCCGGTCCGGTGGGCATCCGCGAACTCGCGGCCACGCTGACCCGGCTATTCGACCGGTCACGCTGACCGGCTGCTCGACCAGCCTCCTGGTACCTAGTTACCGTAGTGGCGTGATAACAGTAGACCGGGTGCAGACCGGTGTCCGGATGGAGCGCAGCCTGCTGAAGGTCCTCAAGGGCCTGGCCGAGTACCTGGACATGTCGCTCGGTGACCTGCTGGAGGGCGTCGTGCTGCACGCGTTCGAGGGGCAGCCGCCGTTCTCCGCGGACACCCTGCACGTCATCGCGGAGCTGAAGAAGATCTACGGCTTGACGCTGACCGCCGCCGACAGCCACCAGCTCAGCGAGCCGGCGGACCCGGAGCAACCGGCCGACCCCGGGTAGCCGGCCAGGAGCTAGCGGGGTCAATTCGCCATGCTGCCGGGCTCAGAATCCCTCGGCCGACACGATGTTGCTGCCGATGGCGCGCTGCCGCCACCTGGCCAGGGCCGGGTCGAGCGGTAGCGGTTCGGTAGCGGGCGGCGTCACGACCAGGATTTCGGACAGCCGCCCGGCCAGCCGGATGCCCTGGACCAGGGTGATGTCGTAGCCGTGCCCGCGCAGGCTGGCCGCGACGCCGAGCCCGGCATCCGCGATGACCGTGACCCGGCCGCGCGGGCCGAATGCGGCGGGCAGCTGCCGCCAGAACGGGGTCAGCCCGGCGGCTACCCGGCCGGCCGCGCCAACCGCACGGTTCCACGGCGGGTTGGTGACGACCTGGTTCAGCCGGCCGGACCCGGCCAGCGGGCCGGACCCGGTGAGCGGATCGGCCGCGTCCGCGCGGATGAACCGCACCCGCACGCCGGCCTGGGCCGCGTTCGCCCGGGCGTTGCTCAGCCGGCCCGCGTCCAGGTCCGCGGCCAGCACCCGGGCGGTGGGGTCGGCCAGCGCGACCTCGACCGGAATCGTGCCGTCGCCACAGAACGGGTCGGCGATCAGGCCGCCACCCGGGTGCCGGGCGATCCGGGCCAGCGCGGCCGCCACCGGCGGGTGCAGGCTGCCCGGCCCGGTGTGCACCTTCCAGCCGCGGCGATGCAGCGGCCGCGGGCCTGCCCGCAGCGCCACCTGAACGTCGGTGCCGTGCAGGAACAGCCGGACGGTGAGGTCAGTGCCGCCCGCGGGCCAGTCACCTGGCCCGGCCGAACGCGACAGGTAGCGCGCGCCGAGCGCCTGGCCCAGCGCGGCGCCCGCCGTGTCCTCGACCGCGTAGCGGTTGTAGTTCCGCTGCCCGGACAGGCTGGCCACCACGTCGAAGGTCAGCTTGTCCGGCAGCTCGCGGATGTCCCGCAGCGCGGCCAGTGAGCCGGCCACGTCGAGCTGGCCGAGCCCCGCGGCCAGCACCGGCAGCGCCGCCCGGGTGTGTGTCACCCCGGCCACCGTGCCGGTCTCGAGGAACAGGTCATCCGCCGTGCGCAGGGTCAGCAGCTGCGGGGACAGCCCGGCCGCGGTGAAGCTGACCTGCCGCTCGGCCAGCCGCAAGCCGGACGGGGCGAAGCCCGCGGCGATCTCGTCGGCCAGGATCCATTCCAGGCCCCGGACACACCGCGCGATAAGCGGCTGAACCATCAGCTGGGCCCGGGGTTCAGCAGCTGGTAGAGGGCGTGGTCCTGCCACCGGCCGGCGATCTTGAGGTAGCTGGGCGCCACGCCGTAACGGACGAACCCGTTGCGCTCCAGCACCCGCTGCGACCGGACGTTGTGCAGCAGGGTGCCGGCCTCGACCCGGTGCAGGCGCAGTTCCCGGAACGCCAGCTGGACCATGTCCCGCACCGCCGCGGTGGCCAGCCCGCGCCCGTTCTGCGTGGCACTCACCCAGTAGCCCAGGTTGCCGGACTGGAACGCGCCGCGGACGATGTTGTTCAGGTTGATCCGGCCTGTTACGGCACCGGATTCGCCCAGGATGACGTACGGCAGCTTGACCCCCTGCCGGTGCTGGATGAGCGAGCTCCGGATGTCGGTGAGCTGCCCGGCCTCGGTGAAGTAGTCCTCGCCGCGGACCGGATCCCAGGGGGCCAGGAAGTCGCGGTTTTCCTGCACCAGCTTGGCCAGCACCGGGGCATCATCAGTAGCTATCAGGCGGGTAACACTCACCCGTTCATGCTCCCAGGTCCGGCCCGGCTACTCCGAGCCGGTTCGTCGGGCAGGTAGAACATCCGCAGCTGCATGAACCGGGCGCCGGGCGGCGCGTCACGAGTTGCGATTACTCAGGGTAAGGACAACGCCATCTGGCTGCCCGGCAGGAACGGTTGGACAGCATATTGATAGCGACATTATGAGAATTTACGATTGGCGCACGCGCGGCTAACCCCCGGCCGCACCAAAGGGAGAGGTAAACCTCTTATGCGCCGTCCTCGTCTGCTTAACCTGGTCTTACTCGCTTGCCTGCCCGCGGCGGGCATGCTGCTGACCCTCGGGTCTGCCGCAGGCGCCAGCGCCGCCGCGACCCCGAGCGCCCAGGCGGCCGCGAACGCCCGGGCCCTGCTGCACAACCTCTCGGTCGGGCAGCACTCCGCCGACCAGCGGGTGGCCGGGCACTCGGCCCGAATCAAGGGCCTGTCCCAGGTGTCCAGCACGAACTGGTCCGGCTACGCCGACACCAGCAGCACGTTCAGCACGGTCACCGCCAACTGGACTGAGCCCTCGGCCAGCTGCACCGGCACGACCTCGCTGGCCGCGTTCTGGGTCGGCATCGACGGGTACAGCAGCAGCAGCGTGGAGCAGGACGGCACGCTGATCGAGTGCTACCGGGGGACGGCCTACCAGTACACCTGGTGGGAGATGTATCCCAGCAACGCCATCCAGGTCGTCGGGTCGTCGCTAGCGGCCGGTGACCACATCACTTCGTCGGTGGTCCGCAGCGGCACCAGCTACGCGCTCAAGGTGACCGACTCGACGCACCCCGCGAACAGCTTCACTACCACGCAGAGGTGTTCCGGCTGCGCCAACTCCAGCGCGGAGTGGATCGCCGAGGCACCGAGCGGCTCAGCCGGCGTCTATCCGCTGTCCCACTTCAGCACGTGGACGGCGTCGGGCGCGACCGTCACCGGCAGCTCCGGGACCGGGGTCATCTCGTCGTACACCGACGACGAGATCACCATGATCGACTCGGCCAGCCGGGTCAAGGCCCAGCCTGGGGCCTTGAACAGTAGCGGTAACGGATTCAGCGTCACCTGGGAGCGCAGCTCCTAATCGGCCGGGCCGGGCTGGTGCCGCCGGGTGAATCCCGGCGGCACCAGCAGGTCGCTGGGGCTCAGCCCGGCGATGCTGGACCGGCCCAGGGCGAGCAGGGCCGAATCAATGCCGCCGCGCATGATGTCCAGCACGTTCTCGACGCCGGCCTGGCCGGCCGCGGCCAGGCCCCACAGGTAGGCCCGGCCGATCATGACCGCCCGGGCGCCTAGCGCGAGCGCCTTGATCACGTCGCCGCCACGCCGGATGCCGCCGTCGAGCAGCACCTCGACCTGGTCGCCCACGGCGGCGGCGACGGCGGGCAGCAGCCGGATGGTGGCCGGG
>Ga0210401_10006047_pt1 | contig 12365 bp, 4 predicted proteins | sample IncBWH32MmetaG_FD_150866 | JGI IMG/M metagenome (GOLD analysis project Ga0210401, IMG submission 150866) | Forest soil microbial communities from Barre Woods Harvard Forest LTER site, Petersham, Massachusetts, United States - Inc-BW-H-32-M | ecosystem: Environmental > Terrestrial > Soil >... | reverse complement strand
CGGTGGTCGCCTTTGGAGAGGAATCATCGCTTACACGCCTCTTAGAAGATCTCCGCAGCGAGAAATCGCGCCGCGAAAAATCCCAGCGAGAGGACCTGGAAAAACAGAAGTATGTCGCCGCGCAGTTAGCGGCCGTGGTAGAGTGCGAGTCGCGCCAGGACTACGCAGGAGCGATAGCCCTCATCCGCAACGCGGCGCAGCGTTACGGTGAACTCCCGCAGCTTGCGGAAGCGCAAGCCCGTATCGAACGGGTACAGCGCCTGCAACGAGAGCAGAAGGAACAGCGTGTTACCGCCGCCATCGCTTTTATTGAGCGGGAACTCGCAGCCGGCAATTGGGCGAATGCAATCGAATATTCTCGTCGTGGGATCGAGCAGTTTCCCGATGTATCAGTCTTCGTCCGATTGGCTGATTTAGCGCGACAGAAGAAGCGTGAAGCTGCGGAAAAGCTGGTCACTCAGGGCCGCACGGATTTAGCGGCGGGCCGATTGGAAATGGCGGAAAAACTGCTTCAAACGGAACTACGACCACACCTGCAGGAACCACTGGTGGAAGCTTTCGTCATCGATATCAAGCGGGAGCGGGCGCGGCGCGATGATGAGCAACTCCGGCAAAGTGAAAAGGGGGCCTACATCTCGGCTCAACTAACCGCGATAGGCAAATGCGAATCTCGCCAGGAGTTGAATGCGGCGCGGGAACTGGTGCGCCGGGCTTTGGAACGATATCCGGAAGCTGCCGAGTTGCTCTTGGCTCAGACCCGCATCGAGCAAGCCTGGCGAGCGAATCAAGAGCAGCAGGTTGCTGGCACCGTGGCTGCTATCGAACAAGAACTGGCCCGGGGCAATTGGGCTCAGGCGATCGAAGGATCTCGCCAAGCCCGTGAGCAGTTTCCCCGAGAGCCCGCTTTTGCGCGATTGGGAGAGGCAGCGTCGCAGAAGAAGCGCGAAGCAGCCGAGCGGCTGGTCAGCCAAGGGCGACAGGAATTAATGGCTGGCCGCCTGGAAAATGCGGAGCGCCTGGTTCAAAACGAACTGGCGCCGCATATACAAGAACCGGTGGTCAAAGCGTTTGTGAGCGACCTCAAGCTGTCGCGGGCACGCCATGACGAAGAACGGCGCCGGAGCGAAGAACGGAGTAGCTACGTATCGGCTCAACTGGCCGCAATTGCCAAATTGGAATCTCGCCGGGAATGGCATGCCGGGCTCGAACTGGTTCGACGAGCCTTGGAGCGATATTCGCAAAGTCCGGAACTGCTTTCAGCCCAGACCCGTATTGTGCAGGCGCTGCGGGCAGAGCAGGAGATGGGTATCTCCGAATCGCTGTCTAGGATTAAGCAGGAGTTGGCATCAGGCAACTGGCAGCCAGCCATCGAGCAGGCGGAGGCGGCAAGTAGGCGGTATCCCGAAGAAGGGGCTTTCGTAACAACGCTGAAGCAAGGCCTGGTGCTGAAACAACGCTATATGGACCGTGAAGTCTCGCGCGCCAGAAGCTTTCTTAGAGATGGAGATATCGATCAAGCGGAATATGTTTTGAGCAGTCTTCAGCCGCATGCCCGCGAAGTGGCGGTCAAGGCCCTCAGCGTGGAGATTAAAGCTGAAAAAGCACGCTTATCTGAGTTGCAGAAGGCCGAGCAGCGCGAACGGGAGTTTATCTCTGCTCAACTGCAGCGGGTCGCCACACTCGAGCACAAGCAGGACTTTCCGGCCGCAATCAGGGCCGTGCGGAAGGCGCTGTTAACGTATCCAGACGCTCCCGAACTGAAGGAGAAACTGCAGGCGCTCGAGAATGCGGCGGAATCCGCGGCCAAAGTAGACCAGGAATTCCGAAGCGGGCAAGCGGTTGCTCAGGTGCGGGCACCGGCCGGCCCAAGAAAACGCGCGTTTGGAATTTGGGCGAGCGCGGGAGCGGTCGCTGTTCTTCTGTCGGTGACGGTTTGGATGGCCGTTAAGCCCTCTCCGTCCCCGCCTGCGCCCATACAAGTGCCTGACCGAAAGAAGGGGGAAGAAGCCCAGCGACAAGAACAACTCCGACGATCAGAAGAGGAAGCGCGATTAAATGACCAACTTCGGACCAAAGAGGATGCGGACGCCAAGCGAGCCAAGGAGCAAGCCGACACCCAGCGAGCGAAAGACCTAGCCGACGCCAAACGGGCTAAAGACCAAGCCGACGCCAAACGGGCTAAAGACCAAGCCGACGCCCAGCGGGCCAAAGAACAAGCAGACGCCCAGCGGGCCAAAGAACAAGCAGACGCCCAGCGGGCCAAAGAGCAAGCCGACGCCAAGCGGGCCAAAGAACTGGCCGACGCCAAGCGAGCTAAAGAGCAAGCCGACGCCCAGCGAGCCAAAGAGGAAGCGCAACAGCGTGATGTGGAGGAGAAAGAGGCCACCAGGCCATGGCATGGCGCCCCCCGCGGAAGCGTCACCTGGAGGGGTAGCTTGCAACCAAGTACGGAAATATCAATCGGACCCGGATCGACAGCGTCTGAAGGCCAACTGACCGGCGTGTGGCCGCGCACGGAAGTGGAGGTCTACGCCGATCCTCCAGTATTCGTCCGCTCCAACCTCCTTACCGTTACAGTGCGAAACAACACAGGCGCTTTAATACCGCGCATAGAGCTACACTGGAAGGCCAAACACCCTGAATAGTATGGATAAGAGCCACAGGTCAGTATTTCGGGCCCTTATTTTAAGCTTGTTAATTAACACGAGCGATCGTGTGCAGGCGCAAACGCCTTCTCTTAAGCCGAGGGAAGCAGCCTCAAACTCGGCTCTCCGTGCGCTCGTGATCGCGAACCAAGCCTATGCGCATCTTGCGTCGATGCCCGTCGCGACTGCGATTTCAGATAGTAGAAAGATCGTGGAAGCGCTTACCCGCGTGGGCTTCCAGGTTGATTTTGAATCGAACGTTAAGGACCTCGGGAGTATGATTGCGATCGAACGAGGCTTCCTTCGAACCCTCCATGCCGGGGATGTAGTTGTTTTCTACTTTTCTGGCTATGGCTTTCAGACTGGCGGCGAGAACTATCTGCTCCCGACGGGCTATCAAGTCGATTCCAAAAGAGGCGCCGATCTGACAGAAGTTACTTATCAGGTTACTCGTCTGCAGCAAAACCTCGCAGATCAAAAAGTGGGGCTGGCCATTCTTCTATTGGACGCTTGCCGCGAAGAGCAAACTCTTCGGGCCGAAGCCGATCGTGATGGCCTCACGTATCCTTCGGACACGACCACCCGATCGATATTCATCGGGCTGGCGGCCGAGTCAAACAGTTATGCGCTAAAAAATCGTGACGGTAGCTTGTTTGCTTCCGCATTGGCAAAAGCCCTCGGAAAGCCTGGCTTGAATGTTCGGACAGACTTCTTCGAAGACGTAAAGAAAACGGTAGCCGACGCGACCAAAGGGGAACAGGTTCCCACTGCAATTTTCAACACTGTGACGGCCGACTTCTTCTTCATTCCCGCGGTGACCAAAGAGGAAGCGCCGAAAACGGTTCATAACGAGAAAGACAGGCTAACCTACGTGTGGATCCCTCCCGGAACTTTCACAATGGGCTGTGTTGAGTCCGATCCCAATTGCGAGGAAGACGAAAAGCCCGCACACAAGGTCAAGATGAGCCACGGTTTCTATATAGGTGATACAGAGGCGACGGTAAAGGCCTTTCAGGAATTTCTGCTGGGGCCGAAAGGCAAAGGTAGAATTCAGGGAAGGGGTAAAATGCCCCCGGCCCCGCTATGGAATGGGGGTTGGAGATTTACAGATCGCCCAATCGTATCGGTTAGTTGGGAAGAAGCCCAAGCCTATTGCAATTGGGCGGGAGGAAGACTGCCAACGGAAGCAGAATGGGAATACGCTGCCCGCGGCGGCCGGGAAGACACAATTTATCCCTGGGGTAATGATATTGATCCGAAACGAGCTGCATACCTGGATGGGGTGGACATAATGCAGGCCGTTGCCACGTATCCCCCAAACGGTTTTGGCGTGTACGATGTAGTCGGAAATGCCAGGGAATGGACGCTGGATTTTTACGGCGCTCAATATTATGCTGCTTCAGGCGCGACCGACCCGAAAGGGCCAAACACAGGGGCCGCGCATGTAAAGCGGGGAGGGTCGTATCTTGGCCGCCCCAAGGACGAGCGATTGTCTGTCCGGAGATCTCTGGCAGGCCGTGACAATATAACGGGCTTTCGGTGTGTTCTCGAGCAGGTTCCATCACCGCTTTCAAAACCTGCTCCGTAATTCAGTAATCTAGATCGCAAAGACAAGAACGCTGGCGGATCGAGATTTTTTATTTCTGATAAATAGTACCACCCTGGGATAAATCAGTACTTGACCTTAGTACGTCCTGGTCGTATGATCTATTTGCGCTGCTATGCCTGTAAGGTCGGCGCAAGCGCGCGGATACCGGAGGAAAGAATGCTACGAAATTGCTTATTGCTTTTTGCGCTCTGTGCATGCACAATGAGTGCCGCTACTCTCGGTTGTGGCGACTTTGACGCGACGACCGGCGCTATCAACGCCAGTCTTACGGTAAACTGCGGGGGCGAAACGGTCTTTTTCGGATTGGACACCCATGGCAACGCCAGCAACCCGCTACCTGACGGGGGAAGCCTCACCTTGGCGAGCGCATTTTCGCAGCGCGTTACTGGTGGTAGCGAACTGGATCTCGATTTCCACTTTGTCCCTGGGGCTGTAGTTCCGACCGTGTTGCAGTACTCTATTGAGGGACTGGGAGCGAACCAGCTTAACCTTGGAACCAACCTCCCCGGGTTCCAATGTGATCCAACCCATACTGTAGTATGCACCGACATCCCCGCCGGGGGCTTGACCGGTACCTTCGCAATTTCGGAAACGGTTCAAGGAACTGCAACGGTTAATTTGACAATCAACCAGGGAGTCTTTTCTCATAATGTCGCCGGTCTTCTTGGGTCCGACCAGACCCCCCTAAGAGTGACAAATTCGATCACATATGATTCTAACCTTATTGGTTTCGAGGAGTCATTTACTGCTCCGGAACCTGGAAGCTTGGTACTCTTCGCGTCCGGTCTCTTGGGTCTTGGCGCGCTGCTTCGGCGTCGAAAGAGCCGAAACTGAATCTGCTACTGCCTGCTTAATTCTCTGACGGCGACTGGGGCACTTCCAGTCGCCGCTACGAAATCGACAAGCCCACATTTTATCCCTCGAAAGCTGCTCAAAGCTTTACTCTGATTTGTGTTGACACTAGTCGTATACCATAGTAGAATTGCAAACCTGCTGCCAAGAGATCGGATTTTTGTCTTGAGGTTAAAGCTATGTTGTCGTTTTGTCCCGACATGCACAGCGTTTATTCGTGCTATTTCGTAAAACTCGCCATACTAATGGTTTTGTTTGTCTGCAGCGCCAGAGCTCAGACGAGCGTAAGCGCAAATCCGAGCCAGCTTAACTTCCTTTGTCCGGCTGGGGGGACACAGACCAGCCAAGTTACGAGTACGCCATCTGGCGCTCAAGTCAGCATCTTTAGTATTTCAAGCAGCGTCAACGGATTGTCGGCGAGCGTCCCACAGAATGCCACAACTCCAGCGACCGTCTCCGTTTCCATGAACTGCACAGGTGTGTCTCCTGGCCACTACACTAACTTTGTGAACGTTGCGGTCGGTTCGAGTGGCGTCCAGATTCCCGTCATCGTCGACGAGCCGACTGGCACTACTTTCACTGTGACGCCAAACTCCTTGACGTTTAACGCTCAAGTGGGCGGTTCGTCGCCACCGTCTCAACCCTTCACGGTGAGTGCGACCGGAGGAACAGTAAATTATAGTGCGACTGCATCGTCATCGCCGTCATGGCTTTCGGTAAGCCCTGGCAGCGGAACAGCGAGTCCCAACGCGCCCGGAACGCTGACGGTAACAGCCAATCCGGCGGGGCTCACCGCAGCAGGAAGCCCCTACTCAGGAACAATAACGGTCTCGGCAGCCGGAAGCCCTACTGTGACCAGGACGGTGACGTTCAACGTGTCACCCGGGCCGACCCTCAACACCCCTAGTCCAAGTCAAATTCCTTTTACATTTCAAGTTGGCTCGTCACCACCGGCGCCTGTCCCTGTCAGTATTACGAGCTCGGGTGGCTCATTGAATTACTCGGCCTCCGTCGGCTGCAGTTGGGTTACGCTTACTGGCGGCAACGGCGCCACGCCGGGAACAATACAAGTGGGTGTCAACCCTGCGGGTATGGCGGTTGGAAGTTATCCCTGTTCAGTGACCGTTTCGGCAACCGGGTCACCTTCCGTTCAGATAATGGTAAGTTTGACGATACCGAGGAATATAATCAGCGCCAGCCCGTCAAGTCTTACGTTCAGTTGCTCTACGGGTTCCCGTCCAGCTGCGCAAACAGTAACTCTAGGCACTGACAACAATCCCGTGAATTTTTCTGCATCAGCAACGCCGAGCTGGCTTTCGGTTAGTCCGGCTAGCGGTACGATCCCACAATCTATCAGTATTTCGGTGGACTGCAGTACGCTTTCGCAGAGCACAAATGGAACGGTGTCCGTGGTAGCGCCTGCGGCTGTCAATAGTCCAGCCAACATATCTGTCGCGGTAACCGTTAGCAGCACGGTCTTGTCCGTTTCACCCTCGTCTCTGACCTTCACACCTCAACCCGGGAGCGTACCACCCGCGCAATCGTTTTCTGTCACGAGCACCCCCACCGGTTTGCCGTTTAATATCACGTCAGGACTCGGTTGCGCGTGGGCTTCGCTGAGTCCTTCGAGCGGCAGCACGCCCGCCTCCATTACAGTCACTCCCGGTACGACCAATGCGGATACGATCTGTAGCGAGACCATAACGCTAACTGGAACATCCGTTAGCGGAACGGTACAGCTACATTACATACCACCTGTGCCCACTCAATTGCTGGTTAACCCTGCTTCCTTGTCGTTCATCTACACGATTGGCGCGGCCGCACCAGCCAGCCAACCGATAACGGTCGGAAGCAGCTCACCAAGTACGGGTGTCGCTTTCACGGCCACGCCCCAATCCGGCTGTGGTTGGCTCAATCTAAGCGCCGCTGGTGGCACCACACCAACCACCCTGACCGCCTCCGTCAACACGTCAGTCGTCACGACTGCCAACAACTATTCTTGCCAGGTTATTTTCAACGGACCTAATTTGGGTTCGCCACAAACTGTCGGTTTCAACTTGACGGCGGTGACTCTCGGTCAGATCCTCGTGAGCCCAAATAGCCTAGTTTTTAATCAGATCGTAGGTGGCTCGCCTGATGGGCCGAAATCGTTTTCCGTTTCTTCAAATACCGCAGGTTCGTTTAATATCACGCCTGGTTCAGGTTGCGATTGGCTCAACCTTTCCCCGAGTTCCGGAACTCTCGTCGCCAACTCACCATTATCAATAACAGGATCAGTGGTGACCGGTAACCGGTCCCAAGGACAATATCCGTGTACGGAAACGGTGTCGAGTGGCGGCTCGCAGGCCCTGTTCCAAGCCACATTGAATGTCAACCCTCCATCCTCTTTGGTGGTTACACCTCAAAGCATTCCACTTGGGTATCAAATCGGCGGCACTCCGCCCACTGCGAGCTTCAGCGTATCTACGAATCCGAGCGGTTCAACCTCTTTTTCAGTTACATCCGGATCCGGTTGTACGTGGCTGAATGTGAGCAGTTCAGGCTCGACCACGCCGGGCCAAGTTAATCTTTCAGTGGTCACGGCAGGACTAAGCTCTGGGCAGAATCTTACTTGTAATCTTCAAGTCAGCGCTCAAAATGTATCGAATAGCCCGCAAGCCGTTCAGGTCTCGTTAACGGTTACTAATCCAATCACAGGGACGCTTTCAGTGGGCCCACCAACCACTCCCTTCTCATACCGGCTGGGCGATCCAGCGCCGCCAGCTCAAAACATTTCTATTACGAGCACTGGGTCAAGTAGCGGGGTTCCATATCAGGTGACTCCGGGGCCGGGATGCGGTTGGCTGAATCTGAGCCGAGTGTCCGGAAATACACCCGATACGATCAGCGCCTCAATCAATATCGGTGGCCTGGCGCAAAATACTTATTTCTGCACGCTATCTATCGCCATTCCCGGCGGCAGCGCAACGCCTCTAACAGTTCAGGCTAGTTTGAACGTCACCGCGGCGCAGCTCAAGGTCACGAGCCCCTTAACGTTCAACTACACACTAGGGGCTAGCGCGCCACAGCCCCAGACCATTTCTGTGACTAGCGTAAATCCGACCAGCGGTGTCGCGTTTACGGCTACTCCCAATTGCCAATGGCTGACTTTATCGGCTTCTTCGGGGACCACACCCCAGGATTTAATGGCCTCCGTCAATACTGCCAATCTTGGCGTTGGGAACTATTCCTGTAGTGTGCTGGTGACCTCACCGCAAGCTTCCGCGAGCGCGACGTCTTCGGTTAACCTGGCGGTCAGCTCGCCTACAGTGATTGCTAGCACAAACACGCTAGTATTTAGCGCAACATCGGGCAGCTCCACGCCGATGTTCAAAACCGTCTCGATCGGTGCCAACAGTCCTCCAACATCCTACAGTGCATCAGCGTCAACCACAGATGGCAAAGCGTGGCTTTCGGTCAGTCCTGCGGGCGGTACAACTCCGGCAACACTCACCGTAACTGCCGATCCCACCGGGCTCGCGCCAGGAAATTATTCCGGATCCATTACGGTTACAGCGCAAGGCGCGTCACAAACCATCAATGTATCGCTAAGTATCAGCGCGGCTCCGCTGAATGTCGGACCGACCGCGCTATTTATGACGGCGCAACAGGGCAATAGCAGCACTCCTGCGGTCGTCTCGGTGTTTAGCGCCAACAGCGCCACGCTCCAATACACGGCCGCGGGCTCAGACCCATGGCTCTCGGTTTCGAAGACGGGTTCGAATATCACCGTCGTGGCGAACGCGGCCAGTCTGCAGGCGGGAACATATAACAGTTCCGTAGTCGTGTCGGCAATAGGTACAAACCCGCTGCAGCAGTTAGTACCCGTGAACCTGACCGTAACGGCACCTCCCGCCCCACAGCCGGTGCTATCCGCAGCAACGACGTCCATCGGCTTTAACTTCGCGCAGGGCGGTTCGCCCGAATCGAATACAATACAGGTCTCCAACCTTGGCGGCGGTTCCCTAAACTTCACGGCATCTGCCATCGCCGTTGGGGCGACTCAGTGGCTTTCTGTTTCGCCAGTATCCGGGACTGCGACCCCAGCCAACCCGACTTCGATTACAGTCACAGCCAATCCGACAGGTTTGGCGCCGACGAGCTATTCCGGGCAGGTCATCATTAGCGGTGCGGGTCAGACCATCTCGATCCCGGTCACGATGACCGTCGCGGCTAGTACCCAGACCATTCAGCTTTCGGAGGCGTCGATTTCATTTACCACGGTAGTGCGAGGTGCGAATCCGCCGTCGCATCGTATCTCCATCCTCAACAGTGGCGGGGGCACGATGGCCTGGAGTGTAACCCCACGCCTTAATTCAGGAAACGGCTGGCTCTCGGTGACACCGTCTAGTGGATCGGCTGTTGCTGGGGTGCTGCCGCCTTCGTTTGTGGACATCTCGGTCAACGTCGCAGGCCTTGCGACCGGCACTTACTACGGATCGGTTCTAATTTCCGCTGCCGGCGCGCCGAATAGTCCGATGACAATTTCGGTGGTGCTCAGCGTGCTCGACACGAACGTTGAGCTGATTCCCCTGCTACAGCCGGCCGCCGTGATTTTTCCGGGAGCTTTTGCAAATACCTCCGCGGATACACAAACGGTCACGGTTTATAATCTTCGTCCAGTACCGCTTTCATTCAACACGACAAACTACAGTGTGGACGGCAACTGGTTCACAGTATCCCCCTCCAGCGGAACCATTCCAGCTAGCGGGACGACTGTCTTCACAGTCCAGCGCACTTCCGCAGCACCGGCAGGTAGTTCGAGCGGTACGGGCAGGGTGCTATTCGCGGACGGTACGTTCGCCACCGTAACCGTGGAGTCACTCGGAGCAAATCCAACATCGACGGGCGCTACTGCTGTTCCGCTCTTGGCCGGACCAAATTCCTCGAGAAGCGCTGATCTAGTGAGACCTCAAGCCACTTCCAGCACCTGTCCCAACGTCAACATCACCAGTTTGTCGGATAATTTCTCCGTCACTGTTTCGGTGCCGGTAAGCATAACTGTCATGGCAACGGACTGCTCGGGGCGGCCCCTCAATGGACTTTCTGTTAAGATTCAGACCTCCAATGGGGATAAGGTGAACAACGACCAAACGTTTGCACCCGGCACGAGTGCAGGCCAATACGTTGGAGAGTGGACACCCAGCCAAGTAAGTACTTCTGTTCACATAAACCCGATTGCCGTGGCAGCTGGCGTTGCGCCTACGTATGGTCCGATAATATCGGGCCAAATCACCAGTAGCAGTGTTCCTAGAACCGTGATTAATGGCGTCGCAAATTCGGGCAGCTACTCGCCTGCTCAGGTGGTCGCTCCCGGGACATGGATCTCAATGTTCGGCGATAATCTGGCGAACGGTACGGCTGGCGCAACGACAATCCCATTCTCGACGAATCTGAATGGTACGGAAGTACGCCTCAACGATCGACTCTTACCTCTGTATGTCGTCGCGCCGGGACAAATTAATGCCGAGATACCTTTTGACCTGCCCCCGAATGCACAGCATACCCTGATTGTGAACCAGAATGGCGTGCAATCGGATTCATTCTTAGTTTCAGCGACCGACAAGGTTCCGGCTTTGTTCACATTCAACGCACAGGGATTTGGCCCGGGCGCAATTGTAGACACCACGAACACACCCGTGACGCCAGACCACCCCGCCCACGCCGGTGATACCGTCGCGATTTACTGTACGGGGTTAGGTAGCGTGGATCAGGCGATCGGATTGGGCGACGCCGCACCTGCAAATCCGCCAGCTCAACTCACGAACCCAATTACAGTCCTGATAGATGGGCAACCCGCTCACGTGCTCTTCGCCGGGCTATCGCCCGGCTCTGTAGCGCTCTATCAGATCAACATCGAGGTGCCGGCCGCTGCCGCGGCTGGCGATCTCTCAGTCGTTATTCAGATTGGTAGTCAGAACAGCCAGCCTGGGGTAACTTTGAGTGTCCAATGAAGCACCAACGAATTCTATTGAGGGAGGTATCTTTGAAGCCACCGAACTATGGAAGACAGTCCGCTGTTAGTAACCTGATAACTCGGAAGGTTCTACTAGCCGCAACTTTGGTTGTCGCCGCAGGAGGAGGAGTCATATCGGGTCAAAATGTCCCTACGGTAACCAAGGGAAACATTGAACTCGGCGTATTTGGAGGAGAGAGCTATGGCTTGGATCGCTTTCGCCCGATGGTGGGTGGGAATTTGGCTATCGGACTCTCTAGGCTGATTTATCCATTTGTAGAAGGTAGTTATCTGCCGGGAGTAGCTAGAACAGTTGAAGAAGCAAGCAACACGGCGAACAATGTTGCGATTCGATACAAAACAGACCTTACTGATTTCCACGGTGGAATCCATTTTAGGCTGGTGCGCGGCGAAACGAGAGTAATCCCGTATCTCGTTGGAGGCACGGGGGTCATACATGCATCCGCGTTCAATGGGAACGCTTCTTTCCCGAGCCAATACCCTGGACAACCCCCGACTTTTCTCCCTTTTCCGGTGCACTCGAAGACAAGTTGGGAAGTAAACTTCGGCGGTGGGCTCCGGTTTTTCATCACCGAGCGCTTTGGAATAAGAATCGAGATGAAGGCTTTTAAGCCCACCAGCGCACCTGTCGTTACCGGAGCAGTAGGGCCGGGCACGGGCACGACCGCGCTGGTCTACCGCTTCGCGATTGCTCCTTATTTCCAGGTTAGATAGAAGATTGCCTCCGTGATTGCGGCGTCCGAAAGATTCCTGACGGCGATGCGCCACCCGCTCAAAATATCCTGATATCCTTGTGCCCCGCCGGCGTCAGGTAATCGATAAGAATGAGACCGGCGGCGCTCAGGTCGCGCCGAAGAGGAGCAACGCGGCCAAGATAAGAGAAGGCCAGCCCCGCGAAGAAGGAGCCTAAGCGGCCGAGAATCCCAGGACTGGAAAAGGTAATCTCGGAAAGAGCTCGGTGGTAATCGTCATTAAGCCTGGGCGGAAGCCCAGTTGTGGGGTAAAAGCTGGGCGAGCCGGGTGACGGGATGGGCGCCGATGCGCGATAGGACGTCTTTGAAAGGGATTGACACTGACCCGCTGGCAAGAGGCCATGAAGCTCCGGAGGATAGCAGCCGTGTGGTAGTGTTGCAACTTTCAATCTGCCAGTATGAGCTGGCGCAGCGAGGGTGCTGCCGGGGTCTCAGGCGGCCAGTCCGAACAGCTTGTTGATGAACTGATTCTGACGCCGAACATCCGTCCT
>Ga0210401_10006044_pt1 | contig 12369 bp, 11 predicted proteins | sample IncBWH32MmetaG_FD_150866 | JGI IMG/M metagenome (GOLD analysis project Ga0210401, IMG submission 150866) | Forest soil microbial communities from Barre Woods Harvard Forest LTER site, Petersham, Massachusetts, United States - Inc-BW-H-32-M | ecosystem: Environmental > Terrestrial > Soil >... | reverse complement strand
AATCGAATCGCTGCTCACGAAATCGATTGAACTCGACCCCACACTGGCGGATGCGCAGTTGCAACTGGGCAATCTCTATTCCGATCAATCCAGATACGCCGATGCCATCCCGCACTACAAGCGCGCCCTCGAACTCAACACGGACCTCGCCGACGCTCACTACCGCCTGGGTCAAGCCTACGTTCGCACCGGCGAAAAGGACCGCGCCCAGCAAGAGCTGCAGGTATACCAGCAACTCCGCGCCCAGCATCTAGCCGATCTCGACAAACAACGCGCCGAAGTCCGCCAATTCGTCTACTCCGCCAAAGACAACGCCACCGCAAAACCCTGACCTGAATCACGCCGACGCGGAGCACTTGTAGGGGAGGGGCTTGCCCCTCCCGGCGTCAACCCCGGCACGCTGGTCGCCGCGGCCACGTTCCTTTAAGAAACTTCACGCAATCGTTCTGACAATTCAAAGGGCGCGGACCACAAGCTCCATGTCCTCCACGCCCGCGAGAGGGATATAATGCCGCCGGACGAAATTACTCCCAACGTAAGGGCGGCAACGATGACGATCGAACGTCGCGAATTCCTGAAGACCACCGGCAAAGCCATCACCGCGGGCGCGGCAGCGCTCGCGCTAGGCGGCAAAATCCTCGGCGCCAACGATCGCGTCCGCGTAGCCATCTGCGGTGTTCGAGGCCGCGGCACCGACCACATCAAAGGCTTTCCCCGCGTCCCCGGAACGGAAATCGTCGCGCTCTGCGACATCGATGAAACTATTTTGAGTCAGCGTGTTGGCGACGTCGAGAAGATGAATCTGCCTAAGCCCAAATCCTACGTCGACGTGCGCAAGCTCCTCGAAGACAAGGATATCGACGCCATCTCCATCGCCGCTCCCAATCACTGGCATTCGCTGATGGCCATCTGGGCCTGCCAGGCCGGGAAAGACGTCTACGTGGAAAAACCCTGCTCGCACAACACCTTCGAAGGCCGCCAACTCATCCGCGCCGTTAAAAAATACAATCGTATCTGTCAGCACGGCAGCCAGTGGCGCTCGAACCCCGGCATGTTGGAAGCCATGAAGCATTTGCAAGACGGCACGATCGGCGACGTCTACATGGCTCGAGGTCTCTGCTTCAAGTGGCGGCCGTCCATCGGCCACGCGACCGAAGAACCCGTTCCCGCCGGCGTCCACTACGATCTCTGGACTGGCCCCGCCCCGCTGAAGCCCTTCACACGCAATCGCTTTCACTACAACTGGCACTGGATCTGGGACACCGGCAACGGCGAAGTCGGCAACCAGGCCATCCACGAAATCGACATCGCCCGCGCCGGACTAGGCGTAGGCTTCCCCACATCGGTCTCCGCCATGGGCGGCCACTTCATGTTCGAAGACGATCAGGAAACGCCCAACACTCTAAACGCGACGTTCATTTTCGAAGGCAAAGATGGCAAGCGCAAAATGATGGAGCTCGAAGTGCGCCACTGGATCACCAATCACGAAGCAGAAATCGGCACCGGCGCGTACGGTGCGAGTGCCGTGCCTCCCGCAGGATTAACCAGCTCATCCGACGCCAGTAAGAAGCCAGCCGAGAAAAAGTCTGCGAGCTCGCAGCAATCCCTCGGGCCGAAGGACGCCAGGACCAACACGGTCGGCAATATTTTCTACGGATCAAACGGCTATCTGGCCATCGACGGTTACGACGCCTATAAAACGTGGATCACCGACGAAGTCGAGCCCGGCCCGCACGGCAAAGCTTCCGGCGACCATTACGCCAATTTCATCGACTGCGTCCGCAGCCGCCGCGCCGAGGGCATCCACTCCCCGATCGTAGAAGCCCACATCTCCACCACTCTGGTGCACTTGGCGAACGCGTCCTACCGCCTCGGCCGCACCATGAAATTTGACGCCACGACAGAGCAGGTAATCGGCGACGACGAAGCCAACACGCTACTCCGCGGCACATATCGTGCCCCCTACGTCGTCACCGAACAGATGTAGCGCAGTGCTCTAGCGCCCCACTCGACGCCGCCCGCGCCGGCAATGTCATCCCGAAGCTATCCGACGAGGATCGCTGAGGGACCTCAGTTTCCGGTTAGCGCGTTTATCGTCCACGGCCAATTGAGGGTGGAATTCCGAGTCGAATCGATCAACCGCTTGCATTCCATTGATTTATTCACTATAGTTGAAGAAATGGGCGACCGAACACATCTAGGAGAATTCGAATTAATTGTGATGCTGGCTTTGCTGCGACTAGGCGAGAACGCATACGGCGTCCCTATCTCAAGAGAAATTGAACGGCAATGTGGTCGGGAGGCAGCGTTAGGTAGCGTATATGCCACTCTCGATCGTCTACAAACGAAAGGGTTCGTCTCTTCGAGCCTTGGTGAACCTACGGCGGAGCGCGGTGGCAGAGCCAAAAGATATTTTCGCGTTACGACCAAGGGACTGCGCGAGGCCCGGGAAACACGACTGGCACTGACCAGAATGTGGCAAGGTCTTCGGGAACTGGAAGGATTGCAGGCATGAAGTCACATCCTCCGTTACTTGCAACTTGGCTGTTGGAACACTTAATCCGTCGTGAGGACAATGAGGCCCTCGCCGGCGACCTTTTGGAAGAATTCGGCCAAGGCCGTTCTGTCACTTGGTATTGGTATCAAGTATTCGTAGCGATCCTGGTCGCTCTCTCAAAGGAGCTTCGCACACGATGGATCACGATTCTATTCGCAGTTATTGTTAGCGTCGTCGTCTCTTACAAACAGATTTGGCATAGTTTCGAATTCGAACGTCTATTTAGTTGGGGGATAAGACTCCCTTGGCCAGCATCCTTCGTCTTCACCATAGCATTATGGTCCGCTACGGAAGGCTTAGTATTTGTCGTGGCTTTCGCCGCCTATCTGGGAGCCATAAGACGTTTCAACCTGCACAACTTCTCAAAAGGCGCGTGGTTGGCGCTGGTTCTGTTAAGTCTTGGGAACCTAGCTTTATCTTGGCTATGGGTGTTGCACCCTCCCGTCGTTCTCTTCTTTACCGTGATCTGGCGACTGCCCTTATTTTTCAGCCTTGTGCTGGCGACGTGGGTAGTTCGGCCGAACGCTCTGCATTCCGAGTCGGCGACACGTCTTGTATAGTCATCCTCATTTGATGCCTGATTAGCGTTAATCAGGCATGTGGCCCAGGAGTGGACTGCGCATGTCTATGCTTCAGCAGCCAAATCATAGTCGTCGGGCTTGTCATGCCCGGCACTGCTATGTGGAATGCAACAAGACTCAGAGCCAAGACGAGCACTGCAATGTATCTCTGGTGACCCACAAACCTTGTGATTATGGAAATCAGAACTGCCAAGATAAGGAACCACACGAGCAGAAGATTGTTTAGGGAAATCATCACTCCGCCGCCACCAAGTCTCAATTGTGCCGAATACAGAATTATCCATCCCCCAAGGGCAATTGAGCAAACCAGAAAACACCCACGCCAATAATGAGAGAGGCTCCCAGTTAAGAGCGAGAAGGTCGAAATCGAGACAAAATAAACGAGGCCAAGAAAGCTTAGGATTACCAGAGTGATGCCGGCCAGCGCAGTAATCTTTTGCGTGAAGCCCATCGAGGCCGGGTCCATCTCTCTCTCCTTTGCACCTCAGATTAGATGCGACGCCCCAATCATTCAAACTCCCGGTAATCAGATGGACTTAGGCTAACCGGCCGTTCCAAGGGCCCTCTTGCATTCACTGTCGAGGAGCTTGTTGGATTCGCCCGAAACGTCAACCCGTAATTTCTTGATGTTGCATCCGAGTTTGACGAGTGCATCGGGGTATGGATGCTTCATTGTTCTCGCTAAGCCCGGAGAAAATTCTAGAACCTGAATGATTTGTGGTTGTCCTGGACGCTGAATCTTGATCATCCACTCTGTGTAACTATCAACGATGGCGTACCGCGTCTCATATCTAGGTCCTACCGCAGCTAATTTCGGTTCGGTAACGGCCGACTTAATCCGCATAAACTCATCTTGAGTCAGCGTCTTCTTGACGGCGAGGCGTTTCGTTTTCTGCGAATTGCTGAGCATTGAAGACTGCCACTCTGCGGTACCGTCGAAAAACACACGCAGATCGACGTACTTGTCCTCGCTCTCCAGCGTCGTGTGGGTTGCGATCACTTCTAGAACGATGTCTTTACCGAGACTCGGCGACTGCGCAAAATTATCCCCAACAACAAGAAATCTCAAGGTGAGCACTACGACCAACGTCGATTGCATGAGTGAACACATTGCCGACCCGGAATTTATCACAATTTGGATCAAGTGCCCGGTTCGGGCAATCGCAAACTGACCCACTACCACCCGCCGGACATACGGACTCGCGATCCACAAACTCCTGTAATTTAAAGAGTTTGAAGTTTTGCCTATGGGTTTCCGCGATGCAGCGTCGGGATCTTTACTCGTATCGCAGGCAATCGATGGGATCGAGGTTGGCGGCCACGCTCGCCGGATAGTAGCCAAAGAACAAGCCTACGCCGACCGAGATCACGAAGCCTATCGTCACCCACAGGTACGACAGCGTGGCGGGAATCGAAGGCACCAGAGTGCGCACCAGCGTCGATACGCCCGACCCGATCAAGATACCGATGATTCCTCCGACCAGGGTGAGGACCACAGCTTCCAGCAGGAACTGTAAACGTATGTCCGCGCGCCGCGCGCCGATGGCTTTACGCACGCCGATTTCCTGCGTGCGCTCCGTCACCGAGATGAGCATGATGTTCATCACGCCTATGCCGCCGACCAGCAAACCGATGGAGCTGATTACCGTCGTCAGGATCACCAACGCACCGGTGAGTTGATTCCACAAGTTGCTCAGAAAGTCCGGCGAGCTCAGCTCGAAATCATTGTCCTTTTCGGGAGCAACGCGGCGCAAACGCCGCATCACCTGAATGACTTCACCTTGCGCCATGTCGACGTTTACATCCTTGGGCACCGTGAATAGCAGAATCAACTCCTTGGCCTCCGGATATTGCTTCTTGAAATTGCTCAGCGGGATGATCGCGAAGATGTCCACCCCTGGACCCAGAAACAATCCCTGGTCGTGCTCGAAAACGCCGATTACTTCGTACGCAGCGCCATTGATGCGCACGGTCTTGCCAATGGCATCCGAATTCGGGAACAGCGATTCGCTAATCGCCGCGCCCAGCACCACCACCGCACGCGCATGCTCCTCGTCGAAGGCGCTGATAAAGCGGCCTCGCTCGATCGCAAACAGCGGAATCGCCTCCGTATACTCCGGCTCGGCCCCGCGGACGATGACTTTCTCGACGCTATGGTCCCCGCTGGTGATCAGATTGCTGTCCCCAAAGAAAAATCCGCGCGTGCCGACCGTGTTCACGTTTCGCACGTCCGGAGCGGCTTGCCGGATAAAGTCGGCATAGCTGTATTCAATATACCTGCGGGTGCGGATGCGTTCGGGCATGTGTGCAGGGTCCAGGCCGGGCGGAAATCGCGTCAGAAAGTAAGTGCGCGAGCCCAGGGATTCCACTTTGTCCGCCACAAACTTGTTCAGGCCTTGGATGATGGCCGCCATGGAAATCACCGAGGATACCCCGATGACGATGCCGAGCACCGTTAAGGCCGAGCGCACCTTGGACGAGCGCAGCGTCTCCATCGCGGCCAGAAAATTCTCCCGAGCCTGAGCGAGCGTCATCAGTGCCATCAGTCCGACCTCAACGCAACAACCGGGTCCAGTCGCGACGCTCTCATTGCCGGATAGATTCCGAAGAACAGTCCTACCGCCGAACTGAGAATCACTCCCATCACCGCCACCCACGTCTGCACCGAGGCGGGGAACGGTGTATAGGTACGTAACATCAGCGCCACAAGGAACCCCACGGAAATCCCGGCGAGCCCTCCGGCAATGCATTGCATCACGCTTTCTAGCATGAACTGATGCAGGATGTCACTTTGGGTCGCGCCCACCGCGCGCCGCACGCCAATTTCCCTCCGTCGCAGGGTCACGCTCACCAGCATGACGTTCATGATCACGATGCCCCCGATGACCACGGAGATGGCGCTGACCATGATGAACACCCCGAAAAACGCCGAGCTGATGCTGCGCCACAGAGCCATGTAGCTTTCCTTGGTACCAATGAAGAAATCATCGTCCATATTTCCCGTAAGATGGCGGCGCGAGCGCAAAATCAGATGGGCCTGGTCCTGCGCCCTTTCAAAATTCGCTGCGCTGGTCTTCACGTTAATCGTGATGCTGGAGTGAATACCCTGAATACGCAGGAACACCGGCAGCGGAACCATAACGAAGTTATCCTGGTCCTGCCCCAGAACGCTGCCGATCTTTTCCATTACTCCTACAACCATGAATTCATCGTTGGCGATCCGCAGGGATCTTCCCACCGGGTCCACGCCGGCAAATAGTTCCCGCACCAGCGTGTCGCCGATCAGGCACACGTTGGTCCTATGTTCCGCTTCGGATGAAGTGAAGTACCGGCCGAGTTCGACCGCCCGCGAGTCCACATCGACCATGTTTGACGTTTGGCCATAGAGGGTTACGTCCTGCAGTTCTTTGTCGCCCGATCGCGCCCGGACGCTGGTGCTCGTGCTGGCCCCCACTACTTCGCAAGCGCCGCATCCTTCGGCGATGGCGGCCATGTCCTCGGCTTCAATTTTCTTGAACTTTAACGATTTGATGATGATGTTGAAGTCCGTCACCGCGAATGGCGTGCGCGCGACCTGGAATACGTTTGTGCCTAGGTTGGCGACCTTCTGCTCAACGTAAAGGTTGGCGCCCTGCACGATGGTCATCACCGTTATGAGCGTGGCCACACCCATCGTCAGTCCAAGCATCGTGAGCGAAGCGCGCAGCTTGTGCCCCCGCAGGGCACCGAAGCATTGGGCAAAATTGTCACTAACAGCGAGCATCAGGTTAGAGAGGATTTCTCCGGTTACTCTATCAAATTCAGCAGGTTGCAGTCGTGACCCACTAAAGTTGACCCGCCAAACTTGATGGAACCGTCTCTAAGTGACTACGAAAACGGAGGGGTGGGAGTTACGGAGTTCGATCAGCGTTGTTCACGTGGACCCGAAACGCGCTATCGGTGGCTTCCGCGCTCACCCTCTCCGCCGGAAAGTGTAGATTCGAGCCCACTTATACGATAACTCTTGACAACTAGTAACGATATGGTATAATGGTGGCTGAATTATGGCACGATTCCTCCGTGCTCCGCGAACCATGCTTGCCCGCCACGCCGACCCTAAAGCTACCCAAGAGTGTCCGTACCCTTGCCAGTTACTCTTGGATAAACAAGCTGCGCTCGTAAGTCCTTTAGAATCCACACTTACAAAAGTGTTGATTCTAAAGACCCTTAAAGTCCCTTTAGAATGAACACTAGGTTCATCAGGAACATTCGAATTGACGAATTGGCCGTCAGAATAGACCACGACCTGCTGATCGCAATACACGGCCAACGAGTAACAGTTGGGGACCTGGTCCCGCATTCCGTTAAACTTAGCGACTTTGATGCAGTGAATAAAACGCTCAGCCAACTTCTTCAGGCGGACTTTGTCGACCTTGTAAAGAACGCTCGCGAACCGATGTGTCCTCCCGAAATTTATATTCCAGGCAACTAGCCATCAAACCTCTGCTATCAAAGTTCGACAGGAGAGAAGCGAATGCACAATGAACGGCATTTAGGAATGCTGGAATATGGGAAGTTGTTCGTAACGCTAGCGGCGCTGGCTGGTTTTTTGCTCTTCACCGGCGCACCGCGTGTCCGTGCCAGTGAGTCGGAATGCGAGCACCGTCCGGAACGGGCCGATCATCACCTCCATGAAGCGATCGAACATCACGGTTGGAACAGCAGCCAAGCCGAGCATGCGCGTCACGAACTGCACGAAGCGCGGGAATATTGTTGGAATCACAGCCACAGATGGTGGGACGTCGAAACCCACGGATGGCGGACGGATCGCGACTGGGACGACGACCATGGGCATCCACGATAAGAAGCGGCGGAACGACCCGCTGCTCACGGCTAGATCTGGAATGCGTGACAATTCTAACGGTGCGTACGCTTCCAGATTGAACCCGGAAGGTTAGAAGCTTTACGGCTCAGTGCTTATTAAAGGAAGACTGCACCGCGTTAGGTGATAGGGTTGCACTACTCAAAATTATGGTGCCAACTTCTTCGCCTGCTTCCTAACCTTCGCCCACCGCTTCTTCGCCGCCTTCACAATCGCTGCTCTGCCAGTGGTGGATGTTGCTTCTAGCGATCCTGAAGGCGACTCGCCGCAAAGTCAGCTATGCTGGTCGCCGCGGGAGGGTCTACGTTAGCGAGTACGATTATGACGTAACCGGACGGCATGCAGATTTTTAGTTCCCCATTCATTCCAGGCGCTCCGCCTCCGTGACCGAAACACCGAATGCCTTCGGGTGTGACTTCGTCCGAAAATCCGTAGGCATATTTGTCTCCTCGCGGCGTATCCACCTTCCCGGTCGTTAGAAGCGCGGTGTGCTCAGCGTCAAGCACCTTGTGACCGATCAGGGCATTCGCGAAGGCAAGAAGGTCACCGACTGTGGAATATCCGCCTCCAGCCGAAGTGCCGCGATAAGGCAACGTGCCGTCATTCGGACGAGAGTCCTTCGAATCCCCCTGCGACATGTAACCGACCGAGCGATTCGCAACCGCTTGATCTTCTGGCAGCGAATCCGTCGAGTTCATTCCTGCGGGATGGAAGATGTGTTCGCGAACATACTGGTAGTAATCCTGGCTGCTCGCTTTCTCTACGATTCGTCCAAGCAAAATGAAACCATAGTTGGAGTAGTCCCAATGGCTACCGGGCTCGAATGTGGCGTCGCGCGTGCCGTAAAGCTTGACGTAGTCCTGAAGTGTGCGCAGCTCCAGGCGATGCTGCCCGAATTTCGGGCCAAAGATATCGCCTGCACCACCGGTGTGCGTCAATAATTGGTGAATCGTGACCTTGGCCGCGAAAGCTTTGTTCGGATAATCCGGCAGATATTTGATCAGCGCATCGTCGAGGTGGAGCTTGCCTGCCTGTGCAAGTTGAACGATGGCGGTCGCCGTGAACATCTTGTTCATCGATCCGATACGGAACTTCGTATCGAGCCGGTTTGGAATGTTATTCTCGCGGTCTGCCAATCCGTAAGCACCGCTAAATATGGGTGCGCCGTTCTTGGCGATCATTGCCGCGCCAGAGAACTTGCCTTCGGATGCCTCCGTTTCTAGCCGCGTTTTGAATGCGGAGACGGCCTCCGATTCCGTCCTGTGGCTGACCGGTGAATTCGTCGCACCACGTGTGGCCCGTATCTGCATTTGCTTGATTACGTGTGCAGGAGTTGGATCGACCTCAATGGTGATTTGCCCCGTCTGCTCCGAATTGCGCTCTTGCACCAATACGATGCAGGAAAGCTCAGAGCACTCCTTGACTCCCTTGATGTCAAACCCGCCTGTCCGGGCACGGAAGCTCATCGTTTCGTCAATGTGAGACACACGCTCCGGTTCGTTTTTCGCCAGAAACTTGAGAAGTATCGTTCGGTCCCCGTTGTTGAAGGCCGCTAACCAGGCGGACAGTTGCGAAGCGGCAGGCGTCCCCGGGAGGTTAGCCTGGGCGAAGACCGATTCATGAACAAAGAAAAGCAGCGCCAGTAGGACTGACATGATCTTCATAATTCTATAGACGCAGCGACCGACAATTCGGTACCCCAGTGAGCCCTGCGGCTTCATAGTCCGCTTTGCTATTCCATCCGCAGCGCTTGCACCGGATCCAATCGAGAAGCTCTCAACGCCGGCATGAGGCACGCTGCAATCGCCACTCCCAGCAGCAGAACCGCGACGCCAACAAATACGCTCGCGTCCGTCGGCTGTACCCCATACAACAAATTGCGAATCAGACTGCCTGCTGCTAAGCCTCCTGCTAACCCAAACGCGAGGCCCAAGATCACTGGACGGATTCCATCCGCCAGCGTCAGCCGCAGCACCTGGCCGCGCTGTGCTCCCAGCGCCATGCGTACTCCAATCTCGCTCCTGCGCTGCGCCACCAGATACGACAGCACGCCATACAATCCCATCGAAGCCAGCACCAACGACAAGGCCGCGAACCCCAACGTCAATGTCGCGCTGAAGTTCGCGTTATTTGTCGAGCGCCCGATCACCTGCTCCATCGTGAGGATGTCGGACACCGCGATCTCGGCATCCATGTCCGCGATCACCTCTTGTATCGGTGATGCCATGCTCGCAGCTTCTTGTTGTGCCCGCACGACGACATATGTGGAGCGAGCTTCACCGCTGTATATCGGAAAGTACATCATCGGTCGAACTGGTTCGGACACCCAGTATTTCGTATCACCTACGACGCCCACAATTTCGTACTCCTTCTGTTTCAGTCCATCCAAGTTGGCTCGCAAGTGCCGCCCCAGCGGATCTTCACCAGGAAAATATTCTTTCACCATCAAATCGCTGATGATTACCACCTTTGATCCCAATCGTTCCCCTTCGCGAAACGTTCTTCCGCGCAACAGCGGAATGCCCATCGCCTCGAAGTACCCTGGATCGGCGTAGCGCCGCATGCCGGCCTGCAACTCCCCTTTTGGCAATGGTGGATGTTCGGCAATCGTGATCACATTGTCCCCGCCGTAGCCGGTACTCGGAGCTTGCGTGACCAGTCCGGCTTTTTGCACTCCTGGCAATTGCCTCACCTGGGTAATGAGCCGCTCCAGGAATGCCAGCTTCTGCGCGGGCTGTTGATACCGCACTTCGGGAAGCGCTAGGTGCATCGTCAAGACATTTTCGGTTGGACAGCCCACATTCATAGTCAGAAGTGCCCGATAGCCTTTCAGCAACAGCCCTGCCCCAATCAACAGAACGACAGTTAGGGCCATTTCGATCGCCAGCAACGCCTGACGAAGCTTCGCTTTACCCTGGCCGCCACTGTGCGTCCGCGACGCTTCCTGCAGCGTCGCCAGCACGTGTTCGTCCCTCGACGACCGCGAGGAAATCACTCCCGCAAAGATCCCGCTGGCCAGCATGACACCCAGAGCAAACAACACCACCGGGCCATCGATATGAATCGCATCCGCCCGCGCCAAGTCTGGCCGCGCGTGCACTACCCATTGCACCGCTCCATACGCCAGTTCCAGTCCGAAGGCACCGCCTACCATCGACAGCACGACGCTCTCCATCATCTGTTCGCGAACCAGGCGCCACCGGCTGCCGCCCAGCGCGCTCCGAATTGCAATCTCCTTACGTCTAACCGCCGACCGCGCCACAAAAAGATTCGCCGCGTTGAGACAAGCAATCACCAGTACGCAGCCAGTCGCCGCGAGCAGCGCATAAAGCGGCGTCTTGTAGTCTCCGACGACCTCTTCCAGCAACGGCCGGACGTTTGCCCCTCTTCCGATGCCTTCCGTCGGATGCTCGATGCGAATCCTCTTTGACACCGTGTCTACTTCGCTCAATCCTTGTTCCTTGACCATTCCCGGCTTCAGCAGACCGATAACTCGAAATTGATGATTGTCTAGAGCCTCCTGGGTCACGGCGTCCGTGTCGTGATACACCGGAACCCACGCCTGCGTCCGCGCATCCGGAAAAGTAAACCATCCAGGCATGACGCCAATCACCGAGTACGCCTTGCCGTTCAGTTGGAACGCCTTGCCTACGATCCCTGGATCACCCGCGAATCGTCGTTTCCACAAACCCCAACTCAAAACTACAGTAGCGTTGGCGTCTGGCCGGTCATCGGACGCCTCAAATCCTCGCCCCAAGGCGGGCTGAACGCCTAGTGCCGGGAAAAAATTCCAGGAACACAGTGTCACCGTCAATTGTTCGGGCATCTGGCCGCCATTCCCAGAGACGTCATACTCATCTTCCTTGTAAAGCACCATCTGCTCGAAGCTCTTCGCTTCCTTCTGCCACTCTCTGTAGATTCCGGATGCCACCACGTGGTACGGGTACTTGCCGTCCGCGCTCTGCTCATAAAGCATCAACAGCCGGTCCGCATCGCCAAACGGCAGCGGCTTCAACAGCACCGACCGCACGATCGTGAACATCCCCGTAACCGCCCCAATGCCCAGCGCCATCACCACAATTACCGCCAGCGCAAATCCCGGCGCCCGCCGCAAGGTGCGCAGCACATAGAGCAAACTTCGCCATAAATCGTCGATCACGCCCACGGTGTTCCATTCCCACACGTCTTCACGCACATTCTGCGCGCTCCCGAACTTGATCTGCGCTCGCCGCCGTGATTCTCCCGCCGTCATCCCGCGCGCCACGTTCTCGTCAATCTCATGCGCAATATGCGCCTCGATCTCCCGCGCCAAGTCCGCGTCCTGGTCCCGCCGCTTGAAATATCGTCCGATCCCCATCTCTCACCTCGTC
>Ga0210401_10006043_pt1 | contig 12370 bp, 5 predicted proteins | sample IncBWH32MmetaG_FD_150866 | JGI IMG/M metagenome (GOLD analysis project Ga0210401, IMG submission 150866) | Forest soil microbial communities from Barre Woods Harvard Forest LTER site, Petersham, Massachusetts, United States - Inc-BW-H-32-M | ecosystem: Environmental > Terrestrial > Soil >... | reverse complement strand
AATCGCTCTCGATCCCTCGTTTGCGCGAGCTTATAGCAGTCTTTCCGGAATGTACTTCGACGCGGGAGAAAGTGCATTAGCTGCGAAGGCTGCCACCAAAGCATACGAATTGCGCAGCCACGGAACGGATCTCGAGCAAATCCAGATCTCAGCTTCGTACCACGCCTTCACTACGGGCGATCTGGAGAAGGCAGCAGCCGACTACGAGCGCTGGCGGGAGATCAGGCCGCGGTCGCCACTCCCCCATGCCAACTTGTCCTACGTCTACATTCAAATTGGCCAAAACGAAAAAGCTCTGGCCGAATCCCTGGAAGCCCTGCGTCTAGGCCCCAGCGGTGTGCAATATACGAATCTGGTATCGAGTTATATTGTGCTGGGACGTCTGAAGGAAGCCAAAGCAACCGTGGATGAAAGCCGGACCCAAAACATGGATCTGCCGATCAACCACAACAACATGTATCTGATTGGTTTTCTGGAACATGATCGCCCCACCATGGAACGTGAGGCCACCTGGGCGCTGGGCAAACCGGAACTTGAAGGAATCTTGTTTTACTCTCAGGCTTGCACGAGCGCCTATTTCGGCGAGTTGAAGGAATCCAGAGAAACCCTGAAGCGCGCCAGCAACTCGGCAATCGCTGGAGACCTGAAAGAAGCCGCTGCCACTTATCGTGCCGATGGCGCCATCCATGAGGCGCTCTACGGCAACGCCCAGGAGGCGGAACGCGCACTTCGGACGGTTCCGATCGCCGCCAGTGGTCAGGAGGTGCAAGCTGCCGCAGCCATGGCGTATGCATTTGCCGGTGACCGTGTGCGCGCGCAGGCTTTGGCGGACAGCATCGCCAAGCAGTATCCCGAGAACACCCTCGTGCAGTTCAACTATCTGCCGGTCATTCGCGCGCAGTTATCGCTGAATTCCAAGAACCCCAATCACGCCATTGAACTGCTGAAGGATGCTCGGCGTTACGAACTGGGTCAACCGGCACAGGTCATCTCGCTTAACATGTATCCTGCTTTTGTTCGCGGAGAGGCGTACCTGGCCCTCCACGACGGTCCGGCCGCTCTCGCCGAATTCCAAAGGATCCTCGATAACCCCGGAGTGTCCATCAACGAACCGATCGCAGCTCTTGCTCACCTCGGGCTGGCGCGTGCCACTGCTTTGAAGGGCGAAAAAGACCGCGCTCGATCCCTTTATCTGGACTTCATCGGGCTGTGGAAAGATGCGGACCCGGAGATCCCGATCCTGAAACAAGCGAAGACGGAATACGCAGCCTTGCAATCGCTCCGCTAACTCTCCCGTCTGTGGGCTTTACCTGTGGCTCCGCGCCGCACCATCCTGGAACTGGCCCGCAGCAAGTATCGAGACTTCAACGATTCGCATCTCTGCCAAAAACTTCACAGTGAGGAGAACCTCGTGGTCAGCCGCGAAAGCGTTCGCCGCATCTTACATCGAGCCCAGCTGGCTTCCCCGCAGAAACGCCGTCCCCGCCGTCCGAGCGACAACGTAGGTGCACTTGACAGGCCCCGTTGCGGAGCACATAATTTGTGACTCCCCCTTGACAGGCCGATCCCCCTAACTGGAAGACGATTCCGATTGATTGCGTTCTAGGATGGTGCCTTTACGTCTTGCCTCATGCAGCGCGTTTGTTCGGTGGTTGCGAGAGTGATTCGAACCAAGTGCGTGCCTAAGGACCCTCTCGAAGCCTGCCAGCAGAGCTGTATTGCCCTCCCGCACTATGCTTTAATCGCTGCGGTCGTTTGCTTTTGGTGGTGCCAGTCAGGAACAAGCTACGGTCAGATGAGCGTGCTGACCTACCACAATGATGTCTCGCGTACCGGGCAAAACCTCAACGAGACCATTCTGACCCCTGCCAACGTGAGCCAAAATCAATTTGGAAGACTTCTCTCTTACAGTGTGGACGGATTTGTCGTTGCCCAGCCTCTTTACCTGCAAAATGTCCCCATCCCCAATTTAGGCTCGCACAACGTGGTATATGTCGCGACCTTGCACGACAGCCTTTATGCTTTCGACGCCGACGCAACCAACCCGAACGCGGTCCCGCTCTGGCAGATCAGCTTCATTAATCCGGCATTGGGTATCACCACCGTCAGCGGGGCTGCCGCGGGTTGCACCAACGTTACGAAATTCACCGAGCACGGAATAGTGGGGACGCCCGTGATCGACGCCAGTTCAGGAACTTTGTATGTGATCGTCAAGACTGACGAGAACGGGACCTACGTGCAGAGATTGCACGCAATGGACATTGGCACGGGACAGGAAAAATTTGGCGGTCCGGTGGTGATCTCAGCTTCTGTACCTGGAACCGGCGACGGCACTTCCACAGTCACCTTCGATGCGCTGAATCAGATGTCGCGGCCGGGGCTGCTCCTGCTCAACAACACGATTTACGCCCTGTTCGGTGCGAATGGTTGCAAAGGGGTTCACAATCACGGGTGGGTGTTGGCCTATGACTCCCAGACGCTTCAGCAGACAGGAGTGTTCAACACCACGCCCAATGACAGCAATGGAGGATCCTGGCAAGCGGGTTCGGGGCCTGCGGCAGACAGCAACGGAAACATCTACTTCGAAACCGCCGATGCGCTTTTCGACGCCGATCTCGGGGGCGCGGATTTCGGCGATTCGATTCTCAAGCTGAACATGGGAAACAATGGACTCTCCCTGAGCGACTATTTCACTCCGATGAGCCAGGCAATCGACGACCAGGACGATCTTGATCTGGCTTCGGTCGGACCTCTGCTTCTGCCGGATGAGCCTGGACCGTACCCTCACCTGCTGATTGGGTCGGGGAAGGACGAAACGATTTATCTGGTGAACCGCGACGCGATGGGAGGGTACAACCCGACGCAAGACCAAATCGTCGAAGAGGTGCCGGCCGCCTTTTCGTTCCAGCGCGATGGCGTGCCAACCTACTGGAACGGGATGGTGTACTTTGAACAGCTCCGCTCGCCTGTCATCGCCTATTCGCTCAGCAACGGCTTGCTCTCGACAGCTCCAGTTGCGCAGACGCAGACGTCGTACCCGCGTGTGAACCCTTCCTCCATCTCGGCTAATGGAAATACCAACGGTATCCTCTGGCTTGTCACTGGCAATTCGACGACGACCACGTCTACGCTTCGAGCTTTCGATCCGACGAACTTGCTCACCGAGTTTTACGACAGCGATCAGGCTGGGACGAGAGACACTTTGAGTCCTACGGCTCACTGGGCCACACCAACGGTCGCGAATGGCAAAGTGTACGTCGGCACGCAGACCCAGTTGGTGGTTTACGGACTGATCGGGTTGGCTCCGGTCGCGACACCGTCCCCGACCAGCCTGGTCTTCGGCAACCAGAACGTGGGTTCAACCAGCGCTCCTCAGGCGATTACTCTGACTAACACCGGCAACGCCCCGCTCGCGGTCAGCAGCATCGCGGTGACTGGCACCAACGCTGGTGATTTTGGGCAGACGAACAATTGCAGCACGTATATGGTTCCCGGGGCCTATTGCACGATCAATGTCACATTTTCACCCGCAGCAACCGGTGGGCGCGTCGGCGCGGTGACCATTACCGATAACGCGAGTAACAGCCCCCAGAACGTAGGCCTGACGGGTACCGGCGTAATTCCTCAGGTTCCAACTGTCAGCCTTTCTCCGGGCAGCCTCAGTTTTGGTAATCAGGCGGTGACTACCACGAGCGCCATCGAAACCTCTACGCTCACTAACACAGGTACAGGGACGCTCACGATTTCCAGCATTGTGTCCAGCGGCGACTTCGCGCTAGCTTCAACGGCTACGTCTTGCGCTTACGCCGGGGGCATGGTGAATGTGGGGGCCAGTTGTACGATCGATGTGACTTTCACTCCCACTCAGGCCGGCAATCGCGCCGGATCAATCGCGGTCACCGATAACGCCCCAGACAGTCCAGAAGTGGTCAGTCTGACAGGGACCGGAGTACAGGGCACGAGTCCGGGACCACTCATCAGCCAACCGCTCAACCCCGCGGCAGCGGTCCCGGGTGGCGCTGGCTTCGCCTTGGCTGTAAGCGGGACTGGCTTTGTGCGGGCGTCCGTGATCACCTGGAACGGCAACCCAAGAACGACCAACTACATCAGCAGTTCGCAGCTGACCGCGACCATTTCTGCCTCGGATATCGCCACCGCTGGCACGGCGGCAGTAACTGTCGTCAATCCGTCCCCGGGGGGTGGGCCATCTAATGTTGTTTTCTTCGAGATCACGAACCCCAACGCAAATATATCTTTTGGCCGGTCCGATCTGGCTGTGGGAACGAATCCCGCGGCCGTTGCCGCAGGTGACGTCAACGGTGACGGGAAACTGGACTTGATGATCGCAAACAGCGGTAGCAATAATGTGAGCGTGCTGTTAGGCAACGGGGATGGCACCTTCCAGGCTCCGGCCAACTATAGCGCAGGCAGCACTCCCGTCTCGGTTGCCTTGGGCGATTTCAACGGTGACGGCAAGCTGGACCTGGTAGTGGCGAATTCAAATAGCGGCAGTGCGAGCGTGTTACTGGGTAATGGCGACGGCACCTTCCAAACTGCGATCGCCTACAGCACGGACGTGTCGCCCAATTATGTCGCGGTTGCGGATCTCAACGGGGACGGCGCGCTGGATTTCGTGGTAGCAAACGCGAGCGGCAACGATGTAAGCATCTTGCTGGGCAACGGCGACGGCACCTTCCAAACCGCGGTCAACTACCCCGTAGGCAGCACGCCTGATTTCGTCGGGTTGGGGGACTTCAATGGTGATGGCATTGTGGACCTGGCAGTCACCAACCAGGGCAGCAACAACGTAAGCGTGTTGCTGGGTAATGGCGATGGCACCTTCCAGACCGCGGTCAACTATAGTGCGGGCAACGCTCCGAATTCCGTGGCTGTGGCGGATTTCAACGGCGACGGGGTATTGGATCTGGTGACAACGAACAACGCCGACAACACCGTCGGGGTTCTGCTGGGCAATGGCAACGATACTTTCCAGCCTTCCGTGAACTACGGCGTGGGAGCTAGCCCAAATTTTGTAGCGTTGGCAGACATCGACGGTGACGGCAAGCTGGATTTGGTAGTTGCGAGCTCGAACGGGAATTACGTAAGCGTGCTGCTGGGGAATGGCAACGGTACTTTCCAGACGGCGGTCAATACTGGCGTCGGTACAGGCCCCAATTCCGTCGCGGTGGCAGATTTCAACGCAGATGGCAGGATGGACATGGCTGTCGCCAACTATGGCGGTGGCAGTGTATCCATTTTGTCTCAGGTTCCCGTGGCCACGCTCGCTCCTCCCGGCGTGACGTTTGCCAACCAGGTTGTCGATTCGAGCAGCTCGCCACAGACCGTAACGCTCACCAACAACGGGAGCGCTTCGCTGAAGGTGACGAGCGTTAGTATCCTCGGAACGAACTCAGGAGATTTTACCCAAACCAATACCTGCGGTGGGGTCGTCGCCGCCGGCGCCTACTGCACCATAGCGGTTACGTTCACGCCGTCCGTCGCTGGCAATCGAGGCGCCACGCTTGCTGTTAATGACAACGCCAGCGGAGGCCAGCAAACTGCTCCGCTCGGTGGCACAGGAATCCAAGCCAGCACTTCCGTATGGCTGAGCACGAGTGTGAATCCGTCGGTATTCGATCAGGCCGTGGGTTTTACTGCCGCGATTACTCCACAGTTCGGTGGGCAGGCCACCGGGACGGTGAGCTTCATGGATGGAACGACGCTGCTCGGCAACGCGGCGGTGAGTGGCAATGCTGCAACTTTGAACACCAGTCAGTTGGTTGTTGGGAATCACACGATCACCGCTTCTTATTCCGGGGATTCCAATTTCACCGGCAGCACATCCCCCGGGCTGGGGCAGGTCGTGAATCAGTCGCCGACCGCCAGCACACTGACTGTCTCGCCCAACCCTTCCACCGTGGATCAATCCGTGCTGCTCTCGGCGACAGTTTCAGGCCAATTCGGGGGAACACCAACCGGGACGGTCACGTTCAAGGGTGGCGCAACCCTTCTTGGTACCGGCACACTCAGTAATGGCCAGGCGACCCTTAACTATGCGTTCAAGACTTCCGGCGTTCGACCAGTGATCGCCAGCTATTCCGGGGACGCAAACTTCCTCCCAAGCACCTCCGCACCTGTGCAGCAGGCGGTCAACAAGCTACCTACGTCGACCGTCATTATCTCGGGCCAGAATCCGTCGAGCCTCGACCAGTTGGTCACGTTTACCGCCACCGTAAGCTCGGGAAATGGCAACCCGCCCGACGGCGAATCAGTCACCTTCAAGGATGGAACGGTAAAACTGGGGACGGGAACCTTAAGCGGAGGTGCGGCGACGTATTCCACGTCGAACCTGAAACGTGGCACACACAACGTTATCGCGACATACGGTGGAGATGTCGCTCTGGCCGCGAGTGCTTCGACTGTTCTGCCGCAAACGGTCACCCAGGCGGCGAGTACGACCGTTCTGGTGTCATCTCCCGACCCTTCAACCGTAGGTCAATCCGTGCTTCTTACGGCGACGGTCTCGGGACAATTCGGGGGAACGCCGACCGGAACGGTTAGGTTCGTGGCCGGTACAACTTTTCTCGGCAAGGGCGCGGTAAGTGCGGGACAAGCGAGCGTTAATTTTACGTTCAAGACTTCCGGCGTCCGATCAATCACCGCCAGCTATTCCGGGGACGCCAACTTCTTCGCAAGCACCTCCGCACCTGTGCAGCAGACGGTCAACAAGGTGCCGACAACGACCGTGCTCATCTCGAGCCAGAATCCGTCAACTCTGAACCAGTCAGTCACGTTTACCGCCACCGTAAGCTCGGGAAGTGGCAATCCGCCCGACGGCGAAGTGGTTACCTTCAAAGATGGAACGGTAAAGCTGGGGACAGGAACTTTAACTGGAGGCGTGGCAACCTACAGCACTTCGAGCCTGAAGCACGGGACACATAACATTACCGCGACCTACGGAGGAGATATCGTCCTGGCCGCAAGTACTTCGACTGTTCTCCCACAAACAGTGAACTAAGACACCAATGCAACCATCGGCACCGAGCACGTGCCACCACAGGCGAGGAACGCAAATTGTCGGCGGTGGTAAGGAATCAGGGCCTCGGGGCGAGTTGCGCCTCGCTGAAATATCGACGATCAATGGGTAAGTGATGCGATCGTCAGCTTAGAAGAGTTCGATGGCGGCGGCATGGCCCGAAGCAGAAGCGAGTCGAGCATCCCTTGTAACCAGTGCAGCTCCGAGTTTTTCGGCGAGCACAATGTAGGCAGCATCGTAGGCAGAAAGATTGTGACGCAGTTGCCAAATTCGCGGCAGGAGCACGAAATGTGGATACCGAGTAATACGAAGATCCAGCAGATCGCGGACCGCCTCGTCAGCGCGAATTACCGGGACAACTCGTTGCAATGCGAGACGCCTTAGTACCTGCGTGACCTCGAGATCCAGGAGGTCAGGCGCGTGTAGCGTTTCGTTACGCGAATAAATTCGCTTCTCGATGCTCTGCCCCGCAGATGTCTGAAGAAGCCAGTCAACGGCGGCTGACGCATCCAGGACGATCATCGCGCCTCGCGCTCTTCTCGCACCAGATGAGCGCTATCGATCTGAGCTGAAACCGGCTTACGTTTATGCAACCGCTCCCGCAATTCTGCCAGCGTTGGCTTCTCCGCGATTTCCTTGATCTCGGCTAACAGATAGTCCGAAAGTGACATACCTGCCATGGCAGCGCGAGCTTTCAGGCCACGATGTAGGGCATCAGGTACATTACGAAGCTGAATCATCTTGGACATGTCCGAAGCATACTTTCATGTCATTCACATGTCAATACGATTGCTTTTCCCAAGCTCCCCGGAACGTCTACGGAAGCCGCTCCAGGTCCGTCGCCTCGACCGCACGAGGCTGCAAATTCAAAGGCTGCGCCAGACCGGGCGCGACCCAGGGTTGAAGTTTGCCCTGCACGGCGTCTCGCACGGCACTAACTTTTTGTTGGGATTGGCGTGAAAGAGGTATTTGCCGGCGAAGGCGGCCACGGCTCGGCAGGGCTCGCCGGTTTTGGCTTGGCCCTTACAGTGTGGATTCGAATTCATCGGATTCACATTCGAATTCTTGGCGAGCGTGCCGAGCTTCGGATTCGTCATATGTCGCTATCAGTTCATCAAGCCTGGAGGATGTATTGAGTAATAAAAACAAATGGCTTGTATTCCTCATATGCGATATATCCCTGGGCAACTGGCGCCGTTCCCTTCCGAGGCTTCGAAAAAAACTGCCTAAGCTAATAGTGAGCTGAGTCGTCCTACGTCTTACCCGAATCGGAACATTTGTCCACCGGGTGGCGGTAACCCGCTCCCTATTCCCCCGCAAGATCAAGCACGGCCTTCTCATAAACAAGTGAGTTTAGGGGTCGAACACGTGGACTCACGAAAAAACATATCTTTGAAGTGCTTGCGCAATCCGCTCGCTTGCGCGACCATCCCACAGTGGCGGTACGGAACCTTTCTTGGCTTTTCCCTCGAGAATCCTCGCCAACTCCGAGACAAGCAGCCGCGGGTCCTGCCCGACCAGAACATTTGTCCCCACACTGACCGTCACCGGACGTTCGGTATTACTTCGCAGGGTCAGGCACGGAACCCCAAAGTAAGTGGTCTCTTCCTGGATGCCCCCCGAGTCGGTGATGACCACCAGGGCGCGCCGCTGCAGCGAGAGAAATTCGATGTAAGGCAATGGCTCAAGCAGGTGAAGCTTTTCGATATTGATACCGAATTTCTCGATGCGTTGACGCGTCCGCGGATGTACGGGAAAGACCACCTCTAACTTCTCGTTCACTTCGAGCAGCGACTTCAAAATACTCTCCAAGTTCGCACTGTCATCGACATTGGAGGGGCGATGTAGCGTGACTAGAGCATAGCGTTGTGGAAGGCCATTCTTGGAGAATTGCATAACTGCCGGCAGGAACTGAACAAGAGAATCGATCATCACATTCCCGACTCGATAGATCTTCTCAGAAGCGACACCCTCTTGTAGAAGATTGACATCTCCATCCTGTGAAGGTGTAAACAGAAGATCCGCGAGCCGGTCCGTCACAATGCGGTTGATCTCTTCCGGCATGGTGCGATCGAAAGAACGAAGTCCAGCTTCGACGTGGCCGAATCGAATAGCAAGCTTCGAACACACCAGGGCTGCGGCGACCGTGGAGTTTACATCGCCATACACGAGCACCACGTCCGGTTTTTGCTCCAATATCACCGGCTCAAACCGCTTCATCACTTCGGCAGTCTGCCAGGCATGGCTGCCGGATCCGACCTCAAGGTTCACGTCCGGCACTGGCATGTTGAGCTGAGAAAAGAAAACGTCAGACAAATTCCTGTCGTAGTGCTGACCGGTATGGACTAGCGTCTGCCGGACGTCGGGGCATCCCTCGAGAGCGCGCATTACGGGTGCAGCTTTTATGAAATTCGGCCTCGCCCCGACGACATGAAGAATGTGCATATTTTCTTTGACTATGGTACCCCGCCTGCTTCCCTTATCGACCTCCCGCGGTCGAACTAGTTTTTTGACTCGGTCTCGGGCTCGTAGGAAACCCGCCAAATCAGCTTTCCACCATCATCGGAAATCAACAACGACCCGTCCGTTTGCACAGCCACCCCCACAATTCGTCCATAGACATCTTTGCCAGCGGGGTCCGGTACAAATCCAGAGAAAAACGGGGTCGGTGCCCCCGCGGGGAAACCGTTGCGGAACGGAATGAAGACGACTTGATATCCGCTCCTTGTATGTCGATTCCACGAGCCGTGCTCCGTGATGAAAGCGCCGTGCCAATATTTCGCAGGAAACTGTTGTGCTTGGTAGAACACAAGCTGCAGCGGCGCAACGTGCGCGCCAAGCAGAACGTTCGGCACAAGCGCCTTCGCGACCAGGTCTGGTCTAGACGCCACCCGATTATCCACGTGACTGCCGATATAAGAATAGGGGAAGCCATAGAAACCGCCTTCTATGATGTGCGTGAAAAAATCCGATGGAATGTCATCGCCAAGGTCGTCCCGTTCGTTTACCGCCGCCCAAAGCTGGCCAGACTCCCGATCGAAACCGATACCGACGGCGTTCCGCAACCCGCTAGCGAAAACTCGCATGTTTCTGCCGTCAGGATCGGCCACCAAAATCGCAGCGCGCCGAGAATCGGACTCGATCGAAATGTTGTCATTTGATCCGACTGAGACAAACAGCTTCTGGCCATCTGGACTAAAGGCCAGCGACCGCGTCCAATGCTGGTTATAGCCCATCCCTGGGAGGTCCAGTACGTGCTCCGCGTTCCCCAACCGCTTCGATGTCCTGGGGTCATAGCGAAAGCGCTGGACCTCATCTGTATTGGCGACATAAACGTAGTCATCGTGGAAGGCGATTCCAAAAGGCAGGTTCAAATGATTGGCGAAGATCTCGCGGGATTGAGCGCTTCCCTGTCGCTGCGGGTCATGCAACACCACAACTTCTCCGACTGCAGAGTCAGCCACAAACACATCACCGTTTGGAGCAACCGCCAACCACCGTGGTTCAGTGAAGCCTCGGGCGAATACCGAAACTTTGAATCCGGGAGGAACCAGCGGCTGAAAGTTCGCTGGCGGCGTGACCACCAGCGGGTAGTTGTCAGTCCGCAGCAGTCTCGCGAGAACAAGAGCCCTCCATCCGCGTACGTTGAGAAGGATAGTTACGGCGAGTGCCGCGGCGATCACTAGTCCCAACGCAATGCAGGCGCGTCGCAACAGTTGAAGAAAACGGAGAGATCGAACGGTGGGATTGATCAGCTCCGGATTATCGCCCATCATTATCGTTTCCGCTAACCTTGCTCAGCTGTCACGCCCCACACTCGTGCCTCCCTTTCGAGCGGACTGTATGCGCTCGCCTAGCGCCGCCTGCACATCTCTTTTCTGGATTACTGCCTTGTGGGAACCCATGCCATTTTAGGTCCTCTGACACCAACTCATCGCAATTCGTTTGGACTTGGCCCAAGAGTGACTCATAGTAGCATCTGGACAGTGCAAGATCAGGCCTTGCTCGGGCAGGTCATTCCACTGGCTTTTCTTGATGCGACGCCGCCACGACTTCACGGCGCGAGGGATAGCCGAGACCGATGCGTTCCATCATCGAGGACGGAGTTTCAGTTTGGGCGCAGCACCAAAAACAAACGCCGGCACCCAAATCGAGGATGCCGGCGCTCCGTGCCCACAGTATTCAATTACGGTTTGATCTTGAAGACGTCTCCAAGCCCGTTTGCTCCACCTTCATTCGTCGTCCCGTAGAGATTGCCGTACTTGTCAAATACCAAGTTGCTAAACGAGTAGAAGCCATCGCTACCACTAAAGACGTGAAGCGAGGTATATATCCAGCCACTGTTTGAAGGTGTCAGTTCATAAACTGTGCCGGCGCTATTAGCACCGTCGCAATGGGTCGTGGCGAAGATATTGCCAGACGCATCGAAGAGAAGATTGCGGTATGTTCCCGAAATGCCCCACCCAGGCAGGGCGTACAGTACACTAAATGTCCAGCTGCCATTTGCGGGCGTGAGTTCGAAAACTGTACCTCCGCCACCCGCTCCATCGCCCCCCTCGGTGGCCGCACCATAAAGATTGCCGGAATGGTCAAAGATCAGACCGGCATATGGAACCCCTCCGTCGCTTTGCATCTGGAAATTATAGAGAATGCTTTCTGTCCAGCCTGATTTTGACAGCGTCAACTCGAAGACCGTGCCGTACCCGTAAGAGCCTCCCGCTGAAGTTGTGCCGTAAATCTTTCCTGCCGTATCCAAGGTGACACCAGCGACGGGAATTGTTCCGTCGGTGCCGGAGCCGAAGCTGTAGAGCACCTTCTCGCTCCACCTGCCGTTGGCTTTCTTCGGGACAGTCAGCTTGAAAACCGTGCCGTTGCCGCTCGACCCGCCGGCAGTGGTCGTGCCGTAGAGATTCCCCGCTGCGTCCATCGTCAAAGCGGCTTCGGGTTTTGCTCCGTCGGCTTGTCCCGTGAAACTGTACAGCACGGTCTCTCTGCCTTTTGGAGCAACCCTGAACACCGTTCCCGCACCCGACGCACCTCCAGCGATAGTTGTGCCGTAGAGGTTGCCTGCCGCATCCATGACCAAACTTGACTCGGGATTTGCTCCGTCGGCCCCGCCGGTGAAACTATGCAGCACAATCTCCTTGCCTTTCCCAGTAACTTTGAACACAGTTCCCATGCCGGAGGCGCCACCAGCGTTGGTGGTACCGTAAAGATATCCTGCTGCATCGATCGCGAAACCGGCGAGCGGATTTCCGCCATCGCTTCCGCCAGTGAAGTTGTGAATTACGCTGAAGGTCTGCGCGTGCGACGGTGGGATCGCGATCGCCGCTA
>Ga0210401_10006042_pt1 | contig 12372 bp, 11 predicted proteins | sample IncBWH32MmetaG_FD_150866 | JGI IMG/M metagenome (GOLD analysis project Ga0210401, IMG submission 150866) | Forest soil microbial communities from Barre Woods Harvard Forest LTER site, Petersham, Massachusetts, United States - Inc-BW-H-32-M | ecosystem: Environmental > Terrestrial > Soil >... | reverse complement strand
CATCGTTATGACCGACCGCCCTAGCCCCTCACCATCTGACCCGGCTCCGTTCGGCACTCCCGTGTGCCGGAGGCCGTATGGCATCGACCCGGGGCCGGTGACGTGAGCGACGTCGACGAGGTGGTCGTCCCCCAACCGGCACGGGAGACCAAAGACCGCCGCAAGCTTCCGAGCTGGCGGGTCGAAGAGCTGCGGACGACGTTCTGGGTCGTCCCGAGCATGCTCGTCGTCGTCGCAGTCCTGTTGTTCGTGATCACGTTCGAGATCGACGTCGCGGCCTACCACCACGACCTCACACTCCCGACGTGGATCCGGACTGGGAACGCAGACGCCGAGCGCCAGGTGCTGATCGCGATCGCCGCCGCCGTCATCACGGTGGTCGGTGTCGTGTTCTCGATCACCATCCTGGCCCTGACCCTGGCGTCCCAACAGTTCGGGCCACGGATGATGCGCAACTTCGTGCGCGACCTCGGGAACCAAGTCACCTTGGGCGTGTTCGTCGGCACCTTCGTCTACTCCGTGCTCGTGCTTGGGTCGATCGACAGCCTCAGCCCGAGATTCGTCCCCTACCTCTCGACTTCGGTGGCCGAAGCACTGCTCCTCGTCGACCTGGCGATCCTCATCTACTTCATCCACCACATTGCGAAATCGATCCAGCTGCCCGAGGTGATCGCCGGGATCGCCGACGACCTGATGGAGTCGATCGACGCCGAGTTCCCTCAGAGCGTCGGCGCGTCGCAGGCGGAGCCTCCCCAGCACAGCGGCAAGAGCGTCCCGGAATTGCTCAAGCTCATCGAGGAGCGAGGAGCGGTCGTCCCCTCACAAGTGAGCGGGTACATCCAGTACGTGGGCTATTCGCAACTCATCTCGATCGCCACCCACACCGACTCCTTCATCCGGCTGGAGCACCGGCCGGGGCACTACCTGGCCACCGGGCGCCCGCTCGCGATGGTCTGGCCGCGGGAATCGGCGCAGGAGGTCGCGCTGGCCTTGCGCAAGGCCCACGTCACGGGGCCGCACCGGACGCTGGTCCAGGATCCGGTCTTCGCCATCGATCAGCTCGTCGAGATCGCCATCCGTGCCCTGTCGTCGGCCGTCAACGACACGTTCACGGCGTTGACCTGCATCGACTGGCTCTCTGCCGGGCTGGGACGCGTCTCGGGGCGGGTGCTCGACGAGGGCGTCTACCGGGACTCGACGGGCAAGGTCCGCTTGATCGAGTTCGACCCCTCGTACGCGCGCATGGTGAACCGGGCGTTCGACAAGATTCGCCAGTCTGCGCGCAGCATGCCCGCGGTCCTGATCCGCCTGATCGACTCGTTGGGGTCGATCATGCTGGACACCACCTCGCCTGAGCAGCGCACGGTGCTCCGGCGCCAGGCGGACATGGTGCTGCGGCTGGCCGAAGAGTCCGTGAGCGAACCCAACGACCTCGAGGAGATCCGCTTCCGCTACCGCCGGATCCCCGGTGAGGATGCGTTCGCCGAGAGAGCGCGTACCTGGTCGGAGATGGACCCGGCCTGACGGAGCGGGGAAGAGCGAGCCGGCGAGGTCGGCCCGGGCTACCCGCCGGCGTTGTCGGTGGGGGCGGTGGTGGTCGATGCCGGTGTCGTCGTCGTGGTCGTCGCGTGGGTGCTCGAGGTCGACGTCGTGGAACCGGTGCTCGACGTGGTTGTCGTCGTCGCGCCGGTGTTGCCGGAGGTCCCGGTGGCGGTGCTCGTGGTCGTCGTCGTCGGTGGTGCGACGAAGGTCTTCGTCTCGCCGTTGAGTGTGGCGACGCTGGACGACGATGTCGCCGCAAGGTTGGTGCAGCTGCGGGCGCTGTTCCAGCTGCCGATGGCGGCAGTTGCCGGCTGCCCGCTCAGCGGCTGGGGCAAGCCGGAGAGGAGGGTCGCCGGCCGCCACGCGGCGCTCGTGATGTGCCGACCCTGCGCCGAGATGATGAGAGCGCCACTGTCTGTCTCTGGGGCCGCGTTGTCGTAGAAGGCGAAGTTCCCTAGTCCGTAGTCCACGTAGGCGCTGCCGAGGTAGCCGGCGCCCGAGAGGACGTGTGCATCGGTGCCCACGACGATGTCGGCCCCGGCGTTCACGAGTTGCTGGGCCAGCGGCTCCTGGGAGGGGTTGGGGCAGGATTGGGTCTCGGTGCCCCAGTGCACGTAGACGATCACGGTGTCGGCCGTCTTGCGCACCTGTTGCACCTCGTGCACCAGCTCGGTCGGGTCGATCGCCGAGGCCACACCCGGCTGCGCGGCCGACGCCGTCCATGTGCTCACGAGGTTGTTCGCAATGACCTGCGTGGCGGAGATGATGGCGATGCGCTGGCCGTTCAGCGTGACGCGGTAGGGCGTGAAGGCCTGCGCGGCGTTGTTGCCGATGCCGATGATGGGGTAGGAGTCCTGGCTCGCGATGGTCAGGTTCTGCGAGAGCCCCTGCGGTCCGCAGTCGAAGCCGTGATCGTTCGCCTCGGTGGCGAGGGAGATGGAAGCGCTCTTCAGTGCCGTGATGGCAGAAGCCGGCGCGTCGAAGATGTACGGCTTGTTCTGGGGTTCGGGACACGTCCCGTCGGTCACGGCGGTCTCCAGGTTCACCATGCTCAGGTTCGATCCGGAGAAGAGTTGGGGGATCGTGGTCCCGAGGGCGGTGGAGGCGTCCTGGGCGAGCTTCGCGCCGACCACGCCCTCGAAATGGACGTCACCGCCGAAACCGAGCGTGACCGTGTGCCCGTTGCCCTTCCAGTCGGGATTGAGCGGTGAGTTCTTGGGGAAGTGCTGGGCGGCCAGCGTGGCGGCATGCCCGGTTGTCGAGGACGACGAGGTTGTCGAGGTCGACGCGGTCGGCTTGCCGGAGCCACCCGAGAACCCGGCGAGGTAGATGATCAGCACGAGAAACAGGAAGCCCCCGAAGGCAAATTCGGTGCGCCGACGCCTGACCCTGCGTGAGACCACGGGGCACTATGTCACACACGCTGCGCTCGGTCCCGTGCAGGAGGGTCGCTGACCAGCCCTTTTGTGCGCCGGGGGCTGGGACGGCGCCGCTTTCAAGCGGCCCAGAGGCTGTCCCAGTTGGCCGCCAGCAAGGCGACGAGGCCTGTGCAGGCGGCGGCGATCATGTCGCGGCACTCGTCGAACACCGCCTGGTCGCCGTAGTAGGGGTCGGGCACGTCCGCAGCGGCACCGGCCGCCTTGTCGAAGGACCGGAGCAGGACGAGGCGGTCGGGATCGGCGCCGAGCCCGAGCAGCATCTGGCGGTGCCGGCGGTCGAGGGCGATCATGAGGTCGATCCGACCGAGGTCGGACGCGACGAATTGGTGAGCGACGTGGCTCTCTTGGGGGTAGCCGCCACGGTCCAGCGAAACCGCGGCGGAAGGGTGCATCGGCTCGCCCTCGTGCCAGGGGCCGGTGCCCGCGCTGCTGATCTCGAGGTGGTCGCCGAGCGTCGAGCCGTCCGCGAGGGGTGTCGTCCGTGCCAGCGACCGCGTAATCACTTCAGCCATCGGCGAGCGGCAGATGTTGCCGGTGCAGATGAAGAGGACGCGATAGGGCCTGTCCCCGATGGGTCCGGGGAGCACGACGCGGTTCGGTGTGGGCGGGCTCATGCGGACGCGTACTCTTCGCGCAGGGACTTCTTGACGATCTTGCCGGTGCCCGCCCGCGGCCAGTCGGTGCGCACCTCGAGCTGCTCGGGGATCTTCTGGGTCATGAGGCCCGCTTCGCGGCAGAAGGCGACGACGTCGGCCAGCTCGAGGGCGCCCGCATCGTCTGCGAGCTGGACGACGGCACAGACCCGTTCGCCACGCTCGGGGTCCGGCAGGCCGACCACGGCGACCTCCACGACCTTGGGGTGCGTGTAGAGCAGGTCCTCGATCTCCTTGGCGCTGATGTTCTCGCCCTTGCGGACGATCACGTCCTTCAGGCGCCCGGTCAGGGTGATGTGCCCGTCGGCCCGCAGTTTTCCGAGGTCGCCCGTGCGGAAGTAGCCGTCTTCGTCGAAGGCCTCCTTCGTGAGCGCAGGGTCGGTGTAGCCGTGGAACACCATCGGCCCCTTCACCCGGACCTCGCCTTCTTGGTCGGGCCCGGCCGGTACGCCGTCGAGCCGGACGATGCGCACGTCGGCGCCCTCCACCGGCTTGCCGTCCGTGTTGGCGAGCTGCTCGTCGGTGTCATGAGGGGAGCCGTTCGAGATCATCGGCACCTCGGTCATGCCGTAGCCGTGGACGACGCCGCGACCGCCGATTTCGTCACGCACTTCGAAATGGACCTCGGGCGGCTTGGCCGCTCCGCCGCCCGCCATGAGACGGAGCGTGGGAAGGATCGGAACGCCGGGGTTCTTGCGCTGCTCGGCGAGGTACGCCACGTAGAAGGCGGTGCTCCCGCCGACGAGGGTCGCGCCGTGCGCGCGGAAGACCTTGAGCGCCTCGGCCGGGACGAACGCCTCGAGCAGGATGGCCGGGAAGCCGATCGCGAGCATGCACACGAGGTAGTCGGGCCCCGCGATGTGTGCGAAGGGGAAGGCGATGGACCCGACGTCGTCGGGCTTCATGTCGAGCGCACGGGCGAGGCCCCAGCCGCCGGCGATGAGCGTCTGGTCGGTGTGCTGGACGCCCTTGGGGTCGGCTGTCGAGCCCGAGGTGTAGTAGATCCAGCGGATCGGGGCATCGTCGGGTGAGGTCCCCGGAGGTGGTGGGGGCAGGGAGGCGGGGTCGCCTTCGGGAAGTCCGGCCTCGAGGTTGAGGATGGTGGGACGCGTGGGTGCGCCGGCTAGCGCGCGGTCGGCGAGGGCGGCGAAGTCGGTGTCGCGCCAGGTGCCGGGGATGACGAAGAGAGAGGCGCCGGTCTGGCGCAGAGCGAAGCCGACCTCGCGCTCGCGGTAGAGGTGGATGATCGGGTTCTGCACGGCACCGAGGCGGGCCAGGGCGGCGGAGAGCACCACGGTGTCGATGCGGGAAGGGAGTTGCCACGAGACCACCGTGCCGGTCGTGACACCCATGTCGTGCAGGCCGGCGGCGGCGCGCTCGGCCCGGCGGCGGAATTGGCCGAACGTGACCGTCTCGCCGTCGGCGGCGATCAACATGGGCTGGTCGGGCGACGCATCGGCGCGGCGGTCGACGAGCTCCCACATGGTGCGGGCGCCGGTGAGGATCTCGCTGTCGCTCTCGCTCTCGATCGGGGTCGGGCTCATCGCCCTCCTTTCCGGCCCCTTCACTAGCAGCTGCGCGTGGGGTGACAACAAGCCGGCAGGGGAAGCGGCAGAATGAAGCGATGGCCAGGAAGCCCGTGCACCGTGATCCGGTGACGGAGCACGTCGCCGAGGACGACAAGAAGGGCCTCGACCGCCGGCACCAGGCGACGTTGATCGGCGTCGCGATCGCAGTTGTGTTGCTGGTGTGGTTCGCGGTGGCCAACTTGCGGGACGTCCGGATCGACTTCTGGTTCTACAACCGCCAGGCCCCTTTGATCCTCGTCATTTTGATCTCGGGCCTGTTGGGTGCCCTGATCACGGCGCTGGTCCTGCGGCGCCGAGGCCGGGAGGAGTAGGCGGTCCGGCTCCGGGGACCCGGACCGACGGCGGCCGGAGGGCCGACGGTTGAGGATCGGGCGGGCAGGCTCGGTCGTTACAAGTCCGTGACCGCGTCCAACGCTCGACGGGGCGGCCCTAAGCTGACGCCTGGTGGAGACCACTGCTCAGGCAACATCGAGGGGCGGGATTCTCATTGTCCGCGCCCTCGGGGCGTGCCAACATGGTTCGCAGATGGATGTGGAGATCCCAGGGGGCAGGTGGTAGTGCCGCTTTCCGACCACGAACAGCGCATCCTCGCCGAGCTCGAGGAGTCACTGGTCAAGCAGGACCCCGAGTTCGCCGAGCGTGTCCGGTCCGAGACCGTCTATCGGCACGCCGGCCGGTACTGCAAGTGGGCCGCCGTCACGTTCGTGATCGGCGTCGTGATCCTCGTCGCGTTCTACTCGAAATCCGTCGTAGCCGGGTTCGTCGGCGTCGTGATCATGTTCGCCTCCGCGGTGTGGTTCGAGCGGAACCTGCGGCGCATGGGCAAGGCCGGCTGGCACGACCTCACCCGTCCGAAGGACGGCGAGGCGGGGGCCGGCGGAGGAGGATCGAGCGGGATCGAGGGCGCGGTCAGCGGCGCGCGCGACTGGTTCCGCTCGCGCTTCCACCGGCGCGAGGACTGAACCCACCTTCTCGGGGCGTTCGTCCCGGCTCCCTCTGCGGTCTGCGTTTCGTGGTGTCGACTCGTTCTGGGTTGGTCCGTGGCTGACCTTGCGCTGGCGGTCGACATCGGAGGGACCAAGTTGGCCGCCGGGCTGGTCGGGCTGGACGGGACCCTGGTCGAGCGGGCGTCGGCGCCGACCCGGAACGAGGGTGCGGTGCCGGGCGCGGACGAGCTCCTGTGGGGTGACCTGGCCCGATTGGTCGAGCAGGTGGCGGCCGGCGTGGGCCCGGGTGACCGGTTGGTGGTGTGCGGAGCCGGGTGCGGCGGGCCTATGAGCCTCGGGGGCGAAGAGGTGTCGCCGTTGAACATCGAGGCGTGGCGGGGGTTCCCGTTGCGAGCGCGGCTCGCGGCGTTGACGGGGCTGGCGACGTTCGTCGACAACGACGCCAAGGCGCTGGCGTTGGGTGAGGGGTGGGTCGGCGCCGCAGCGGGACGCGCGAACTTCTTGGCGATGGTCGTGTCGACGGGGGTCGGCGGCGGGATCGTCTTGGACGGGCGGTTGTTGGACGGGCGATTGGGGAACGCCGGGCACATCGGTCACGTCATCGTGGAGCCCGAGGGCCGCGCGTGTCGGTGTGGTGGACGCGGTTGCCTCGAGGCGGAGGCGTCGGGGACGGCGATCGCGTCGATAACGGGCCGCCCGCCGCGTGAAGCTGACGCAGCGTTGGTGGAGCGCGTCGGGACCTTGGTGGGACGCGCGATTGCGTCGGTGGTCAATCTGCTGGATCTTCCCTTGGCGGTGGTCAGTGGCTCGGTTGCGCTCGGTTACGGCTTACCCTTTTTCCGCGCGGCGCAGGCGGAGATGGATCTTCGCTGTCGGCTCGACTTCGCGCGGGGGGCGCTGGTCGTGCCCGGTGGACTGGGTGACGCGGGCCCTCTGGTCGGCGCGGCGCGCGTGGGGCTGGACCGCATGGGGCGGGCGGGGTGAGCGGCGGTCGGCCGGGCCGGGGGAGATGGGGCCGGGACGCCCTCGTGGTCGGGCGGGCGGTGTTGCCGCGCCCGGCCCTGTGGTGGGTTGCGCTGGGCGCACTGTGGCGGCTGTCCCGTCGGGGGTGGTGGCGCCGCCCACCCTTCTTGCCGGTGCCGGGCGACGCGTACTGGCGCTTCCGGCTCGTGACGGCCAACGGCGGTGACGGCGTTTCAGAGCCGCTGCAGCCGGCCGACGTGGTGGCTTACCTCCGCTGGTGTCAAAGGTCACGCCCGCAAGGCGGATAGCCTCTCGGGGTATGGAGCGGGTGCTCCTCCTCAATGCGACCTATGAGCCGCTGGCCCTCGTCTCTGATCGTCGTGCCGTCGTGCTCGTGCTGTCCGGGCGCGCCGAGCCGGTCGCCATCCGTGAGGACTGCAAGGTCTTTCACTCGGCGCGCATGGACGTCGAGGTCCCATCCATCGTCCGCTTGAGCCACATGGTGCGCATCCCGCGGTGGGCCCGGACGCCGCCGGTGACCCGTCGTTCGGTGCTCCGACGCGACGGGGGGCTCTGTGTGTACTGCTCACAGCCGGCCGACACGATCGACCACGTGATCCCGCGCAGCCGCGGCGGCACGCACGACTGGTTCAACGTCGTGGCAGCGTGCAAGAAGGACAACCTGGTCAAGGCCGACCAGTTGCTCTCCGAGTTGGGGTGGACGCTGCGGGTCAAGCCGGCACCGCCCGACGGGCACCTGTGGCGGTTGCGGCATCTCTCTGACGTCGATCCGCTGTGGGAGCCGTATCTCGCTGCCGCCTCCTGAGGTTTGGCCGCGCCCTCTCCTCCCTCGTCATTTTCTCCCTCTTGGCAACCTCTCTTTGACGTGGAGCAGTTCCGCGCGGAGCGCCGGCGTGTCGCGGTCGTCCGGGAGGTGGCCCACCCCACGTTGGTGTTGGGGAGCACTCAGCCGGCCGACCTGGTGTCGCCGGCCGCTCTGCGGGACCGGTCCGTGGAGCTCGTGCGGCGGCGCGGCGGGGGCGGTGCGGTGTATCTCGAACCGGGGAGCCACCTTTGGATCGACGCGTGGATCCCGCGGGACGACGTGCTGTGGGCGCACGATGTCTCGGTGGCGGCCGAATGGGTGGGGCAGTGGTGGGTCGAGGCGTTGGTCGGCGTCGGTGTCGGGATCGGCGGGCAAGGCGTTTTGTCGGTGCAGACGGGGCGGTCCGTTCCGGGGCCGTTGGGGGATCTGGTCTGCTTCGCGGGCCGCGGCCCGGGCGAGGTATTCGTCGACGATCGCAAGATCGTCGGGGTTTCGCAATGGCGCAGTCGCGAGGGAGCGCTCTTCTCATCGTGCGCGTACGTCGAATGGGACGCCGAGCCGCTGCTGGACCTGCTCTCGTTCGACGATGTGACGCGGTCTGAGCTTGCCGTCGGACTGCGCGCGGTTGCGGTGGGGGTCGGCTCCTCCTCACCGTCGGTGAGCGAGCTGGCGGGGGTGCGTGAGCGTCTGATCGACGCATTTCCACAGATAGGGGTGGCGGGAGGGGCATAGGGCCGGCGCCCGCGGTGGGCGGGCCGCGCGTGCGCGTGCGGGTGCCGGTGCGGCTTAAAGGGCCTTGTTGGGGTGGTCGGTCTGGGCGGGTGTCTGGATCCGTCTTCGGTTCGATCCCCTTCGCTCCACTTTGTTCCCTTCTGCCTGTCCGCCCTTGGGACGGGCCTCCTTTCCTTCGCCCGGAGGGGCGTGGTCCCTGGGCTGTGGCGCGATTCCGTGTCGGCCCGGACGCTGCTTGGCCGGGAAAGCGTTTCATTTGGGTTGCAAAGGGAGAGAAGTAGTTGTGTAGTGGAGGGAAAGGGCGTAAAGTGGCGGGAAATGGAGTGACAGAGCGTCAAATGGCGCAGGCCAGGGAGTGTCGTGGGAGAGACAGCTGGTGGCAGCAGGGTTCGTCGGGAGATACGAGCATTCGCTCGACTCGAAAGGCAGGGTCATCCTGCCGGCGAAGTTCCGCGCCCAGTTCGAGCGAGGGGGCTATCTCACGCAACACACCGAGGCGTGCCTGGCGCTCTGGACACCCGGCGAGTTCGAGCGGCAAATGGAGGTGATGCAGGAGAAGACGGAAGCGGGACGAGCAGATCGCAACCGAGCACGTATCTGGGCGTCGAACTCGGCCGAGGTCGAGATCGATCGCCAAGGCCGCATGCCCATCCCCTTGCATCTGCGGACGTTCGCTCATCTCGACACGGAGGTCTTGGTGCACGGCGCCATCGACCGGGTCGAGTTGTGGAACCCCGCGGAATGGGAGTCACGGGTGATGCCGGAGGAGAGCTGGCTCCGCGAGGACGACTGAGCCCAATCAGGACAACACAGAGAGAACGGAGGCAAGCAGAGAACAACAGGACAAAAAGAAGGACTGACGGACGCACCACGTCCCGTGGAACGCGTTGGACCATGTGCAGCTCCTCGACCGGAACAATGGAAGGCCACTCCACCCACTTCCACCTCGGTCGTCTGGATCTCCACCTCCCCCTCGACCAACCGGCCGAGGAGCTGCAGATGGCCCACTCGTTCGACCACATTCCCGTGCTGCGTGACGAGGTCGTGTCGTTGTTCGCTGCGGTGCCTCCTGGCGTCGTCGTTGACGCCACCGTCGGCGGAGGCGGACACACTGCGTCGCTGCTCGAGGCGTACCCGAGTATGCGCGTCCTCGGTCTCGACCGGGACCCGTTCGCGCTCGAGGCGGCAGCGCAGCGGCTTTCTCCGTTCGGGGACCGGGTCTCGCTGATCCGGTCCCCGTTCTCGGCTTTGGAGTCCGTCATTGAGGAGGAGGGGGCAGCACCCGTTTCCGGAGTGCTCCTCGACCTCGGCGTCAGCTCACCACAGCTCGACCAGGCCGGCCGCGGCTTCTCGTACCGCGCCGACGGCCCACTGGACATGCGGATGGACCCGGCGTCCAGTGTCACTGCGGCCGACCTCGTCAATGGTCTGTCCGAGGAGGCGCTGGCGCGGCTTTTCCGCGAGAACGGAGAGGGACGACTGTCCGGGCGCATCGCCCGCGCGGTCGTGGGGACCCGGCCGTTGACCACCACAGGCCAACTGGCCGAAGTCGTGTCGTCAGCCGTACCGCAAGCGGCGCGACGCAAGGGTCATCCGGCGCGCCGGGTCTTTCAGGCGCTCCGGATCGAAGTCAACGACGAGCAGAACGAACTTCGTGCCACCTTGCCGGCGGCGTTGTCGAACCTGGCGGTAGGGGGCGTGCTGGCGGTCATCAGCTACCACTCCGGCGAGGACCGACTCGTGAAGCAGACATTCGCAGACGCGGCTTCGGGGGGTTGTGTGTGCCCGCCCGGCCTGCCCTGTGTCTGCGGGGCCGTGGTGCGTCATCGTCTCGTCTTCCGGGGAGCCCGTAAGCCGTCCGCTTCCGAGGTGGAGGCGAACCCTCGGGCCGAGGCGGCCCGGCTGCGCGCCATCGTCCGAACGGTCGAGGGCTGATGTCACCACCTCCTGCGGCGACGGCTGCGCCCGTACGCCGGCACGCCGGGGGCTCCACCTCGTCCCGACGCTGGGTCCCGCTGCGCGCTGTCCCCTCCCGGAGAGGCCAGCCCGGCCGCATCCGCCAGCTGTTGGCAAACCGACGCCGGGTGCTCAACGTCGTTTCGGTGTCGATGGTGGTGACGTCTCTTCTGGCGGTCGTCGTGGCGCAGGCGCTGCTCGCCAACGGACAGGTGCGGTTGTCCTCATTGCAGCACCAGCTGTCACTGGAACAGAGTGCGCACCGCCAGGCCGAGCTTGCCGTCTCCGGCCTCGAGACACCGCCGCGCATCGTGAGTGCGGCAACGAGCCAAGGCATGGTGCACCCGGCCAACGTCGTCGAGCTGCCGTACGTTTCCTTGTCGGTCCCGGTGCCTACGCCCAAGGTCACCCCGGCGCCGGCAGCGCCGCCCCCGACAACGACAGCAACCACCTCGTCGTCCTCGGCTGGCGGTGCCGGTGCGACGAGCACTGCAGGGGGAACCAGCAGCGGCTCCGCCGCAACCGGTGCGACGACCACCACCGGCGCGACCTCTTCGACGACCACCGCAACGTCGACGCCGTGAGCACCACCACGCGGCATACCGGTGGGCGCGCGCGCGCTGTTTCCGGTCAGACTCCCGCCACCAAGACGACTCGGACGCGTACACAGCCGAGTGCGAGGCCGGCACCACGGCCGGTCCGGCGGGCTCCGGCGCCGTCGCAGGGCCACCGAGCGCGATCGCAGCGGCACCGATCCCCGACGGCATTGCGGCGGCCCAGCGGTCGCAACTGGATCGGTGCCACATTCGTGCGGCGAGTTCGTATCGTCCGACTCATTCTCGTCGTCGCGATGCTGTTGCTGGTCGCGCGCCTGGTGGACGTCCAGGTGCTCCACGCGGGCGGTTTCGAGGCACAGGCGCGGGGCGAGTCGGCCATCACCGTGTCGCTGCCCTCGCTGCGGGGTGGGATCTACGCCCGCGACGGATCGCCGCTCGCGCTGTCCGTGCCGACCGACGACGTCGTGGCCGACGACTTTCAGATCGTCCACCCGGTGCAGACCGCTGAGGCCCTCGCGCCAATGCTCCACCTCCCCGTCGCCACGCTGGCAACGCAGTTGCACGAGCATTCCGGCTACGTGGTCCTGGCCCGCCAGTTGTCCCAAGCCACCGGCGAGAAGATCGCCTCGGACTCCATTCCGGGGATCTCGCTGATCTCCGACTCGAAGCGTGAGGTGCCCAACGGCGACCTGGCCTCCCCGGTGGTCGGCTTCACCAACGCCGCCGGCAAGGGCGCCGGGGGCCTCGAGTACGGCGACAACCAACTGCTGGCGGGCTCCGACGGCAAGGAGACGATCCTGGCGTCACCCAGCGGCGTGGCTCTCCCGCAGTCGCCGGTGACGAACCAGGTGGCGACGACTCCGGGGACGGGACTCGAGCTCACCATCGACACGCAACTTCAGTACGAGTCCGAGCAGGCATTGGCCAAGGCGATCGAATCGTCGAACTCCGTCAGCGGCACGGCCGTCGTCATGGACGTGAAGACGGGCCAGATCCTCTCGATGGCGAACCTCGTCGCGACGCATCCCGCGCCGGTCGGTTGGCCGCCGGCAGCGGCGAACACCCCGGGCGGCGTCGTGCCCATCGGCCCCAGCGACGCGGTGAACGAGGCACCGAGCAACCTCGCCGTGACCCAGCTCTACGAGCCGGGCTCGGTGTTCAAGCTGGT
>Ga0210401_10006041_pt1 | contig 12376 bp, 9 predicted proteins | sample IncBWH32MmetaG_FD_150866 | JGI IMG/M metagenome (GOLD analysis project Ga0210401, IMG submission 150866) | Forest soil microbial communities from Barre Woods Harvard Forest LTER site, Petersham, Massachusetts, United States - Inc-BW-H-32-M | ecosystem: Environmental > Terrestrial > Soil >... | reverse complement strand
CACGTCACCAAACTCAACACGCCCAAGCCGGGCACGAGCATTGCCGGGACCGAGATCATTACTGATGCCACTTTATTCCTGAATGGCATTATGGCGCGCACCTACGTCAACGTCGCAGGCGCCGGGGGACACATCACCCATACCGCCCATCTCACTGGCAACGGCAGTGTCCCGGCCGGCGGTAATATTATGTTCCTCGACGGTCACGTTGACTGGCGGAGGTTTCAGCAGATGACAAATGTGTCCCTGCCGTCGGGCGGGCACCCCGGATTCATGTTTTAAATTCGCGAATGTCAATTGTATGCTCGGGACCTGTGCCGGCTCATGCGCTCATCACCAATTATGCGATACGCCTCTGCTATCCGTATTTCCATTCATAGCCTTTTTCTTTTTGGCGTCATCGTTATGGCTGTTGCCCAAAACCCGCCAAGGTTGCCTCCTTTGCGCGGATATTTGAGCGCCCACGATCCCTCCACTCTCACTCTTTGCAACGGCCGATATTACCAGTTCTGGACAGGGCAGGGCATTTTGAGCAAATCTTCCGCCGACAAAGTTTTTTGGACACTGGGACCGCCGGTGTTTTCCAATGCGCCGGCGTGGACCACCAACGCGGTGCCGGGGTTCACCGGTTTGTTCTGGGCGCCGGACGTCCTTTATTTTAACGGTTCCTATCATCTGTACTACGCCGTTTCCACTTTCGGCAGTCAGGTTTCCGCCATCGGTCTTGCGACCAATCCGACTCTGGATCCTTCCAGCCCGGGCTACCAGTGGACCGACCAGGGTCCGGTCATCACTTCCACCAACGGCTCTCCTTACAACACCATTGACCCGAGTCTATGCCGGGACAATTCAGGTAATTTATGGATGAGTTTCGGTTCTTACTGGAATGGCATCTATTTGATACAATTGAATACTACCAACGGCCTGCGGATTTCGCCCGGTTCACCCGCATACCACCTCGCTTATAACAGTTCCATCGAGGCTTCCTACCTTTGGCGCCGCGGCGGCTACTATTATCTCTTCGTCAACTGGGGTTCCTGCTGTTCCGGGGTCAATAGTACCTACAATATCCGTGTCGGTCGCAGCACCAGCATCACCGGCCCATATCTGGATCAGAATGGCGTGGATATGGCCAGCGGTGGCGGCACTCTGTTCATGCAGGGCAATGGCAAATATACCGGCCCCGGCCAGGTGGCCATCCTCGATGACGGCGGGATCCTTTCCCTGACGCATCATTATTACGACGCCAATTCCTACGCCCCGCAATATGGCGCCTACGGCTCGCCCGATTTTGCTCTCCTGCCTCTGGCCTGGACGGCTAATGATTGGCCGTTGGTCAATAATGACTGGAGCGCAATTTATAATTTTCAAGGTGATGCGCGCGACGATAACGGCCAGTATTCCGGGCTCCAGCAAAACGGCGCTTCCATCGTCCCTGACCCGACATACGGGCATGTGCTCAACCTCAACGGCACCAATCAATACGTCTGGCTGCCCCCGGGTGTTGGTTACGGTGAAACCTTCGCCGCGGTCGTCAAATGGAATGGTGGCGCGGAGTGGCAGCGGATTTTCGACTTCGGCTTTGACACCACTCGCACGGTCATGATGACTCCGGCCTCCGGTGACAATGTTCTGCGTTGCGACATCAATCCTGGCGGCAATCTCCAGACAATCCAATGGAACCAGCCGCTGCCGACCAATGTCTGGACCCATGTCGCTGTCACACTGGACGGCACGCAGGGCGTTCTCTACGTGAACGGCACACCGGTGGTGACCAACTCCAGCATGAACCTGTTGCCTTTGTATGTCGCGCCGCAGACCAACCACCTCGGCCGCAGCAAATTCACCGCCGATCCCTATTTCAGCGGCAAGTACGCTTGCTTCCGCGCTTATGGCCGTGCCCTCTCGCCGGAGGAAATCGTCGCGCCCCTGCCGGCCATTACCCAGCCAGCCAACGGCTCGACATATCAGCCGGGCGTCCCGATTCAATTTGCCGGGACCGCCGTTGATTTTATGAACCGTCCCCTGGGCGCATCCAATCTCACCTGGCAGATCAGCTACGCCCAATATGGACAGACTAACATTGTCTTCGGCCCCGTAAGTGGTGTCACCAATGGCGTCTTTACCGTCCCGGCCAACGCCGCTGGCGGCGGCAGTTACCTCGTCACCCTCACGGCCATGGACAATACCGGCAACGTCGCGTCAGTTTCTTCAACGTTGAACGCCGCCCATCCGTCCCCTGGCTGGACCGCCTGGTACCCGTTGACTTCCAACGCCAATGACGCCAACAGCAACTTCAATGGTACGCTCGAGGGCGGCGCATCTTTTGTCAACGATCCTCAACGCGGCAATGTTCTCTCATTGAATGGCGTCAACCAATTCGTGAGCCTTCCTTCAGGCCTTTCCGGCATGAAAACCTTCATGGCCTGGGTAAAATGGAGCGGGGGCGCGGCGTGGCAGCGAATCTACGACTTCGGCAACGACACCAACCGCTACACCATTCTCACTCCATACAACGGCGATACCGGGACTTTTCGGTTTAACATCAGCATCGACAGCCGCCCCGGCGAACAGATCGTCGATGCGCCGGCGGCTTTGCCCGTCAATGTCTGGACTCACGTCGCCGTCGTGATGAACGGCGCGCAGGTGGTTCTCTATACCAATGGCGTTCCGGTCGGCACCAATCTGTTCGCCAATTTGCTGCCCACCGATCTCAACGCCACCAATTTTTATTTCGGGAAAAGTCAATGGCCGGCCGATCCCTTGTTCAATGGCGAGCTCAGTTCCGTGCGGATTTTTTCCGCGCCCCTGACTTCCAATCAAATTGTCTTCCCGCAAATTACCATCTCGCAGCCCGCGCAAGGCGCGACTTATCAGCCGGGGGCCACCGTCAATTTCGCCGGCAACGCATATGACTTCTATGATGCGTCCATTGCCGGCAGCGGCCTGACCTGGACTGTCACCTACATTAATGCGGGTGTTACGAATGTCGTGTACGGACCTGTCCACGGTTCCAGTGGTTCTTTCGGCATTCCGGCAAGCGGTCCTCAGGCGACGAATGGTTTCTATCAGGTCCAGCTTTCTGCCGTGGACCTCGCCGGCCGCGCCGCCACCAACATTGTAAACGTGTACCCGCTTCCAACGACGCTCTTCGCAACCTGGGCTTCTTTTTATCCGTTTACCAGCGGCGCGCAGGACGCGAGCAACAACTTCAATGGCACCCTTAAAAATGGCGCTTCCATCGTTAACGATCCGCAGCGCGGCAACGTCCTCAACCTTTCGCCTCTTCCATCGGAATACGTCAGCCTGCCCGCCGGCGCCGGCAACGCCCAGACTGTTTCCGGTTGGGTTAAGTGGTCGGGCGGCAATGCCTGGCAGCGGATTTTTGACTTCGGCCAAAACACCGCCTCCTTTTTCTTTCTCACGCCGGCGGACAATACTGGCTATCCGCAGTGCGCCATCACCGCAGATCTCAACGTCTATGACCAGGTCATCGAATCGCCCGCTGCCTTTCCCGTCAATCAGTGGGTCCAGTTTGCCGTGGTCATGAATGGAAAGGAGGGAATCCTTTATCTCAACGGCGCCGCTGTCGCCGTCAATAACAGCGTCAACCTGCTTCCCTCGGACATTGCCGCAACCAATGTGAACCTGGGCAAAAGCGAATTTCCCGCCGACCCGTATTTCAATGGCCGGTTGAGCGATGTGCGCCTCAATTCCGCGGCCGTGCCGCTCGAGCAAATGCTGGCGCCTCTTCCGGCCATCGTGGAGCCGGCCCCTTTGTCGCTTTTCGCAGGGGGTGCGCCAATTGTTTTCGCCGGCGCCGCGACGGATTATACCGGCACGCCGCTCTCGACCAACGCCTTCTCCTGGTCTGGCAATTTCTATTCCAATGGTGTCGCCTATGCCGCTTTTGGTCCGCTGGCAGGGACCACGAATGGCGCTTACGTCGTCCCCGACAATGCTGCGACCATCACCAATATCGCGTACCGCATTTACCTCACGGTTACAGACACCAATGGGTATCAACAAACCGTTTCGACCGACGTGCTGCCGCAGACCAGCCAATTGAGCTTCACCACCGTGCCACCCGGACTGCCTCTCTCGCTCGATGGCCAGTCCTTGAGCACTCCGGCATCCCTCACGGCCGTCGTCGGCATGAGCCGCCAAATTTCGGCGCCGTCGCCGCAACCGGACTCGGGCGCCAATCTTTCATTTGTCCTTTGGTCCGACGGCGGCGCCGCGACGCATGAAATTCTCGTCCCGCCAACCAATACGGTCTTTACTGCCAGTTATGTTCAGCCCGGCATCGGCATCACATCCAGCGGCGCCGGCATGGTCACCTTGAGTTGGCCCCAGTGGGCGTCCAGCCTGGCATTGTATTCAGCCACCAACCTGGCGCCGCCCGTTTCATGGTCGCCAGTCAGCAGCACCCCGGTGAACAGCAATGGATTGGTCACGTTGTCCGTGTCCCTCACCAACGCCAGTTGCTTCTATCGCCTGCAATCGCCGTGACGTAGCAGCGTCACGTCAGTGCGCTCAAACTGATTCCCTCATTCGGCGACCACCGTTTCATCCTCAAATTTTGGCCTCCTGTAGGCCGGGTGCCCTCACCCGGCGAAATCCTGTTGGCTTTTGCGTCCCTGGCGTCCCTTGTGTCCTCGCACTTCAAAATCGCATTCCGCAACTTGCCGCGCCGTCTCGTCGCGCGGAAGTCAGACGAAGGCGGAGGCTTCTGAGCGAAGGCGGGTCAACCCTTCAACGCTTCAACGACCGCCTTTCGCGAATAAAGCGCCATCAACGCCGCCCCAATCGCCTGCGACAAATCCCCCAGAGCCGCCGGGACAAACTTGATGCCGTGTTGCGACGGAAAGAAATATTTCCGCGCGCTTTCCTGGACGATGCCGATGTAGCGCTCGCGAAATTCCGGCGTGGTACATTCCGGATCCATCAGGCCGCCGCCGATGACCACAATGCCCGCGTCCAGCGCAAGCGTGAGATTGGCGGCGTGAATGCCGAGCGCGCGCGCCTGAAAATCAAATATTTCCTGCGCCAGCGCATCGCCCTTTTGCGCACGGGTACGCAGCGATAATGCTTTCTCCTTCGGCGTTGCCGTGGATTTCGCCAGTTCATGATCCGGATATTTCAAAAGCTTTTCTTCCAGCAATCGCGGCAATCCGGAAATCGTCGTGTAAGCCTCGATACAGCCCCAGTCGCGGCCGCAACCGCATGGGAACGGTTTGCCGGTGACGCCGAGCAGATGCAAGGGCGCGGGCATGTGCGCGGTTTCCATTCCGGAAAGCGTATCGCCTTCCAGCGGCAACCCGTCCACTCCGATGAACGCCGAGCCCAGGCCGGAACCCGGCATGAGCATCAGCACCGAGGCGCGGGAATCTCCACGGGCCAATCGTGCTTCGGCCACCCCGCCGCATTTGCCGTCATTGCCGACGACCAGCGGCACTTCATGGCCGGCTTGCTTCGCGAGCGCGCGGCTATAATCGGCGTGGACGTTCCATCCGGCAAAGCTCGCGGGCAGGTTCGCCGCTTTGCCCAGCACGCCATAACGTTCATACGGCCCGGGAATGGCCAGGCCAACGCCGTATATCTGCGGCCATGACAAATTATTTTCCGCCAGAAATTCGGTGATGGACGAAATCCAACTGGCGACGACCGCGTCACGGCCTTTCTCGGAGTGCGTGGAACACTGACGCAATTTTGTGGTGACCGCTTCGCCATTTTCCCAAACGGCGGCCGTTTTACACGTCGTGCCTCCGTTGTCCGTGCCGATGAAAATCTTCTCAAGACTCATGAGTGCGCAAAAATTGCGGATACCGGCCCGCAAAGGCAAGCAATTTACGATTGGCAGCGGTGGCAGCACCACCTGCGTCCACCTGCCGTCATGATTTGAGTGTTGGAGGCGTTCTTTTGCATGAAGCGGGTGCATGCATTTGTTGTATGAAGTGTGAAAAGCCGTAACATCCGTTACAACGTTGAATATCAACAGCTTAGACCGTAACAAATCTGCAACAAAGCCGCAACAGGGGCGCAACAACGGATTTCTCTCTGCATCCGAGTGATTAATCAGCCGGAGTGACGACTTTGCCGTTGGCGTCAACAATCTGGAGCTGCCCCGATGAATTCGTCTCTCCAACAAAACCAATGTCTTTTTTAGGTTCCTCACACTGGTTGAACTCCCCCGTGTACATCCCTGAGGATACTCGCACTTTTCCGCCCGGACCTGCAGAGACGAAAAGCAAACCGTATTGGTCCTGGTCTGGGAATTCTGCTGACTTTGAAATCTCCACTTTTCCATCGGCAATCCGTAACCTGACAACCTGCGACCGGACCAGGCCTGATCCAAACACCCATGTGTAATAAAAATCACCGTTGCTGACCAAGCCCGACATTATTGCGGGCCACTCCTCGAACTCGACGATTTTTCCGCCGTAATAGATGGCAAATCCGAACTCCATGAATTGATCGTCCGGCGGATTGCTGCCTTTAATTTTGCAGTCCACATAGACGACCTCAGTTTTCATTTCTTCCCACAGCCCCTTTATGTCCAGTTTGCGAACTTTGAACTCTGTATTGGTGTTGAAATCCGGCTTGCGCGCGAAAACAAAGGCTCGAACCAAACGCGCGACCTGATCTGCTTTTGGGGGATCCTCGGCATGACACAAAAGCGTCACGCTCAAAGCAAAGGAAGTGATCAAAAAGCGCGCGTTCATTATATTTTTCCAGCGAAAATGAGCTTGCGCCCGGAATTGCAGGATTGTCCAGCGATTTATTAGGCCTCTCAGGTCCCAGGTTTCTGTCGTTATCTGGTCCCGCGAATTCGCCTGAAAATCTTTTCCAGGAGTATGTAGTTAACGCAAATGGAGGGAAAATCAGCACCAATCCCTCTCCGAAGATCAATTTCCGCCGCTTTCTGTTTGCCCGATTTCCGCCCAAATCTCTCCCCGCGCGCAAGCGAAACAACGCGAATAATTGTCATTTTTTCGGTAACTGCATCGATTTTGCATCGTCATCATTACCGAATGAGCATCAAGTAACATATTATGGTTCAATATGTTATAAATATGATGACAGTCATTGTTTCGGTTGTTGTTTATACCAAAAAAAACTGTCATAACACCTATTGACAATCTGGCCTTTGAGAGTAGACTGCTTTTAAATGAGGTCCGAAGCTCAACAGGCAATTGACTTCACGCGGGACAAAATTCGCGTGAAAGAGCAAGAGATTTTAGAACTCAAAAAGATGATAAATCGCTTTTACGTCGACGAAGGCGAGCCAGCGCCATATGCTGACGCGCAGGCGGATTCAACGGCGTCGTTTGGGCAATTGAGAACCGACCATTTTTACGGGATGACCCTCGCTGACGCGGGCAGGACATATTTGGAAATGCGGAAGGCGAAAGGGCTCGGTGCGGCATCGGTAAATGACATATACAAAACTCTTAAAGAAGGCGGCTACGCATTTGATACGCAAAACGAAGAATACGCCAAGAATGGTGTCCGCATTTCTTTGAAGAAAAATGCCGCGATTTTCCATAAGTTGCCCAACGGTGATTACGGGCTCTGCCTCTGGTATGGCGTCAAAGGTAAAAACACTGACACTGCGCCCGCTAGAAGGCAGAAACCCAAAAGGCACAAAGTTGAACCAAAACACGAAAAGAAGTCGCCAGAAGAAATGCTCCCCGGCGCAACCGTTCTCCAAAAGTTCACGATCCCGGCATTCGAAACGTTTGTGAGGGAAAAAAACCGTCGCATCACAGGGATTATGGGGCACTTTGATGTGACGGAGGAACAGATTAAAAACGCGCTTGAACCGGCCAGCAAAGTGTACCTCGCCGAACGTGGCTGGTTGATGTTGAGAAGGGGCGAAAACGGCTCAAAAGAAGGAGGATAACGCAACAGGCTGACGACCCACTGTAAATGAAAAGCGGGGGCGACCCTTACGAGTGACCCCCATCGCCTTACGGCGAGAAGTGTTAATATGTTAACATGTTAACACTATATGTCAACACTAGTTTACAAAGTTTTAACCCGTTGCAAATGCGGCATTTATGAAGACAGTTGTTTATATTGACGGCTACAATTGGTACCATGCAATCTTCAAAAATCGCCCCGAATGGAAGTGGCTCAACATTCAATCGTTTTTCGAGCAGGTGCGCCATCGCGATGAAATAGTCGCAGTCAAAATGTTTACGGCATGGATGGAACATGACCCTGACGCGAAAGCTCGCCAAGAAAGTTATTACAAAGCGTTGTCGATACTCCCCAAAATTAAGCTCATTTTCGGAACTTTCCAGGTTCGAGAGGTCACTTGCAGGGCAGATTGCAATCGCAAATACACTGTCTATGATGAAAAGAAGACCGACGTAAACTTGGCTGTGGAACTGATTAACGACGCGGTAAAGGAGCACTGCGAGTCGATGTGCGTGGTTTCTGGTGATTCAGATGTGCAGCCAGCGGTAGAATGGGTTGTCACAAATCATCCCGAGATAAAGGTCACTGTTTATGTGCCCGCCCTGCCACCAGACCAATCTAGCCGACGCACAGATTACTACAAAACCAAAAGGCTGGATGTCGAATGCAAGTTTCTCCCATTGGACAACATCAAGGACCATCAGATGAAGCACTCTATATTGGTTTCGCCGGGAAACTTTGCCGTGCGCCCGCACTCATGGCAGGTGCAGCCCGTAGTTGCTGAGGTTAAATAAAACACTTTCGAGTAACGTTCAAAACTTGAACGAAACCATGCCGTCACCGTGAATAATTCACCCCAACGGGAATTTCATTAGTCCCGTCACAAGTTACGTTGTCGTAACTGATTTCGAATTTTCAAATATCCGTTTGCGTTAAGTACATACTCCCGATCTTTTTTTAGGGTTGGACCGTATTTTTCCGCCCCCTCTGTCAAAATCCTCACGTATGAAAATTCAAAATCAAAATATTATGAACGAAAAAAACGGAAAAGATGAAAATCCAACCGTTATCTTTGAATCCATCGCGCCGTACCCTGAACCGGTCGCAGTCGGGCTGTCCACCGTGCATTGCAAACCATTTTCCATTCCACGAACTCCCCTAGGGAATTGGTGGAATGGAAAATGTCTCATGGCTTGAAACTGAGCAATCCGTCCTGCTCGACCAGGTTCGCGACAAATCGTCCGACAATCTTCAAAACCGTATAACAGGCTGACTTGCCCAGGTCGGTGAGTTCCATAAGTTCTTCTACGGCCCTTTGGCGCGCCAATTGCCGTTTGCCGCCTTCGAACAGGGTGTCCAAATCCTCCAGGCTCACGGTGGGCCGCATTCCTCAGTTCCTGCGTTCCTCATTCTTTAATCCCCGAAAATCCGCGAAATCTGCGGATAAAAACTTCAGATGATTTTTTTAGGGTTGGACCGTATTTGTCCAACCCTCCCTGTCAAAATCCCCTCGTATGAAAACTCAAAATCAAAATATTATGAACGAAATAAACGAAAGAAACGAAAACCCAACCGTCATCTTTGAACCCATCGCCCCGCATCCCGAACCGGTCATCGTCGGGGAATTGCTCACGGAAATCGAGGTCGTCATAAAACGGCATCTTGTCTTGAGCGATGCCGCGGCAACGGCCCTGGCTGTGTGGGTATTGCATACCTATGTGTACGATTTGCGCGATACCGTGGCGTACGTCGCGATTGAATCGCCGGAAAAACGGTGCGGCAAGACAACGTTGCTGACCGTTTTGGCCGCCATGGCCGATAAACCGTTGATCGCCGCCAATGTCACCGTCGGCGCGCTGTTTCGCGCCATTGATGCGTGCCAACCGAGCCTGTTCATTGACGAGGCCGACACGTTTCTCGCCGGTAACACCACGATGCGCGGCATCATCAACTCCGGCAATACCTGGCGCACCGCCTATGTGCTACGCCTCTCAAAATCAAAACAGAGCCGCGCGCAAAAGAGCCCCGACCGTCAGGGAGCGGGCCAACCTGGTAAGTTACCAGTGCCTCAAACCACCGATTCCGGCCTGGAGCGGTATAGCTGCTGGTGTCCCAAGGCCATCGCGATGATTGGCAAAGTCCCTGATACCATCGCTGATCGTTCCATCGTGGTTGAGATGGTCCGAAAATTGCCCACCGAAAAGCGCGCACCGCTGGCTGCGCTCAACACAGCCAGTATCAAGGCCAAATGCGCTCGTTTCGCGCTTGACCTGGGGAACGCTGTCCGCGAGTGCGAGAAAATCCACGGCGAAGGCCTCAACGATCGAGCGGCAGACACATTCGATCCCCTTTACGTCATTGCCCGGCTCGCCGGGAAGGAGTGGGAACAAAGGCTTCACGCCGCGGCACTGGCCCTTGCTCCCGTTGCGCAGTCCAGAAATTCCGGAACGGAATTGCTCCAGGACATCTATGCGATGTTCGTCCTCATGAATGAGACGAAAATGTTTACCCGATCGATTCTGACCTGCTTGAAGGACCCGGAATTTGCGCCGGCGTCCCTGGCTACGAAGTATTCGAACCTCGATGAACATAAGATCGCGCAAAACCTGCGGCCTTACGGGATCAAGCCAATGGTTTTCCGAGCGGGAAAGCACATTGGCAGGGGATACACCATGGAGGCACTAAAGGATGCCGTCGCGCGCTACGTTCCCAAGGCCGAGATTGATGCACGGATTCAAGAACTCGAAATAGAGGAAAAAGTTTGGGACGAAGGGGAAGAGGAAATGGCGCGTTCCGGTGAAGCCTGAAAATGAAGCCACAACGCTATGAAAACCACCGAAAATTTCACAATTTACAATTTGCGCATCCGGCAGCACCCGCGTCGCGGCTGCCGCGGTCGGCGTCGCAGTATATTTCGGATTTATCTGCCACTGCCGCCCCCGCGCACCAGGCGGTGTTAACACTTAATGCATTGGAATTCCGCGCTTGCGTCTTGGAGTGCGGTGGCTGTGACACCACTTTGGGATGGGAGTTTCCAGGCATCAATTCCCGTACGAAAGACCATCGCCTCGCCCAAAAGCGGCGTCCCCCGAAAGCTTTCGGGGTTGCCACCGCACTCCAAGACCTTGCGGCGGTTCGGGTGGTTCATGGGGAGCACATGGTCATTTTGCCCGTCTAACATCGTGTGATGGCGCTAATTTTTTTCTTTCTGGGCATGGTCAGCGCGCCGGCGCAAGTCACCCCGCCCGCGCCGCTGGAAGTCTCCGTCCAGATCCTATACGAAGGCTATCAGTTGCCCGATGGCGAAGCCGTCCACGCACCGGCGGGTTTCTATCTGAGTCCCTCGGTGCGCACAACACTTCCGCTCCACGCAGGCGACGCGGTGACGATTGATATTTATGCAGACGGCCAGAAATTATTGTCGCAACGGGCTGCCTGGCACGAGGAGACTAACCCATCCAAAAATGCCCGCCCGGGTGAAGCAGTGCCAATGATTATCCAGGCCGCCCAATTTTTTTACAAAGACACGGATTGGACGAACGTGCCGGAAGGCAATCACGTGGTTCTCGCGCACGCATACGATTTTCACGGCCTGTCAGCGTTTTCAAAGCCGATGCACATCACCGTCCTCCCGCCGTTGCCGCCCCGGCCGGTGAGCGGTACGCATGAGGCGATTGGACCGCCGCGGCCCGTGCTCGAACAGGGTAGGGCGGAAGCGCCCTTCCGCCACGTCCTAATCAACCATCGCGCCCCACGCGCGGAATATCAGGTCGTAGGAACAGTCACAGCGCGAGCGCCGGGCGAGTGGTCGCGTGACGCCGCAATGACTGAACTGAAAAAACAGGCGGCACAACTGGGCGCCAATTGGGTCATCCTCGATAAGTTCCACTTCGTAGATCCGATCAGCAAAACAAATCGCGTATTTATCGAGCCGGAAATCAATTTATCCGGAAAGGCCCTCTATGTACCATCGTGGAATCAATCGCAAACATCGAACATCGAACGCTGAACATCGAGCCTTAGAACGGCCTTTTCTGGCACTCATGTTCACTCATGGCACCCATGGCATTGACTTGCCCCGGCACGATTCATGCGGCAATATATGCTGATGGCCGGCAGCGGCGATTATAAATTGGGTTCACTCAGACCGGGTCGTTTTGAGGGTGAGCGTGTTGCGCTCGCCCTGGCGATTTCTTTACTGATTCACACGATGATTTGGGCGGGCTATGAGCTGAACCGGTACCACCATTGGATGCCGCGCCTGCCGTTTTTGTCCGCAAAGGTGCCAGTCCCTAAGATTCAACGCCTCGAGGAACCGGTGGAATTTGTGATGGTGGAAACGCCCTCCACCGAAGCGCCCAAAACCCCAAAATACATTTCCAATAAAAATTCCGTGGCTGCGGATAATACTCAAAAAAAGGATTCGGATAATCCGCAACTCAATGGCCGG
>Ga0210401_10006040_pt1 | contig 12377 bp, 10 predicted proteins | sample IncBWH32MmetaG_FD_150866 | JGI IMG/M metagenome (GOLD analysis project Ga0210401, IMG submission 150866) | Forest soil microbial communities from Barre Woods Harvard Forest LTER site, Petersham, Massachusetts, United States - Inc-BW-H-32-M | ecosystem: Environmental > Terrestrial > Soil >... | reverse complement strand
TCAGACCACCTCCAGCCAAACCTTGCTTGACCCGCCCTGCTTGGCCACGACGCACCTTGTGAGCGTTGTCCTCACGATAGAGTTGTCCGACCAGACCGCGAAGACCGACCAGCACGGTGTTAACGATGCCCTCGTGAACCGCCCGGATCTCGATCCCGAGAAAGGATAGCCGCTTATGAATGCCTGCGAGATCTTCCATGTCGCGAGAGAGCCGATCTAAGGCTTCGACGATCACTACGTCAAAGGATCGCTCCCGCGCTTGGTCCAACATTTGCAAAAGGCCTTCGCGTCCCATGACCGAGCCACCTGAACGGGCCCGATCTTCATAGGCGCTGACAACGGTTAAGCCTTCGCGCTCGGCATAGCTTTGACAAAGTGAAAGCTGATCTTCAATCGAACGCTCATTTTGAAGATCGGTTGAGAATCGAGCATAGATCGTCGCTCTCTTCTTTGCCTTCTCGATTGGCGAGCTCTCTTTCATGATCTTCCCTCGCGGCCAGACGAGCAAGTACGCGCGCGAGGCGCAAGATCGCCTTGTCTGGATTCGTCTGCAAGGACAATTTGCGATGCGCGTCCCGCACAATCGAACCTCTAGGTCATCGCGCAACTCAACGAGGTGCACGCACCTGCGCTGGCGTCAATCCACAAAATGTCGGCGGTGGTGACCATCCCAAGCATCATGCTCGGGCGATGCCCTAAGCGGAACAGCTGCTAGGAGCTCGTCGTGCAATTGGATGCTGCGGCGAAGAAAAGGCGATGGAGTCTGGGACGGCTTCGCCGCCGAAGTGCTTGCTGCTAGGGAGCGGTACATCCAGCTCTTGGCACCCGGCAGGTACTGGGAGCGAGATTCCGGCGCCGTCACCAACAGACTGCGACCAGCCATTGATTTTGTGGCTAGTTCGGCCTGCGTCGAACCTGCAGCCAGACCGTTATGAGCCGTAGAATATCGATTAGCTTCGTTGATTTTACTGTCTTTTCGGTTGATTTCGGTCGCATTCGTTATGGTTTGCCGAGGTTGTTTCTGATGCGAAACTGGTGCGGTTCGTCCAATCGAAACTTGGACTTAGGGTGTTGCGTTCTGTTCGTGAGAAGGTAAGTCAATCCCAGCGACCGATGGCAGGCGAATTCCTTACGCCATCATGCTGGCTGATCGCCGCGGCCTGTCAAGGTCAGCGTCTCGGTCCGCGCGCTATCGGTAGCGAGTAAAAGAGGTTCATGGGAAAGCAAACCAGGCGAAATAGATCGTGAGTTTCTTCGAGCGTCTAAAGACAGAAGCATCCGCTGAGTGGCGGGCCTATACCGAACATCCCTTTACGAACGGATTGGCAGACGGATCGCTCGCCGAAGCGGCGTTTCGTCACTACCTCGCTCAGGACTACCTGTTCCTCATCGAGTTTGCGCGCGCTTACGCGCTCTCGGTCTACAAGTCGCCCAAGCTTGCCGACATGCGTGAAGCAGCGGCCGGCCTCTCGGCCATCCTTGATGTCGAGATGAACCTTCATGTGAAGCTCTGTGCCGGTTGGGGTCTATCTCTGAGCGACCTTGAACAAACCCCTCCGGCAAGTGAGACGCTGGCCTACACACGCTACGTGCTGGACGCCGGAATGCGTGGCGATCTGCTGGCACTCAAGGTGGCGCTTGCCCCCTGCGTGATCGGGTACGCGGAGATCGCAACGCGGCTCGCCTCGCGACCCGATGCGCACGCTGCGCCTAACCCCTATCGCGTTTGGATCGACGAGTACGCCGGCGTGCCATACCAGGAAGTCGCGGCGAAAGCGCGGGCGCACCTGGAGCATCTCGCGGATCTCTATGCCACGCCGGCCCGCGAGGCAGAGCTGATTGCGATCTTCAAGGAAGCCACCCGACTCGAGGCAGACTTCTGGGAGATGGGCTGGCGCGCCGGCCAGCGTTAGCATTCGGCAATCGTCTGGCTCATAACCTGAAGGTCGCAAGTTCAAATCTTGCCCCCGCAACCAACCGACAAGTCCTTGAAATCAGTTCGCTTTCAAGGGCTTTTCGCGGCTTGAGATTTGTCTTCAATTTCCGCTCGTGGAAGCGGCAGGAAGTAGGTCGTAGCGTAAAGTCGACGATCTTGGCAGGCCGTCTTAATGACTCAATCGTGATCAGAGCATGTGAGGTCGCGGCCGCGGGCGCTTGTTTTTTTGCTCTACTGCTTTTGGCGTGAGAGCTTGTACTACAGACTGTGGAACAGGAGGTCGGTGGTTCGAGCCCACCCAACTGTACCAAAGACATCAATCAGTTAGCGAAAGTCGCCGGATCTCATCGGAGCTCTTCACCCGCTGCGGTCGCAGCGAGCCGGCGCGCCGCATCGCAACAGGCACGCGAGGCAGCGGTTTCGCGCTCGCACGGCGTGATCGGGACGCTTAGGGCGCGCAAATTCCTCCGAGGATTTGAGGTTATGCCACAAGGGGAAGCGTTGGCGGTTCCAACCCGCGCGCCACTAGGATGGCGTCGCCGGTGCGGCGCGCCAAAGTGAGACCCGTGAGCGAGGGGTTTGCGGAGCCTAGGGTAGGGAACACGGCAGGACCGACGACGTAGACGTTTGAAAGGTGATGAAACTTGCCGTTGGTATCGGTTATTGACTCTTTGACTTTCCCCATAAAGAGGGTGCCGCCCTCGTGGTAGGTTGTCCCAATGTCGCTATGGTCGGGTTCTGTCGGCTGCTCAGCCTGCCAGTCGTTCTTGACCCAGTACTGTATATTGTTACGGTCCCGCGCAAGCTGCTTGGCCAAACCGATCGCCATTTGCGAACATCTTCCGGCCATTTCTCGAGATCATCCGGCATCAACTCTGGAGCCCAACCCGCCCAGAACAGCGAACGCCCCCCAACACAGAAAGCCAAGGCCCGTTTATTATTATCGGTCACGAAGGGCGCCTCGCCCGTCCAAGGACGTGCCCACACAACATCGTCCGGCATCCCGCCTAGAGGAAGATTATTAACATGCGTTGGGAGAAAGAATGCGCCCGCATCTAACACCAGAATTCTGAGCTTATTGCTGGTATCACGACGAAACAGTTTTTCGGCACAGTAAGCGCCGAACATACCGGCTCCAATAATGACGATATCGAACCGTTGACTCTCGTTCGCCTTGCTCACCTTGTCCCAGGGACTGCAAATACGACTCCCTATCGCATCTATACTAAATGTCGTGTCTTGAATCTCACTTGCCTCCAGTTGCTTAATCAACGTGCGGTATATTCCCATGAGAATCCTCCCCCGATCCGGCGTGTGTAGCTTGAAAGACACAACCGAACATACGCGAAAACTTGAGCCCGAACAACCTGTGGTCGGAGCGGCCGACTCTCAGGTTCTCGATCTCGAGCTTGAGACGGCTGATCAGCGTTTCCGTACTCGACAAGGTCCGCCTGGGCATTGGCCGCCCTGGCGGCCAACGCTGATCGGGATCGTCGGTCGCAGGGGGGGACGCGAGAAGACTTTCGCTACAGCCGCGCGCCGTTGGGGCCGCAGCATTGATCCGAGGCGCTGCGGCGCGAGGAAATCGTTATAGAATTCGGTACGGACAAGCTCGCTTTTCGGCATGATGATAGCATCGGTCTGGATGGTTCCGGCCGGCGCGGAGGCCGCGCGTTGCCGCAACGGATTCACGCCGTGATAGTAGCTGCAATAGCTTTTGTAATAGGCCGGATCGCATTGGGGTGCGAGGCTCCAGGACTCCTCAGGACTTGCGCCTTGTCGCGTGAGCACGGTGGTGTGTGAAGCGCAAGCGCTGGAAATGAGACGAAGCGCATCCGGCCAAGCGCCCCAGTCGACTGCGGCATCATAAATCGCGTTGATCAAAGCGGCGAACGTACTCTCGTCAATCATGTTTCGGCCCGCACCCCCGCAGCGAGCCTGAGCCTGGCTTCTCCTCGGTGGCGGCCCGCGAGGTAAAGGACGGCATCGGAACCATCTTCGTCCGTTGCGCTTGGCTTCCGACAGGAGAGGTTCCGGCCCGACCATCAACCTGAGCGTCGGCCGCATGGGCTTCGCGGCGTCCCTTCATCTGAAGAGCCTTTTCATTCACAATCCGGTTGGTCCTGGTACGTGATCCGGATAGTGCCTGCGCTACAAACCAGGACCCCGACATTAGTGATCGCAATGCTTCTCTCATCGACAAAGATGATGTTTGTCGCTCCAAGGCTCAGTGGTTCGAGAATGACGGAGCGGTCGTTTTGCGTGCGAACATTCACGACACTCTGATCGCCTATCAGCACTGTCTTGAACGGCTTCTCGAGCGCGAGCGACGACCCGGTTCCGAGCCTCAGGGTAACCGACCGATCCGCAGCGAGTGTCACGGAATACGTGGTCACGGCAAGGATCACTCCAAGGATGAAAGCGCGAAGCGTCGAGGTCATTGTTGAATCCTCCGAACCGGTTGACGGTGCTCGGTCGGATTTCGACCGGGCAAACCGATGTCAAGCCGTGATGGGGGCGGAAATCACCATGCGTTTCCTGTTGAAGTTGGCCACGTCCTTTTCTGGGATGCCAAAATTATTGGCCAGCAGATGGCGCGGCGCCTTCGCCAGCCAATCGGACAGCGAGCTTTCGTGATAGCTGCCGCTGTCCAGCACGCCGACGATTTCGACGTCTTCTGCGCCGATGTTTTGAATTGAGTGTCCGCAACCGCGGGGTATGTAAGCGCACTCGCCCGGCGAAAGCTCGGCCACCGCCACGCGCTTGTCGGGCGCGAACAGGGTGACCCGCGTTCGCCCCTTCAGCAGATAGTGCCATTCATTGGCATCGGAATGCCAATGGGGCTCGTGCATCGCACCGTGCTTCAATTTCAGAACCATTCCCGTCAACGTCGTCGACATCGGAAATTCCTTTGACGACGCGATGTAGAGCGCGCCGCCCGGCGTGCTCACTCTCGGCTTCTGCGCCATCATGGGATGGCGATGGGTTCGGGTATGGTCCAACTCGCGGGCGGAACGCGCCTGCGGACCATCGAGGGCCAGCATCTGGCCCTGCATGATGTAGGTCTCGGCCTTGGGGATCTGTGCGAAAGCCTCATCCGAGACGCCGAATGCCTGCGAAAGGAATTTCGTATCGTAACGGCTCATCCAGTCGCTGATTCCGAACGTGCCGTGTTCTCCATACAGCCCATCGTCAAACGCGAGGATCGCGTGACACGGCAACGGGCCAAGGGTCTGGATCGCGTGGCCGTGGCCTTTGGGGAAGTACCAGAGATCATCTGGCCCGAGATTGACGACCTCGGCCACACCCTCGGGGTCGACCACCGTAACCTGACAATGGCCATCGACAACGTAAGCCCACTCGGCCGAATTGTGCCAATGCATCTCCCGGGCGCCGCCCGCATTCATGAACAGGTGCGCTCCGGCGATATCGGTGGCGATCGGCAGTCCACGCATGGTGACTTCACGTGCCCACCCCCCGGATGTTGCCTTGATCGGCCCCTTGTCGAGGGAGGCCGTAAAGACCACGGGATCACCGGGCTTGCGCGGGATCGTCTTCAGATATTCCGAGGCGGCGGAAACGTCGTATCCGGCGGCATGTCCGTCGTTTCCGACGGCAAGGGATTGCGAGGCGGCGAAGGTACCGGCGCCGACGGCGATCGACTGAAGGATGATGCGGCGATTGGCTTCAAACATAATGCGCGCTCCGATTTTCGTCGTGATTCGAAAGGCCTGAACCTGGCGCAACGCGACTAGAACGAAACTAGAATGAGTCGCGCGCCGGGCTCGATAATCTCAGAGCCATACGCCCTGCACACCGGTGCAGACAGCAATCAGAGACATCAATAGCCCGATGCCGCCGAACAGGACGACCGCACGGAAATCATCACTGAGAAACTCCGTGGGCTCCTCAAGCTTGGTGACCATTCTGATCAATGTGGGCATGGTGTCCTCGATTGTTGTCGTTTTGGCCAAAATGAGCCCAGACGGCCAAGTCTGACTCTGCTCACGTCGACCGAGACGGAATGGCCGGCCGTACAACTTTCCGTCTCAATTCCCTTCTTGCATGCTACATTGGTTGATGGCCCGGTATCCTCAAAACGGTCTCAAAGTTTCTCAAAAATCGGATGGACCATGCCGTCGCACGATCAGGGGCTATACGGTTTCGGTCCGTTCCGATTGGATCCCGGCCGGCGCGTTCTGACGCGCGGCGGCATTGCGGTCGCGCTCACGCCGAAAGTGTTCGACACGTTGCTGTACCTGGTCGAGAATCCCGATCGCTTGATCGACAAGGACGAAATTCTGGGTGCCGTCTGGGCGGGCCGGATCGTCGAAGAAGGCAATATCAGCCAGACCGTCTTCACCCTACGCAAGGCGTTGGGCGGCGCCGCGGCGCGGTTCATCGTCACGGTGCCCGGACGCGGCTATCGTTTCACGCCGTCCGCGGCCGTGCCTGCGGTAGCCGCACCGCGCCAAGGCTGGCGGGTTGGGCGGCAAGCCGCGCTTGAAACGCTGGAACGCTTGATCCAGCAGGTTCTTGCCGGAGATCGGCAGGTGGTGTTCATCACCGGCGAGGCCGGGATCGGCAAGACGACGCTGGTCGAAATGGCGCTGCAGCGCCTGTCGCGTTACGGCCCCGGCGTATTGTGGGGGCGTTGCACCGAGCTGTTTGGGACCGATGAAGCCTTCCTACCGCTGATCGAGGCGCTGGAAGAGCGCTGCCGCAGCGAAGATGGGCCTGCGCTCCTCACGGCGCTGCGCGCCCATGCTCCAACCTGGCTCGCGCAGATGCCGGCTTTCCTCGACGACAACGATCGCGTCGTCTTCCGCAACGAGATTTTCGGCGCCACGCGAGAGCGCATGCTGCGGGAATTCTGCGATCTCGTCGAAGTCTTGGGTACGGACCGCCCCTGGGTCATCGTTCTCGAGGATCTGCACTGGAGCGACTTGGCCACCCTTGACGTGTTGTCGCGCCTGGCGCGGCGCCGTCGCAAGGCGTCGGTGCTGGTGATGGTCACCTATCGTCCGGCCGAATTGACGGCCAGCGTAGATCAGGTGCGGACCGTGCATGATGATTTGCAGATCCATCACTATTGCTCCGAGCTTAGCCTCGGCCGGCTATCTTTTGTCGATGTCAGGCAGTATCTAGCGCTGCGGTTCGGCGCTCCCGAACTGGTCGAGGTGCTGGCCGAACGGGTGTTCCAGCGCACGTTGGGGCAGCCGCTCTTTCTGGTGTCGGTGGTCGACGATCTGGTCGCCCGCGGGGCGATCCGCGACGTCGACGGGCAATGGCGGCTGGCGGCGGATGACGCCATTTCCCGAGACGATATCCCGCACGAATTGCGCGTCATGATCGGCCGCCGGATCGATCGTCTGGAGCCTGACCAGCAGCAACTGCTCGAGATCGCCAGCGCGGCCGGCGCGGAATTTTCCGCAGGCCTGGTCGCGGGCGCCATCGACCGTAATGTCCTGGAGGTCGAACGGGCGTTCGATGCCATAGTGCGGCACGGCGACATTCTGTCCGCCGCCGGCGCATCGGAATGGCCGGACGGGACGGTTTCAGGGGTGTTCGCCTTCCAGCACGCGCTCTATCAGGAAGTTCTCTATAAGCGCCTCGCCCCCGGACTTCGGGTGGAGACCCACCGTCGCCTCGGCGAGACGCTGGAGGAGGGATACCTTGGTGAGACCGCGGAAATCGCCTCGGTGCTGGCGCTGCATTTCCTGGAGGGCCATGCGTTCGGCAAAGCCGTGCGCTATCTCACCCAGACCGCGGCCATTTCCGCGACGCGGTTCGGCAATCGGGAAGCCGTGAATTATCTGACCCGCGCCCTGGACGTGGTGGGGCAGGTCGCCGATGAGAGCCAGCCGATGCTGCGGATCGAGCTTTTGCAGAAGCGCGGCTGGGTGCGGCGTTCGGACGGCGATTTCATCGGTTCGCTTGAAGACCTCAACCGCATGATTTCCTGCGCGGCGGACATCGATCAGCTTCGCCTCGAGGTTCTTGGATTGATCGATCTCAGCCGGTTCAGCCTGCTGTTTCTGGATCGGCGGCAAAGCCTCCCGGCAGCCGAACGGGCGGTGACCAAAAGCCAGGCGCTCAATGACGACGTTTTCCAAGCTTTGGTCCGGGGCAATAAAGCCATCGTCAATCTTCAACTCAAGGGCTGGAGCGAAGAAGACGCCGACGTCTGTCGTCAAGCGGTCAAGGTTATCGGCGAAACGCGCGACCCCAGGCTGTTGCTCCGGCGCGACGGCATCGAAAGTACGCTGAAATATTTGAGTTCGGACTACCGTGATTGCTGTGTCGCCGCGACCCATGCCAGGGAACTGGGCCAGGAAACTGGCGACATATTCCTGTTTGCGCTCTACAGCGCGATTGCGTCCTCCGCACTTCTGCACCTTGGCCAGTGGCGCCGGATGCAAGGCGGGGCTGTGGCGGCGCTGGCGAAGGCCGAAAAAAATGCCAACGTGCTGGCCGTCATCGTATCCCGCCTGATGGTCGCCATGCTGCATGTCGAGGCGCTGGATTTTGCCGGCGCCCGACGACACTGCGAAGAAACCCACGATGTCGGGTTCGAGACCAGTCCATGGGTGTTCTTCTTGCGCCGGGCCGTGCTGGCGAAAGCGTGCCTCGGCCAGCGGGATTACCAGGCGGCCTGGGCGCAATTGAATGCCGTCGTCCAGAAAACCGAAGTCGAGGGAAACGACATGGATTCCCTGTTCTACCCGTATTTTTGCAACAGCCTTTGCGAATACTTTCTCGAAACCGGCGATCTGGCTCAGGCGCAAAAGCGGGCGGTGCAACTTTACGCCTTTACGTCCCGGGCGCCGGATCGAAATTACCTGGCGCTGGCCCATCGCCTGCTGGCCAGGATCGCGTTCGTCACCGGGGAGTTTGCGGTGGTCAGGCGGCAGTTGTCCGCTGCCCTCGCTCTGGTCGGGAACGCCGAATTGCCGCTCGCCGCTTGGAAGGTCTATGGCACGGCTGCGGCGCTTTACGGCGAGATGGGCGATCACGACAAGGCGGACGATTATCGGCAGCGCGGTGTGGCGGTCGTGCAAACCTTGGCGGCGGATCTGGATCCGGGCGAGGCGTTGCGGTCGATCTTTCTCGCCGCCTTCGAGGCCGAGAGCGCGCGACTGTCGCCAACGGAGAGCCGACGATTGACCGCCCCGAAAGGGCCGTCAGGACGCGCCTGACCCAATAGGTTGCGGAAGCCTGCGCGTTCGTCACACGTTCGAATCGTGTCGGGCGCGCCACTTCGGTACAGAACTGGGCACGCCAAAACCCGCCGTTTTTGCGCTTGAAGCAGCGACGAGTGTGCCCAGAAGCGCGCTTTTCGATCCCATGATGCGCAGTTCTTTCTGATCGACTTCGATGCGTTGGGCGAGCGCGCGGAGGTGATCGCGGCGGTAGCCGCCGCTCTCGGTTCGCATGCGCTTGCGGGCTGTCCTGGCAAACGTCTTGAGCGCTTCCGGTGTGATCGTCGGTCCGCCCCGTTCGATCGAATCCTCGGCCCTCTGTGCGTCCAGGCGGGCCTGGTCGCGCGTGGCCTTCAGCTCGGTGATCCGGTCCTTCAGCATGGGGTCGGACAGATCGGCGATGCCGTTCTCGATCGCGTCGTACAGCCGCTTGAGTTTGGCGTCTGACTCGGCCGCCCGCTTGCGCAATTCGGCGATGTGCGACTTTCGCCGCTCGGCGCGCTCACTGCGGCGATCGAGTACATGCGACAAAAGTTGCTCCAGCCGCTTGGGCTCCAACAAACGCTGCTCGATGTACTCCGCGACCACAGTGTCGAGTTTTTCCATGGGGGCGGTGCGACCTGGACAACCGGTCGCGCCCTGGCGGGCTTTGGTGCAGCAGGTGTAGTAGCGATAACGGCCGCTCTTGCCGGTGCGCAGGGTCATCGCTCCACCGCAAACGGCGCAGAAGCAGATGCCGGTAAGGAGCGTGGGCCGCTGACGATCCTTGGTGCGACCATCGCTGGGCTCCGGCTCTTGAGCAGCATTTGGACGACCTCAAATTCATCCTTGTCGACGATTGCTGGCACCGCCATTTCCACGATTTCAGTCTCTGCCTTTCGCTCGCGGGTCTTCCAGAACTTGGTATTGAAACGATGGCGGCCGACATAGGTTGTCCGGGTCAGCACCTTGTGGACCGCATCGAGACCCCACCGTCCGCCGTCGCGAGTGCGGATACCGCTGGCGTTCAGGTGCGTGGCTATAGACTTGACGCCCATCGGCCCGGAGCTTCCGCTGCCCTCGCGCGCCAGGCGGAAGATCAGGCGCACTGTCTCGGCCTGGACGGGGTCGATCTCCAAGGTCTTCTTGGTCCGGTGTCCGCGTTGCTCGGAGGCTTCCACGATCCGGTAGCCCACTGGAGGCAGCGCACCATTCCAGAAGCCTTGGCGCGCGTTCTCCTTCATGGCCCTTAGCGTGTGCTTAGCGTTCTCCTTGGACTGGTACTCGTCAAACAGCGCCATGATCTGGCGGATCATGTTGCTCATCGGATCGTCGCCGAGCTCCTGGGTAATCGAGACCAGCCGGACGCCTGCCTTAGCGAGGCGGCGGACGTAGAACTCGAGCTGGAATTGGTCGCGAAAGAAGCGGCTGAAGCTGTGGACCAGGATCACGTCGAACGCCGGCGGCTTGGTGGTCGCGTCGTCGATCATGCGCTGGAATTCCGGCCGCCGGTCATCGGTCGCTGACGCGCCCGGCTCCACGTAGTCGGTGACGATCTCCCAGCCGCGAGATGCGCAATAGCCCTTCGCCTGGCGGCGTTGGTCCGGGATGGAAAGATCGTTCTCTGCCTGCCGGCCGGTCGAGACTCGCAGGTAGAGGGCAGCGCGAACCGGCGTAATCATGGCACTCTCCAAACCAAAGGTGTCACTGGCGGGTTGAAAACAATTCGTCGAACAGGTCGCCGAACCAGGCCTCAAACACCTCAATCTCGGCCTCGGTGATCGGGACCTCCTCAGGCCAGTCGTCGGTCACGGTCCACTCAGATTGTTTCTTCTTGGCTGGGCGGCGCCTTCGTCGAACTGGTGGCCGCAAATGGTCGTAGAGGTCGTCGGGCCACGGACCTAATGACCGCGTTCGTCTCGGCCGAGATTTTTGATGATGAGCCATAGCGCCTCTGCGGCACACAGACTCCATCCGGAGAACGGCGCAAATTTGTCCGCCGAGTCATTTCCGATAAGGAGCGGCATCGCGCTCGCGCTGAGCCATCAGCGCGTGGCCGTCAAACTCCGGGGCAGGCGAAGCCAGTCAAGGCCGTCAGCCGGCGGAGCCGGGCGCGCAAGGCGCGAGCCTTGACGGGCGTCGGCAGGTCCGGCATCGCCTCGATACGCGCTGATGTCTCGGCAACACACATTGTGCTGACCTGTTGAGCGCAAAGGAGAACCCGGATTCTTGCAATGTGCGGCTAAGCCAGAAAAGTTGCGATAAGCTTCTGCACTGTCACACGACCGACCGCGGCGCACCTTGCGCCTTTTATCCTGCTATCAAGCGGTCGATGTCTCGCGCCTCGCCAGTCCTGCGAAATTTTTCGACAAGTTGCGATCAGGCAAAAATCGGGAAGAGCATCCCAAGAGCAGATTCCGTGTTGGTTTTGTGCAGTCGATATGCGGGTTCTTCGGTCATCGGCACACACTCCTGAGGCGATCGCGGTGAACATTCGGAGCTGCCGCAGTTTCGCCGGTGATCTGCAATTCAGGAGCAGGATAGCGCGGTCAGACCTGTCCCGACCGGATGTGAGAATGTCCGGCGTTGCGGATAACTGTGCGCGCCTCGGCTTGAGTGGCTCGCTATTCCTATTCGGTCCGCGAGGCGGATTGTCCGATTGTCCGATCTGAGGTCAGGCCCGATCGGCAAGATCGAGATAGGCTAGGCGATCCATGACGCCGTCCGCGAGCCCCACCTTATAGACGGCTTCAGCGAAGCGCCTGTCCTCCGCTATCCGGCTCAACTTGCGATTGCCCATGCGCTGCGGCAGCAGCATGCAAATCGGCTCGAGCATTTCGATCTCGAACGGAATGTTGACTCCGGCGGTCATCGAGAACGGCCCGGGCGTGATCAGCCTGGTAGCGATCAATTCTCCGTCGTCCATCGAACTCTCGAGCCCGACGTCGAGCAGCCATACTTTGGAGTTGCGGAGAATGTCGGTGGCGATGAGGCCCACTGTGTCGTGACGCTGTTCGATCAGGAGTATCGCAAACTGCGACGCGCGCATCGTGTCTAGCATCAGCCGCTCGTCGGACTGCGGTTCAAACTTGGCCGACTTCGCGTAGCGGTCGATTGCCCGCGAACGATCCGCCGGGGCTGTGTAAATGGCAAGGTCGTAGACGTAGTAAATCTCGTCCATGTCATCCAGAATGAACGTCTTTCCTTGTGCCAATCCTAGCCGACGCGCGTGGCTCAGTAGTGCGTCGCCGGATATGGAC
>Ga0210401_10006038_pt1 | contig 12379 bp, 12 predicted proteins | sample IncBWH32MmetaG_FD_150866 | JGI IMG/M metagenome (GOLD analysis project Ga0210401, IMG submission 150866) | Forest soil microbial communities from Barre Woods Harvard Forest LTER site, Petersham, Massachusetts, United States - Inc-BW-H-32-M | ecosystem: Environmental > Terrestrial > Soil >... | reverse complement strand
TTCCGCCGGATTTTGAAGGAACCGCAGCCCGCGGCCTGAGCCGGTACCCAATTAGCGTCCTATGCCGCGACTGTGTCCGCCGGCCTCGTCTGACGCAACAGTCGTGCGCAGGCGAAGCCGAGGGCGATAATGATCACGGCGCTCGTCATCAAGGTCGATATCTTGCCGACGCTTTGAATACCGAAGCCATAGGCGATCGGGCCAACGGTCTGGCCCATGAAAAAGAAGAAAGAGTGGAGCGACAGCGCGGTGGCGCGGGCTCCCACCGACAGCTCGCTGGCAAAGACCTGCAAGCATCCATGAATCATGTAGAAGCCCCAGCCCATGAACAAGAGACATATCGCCTGGACTTTCCAGCTCGGGCCGAACGCGACCGCCGCGAGCTGCAGGCCGACGAGCGCGGCGCCGGTGATCATCATGCCCCTGACGCCAAGCCGCGGCAGAAAGCGGGATACCGTCATCGTATAAATCAGGCCGCCAACCGCAAAACCCGCGATCACGATCCCCGCAATCGACAGTCTGGTTTCTCCGAGTTCGAACAAGAACGAGGCCAGATAGGGAAACAGGCCAAGCACGCAGCAGCCTTCGATGAAGACGGCGACGTAGCAAAGCGCGTTCGGATTAGAGAAGATGGTGCGATAGCCGTGCCAAAGCGTCGAAAGATTGGTTTTTGAGGCGCGCGTCAGCACTTTGCCGCGGAAACCTGCCGTCACCGCAACTGACGCTGCGATCACCAGAAGACCGAGCAACGCCAGCACGCCGCGCCAGCCGAGGAAGTCGCCGATGACGCCGGAAAAGGAGGCGCCCAGAAGATTTCCGGTCATGGACCCCGCAAGCGTGCGTCCGATCGCGACCTGACGCTTCTCCGCACCCACGAGATCGCTGGTCAAGCTGAGCGCGACGGGAAAGACGCCGCCTGAGCCGATGCCCGCAAGAATCCGCGTCGCGAACAACAGTGGAAACGACGTCGCCACCGCGCCGAGGATGTTCGCAAGTCCGAGCAGCACCAGGCAGACGATCATCAGACGCGCCTTGCCGAACAGATCGGCCGCCGCACCGAGCACGGGTTGCACGATTGCGAAGGTGAAGGCAAACACCGCGGCAAAACTTGCGGCGGTAGCGATCGTCACGCTGAAATCGTCGGCAACATGCGGCAAAACCGGATCGAGCGCGCGGGCCGAGAGGCTTGCCGCAAACGTCGCAATCGCAATGATATTGATCGCCGGCGGCATGCGCTCGTGCGGCCGCAGGGCTGTCTGCGGCATCAGCGTGCCGCGTTCGTTGCGATGTTTTTGGCGATCAAGTCGAAGGCCATCAGCGTCTGCACCAGACCTTCGAACTCCCGCAACGGCACCATGTTGGGACCGTCGGAAGGCGCATGGTCGGGATCGGGATGGGTTTCGATGAAGACCCCGGCAACGCCGACGGCAACCGCGGCGCGGGCCAGGACCGGCACAAATTCGCGTTCGCCACCCGACGAACTGCCCTTGCCGCCGGGCTGCTGCACCGAATGGGTGGCATCGAAGATCACAGGCGCGCCGGTCGTTCGCGCCAGGATTGGCAGCGCTCGCATGTCCGAAACCAGCGTGTTGTACCCGAACGACGCGCCGCGCTCGGTGACAAGCACGTTCGGATTCCCGGCGCCCGTGATCTTGGCAACGACGTTGGCCATGTCCCACGGCGCCAGGAACTGCCCCTTCTTGACATTCACCACTTTGCCGGTCGCGGCTGCAGCAAGCAGCAGATCGGTCTGCCGGCACAGGAACGCGGGGATCTGCAAGGCGTCGACGGCTTGCGCGACCCCTGCGCATTGCGCGGCCTCATGCACATCGGTGAGCACCGGCAATCCCAGCGCCCGTATCTCGGCAAAGATCGGTAGCGCCTGGACCAGCCCAATGCCGCGTTGGGCGGACGCACTGGTACGATTGGCCTTGTCGAATGAAGTCTTGTAGACGAGCCCGATCTTGAGGCGGTCGGCGATCTCCTTCAGCGCGCTCGCGACCTCAAGCCCATGCGCACGGCTCTCGAGCTGGCACGGGCCGGCGATGATCGAAACCGGCCGGTGATTGCCGAATTCGACCGCTCCGACGGAGACGAGCGGCGCAGCCGAGAGCTTGGCGTTCAAAGCTTTTCCTTTTTGACGCACCGATTAACCGAACTGGACCATGCCGGGCGGCGCTGACGGGATCAACCCTTGCACACGCTTTCCCCAACCGTGGTTACCGGCTTTGCGGCTAGATTACGCCGATGGCGTAGTCCCTTCCGTCGCAAATTACGCGATCAATATCTATGCCTTCTCGAATATCAGGGTTGCGCCATGGGCTGCGTCCGGTGGCACAACCAGACTTCCGGCATGGTGCCGCAAGGGTATTCCGTTTTGCCGGAGCAATGTTTCGATCTGCGAGATATCATCGACAGAAAAGCGCATCGCTTTGAGCGTCATCCCTTCTCCGATCGGCTCTGCTTTTACGCCGTATCGATCTCGAAACGCCGCCGGCTCCAGAACCTCGATGTCGCCGTTCTCGGTGCGCGCCTGCACTCCGCCCGAGCCAGAGTGGATCTCGCGGGCCCCGGTAAATGCTCTGAGGAAATGTTGGTGACCTGCCGGGTTGCTTGCGACCATCGTCACGCCCTGCACGCTTCTTGCGCCATTGTCGTGGCTCTGAAACGCCGGGTTCCAGAAATTCTGGGGAAAATGATGCCGGCAAACTGCGAAGCGCAGATCGGGCGACGCCGGATCGGCCGCAAATGCCAGCGAGAAGGCGAGCTTCACCTGCGTCCCGTCGGGTCTCTTCCCCTCGCGGGCAAAATCGAACACATCGAAGCCGCCGATGCCCGCCGCCTCGAAGGAACGTGCATCAAGCGCGGCATCGCTGCTGTTGAGCAGCAGCATCGAGAATCCCTCGCGCTGAGTCAGGAAGTCACGGTTGAAGGCGCCAAATGAAAATGAACGTGTGCCGTGCGGCGCGATCTTCTGGGGTTCGGCGACCTCCAAAATCTCGATGTAGCAATTCTTTAGCTGCACAATCCGGTTGTGGGTGCCCCAGGGATGAAGGTTGCGGGTACCCACGGTGAATCCGGCGCGGCGATAGAATTCCGCGGCCGCATCGAGATCACCAACCGCGTGAACGACGTGGTCGAGGCCGTGGGGCATCGGGCGAAACCTGCGCTCTCAGCAGCCGGTCACTTCACTACCGAGAATGCGGTCGGGACCAGGAATTGGCTGACGATGTTGCCGACAATCTGGCCGTCCGCCTCGGTCTGAGCACGCGCGGCGATCCATTCCGGGTCGGTCTGAAAGGCCGTCCATCTTTTCTCACGGTCGGCCAACGATTCCCAGGCCAGGAAATAGGTCAGCTCCTGGTTGGATTCGCCCACCAACGTCGTGAAGAAACCGGCCTGGCGGATTCCGTGTTTTTCGAACAGCTTCAGCGTGATGGTTTCGAAGCGCTTCAACAGCGCGGGCAGCCGGCCCGGCACACAGCGATAGACGCGGGACTCGTAAATCATAGGCGTAGCTCCCTGATCCGCTTATTGATGTTGGGGACTGCTATGTCGCAATAATCGGCGCGTCCGTCAAAGGCCGCCAATGCATGGCATCAAACCAGCCGCGACTGCACCATCGCCGCCTCGATGAAGGAGGCAAATAATGGATGCGGCTCAAACGGCCGCGACTTCAGTTCGGGATGGAATTGCACCCCGATGAACCAGGGATGGTCCTCATATTCGACGATCTCGGGCAATACGCCGTCGGGCGAAAGGCCGGAGAAACGCAGTCCGTGCTGCTCCAGCCGATCCTTGTAGGCGGTATTGACCTCGTAGCGGTGACGGTGGCGTTCCGAAATCTCGGTGGCGCCGCCATAGACACCGGAGACCCGGCTGCCGCGCTTGAGGGTAGCGGGATAGGCGCCAAGCCGCATCGTTCCGCCGAGATCACCGTTCCTTGACCGCCTCTCGAGTTCATTGCCGCGCAGCCATTCGGTCATCAGGCCGACAACCGGCTCGGGCGTCGGACCGAACTCCGTGGAATTCGCCTCCGCAATCCCGACCAGATTGCGCGCGGCCTCGATGACCGCCATCTGCATCCCGAAGCAGATGCCGAAATAGGGCACGTCGCGCTCACGCGCAAACCGCGCCGCGCGGATTTTGCCCTCGGCGCCGCGCTGGCCGAAGCCGCCGGGCACCAGGATGCCGTTGACGTGTTCAAGGAACGGCGCGGGGTCCTCGTTTTCAAAGACTTCGCTCTCGATCCAGTCGAGATTGACTTGCACCTTGTTGGCGATGCCACCGTGCGACAGCGCCTCGATCAGCGACTTATAGGCGTCCTTCATGCCGGTATATTTGCCGACAATGGCGATCGTCACCTGACCTTCAGGATTGCGGATCCGCTCATTGATCACCTGCCAGCTCTGCAGCGCCGGCGGCAGTTTTGGCGTTATGCCGAACGCCGCCAGCACCTCATCGTCGAGACCCGCGGCATGATAGGCTTCCGGCACGGCGTAGATGTTGTCGACATCCTGTGCCTCGATCACAGCACTTTCTCGCACATTACAGAACAGCCCAAGCTTGCGCCGCTCTTCCTTCGGGATCGGACGATCGGTACGGCAAAGCAGGATGTCCGGCTGAATGCCGATCGAACGTAATTCCTTCACCGAATGCTGGGTGGGCTTCGTCTTCAATTCGCCGGCGCTGGGGATGAACGGCAGCAGCGTCAAATGAATGTAGATGGCGTGGTCGCGCGGCAAATCGTTCTTGATCTGGCGGATCGCCTCAAAAAACGGCAAGCCCTCGATATCGCCGACGGTGCCTCCGATCTCGCACAACACGAAGTCGAACGCGTCGTTGCTGTCGAGAATGAAATCCTTGATCGCGTTGGTGACATGCGGGATCACCTGGATGGTAGCGCCGAGATAGTCTCCGCGCCGCTCCTTGGTGAGAATGTCCTGATAAATGCGACCGGTGGTGATGTTGTCGGCCTTGGTGGCGGGACGCCCGGTGAACCGCTCGTAGTGACCGAGGTCGAGGTCAGTCTCGGCGCCGTCATCGGTCACGAACACCTCGCCATGTTGATAGGGCGACATCGTTCCGGGATCGAGATTGAGATAGGGATCGAGCTTGCGGAGCCGAACCTTGTAGCCGCGCGCCTGTAGCAGCGCGCCGAGAGCCGCCGATGCCAGACCTTTTCCGAGCGAGGAAACCACGCCGCCGGTGATGAAGATAAACCGCGCCATGGGACTTAACCTTTAAGACCACTGGCGCGATTCGCCAAAGCGAAAAGCCTCGCTGGAGCGAAATTCGACCAGGCTGTGGGTGACGTGAAATCTAAAGTGTTGTCAGTATGTTGATGGATATTTCTGATGCAGGACGATAGATGCTGTCCTGCATGGCCATCCTGCTTTATTGCGAGCGCGGCGCCTGCGGACCAGACGGTGCCGGCTCTTTCTGCTGTTCGTCGGACTTCTTCAACGAATCCAGAAGGCCCCCGCCGCTGGTCGGCGGAGCCGTCGGTTTCGTCGCACCTTCCGGCTGCGACTGGGAGGATGGGACGATGATGGAACTCGGCCTGCGGTCGTAGCTCGCGATCCAGCTCAGCAACAGACTGGTCAGATAGAAGCCGACGGCGAGAACCGCTGTCGTTCGGGTCAACAGGTTTGCCGTGCCCCGGCTCGACATGAAGCCGGCGCCGCCGCCCATGCCGAGGCCGCCACCCTCGGATTTCTGCAGCAGGACGGTCGCGATCAACGTCGCAACGATCATCAGGTGGATCACGATAACGACAGTCTGCATCTCTACCTTCCGTCGCACGACCAGAGGCGCCGTCATTCGGCCGATCGGCTTTGCGGGGTTTGAAGTTGGGCGGGTGTTACACGATTGGACCGGTCATTGTCACCCCCGGGAGCGACAGCTCGACGTAATCCATTCGGCGTTATTTCAGCGTGTATCCAAAGCTGGGATTTCGTCGAGCTCGATTCAACCCGGATATTGCCCGACGACTGGCTGTCTAATATAATAGATTAATGTCTGTTTTGTTAGACGACCCTGGTCCTCGAATTGCGGCCCGGTTGCGCCTGGAGCGCGACAGCCGCGGCTGGTCGCTCGCCGATCTCGCGGATCGCTCCGGCGTCTCCAAGGCGATGATCAGCAAGATCGAACGCGAAGAGGTCAGCCCAACCGCAGTGATCCTGGTTCGGCTCGCCGGCGCTTTCGACTTGACGCTCGCCGGCTTGCTGCTGCGGGCGGAAAACCGCGGACGGCTGACCCGGGCGATCGAGCAGCCGCTTTGGCGCGACCCCAAGACCGGCTATCTGCGCAAGCAAGTATTCGCCGGGCCCGATCATCCCCTGGAGATCATCGAAGTCGAACTGCCAGCCAGACAACATGTCACGCTCCCGGCATCGTCCTACGCCCATATCCGTCAGACCGTCTGGGTCCGCTCCGGCAACCTCATCATCACGGAAGCCGGCGAGCGACACCTTCTTGCCGCAGGCGACTGCCTTGGGCTCGGCCCACCTTCCGAGGTGACCTTTGCCAACGAGACGGCGGCGCCTTGTACCTATGTCGTCGTTCTGGCGAGGAGCTAAGGCAATGCCGGCGATCAAAATCGCGCCTTTGCAAGGCTCGGCGGAGGTTTGCGCCGCGCTCAGCGAAATCCTGATCGAGGCGGTGGCCAATGGTGGCTCGGTCAGTTTCATGCATCCGCTGGCAGAAGTGGCTGCGGATTCGTTCTGGCGAGATTCACTGGCTGCCGCCGATCGGGGCGAGCGGATCGTCCTCGGCGCCTTTGATGGCGCAAAGCTGGTCGGAACGGTAACGCTGCAACTGCTGTTTCCACCCAACCAGCCGCACCGTGCCGAGATCGCGAAAATGATGACGCGGATCACTCACCGCGGCCAAGGCGTGGCCACGGCATTGATGCGCGCGGCGGAGCGCATGGCCGCGGAGCGCGGGCGCACATTGCTGGTGCTGGATACAGCCGTTGAAGACGGCGCTTCCGGGCTTTACGAGCGATTGGGTTTCAATCTCACCGGAATAATTCCGCACTACGCCTTGAAACCGCACGGCGGACTCACGGGCACCATGATTTATTGGAAACGCATCCCCGAGCAAGTTTCGGGTTAGGGGCAATCCGCGGCAATCGCGAGAAAATCGGTGGCCTTCAGGCTGGCACCGCCAATCAATGCACCGTTGACGTTGGCGACCGCCATCAATTCCCTCGCGTTTGAAGGCTTGACCGAACCGCCATAGAGGATGCGCATCTTGGCCCCCTCCCCGTTAAACCGCTCGATCAGGAACTCTCGAATAAACTGATGAATTTGCTTAACATCTTTCGTCGTCGGGGTAACTCCGGTACCGATTGCCCAGACCGGCTCATAGGCGACCACCAGACTGTCCGCGCGTGCACCAACCGGAAGCGAGCTACCGAGTTGCCCACAGCAGATTTCCAGCGTCTGTCCGGCATCGCGTTGCTTCTGTGTTTCGCCAATGCAGACGATCGCGGTGAGGCCTGCGCGCCAGGCCGCCTCAGCCTTCTGCCGGACCAACCCATCGTTCTCGCCGTGATCGGCGCGCCGCTCCGAATGGCCGACGATCACGGCGCTGGCGCCGGCATCCGCCAGCATTTCCGCGGAGATGTCGCCGGTATGGGCTCCCGATGCCTTGGGGTGGCAGTCCTGTCCGCCGATCGCAAGGCTCTTTGAACCGCGCGACTTCTCGGCGAAGACGGCGATCAGGGTTGCCGGCGGACAAACCAGCAGGTCCACCTTGCCGACCACATTGGAAGCACCCGCCAGCATGGCCTCGAATTCGGCCAAGGACGCCTTGAGGCCGTTCATTTTCCAGTTGCCGGCGATCAGTGGCCGAATGCTGTGGTTCATGTCGGGACTTCCGTCACGGTGGCGATTAACAAGCGCTAGCAGAGCCGGGCACGCTGTTCCAGATACCGCCCCCAAGGCTTCCTGGGTCGTTAACCCCTTCAATTCGGCGACCGCGTCGAGGTTGCGACCGGACCGCTGCCACTTTATGATGCGTTATCAATTCGGTGACGCCCCTTTGCGGAATTCGAGATCGAATTTCCTTAGGCGAACCGGTTCCCTCCTGCCAACAAGTTGGACCCTATGCTTCGAGGAATGCGCAAAGCCTCATCAAACTGGCTCGGCAAGATTGTCATGGCCACGGTGATGGGCGTCCTGATCATCAGTTTCGGCGTCTGGGGTATCGCCGATATCTTCCGGGGCTTCGGACAGTCGACGCTGGCCAAGGTCGGTCGCATTGAGATTTCGACCGAGCAGTTCCGCCAGATCTACACCGAGCGGCTGCAGCAAATCGGCCGCCAGGTCGGCCGTCCCTTGACTACGGATCAGGCCCGCGCCTTCGGCATCGATCGCCAGGTACTCCAGCAAACCATTGCGGAGGCGACCCTCGACGAGGAAGCCCGGCGGCTTGGACTTGGACAGTCCATCGAAGAAACCATGCGCACGATCTTCCACGATCCCAATTTTAGGGGCGTCGGTGGCGGGTTTGATCCTGGGCGCTTTCAGACGGTGATCCGACAATTGGGCTTCAGCGAACAGCGCTATATTGCCGAACAGCGGCGGATATCGTTGCGGCGTCAGATCGCGGGGACGGTTGCCGCCGGGCTCGAACCGCCGAAAGTGCTGCTGGACGCGCTGGCGCGGTATCAGAACGAGCAGCGCTCGATCGAATACGTCAAACTCGAAGCCGCACAGGCCGGAGCGATCGAGCCGCCGTCGCCCGAGACGTTGGCGGCCTATTTCGACGACCACAAAACCCAGTTCCGCGCCCCCGAATATCGCAAGATTTCGTTTGTGGCGATCACGCCGGAGGAAATCGGCAAATGGTCGGAGGTCTCCGACGAGGACGCCAAGAAGGTTTTCGAGCAACGCCGCGACAAGTTCGGGACACCCGAACGGCGCCAGATATGGCAGATCGTCTTCCCGAACGCGGAAGAAGCCATGGCGGCGCGCACCCGCATCACCTCCGGCACGTCCTTTGAGGATATCGCCAAAGAGCGCGGCCTCAATCCGACCGACGTCGACCTCGGTGTCATCGCCAAATCGGCGATCGTCGACCCTGCCATTGCGAATGCCGCTTTCTCGCTGCAATCCGGCGAGGTGAGCGAGCCGGAGCAGGGCAAGTTCGGATTTGCCCTCGTCAAGGTCGGCAAGATCGAGCCGGGCGTTACACCTTCCTACGATAACGTCGCGTCCGAGATCAAAAAGGAGATCGCCAACGAGCGGGCGCGCTCCAAGGTCGCCGAGCTGCGCGACAAGATGGAAGACGAACGTGGAGGCGGCGCAAGCGTCATCGAGGCCGCGAAGAAACTGGGACTGAGCGCCGTCACCGTCGACGCCGTGGACCGCTCGGGCCGCCTCCCCAACGGCCAGCCGGCGACCAACATCCCCCGCGGTCTCGACGTTGTTGCCCAGGCGTTCAACAGCGACGTCGGCGTCGACAACGACCCCATTTCGTTCGGTGGCGGATACGTCTGGTATGACGTTCTAGGCATCACTCCGACGCGCGAGCGCAATCTTGACGAGGTCAAGGACCAGGTCGAGGCCAAATGGCGGGACGACCAGATCGCGAGCCGGCTGCGCACAAAGGCGACCGACATCGTCCAGAAGCTCGAACAGGGCGGCAAGCTTGCGGACGAAGCGGCCCAGGCCGGATTGAGCGTGGAAACCGCCAGTGGATTGAAGCGCGAGGGATCCGTGCCCGGCCTGCCCGCCGGCGCCATCACCGCGGCCTTTCGCACCGCCAAGGACGGCGCCGGACAAGCCCCCGCCGTCGGCGCCAACGCCTGGATCGTCTTCCGCGTTACCGACATCACGGTGCCGCCGGTCGACCTTGCCTCGGATGAGATGAAGAAATTGAAGGATAACCTTCTGCGCGGACTGACCGACGAGCAAATCAGCGAATACATCACGAAGCTTGAGTCTAACATCGGCACCAACGTGAACCAGGCCGCCTTCGCGCAGGTGACCGGCGCGAATAACTGACCACAAGCGAGGGTGCCGGCCTCTCGCTTGATATTTGACTTCCCAGATCGCCGGGCCTTGTTGTTGCGTTTTGCTGAAAGCACGTGATGGACGACTTCAAATCTATCATCGCCAAAGTGGCGACCGGCGCGACGCTCTCGCGCGAGGAAGCCGCATCCGCCTTCGACAGAATGATGTCCGGCGAAGCTACGCCCTCGCAAATGGGCGGACTGCTGATGGCCCTTCGCGTGCGCGGGGAGACCGTTGAGGAAATCACCGGCGCAGTGTCGGCGATGCGCGCCAAGATGCTGCGGGTCAAGGCTCCCGCCGAAGCGGTCGACGTGGTCGGCACCGGCGGCGACGGCTCCGGCTCGGTCAACGTATCGACTTGCGCCGCTTTCATCGTCGCGGGCGCGGGCGTCCCCGTCGCCAAACACGGCAATCGCGCGCTATCGTCACGCTCGGGCGCGGCCGATGTTCTTTCCGCGCTCGGGGTCAGGATAGACATCTCGCCGGAGCATGTCGGCCGCTGCGTCACCGAAGCCGGAATAGGCTTCATGTTCGCGCCGTCGCATCATCCCGCCATGAAGAATGTCGGCCCGACCCGCGTCGAACTGGCGACCCGGACCATCTTCAATCTGCTGGGACCGCTCTCCAATCCCGCCGGCGTCACGCGGCAAATGGTCGGTGTCTTTTCCAAGCAATGGGTGTTGCCGCTGGCGCAGGTCTTGAAAAACCTCGGCGCCAAATCGGTTTGGGTGGTGCACGGCTCCGACGGCCTCGATGAGATCACTCTCACCGGTCCGACCTTTGTCGCCGCGCTCGAGAACGGCAATGTCCGAACCTTCGAGGTGACGCCGGAGGAAGCCGGCCTAAAGCCTGTCGCCGGTGAAACGCTGAGGGGCGGCGATGCCAATGCCAACGCGATCGCGCTGCAAAGCGTGCTCGACAAAATGCCGAGCCCCTATCGTGATGTCGCATTGTTCAACGCCGCGGCGGCGCTGATCGTTGCCGGCCGTGCAAAGGACCTGAAGGAAGGCATGGCGCTCGGCGCCAAGTCGATCGACAGCGGCGCGGCTGCGGCACGGTTGAAGCAGCTCATCGCGGTCTCCAACAGTTGAGCCCGGTCCCACCGATGTCCGACATCCTGTCCAAGATCGAGACCTACAAGCGTGAGGAGATCGCCGCCGCCAAGCGCGCCCATCCGCTGTCGGACCTTGAAACCAGGGCCAAGCAGGCGTCGCCGCCGCGCGGCTTTGTCGCCGCTATCCGCCAAAAGCTCGCGCGCGGCGACTACGCGCTGATCGCCGAAGTCAAGAAGGCTTCACCGTCGAAAGGATTGATCCGCGCTGACTTCGACCCGCCCGCGCTTGCGAAGGCCTATCAGGAGGGCGGCGCCGCCTGCCTATCGGTCTTGACCGACATGCCCTCGTTCCAGGGCCATCTCGATTTCATGGTGGCGGCCCGCGCGGCCGCGACGCTGCCGGTCCTGCGCAAGGATTTCATGTACGATACCTATCAGGTGGTCGAGGCCCGCGCCTATGGCGCCGACTGCATCCTGATCATCATGGCCGCCCTGGACGACATGGCCGCGCGCGACGTCGAGGCGGCTGCGCTAGCGCTCGGCATGGACGTCCTGATCGAAATTCACGACCGCGCCGAACTCGACCGCGCCCTGAAGCTTCGCTCGCCCATGATCGGCATCAACAACCGGAACCTGCGTACCTTCGAGACCACGCTCGCGACCAGCGAAGCACTGGCGCCGCTGATACCCGGGGATCGGCTGATGGTGGGCGAGAGCGGCATTTTTGTGCCCGCCGATCTCGCGCGCCTGGCGCGTGTGGGAATGTCGACCTTCCTGGTCGGCGAGAGTCTGATGCGGCAGAAAGACGTGGCGGCCGCGACGCGGGCTCTTCTGGCACGCGGCGATGCCGTCCGCACCGCCGGGGCAAACTGAGTCATGCCGCGCCGCTCGCTCACAGAAAATCCTGCCCTCACCCACATCGATGCCAAGGGTGAGGCGCGGATGGTGGACGTATCGGCAAAGGCTGCGACCGAACGGACGGCAGTGGCCGAAGGCCGCGTTGTCATGCGCAAGGCGACGCTCGCATTGATCGTTTCGGGCAACGCCAAGAAAGGCGACGTTCTGGGCACCGCGCGGCTCGCCGGCATTATGGCGGCAAAGCGCACCTCGGACCTCATTCCATTGTGTCACCCCCTGGCCTTATCGAAAGTGACCGTCGACATCTCGTCGGACAATCGACTGCCGGGCTGTATTGTCCGTGCCTCCGTGAAGGTAACCGGCCCGACCGGCGTCGAGATGGAGGCGCTGACCGCAGTATCGGTCGCCTGCCTGACAATCTACGACATGATCAAGGCGGTGG